>Ga0187817_10001895_pt1 | contig 10520 bp, 12 predicted proteins | sample NC_wetland_sal_i_17_FD_132431 | JGI IMG/M metagenome (GOLD analysis project Ga0187817, IMG submission 132431) | Wetland sediment microbial communities from Neuse River Estuary, North Carolina, USA - SO4_2 | ecosystem: Environmental > Aquatic > Freshwater > Wetlands > Sediment | place: USA... | reverse complement strand
GGTTTGCCAAACGGAGTCAGCCGAAAGTGTTCGGGCGTTGTCTCCTCTGTCACGCCGATGCTGGCGAGGGCGCGCAACAGACGGTACAGAGCATCGGCATCTGCCTGACACTTTTCGGCCAGGAAGCCAACGCTACGCACCTCGTCTCCAAGTGCATCGGCAACGCCGAGACGTGCAGCCGCGCAAAGCACGCGGCTGCGGGAATACGCCATTGCCATTTCGACGAGCCCCGTATTCATCGTTACATTGCCGATGCCACCGCTGAGTTGAACCATGAGACACCCCAAATTCAGGGAGAGAATATCAGAGGAACCGCAGGAGATGCTGGAGAAGGAGCGCTGTTAGGTAACACGGACAGCATGGCGAGCCCCTGTTTATGAAAGACCTGTACTGGGCTTCAGTTGACGAGAAAAGCCAATGCGCTCTTGGAGCTGCCAAAAGGAAGCTTGTTTTCTGTGTTTAGGGAGGATTGTCGGCTACTCGGATGTTGGACCGAAACGGCGTTCGAGTGGATAAGAACGCAAGCAACCTTCGACAAAACCTCGCTTCACCCAACAGTACCAACCAATTCTGCTTCCCCAGAAGAGGGGCAGACCCCAAACGCTGGGACACCTTCCTCAGCAAGAGCCGGAATTGCGATTCGCCTCTGAACCTCAATTGGGAGCGTGAATGCGACACAACTAACAGCTGGAGGAAACTGCGATGCAGAACGCACACGAGCGCTTTGGGTCGTTAGAGTTCACCAAGCGGATGAAGGACGCGACGACCCGTGTCAGGGTTCACATCGACCGAGCAGTTCTGGAACCCGTGCAAAATGAAAGAGCCCAAACCAGCGCCCATTTGATCTCTATGATCGGGGGAGATTCAGAGATCGGCGCCCTATGGGCGGCAGTAACCGAGGGAGCTTTGTTGCAGATTCGACTTCCAGGCCGCGCGTGCATTGCCGCTACTCTTGGCCTCGAAGCACAATGTTTTCGCGGCAGTGTGATGGTTCCGGGGAGGAAGCGTCCGGCCCGGCACTTGGTGGCTGTGTCGGCCGAGTTGGCCAAAACGAAACCTGGTGCGGACCGGGAGGGCGCACGGACCATTCTGTGCGATGACGATCCGATGTTTGTGCTCTATCGTGTTGCATCGCGATATGGCCTTCCAGTGGTGCCGGAGTGGGCTATGTGGTTCATGCGCGAGCTCAATCAGCGAAAAGCGATCCGGCCTTTGATGGGGCTAGGCTGTTCACCAGTGGTGGTGAAAGGAAACAAGCAAACGTTTCTCGTCTGGATTGGCAGGGCGTTGAAGCAGCGGTCGATCGGCATGCCGGAAAAAAACGGAGCGATCCACTGGAAGTTGCCGAAGAATTTTCTTGAACGGCCGACTCTGTCATCAGCGGAGGCGCCGTAAAGCGGGCCGTCAGCCTCATCGGCCACTTAGCCACTCCTGCCGTCGGCCGCGGTCCAGGCCTCCTTGGCATCGAGAGTAAATAAGATCGAGTTCATACCCATGATCGTGTCCTGCCGTTCGACGTGGAAGCCCAACTTCGCCAACACTTGAATCGAAGCAGCGTTTTCAGGGTGAACGAGTGCCGTCAGCCGGTCGAGGTTAAGTTCATCAAAGGCGGCGTGCACCCAGGCTGATGCCGCCTCGGTCGCAAGACCCTTTCCCCAGTACGGCTGTGCCAAGCGGAACCCAAGATCGATCCAGCCGTACTCCTGCAGCACGAGTAATCCCGAATCCCCGATCGAACGTCCCGTACTGCGATCCACGATAATCCACTTGCTGAAGCCGTGCGCGATCTGGTGCTCCTGGTACTTGGCTAGCCGCGTCTTCGTCTGGCCGATGGAAATATCGGGACCGGTCGGGGTGAACCGCATGACGACTGGATCGCCGAACCAGCCGAAAGCCGCCTCTGCGTCTGTTAGCTCGCAGGGACGGAGAATGAGCCGGCTCGTTTCAACCTTGAGGCGCATAGACAGCCCGTTTCCTCTGCCAGTTCTTCAACGCGATTAGGCCTTCACCAAACCTGCGAGTCAAGAACTCCGCCAATGAAAGGTCCTCGAAGCCATGGACAGCATAACCGACATCACCGCCTATTTGCGTGCGTGGGCCCCCGAGCTGGGCGAGAGGATTCTCGAGACCTATCCGCCGCTGCACGGCTTTGACGACGCAGCTTCGCCGCTCACCGGGCAACTCCTCCGCAAGCCGTTTCCTGCACAAACGCTCGCCATGATGGGCGTGGTAAAGCGTTGGTATGAGGCAAGGGGCGCAGCGGTAATCGCGGAGTGCGGGACTGGCAAGACACTGATCTCGCTCGGCGCTGTCCACGTGCATAGTGACCGGAAGCCATTCACTGCCCTCGCCATGGTCCCGCCCCAATTAGTTGAGAAGTGGGCGAGAGAGGCATTTCTAACTCTGCCTCGCGTTCGAGTTTTCTTTATTGATGGTCTCCGAACTCCGACAAGTTCCGTGGGGCATACGGGGGTCAACGAAGTCAGGCTGCGCAATGGCCGAATCATCCGAGAAGGGCTGCGCACCACACTCACAGAGTTGCGGCAGCGAAAGCTGGCGCGCACTGCTCGCCAGCGGTGGGATTCCATCTGCGGATCCCCGGCTCTGTTCATTGTGGGGCGTGACCGCGGGAAGCTCAGTTACTTCTGGCGACACGCCTATGGGCTGGCACACTGCGGCCGGTACCAAGGCTCCGTTGTGAACGCGGACACGGGCTGCCCGGTCTACCTGGGAGAGGATGGGCAGCGACTGCTCTCCGTAGACTTCAAGAAGGCCAAGCTGAGCGAAATACTCGGCGGGCCGAATGACGGCGAAACAAGGAAATCGCGGCGGGCATTATACAGCGCGTTGTGGCAGGCGGACGGAAAGAAAATCCGGCGATTCGCTCCAGTGGATTTCATCGGCCGCTACATGCCGGATTTCTTCGACTATGCCATCGCGGACGAGGTGCACGAGTTGAAAGGAGATACGGCTCAGGGAAACGCGCTTGGCACACTGGCTGGATGCGCGCAACACACCGTGGTCCTCACAGGGACGCTACTCGGAGGCTACGCGGATGAGGTGTTCAACATCCTCTTCCGCATGCATCCCGCGCGGATGGTCCAGGAAGGTTTTGAATATGGAGAAGCTGGCGTGCGAGCGTTCACGGAAACCTACGGGCTGCTTGAAAAAATCACCGTAATCGAACCGGCGGATAACGCTTGTTCGGAGGCGCGTGTAACGAAGCGTGTCCGCCGGCGTCCCGGAGCGTCGCCGCTGCTTTTCGGACGTTTTCTGATGAGCCTGGGAGCGTTCATTTCGCTCGAAGACATCTCGGAGGCCCTACCACCCTACCGAGAAGAAGTCGTCAGCGTAGAAATGGACCCTCCCTTGAAGGAAGCCTACAAGAAACTTGAAGAGGACGTAAAAAGTGCATTGAAGGAGCATCGCGGGAATCAGTCGGTAATGAGTGTGGCGCTGAACGCCTTGCTGCTTTATCCCGACCGGCCATTTCGTCTGGGAAATTTGTTTGGTTGGGAATACGACCCGGAGGCGCAGCGACGGGAAAGATTCCTCATCGCGGAGACGCCAGATCTGAACGAGGACCACGTCTACGCGAAGGAGCGCCGCTTGGTGGAGGAAGTGAAAGCTGATCTGGCGCGTGGCCGCCGGTGCCAGATCTATGCGGTGTATACACAAAAACGCGATGTGACCCGAAGGCTGGAGCGCATCCTTACGAACGAGGGAATCCGGGTCGCATTGCTAACTAGAGATGTACCTCCTGAGGCGCGGGAAGGCTGGTATGACCGTCAACTCCGCGGCGGGGTACAGGCGGTGATCTGCCACCCGAAACTGGTGCAAACCGGGCTCGACCTGATCGACTTTCCGACGATCTTGTTTTACGAGACTGGATACTCGATTTACGTGCTTCGTCAAGCGAGCCGGAGAAGCTGGAGAATCGGCCAGCGCCTTCCCGTGAAAGTGAAATACCTGCACTACGGGGAGACGATGCAGGAGAGTTGCATTCGGCTGATGGGGAAGAAGCTGCTGGTCTCCCTGGCCATGGAGGGCAAGTTCTCTTCGGAAGGGTTGCAAGCGATCAACGACGAAGATGACATCTTGATGGCCATGGCCCGCGAACTCGTCACACAGAAGGGTATCGGCGAGAGAGCCGATGCGGTGTGGGCCACACTTCAGAAGAAGCAAGAAGAAGTACTTGGGACACGAATATCAGAAATGGCAGAGCCACAGAGCGAGTCCGCGGTTCTCGAAATACCTCCAACCATGCCCAATTCGACTACTGATGACCAATGGTCCCCGCTTGCGGCTGTGACGGGCTCGCCCCGCCGAAGAAACTCGCGGCGGCCGACTGCAGTGGCGCCGCAAGACCAGCTCACTTTGTTCTGAACCGTACGTGATCGCGCCAAGAACTGCGCGGTGGAAACTGCCTGACGCAGTGACGATCCAAATCATCCATGAAAAGGAGCGACGCCATGGGAATTCTCGGTTTAACGCATGACGAGAGCGGCGAGGCCCTCGAGAAACTCCCGGTGAGAATCAAAGTTGCCATCGGGGAGGGGCCGGCACCCGATGATCAGAATAGTAGTCCGCGAGCCCTTTTTCATTTCGTTTTCAAGCGAAAAACCATGCGGGGACAATTGGTGCTTTGGGAGCCCGCGCCAGACATCGCAGAAGTCTTCGGGGAGAAGCCGACGGAATTGGCAGTGATCTTCCTGCATGATGACCCCAGGGAAGTATGCCCATCGGAATACGCCCTTTGGACCCGGAAGGGCCGCCTATGTCACGGAGAGCTTGTGCAGATCGCCAGCGGCAGTGCGCCACGTTACGAAATGCAGGCCACTCGAAGGACAACAGAGCACCCGGAGGGGGAATCATGGCCGGGTAATCATAAGTATGAGGATGGGCCGAAGAAAGGGCAGCCAATCGAGACTTGTGGCGAGGGCTGCCCCGAACTGGAGAGTGGTAAATGTGGGCCCTCGGCAGATCTTTATTTCATCCTGGAAAAACTCCCCAGCTTGGGCGCCGTCTGCCGGCTTCACACGGGGAGCAAGACCTCGGTTCCCAATTTGTCAAACGCCGTCGCGCAACTGCAAGGCTGGAACGGTGGGCGATTGAAATGGGTCAAAGCCATTCTGAAGGTCACCCCGGAGTTTCGCTGGCATCCCGGGCCATTCGGGGAGTGGGAAAGTTCGGTTGTCCCCATTCTGAGCCTTGAGATTGGTGGAACGACGCTCAAAAGCTTGGTTACCAACATGAGTGAGCCCGCAAAACTCCATCTTGAAGCGCAGGCTGCGTTTGGCGGTGAAGAGCGAGTCCCATTCGTTGTACGGGAAAGCGAAGAGGAACGTGCTCCGGAGATCGCGGGTGAGTTCTATCCACAGAACAAGAACCTTCTGGAAGAGAAGACCGGTGCGATTATTCAATCCCCAGGGAACGCGGAATTGTGTGCAACAATTTGCGAACTAGCGCGGGTGCTAGGCTACAACGCGGCCAAGACAAAGATGCTGGTGGGACAGTGGAGGCTCGATCTGGTCGGACTCGAGAGGAAGCTTCAACACGAACTCGATGAGCAACCGCAGCTTCCTCCTGAGAACGGCAGAGGGAAGTGCTCCCGGCGTCATAATGACGTGAATGGATGACAATTTAGCAAAAATGCCGGCGTTGGAACACCGTCCGCATCATCGCACGAATTAGCGGGAATGCGCCTGGCTTTTGCGACGCAGATATGACCATGGTGCAATAACCATAGTTATAAAGGAGTTTCAGAATGAAGAAGATGGCAGCGGGTGCCTTCAAGGCAAATTGTCTTGAATCATGGACGAAGTCCAGGCCAAGCACGAGACCGTCGTGATCACCAAACACGGCAAGCCGGTGGCAAAGCTCGTCCCAGTCAACACGGACACGGACGAAATCTACAATTTCCTCGGTGGCAAGGGTGGTGTTGCAGGCGACGTCGTATCGCCCGCCTTTTCGCCTGAAGACTGGGGCGAACTCAAGTGATTTTCGTTGACACGCATGTTGTCATCTGGCTCGCGTTTGACCAAAAGCAGCTTTCAAAGAGGGCCAGGGCCGCGATCGACGACGCACGCAGGAAGGGCGACGGACTGCCGATTTCCGATATCACCCTTTTAGAGTTAGCAACGCTTGCGAGTAAGGGCCGCATCCACCTTGCTATCAGCCTCGAATCTTTCCTACAGGAAGTCGAGGCTAGATTTGTTGTCCTACCGATTAGCGGCCGCGCGTGTGCGCGCGCCATGGGGCTTCCGACTGCTTATCCCAAAGATTGAGCGGACCGTATTATCGGAGCCACCGCGCTTGTCGAGGGGATTTCTCTGATTACCGCGGACCGTGAGATCCAACGCTCCAAAGTGGTCCATACCATCTGGTGAGAAGAACATGAGAGACATGGCCTAGTCCTTAGTTCTGCTTCTTGGCGGGCCGAAGAGATATCCCCAAAGAATGAATGACCTCATTTGGAGGAATTCGCTCGACCTTTCCGCTGCGCGGCGTACTCGGCATACAGCCCCTTCAGGCACGAGATCGTACCCATCGTCGGAGGAATGGTTACGTCCACCATCCACGTCCTGATCCTCGTTCCTGTATTCTTCGCGCTCATGAAAGAGCGAGCGCTTCGACGGGGACTTTTGACGCCAACATCGCGGTCGCAACTGTAGCGCACCAACCTCATTAGGTTACGGCAGCGCCGCGGCTGTTTTCCAGGCGGCCCGGACGAACGAAACCGCACTAAAGGCCGCCGCCATGAAGAAGGATCAGCATCCTTGCCGCAGCCCCCCGGGCACGATTCGTGATTTCACCTTCGGAAACTCGATCGCGGCCGTACAGGGCATTTTCGAAAATGCCTGCGCGGAGAAGCGCGGTAAACACTTGCGCGGCGGCACGCTCGTTGCTAATCTTCCACTTCTCCACGGGAATCCACCGCGCCAGATAGTGTACGAAGACGTCGTGGGCTCGCTCAATCACCTGCGCCTGGTAACGCCTTCCCAACTCTGGAAAGCGGTGCGCATCCCGGATCACAACCCGATACAGAGCCAGCTGTTCGTCAGAAAGCACATGGTGGAGGTATTCGATCCCGGCGGCGACCAATGCGCTGTGAGGAGGTTTTGCGAACCACGGCCGCTCGGCCTCGTTTTTCGGTTCCTTCCAGCGGCCGCTCACGTGGTCGAAGGCCGCGGGATTACAGGCCGCCTGCATTACGGCACTGAACAAATCGTCCTTATCCTCGAAATGGCGATAGACCGTTTTGATCCCTACCCCGGCTGCCTTCGCGATGCGGTCCATCGAGGTCTGGGCATAACCTCCTTCTAGGAAGGCCTGCCGGGCGGCGCGCACGATCGCGAATCGCTTCCGGGCCATCAGCGAAGCTTTCGGATTGCTGCTCGACCAGCGTCTCAATGTTCCCCTCCTACTCCCAACCCATAGGGATTCAACATTGTACGACAACGACCACTGTCACATGAAACCTCCTGAGGACTGCAAGCATCAATATGATAACGAGCGTTGTCGTATGAACGCCACGGGAGGGCATCATGAACAGGTTCGTCGATAAGGTCATTATTGTTACGGGAGCGGGTTCCGGCATAGGCGCGGCAACCGCCAAACAGTTTCTCAGTGAGGGAGCCGCAGTGGTCCTCAATGGTCGTCGGAAGGGCAGGCTGGAAGAAACAGCCAGGGGATTCCCCGACAACAAGATTCTCATCGAGAGCGGCGATATTTCTGACAGGGAATACGTCTTTGGCCTGGTCGAGCGCACGGCCAACAAATTCCGGCGAATCGATGTTCTCGTCAACAATGCCGCGATCTCACTCCTTGGATCGTTTGCGGCAACCGCGGAAGAAGAGTGGCACAAAATCATGAGAACCAATGTCGATGGCGTGTTCTACGCCATACGCGCCGCTCTTCCCCATCTGTTGCGGTCGAAGGGTTCGATCGTGAACGTGTCGTCGGTTTCCGGTCTTGGAGGCGATTGGTATCAGAGCTTCTACAATGCGTCGAAGGGCGCCGTCTCGAATCTGACACGCTCGCTGGCTCTGGAACTGGCTCCGCATGGTGTGCGGGTCAATGCCGTCAACCCCAGTCTGACGCTGACCGAGATGACGACCGTATTTCAGCAGCATGGGCCGCTGATGGAGAAGATCCTGGAGCGCATCCCCCTGGGACGGGGAGCGAAACCGGAGGAGATCGCGAGCGTCATCGCGTTCCTGGCCAGCGACGACGCGTCCTTCATTAACGGTGTGAATCTTCCAGTCGACGGCGGAGTCACAGCCTCCAATGGGCAACTGAACCCGACGGCATTTCTCGGCGATTTCGGGTTGAGCTGAGTACGATGGTGCCGGTTGAGCTTTCCAGAAATACGCGCAGTCGAGGTGAGGAAATGAAGAACAAGATCGTGGAGAAGTACCTGAACAACTTTGCGTTGATCAACACGGAGGGGATGGAAACCTTTGCAAGGGAGCAGTCCAAGCTGCTCTCACCGAATCTCGTTGCGAAAACTACCGATTATCGTGGCACCCGTACGGAACACGGAATCGACGGGTTCTTCCGCGGCCTCGAGGAGTGGTCGAAGCATTTTCAGTCAAATCATCACTCACGCAAGGAGTTTCTGGAGGACACGCCGACCCGCGTCTCGGTGCGCGTGCTCAATCGGCTAGGGCTGGTTGTGCCCGTCAATGGCCGGACGGTCAGCGAAGAGGACGAGCACGAGTGGACCGAGGAATTTGAGGTCGCACCCGATGGGCTGATTGCCAAGGTGCATGTGACCGTGATCCTTCACGAACAACCGTAACAGGCTCTCTTTCGTCTCGACCGGAATGAAAGTTTCTGAAACGGCTTTCATTCCACAGAGGTCCTATAAGCAGTTCAACACGCAACCCGCAGCCGCCAGCGTCAACGAGACTCGTCTCCTTGGCGTGTCTCCGCGAAAAGATTTGTGACCCCAGTCACCGAATCAGGACGGTCGTGCACAGGAGAATCTATAGATGCTCAAAACGAAACCAGTTTTTTGGATCTAAGCGAAGCCTCACAGTTTCTGGGTGTTTCTGAAACTACCGCGCTGCAATTGGCCCCACGCGATAACTGGTTGTGCGTGCTCGCCGTGGCTCTATGTGCAAAGAGAAGTGCCGTCTCGCGGTATTCCAATCCCTGTGGCTTTAACTGAGCCTAACGGTTTTCGACACCGTTGGGATAACAATGGGATAAAAGAGCTGAGCAGTCGCTCTTTTCAGCGGAAACGAAATCTCCATAACTCCAACGGTGCTTTAGATTTAGTGGCGGAGGAGGTGGGATACTCACCCCGGCCTTTTCGCTATCCCCGCATGTTTTCAAGGACATCGAGGAAAACCGCATGGATACTGACGATTTCTACGATCTCGCCTGTTTCAACCCTTTCTCCCATTTCAACTGTTTAGATTAAATTTCGCCCTCAAACAGACACCAAAGACACCAAGCCGTATGCTGGACGCAAAGTGGGGCTTCCAACTGTCCCGCAGCCAGGTTTGGCCACCGATCACCACGCTAGGAGCGTCGCCAAGAAAGTTTCACTTTCAGTTCCTCAAAAGCGTTGAACGCGATCGGGCAGATAGCAACATTATCAATCACACCGATCAGCCGAGATGTAAAGTGCGGTTGTTCTAGGTGCGGAAACGACCTGCAAACGTCTGGCCTATGGTCGTAAATGGAACAGAGCTTGCCGTTAAGCATCGGGCAGGGCGGATTCACCTGGCCGTCAGACATCGATTCTCTCTGGAATGCTTCTATCGACTGGCCAAGCGTTTTCGCAATCGCGTGAAGCTCACCTTTCTTGAATTCGATGTGCAATGATCGACAACAATTCGCGCACTGCGTGCAGTCGATGAGGGCGAAGTATTTCTGGCTCAAGCCCTTGACAAGGTCATCGATGTTATCCGGAGCGTACTGCTTCAGCCACGATCAGGGCAATTCCTGGACTCGCGCGCCAGTTCAAAACGCCGAGTAACGCCAAGCCCGCGTACAGAAAATTCAAAAGAGCCAGTCCTAGGGTGACCTCGAAACCTGTCGGACTTTGACGCCAGCCATCGCGGAGTGGCCAAATCTCTCCCGAATAAGGAAGCAAAGCAATTCTCGGAGTGAACCACATGGCGGCAGTGCGTTCGATGGGAATCCAAACGTAGCTTTGAAATGGTCGTCTCCGCGTGCGCTCCCGGGCTAACTTTGCGAACTCCATATCCATTGGACGAGACATGCCGCGCTCGCGATTGTATCGGTCGAGCAGGGAAGCAACGCGATTCCGTTCTTCGGGCGAATCAAAGGTATAGGCAGGAAGATGGTTTAGAGAGATTGGGTCGACAGGTAGCTTCCAACTGAAAAGATAGGCGTCGCGGGAAAGAAACATCCAAGTCTGCGTCCACGCGTAAAATCCCGTGGGCACCATTTCACCGAAGGATTGCGCATAGCGCGGGGCGAGGAACTGGACTCGTCCAAGTGTGTGGGCATTGCGCGACGCCCAGGGAGCCAACGGCACCAAG
>Ga0187817_10001892_pt1 | contig 10526 bp, 6 predicted proteins | sample NC_wetland_sal_i_17_FD_132431 | JGI IMG/M metagenome (GOLD analysis project Ga0187817, IMG submission 132431) | Wetland sediment microbial communities from Neuse River Estuary, North Carolina, USA - SO4_2 | ecosystem: Environmental > Aquatic > Freshwater > Wetlands > Sediment | place: USA: North... | reverse complement strand
GTGCTCGGCGGTGGCGTGCGTGTCCTGGAAGCCGGGCGCGCCGGTGCAGGCGTTGGCCCCGCCCGAATTGAGCACCACGGCGCGCACCCGCCCGCCGCTCACCACCTGGCGGGTCCACGTCACCGGGGCAGCCTGGATCCGGTTGCGGGTGAACACGGCGGCCGCGGCACGGGACGGCCCGTCGTTCAGGACCACCGCGACGTCGGGCTGGCCGGACTCCTTCAGCCCGGCCGCTACTCCGGCGGCCCGGAATCCGAGCGGTGCGGTGACGCTCAAGGGGACACTCCGTGTGCGGTAAGGCCGGCGGTCTCCGGCAGGCCGAGCATGAGGTTGGCGATCTGGATGGCCTGGCCGGCCGCGCCCTTGACCAGGTTGTCCAGGGCGCAGACGGCGATAGCCCGGCCGGCGTGCGTATCGGCCGCCACCTGCAGGTGGGCGGCGTTGGACCCGAGGGTGGGGCCGGTGCTGGGCCAGCGTCCCTCGGCCAGCACATGCACGAAGGGCTCCCCGTCGTAGGCCGCGGTGAGCGCCTCCCGCAACTGGGGGCCGACGTCGGCCGAGACCAGCCGCGCGGTGCAAGTGGCCAGGATGCCGCGCGGCATCGGGGCCAGCGTCGGGGTAAAAGACAGTGTCGCCGGGCGGGACGCGGGGACGCCGGTCCGTTCGGAAGAAAGGGTCTGTTCTATCTCGGGGATGTGCCGGTGCGTGCCGGCCACCTGATACGCAGACATCGACCCCACCACCTCGCTGGCCAGCAGGTCCGGCCGGAGCGAGCGGCCCGCACCTGACGTGCCGGAGGCGGCGACGATCACGATGTCGGACGGCTCGACAAGGCCGGCGGCCAGCAGCGGAGCCAGCGCGAGGATGGCCGCAGTGGCGTAGCAGCCGGGCGCGGCCACCGTGGCGGACGACCGGATCGCGTCCCGGGCGCCGGGCAGCTCGGGCAACCCGTAGGTCCAGTGGCCGGCGTACGGTGTCGGGTAGTACCGCGCCCAGGCCTGCGGGTCGGCCAGCCGGAAGTCGGCGGCCAGGTCAATGATCTTGAGCTGAGCCGGGAGCGCGGCGGCCAGCTGCGCGGACTCCCCGTGCGGGAGGGCGGTGAGGAGCAGGTCGGCGTCGGCGAGCCGCGCGGGCTCGGCGGAGACGAAGACACTGTCCCGCAGGCCGGGGTGACCGGTCAGCTGCGGGTGCAGCGCGGTCACGCTGGTCCCGGCACTGCCGTGCGCAGCCAGCGGGCCGATCTCCAGGTCCGGGTGGCCGGCCAGCAGGCGGAGCAGCTCACCGCCCGCGTAGCCGCTGGCTCCTGCGACTGCAACCCTCGCACCCATGGGCGATCGACCCCTCCTTTCTGGAATACTATTCACTATATCGCATGATTATGCACTCCGCCGGAGCATAGGGTTGACAAGATGGAATGGGAGGGGGGAGGCCGGGCGGCCCGGGTGGTCGGCTCGCTGGCGCTGCTAGCCGGAGGCGCCGGACTGCTGGCGGGCTGCGGATCCGCGGCGGCCCCGGGCGCCGGACCTGGGGGAAACTGCGGCACCACCCGCACCGCAGCGAACGTGCCAGTCATCATCAAGGTGACCAGGGGCACCGTGAATTGCGGCACCGCGCTGCAGGTCGAGAACGAGTACGCGGCCAAGATCAGGGCCGGGCGGGTCCCAGGCAACGGCGGTGGCGCGCCGGTCGTGGTGAGCGGCTGGACCTGCCAGGGTTACCCTACGCCGGAGGTGCTGAGCACGGGCAACGCCTCGCAGTGCCATACCAGCAGCGCCGCGATCGTGGCCGTGCTTCCTGTCCCCACTCCGGCGACCACGATGACCACCGGCTGAGGATGCCCGGCGGTCAGAAGTCAGGGCCCGGCGAAAGACGCTTGGCTCTGCTGAAGCCTGGCCATCGCGGGCCTCGGCGTCGTGGGCCTGACCGTCAAGGGTCTGGCCGTCGCGGGCCGCGCCGTTGATGCCGCGGGAGGTGCCGCTGACCTCGCTCAGGCCGCGGGTCGTGCTGATCATCCGCACCCGGTCCCGGCCGCTGCTCTTCGCCCGGTACAGCGCCGCGTCGGCCGCCGCCATCAGCCGGGCGAACTCGGACCTGGTTGACGGTCCACTGCACGGCCGCGCAGACCGCGGCGCACGGCATCCAGGCCAGGGCGTGGCTGGCCGGATGGGCGGCCGCGGCTCGACGGGCGCCGGGTTTTATCGCAGGGCGATAATCGCCGATTGCTGGCATGGCACAGATGATCAGCATCGGATTCGCTGGCACGGCTCATCGGATTGACGGTCGATCAGGAATGGCCGGATTGCGACTGGTCAGGGAAATCGTGCGCGATAACACTGATCAGGAGTTCTGCGCGCGGCGGAATACACTCGACGCGTCCTGGCGGCCGTTCGCGCCGCGACCTGCGGCACCCGTTCCGGGGCCGCTGACCGCGCTCAGGCCCCTGGTCGTGCTGATCATCTGCACCTGATCCCGGCCGCCGGCCTTCGCCCGGTACAGCGCGGCGTCGGCCGCCGCCATCAGCTCGGAGAGCCCGCGCTGACTGCCGCTATCCAGCGCCGCGACCCCGATCGAGACCGTCACCTGCACCCGTTCCCCGCCCGTGACCCCCGGGGCGATGATGCTCAGGGCCGCGATGTTAGCGCGCACACGCTCGGCGATACGGAACGCGTCTACGGCTCGCGTCTGCGGCAGCAGCAGCGAGAACTCCTCCCCGCCGAACCGCCCGGCCAGGTCGTAGTCGCGGAGCAAGGTTTTGAGCGTGTTCGCGATCTCCTTGAGCACCTGGTCGCCGGCCAAATGGCCGTAGGTGTCGTTTATGACCTTGAACTTGTCGATGTCAACCATCGCGATCGCGAGCGGCGACCGGGTTCGCACCGCCCGGGTGACCTCCACCGCCGACTCACGCTCCCAGGTCGCCGCGTTCAGCAGCCCGGTCTTGGAATCGGTGCGCGATTCGCTGACCAGCTGCACGTGGCTGAGCGACCGCTGCAGCAGCGTGACGACGGGCAGCGCGACCAGGGCCAGCAGCGGGTCACCGGCCACGCCGAAGGTAACCAGGATGCCGATGCAGATCTCGGCCGCATCGTTGTACAGCGGCTCGCCGCCGAAGTACGCCGTGCGGACATCGGCGGACCGGTCGGCCCCCTTGACGGCCGTGATGATCAGGGCCTTGTTCAGCGCCCACTTGATCAGCGCGCTGAACAACACCAGCGCGGTCCATACCGTGCCGTGGCTGAGGGCGCCTCCGGGATTCCGCGGAATCAGGCCGGACAGGCTGTGGAAGGTGACCGATGCTGCGCCGTAGGCCAGGCTGACCGCCGCGGCGGTGAACACCCGCCGGTGCAGGAGGCCGTGCCGGACTCGACACTGGGTCAGCGCGGTCTGAACCATCGGGACGATCAGCGCGTAGAACGGAGGCAGCAGGATGGCGACCGGCAACTCCCAGACGCCCTGGACATCCTTTATCAACAGGCCGCCCCGTTCTCCTGCCTTCCTGGCCATCTCGACCGCGGCCGCCGTGCAGGCCAGCAGCAGTCCGAACAGGGCCAGGTCATGGCGGGAGTAGACGGCGAAACGCGCCGCGACCCCGATGGCGGCCAGGTCCGCGGCGACAACCGTGATCACGAAGACGGTGAGCCAGCGGGGCAGCGACCAGATCGGCCAGTCACCGATGGCTTTCACCCGCCACGCCAGGAGGCGAGTCATACGCATCAGCGCCTCACTCATACGGCCTGCCGCCTCGCCACCTGCCTCGAACCCCAATAACCATTGTCCCGCATTATCAGTGCCGGAGAGCGCAAACCGTGAAAACACGGCTACTCACTGGCAGAACAATACTCCCTTTGCTGACTTTGTTCTCACAGGACTTCAGCAGCACCGAAGTTGCGTTCAGTCACGTCTGACACGCATTTATTTCCGACATTAGGTACAAACTACCCCTCGTTCGCAATTGCGGGCACAATGGGTAGCCGTGACGCCTGACCGAGGCGCGGCTGGTCGGAAAGGGAGCATGGCCCAAAGCGACGACAGCTGAACCGTTGTCCCAGATCGGACGTTAGTCACTCAGAGGATTTGAATGAGCACATAGCGAGATGATCAAGCCGTGCGCGCCCGCCGCCCGGGCTGATCTCATCCCCGCCCTGACCTCCCCGACCTCCGCCATCAGCACAGAACAGGAGGCTGTCATGCGCGACGACAAGTGGCACTGACCCGACCTTCGGCCACCCACGTCACCGCGGAGCGAAAGGAGCGCGCCATGCGCGACGACAAGTGGCACTGACCTTAAGCGCCGATGGCGTTCGCTCGTCAGCCGGCCGCGGGCCGCGCTGACCGCGACCGCCAGCGCTACCGCGGCGCCGACAGCACCGAACACCGCGATGGCCCGTGCCGGGGCGTGGTGTTCCGCTACGGCTCCCGCCAGGATCATCGCTGCGCCCTGACCCAGGCTCATCGCACCCTGGGCCAGGCCGAAGGCTTGGCTGCGTTGTTCCTGCGGGGCTGCGCTCACGAAGGCGGCGTTGGCGGCCAGCTGGTAGGCGGCGCACAGGCCCGACGCGACCAGGATCAGCAGCGAGATGGCGCGGTCCGGTTCGGCGAAGAACAGGACGAGTACCGCACACGCGGAGATGGCCAGCGGGCTCATCAAGCGGAGCCGCGTCGCAGGAGCGACCAAGCGGCTGAACGTGATCGCCCCGGCCGTTTGCCCCAGCGAGTTGGCGGCCAAGATCACGCCCACGGTGGCGGCACCGCCGCCGAGAGCGTGAGCGAGCGGGGCCGCCACACCCTCGGGGGCGTTGTAGAACGCGGCCAGCAAGCCGAACATCATCGGTATGCGCAGCGCCGGGCGGGCCAGGACGAGCCGGGCACCGGCGAAGATGTCGGCCAGCCGGGTCGGCTGACGGAGCGTGTCGGCGGCCGGCGCGGGCCGCGGGCGCACCCAGACGCCTACGATGAGCGCCGAACCGGCGAAGGTCACGGCGTCGACGATCAGCGATGCCCGCGTGCCGAAGAAGCCGACCACGGCGCCGCCCACGGCGAAGCCGAGGACCTGCGCGAACTGATACGTGGTCAGCGTCACCGCGGTTCCCATGACGTACCTGTCGCCGCTGAGCACGTCGGGGTAGATCGCAGCGCGGGCCGAGGTGAACGGTGCCTCGGTGAGCGTGACCAAGAAGAGCAGCGACACCAGGGCGGCCAGCGGCAGGCCCGGGATGGCCATGACCAGGACGATCACACCCCGGACGAGGTCGCAGGTGATCATCACCCCCCGTCGCGGATAGCGGTCCGCCAGCCAGGCCAGCGTCACGCCGCCGATGAAGGTGGGCACGATGCCGACCGCGAAGGTGATCGCAGCGAGCAACGCCGAACGGGTCCGGTCGTAGACGAGTACCGTCAGCGCGATGCGGGCCAGCTGGTCACCGACCACGGACAACAGCTGGGCCATCCACAAGGCACGGAACTCCGCTACTGCGAATACCTCGCGGAACGGGGTCCTCGCGGCCTGCTCCCTCGCTTTCCCCCGGGCCACCGCGTGCCTGGTTATATCGTCCTCCGGCTCAGCGTGCGCTGCGGTCTTCGGTAACCACATCCTGACCGACAGTTGCCTTCCTTGGCAACAGACCAGATAACACGGGACCGAGCCGGACTAGTGACGTAACCCGGGCACGCCCGCGCAGCGCCGCCAGCAGCTCGGCCGGGGTCCACTGCCCGGCGAGGCGTCGCGGTGGCTCAGTCACGGCATCGCTCGAGGACCGTCAGCCGCTGCGCAGGACCGCGCCGACCCGGCGCTGGGCCTCGGCCACGGCCGCGTCGCGGGCGTCGGCGGTCTCCGCCGCCGTGAGCGTGCGGTCCGCGGCGCGGAAGCGCAGCGTATAGGCCAGCGATTTGCGGTCCTCGCCGATCTGGGCTCCGGTGTAGACGTCGAACAGCCGCACGCTCTCCAGCAGGTCGGCGGGCGCGCCTGCCACCAGCGCCGCCTCCACGTCGGCGGCGGGCACTGCCGCGTCCACGATCAGCGCCACGTCCTGGGTGGCCAGCGGGTAGGCCGACAGCTGCGGAGCCTGGACGGCGCCGACGCTCTCGGCCGCGGCGAACAAGACCGACAGGTCGAGCTCCATGGCGCAGGTCCGGTCCGGCAGCCCGAAGGCCTCGATCACCCGGGGATGCAGCTCGCCGGCGTGTCCGGCCAGCCACTCCCGGGCCTGCCCGGTCCGCGGCAGGCCGTTCGGGGTCTGTCCGTCGCGCTGCTGGCCGTCGGCCTCGTCCGAGCCGACCCGCACGTAGATCGCGGCACAGCGGCCCGGGTGCCAGGGCGCATACTTCTCAGCCCGGACGTCAAATGGCACCCGGCAGATCCGCCCGATCTCGCGCGCCGCCTCGATCGCGTCGGCCCACGACGAAGCGCGGCCAGGTCCCCACCATCCGTCCAGCTCACGAGCGCCCGCCAGGACCGCCGCGATCCGCTGCGGCTGGTCCGGCAGCGCGGCCTCCAGGCTGGCCAGTTCGGCCACCGTGGGGCCGCGGTCGACGGGCAGGATCGGAGCGGCGGGGGCGGCGCCGGGCCGGGGCCGGAAGACCAGGCCGATCTCGAACAGCGCCGTGTCGACGAAACCCCGGCCGATGTTCCGGGCCAGGACCCGGAACAACCCGGGCAGCAGCGTCGTGCGCAGCAGCGGCTCGTCCTCGCTGAGCGGATTCGCCACCACGACCGCCGGGCGGCGCAGGTCCTCGGGCGGCAGCCCGAGCCGGTCCGCGTCCGACCGCGACGCGAACGGCGAGGACAGCACCTCGACGTACCCGGACTCGGCCAGGGTCCGGCCCACCGACCGGCGCAGCCGCTGCCGCGGGGTCAGCCCTCGTCCGGCCAGCACTCGGGGCATCCGGCTCGGGACGCTCTCATAACCCTCCAGCCGGATCACCTCCTCGGCCAGGTCGGCCGGATCGGTCAGATCGGGCCGCCAGGACGGGGGCGTCACGTCCAGGACGGACGCCCAAGCCGACGACGCTTCCGGAGCGTCCGGGGCGGCCTCGCCGGGCCGAGGTCCCACTCGCCAGGGCGCGATCGTGGGCGAGGGCGCTCGGGTCTGGACCACCGTGCACCCCACCTCCTGCAGCCGCCGGACGACGGTGTCCCGGCCGTACACCAGGCCGGCCACCCGGTCCGGGTAGTCCACCGCCATCGCGATCACCACCGGCGCCACGTCGGCTTGCGCGTGCGTGCAACCCGGCACCACGCGACCGCCGCCCAGCCCGGCCAGCAGGGCCACCGCCTTGGCGGTGGCCCGCAGCGGCAACTCGCGGTCGACGCCGCGCTCGAACCGGTAGGACGCCTCGGTGTGCAGCTTGTGCCGGCGGCTCATCGTGGCCGTGCCCCGGGCGGAGAAGTGCGCCGCCTCGATCACCAGGTCCGTCGAGGCGTCGTCGATCTCGGTGGACAAGCCGCCCATGGTCCCGGCCATGGAGATCGGCCCGGAGGAATCGGTGATCAGGATGTCTTCCGGGTCCAGGGACCTGACCACGTGATCCAGGGTCTCCAGCCGCTCCCCCGGCTCTTGGGGGTTTTTGGGACGGGCCCGCCGCACGACGATCTCGCCGGTCAGCTTGGACCGGTCGAAGGCGTGCAGCGGCTGGCCGAGCTCCAGCATCAGGTAGTTGGTCACGTCCACCGCGAGCGACACCGGCCGCATGCCGCACCGGGCCAGCCGGACCCGCATCCACAGCGGGGTGCGGACCTTCGGGGAGAAGCCCCGCACCTCGCGCAGCACGAACCGGTCGCAGGCGGTCGGGTCATCGATCCGGGCCGGGTAGACATCCGGGCCGATGAGGTCCAGCGGTCCGCCCAGCAGCGTCGCGTCGGGCAGGGCGGTCGAGGCCGGATCGGTGAATGGCACGTCGTACGCGCTGGCCAGCTCGCGGGCCAGCCCGCGCACGGACACCGCGTAGCCGCGGTCGGGCGTCACGGCGATCTCGAGCACCTCGTCGCCCAGGTGCGCGTACGCCACGAAATCGGCGCCCAGCGGCGCGTCGGGCGGCAGCACGAGGATTTCGGTGTGATCGTCGCCGATGGCCAGCTCGCCGGGCGAGCAGATCATCCCCTCCGAGACATGGTCGTAGGTCCTGCGCGCGCCGATGTCGAACCCGCCGGGCAGCACCGCCCCGGGCAGCGCAAGCGCGACCCGGTCGCCGACGGCGAAGTTGGTCGCGCCGCAGATCACCCCGGATGCTTCGTCGGGCGAAGCGTCGAGCTGCGCCTCGGACACGGCGACCCGGCAGTACCTGATCGGCTTCTTCAGCCCGGTCAGCTCCTCGATCGAGAGCACCTGGGCGATCACGACGCCGCGGAGGTCATGCCCGACGGACTCCAGCGACTCGACCTCGAGGCCGGCGGCGGTCAGCCGCCGCGCCACCTCGGTCACGTCGACCGGCTCGGGCAGTCGTGCGTACTCGCGCAGCCAGGAAAGCGGCACTCGCATCTCAGATCTCCATCCCGAACGCCAGGCTGAACCTGACGTCGCCGTCCACCGTGTCCCTGATCTCGGTCAGCCCGTGCGCGATCATCAGGCTGCGCTCGATGCCGAGCCCGAACGCGAACCCGCTGTACCGGTCGGGGTCGATCCCGCAGGCCACCAGCTCCCGGGGATTGACCATGCCGCAGCCCGCGATCTCGATCCAGCCCTGCGAGCGGCACACCCGGCACGGATCGCCGCCCGGCTTGGCCGAAGCGCCACGGCAGACGTGGCATTCCATCGATACGTCACCGGATGGCTCGGTGAACGGGAAGTAGTCGGGCCGGAACCGCGTGCGCAGGCCGACGCCGAACATCGCATCCACGAACGCCTGGATCGCCCCGCGCAGGTCGGCCATGGTCAGGCCCTCGTCCACCGCGAGCCCCTCGATCTGGTGGAAGATCGGGCTGTGCGTGGCGTCGAGGGCGTCGTGCCGGTAGGTGCGGCCCGGGCTGACCACGTACAGCGGCAGCGGGCGGGTCAGCATGGACCTGATCTGGACCGGCGAGGTCTGCGTGCGCAGCACCATGCCGGACTTGTGCCCGGGCCCTGCGGGACTTTGGATGAAGATCGTGTCCTGCGCGTCCCGGGCCGGGTGGTCCGGCAGCATGTTGAGCGCGTCGAAGTTGTACCACTCGGCCTCGGCCTCGGGTCCCTCCGCGACCTCGTAGCCCATGGCCACGAACACGTCGGAAAGCCGGTCGGCGAGCATCGTGACCGGATGCCGGGCACCGGACGGGACCCGGCCGCCGGGCAGGGTCACGTCGACCGCCTCGGTGATCAGCACCTGCCGGTCACGCTCGGCCTCGAGCTGAGCCTGGCGCTGCTTGATCGCCTCGCGCACCTGGGCGCGCGCCGCGCCCACCCGCCGCCCGGCCTCGGCGCGGGCCTGCGGCGGCAGCGCGCCGATGCCGGCGCTGGCCAGGGCCAGCGGCGACCGGTCGCCGTCGTGCGCGAGCCGCGCCGCCTTCAGCTCATCCAGCGTCCTGGCGGCGGCGACGGCCGCGAGGGCCTCGTCCAGGCCCCGGGCTACCTCTTCGGGGCCCAGGGGGACCGGCTGGTCTTTCTCATTCTCTGCGGACATGAAGGTCCTGCTTCCTACGGGCCGTACATAAAGTTCTGCTCTGCTGGGGTTCCGGCGGATCTTTCTACCGAACGAACCGTGGTGGCAGGCCGCGTCAACCGCGGAGTGCCGGGTGGCTAGCGTCGCGAGGGGGTTTGCGGGCCCGGACATCGGCCTGCACGGCTCATGCCCAGGCGTTAACGCCCGCCATCGCGGTGTGGATAGCCCGAAGGGACATTACCGTACCGGGCCTTGGCGCGTGGCCGCCGGGCGACGCTGTCAGGCCGCGGCTGTCCCCGCGGGCACGATAAATCGGAACTCGGCGCCGCCGCCGGGGGCGCATCGCACGCCGATCGTGCCGCCGTGCGCCTCGACCAGGCCCTTGACGATGTAGAGGCCGAGGCCGGTGCCCCCGCCATGCAGGCCTCGGCGGCTGCCGCCGCGGGGCTTGCCGCGCCAGAACCGGCGGAACACGCGGGGTGCGACCTCCGGGGAGATGCCCTCGCCCTGGTCACGCACGGAGACGGCGGCCGCATCGGGCGCGCCGGCCGCCTCGTCGTCCATCCGCGCTGGTTCCACCACGATCGTCACGATACCAGCGCCGTGCCGGACGGCGTTTTCCACCAGGTTGCCGAGGATCTGGTCGATCTTGTCCGCGTCCAGCCAGGTCTCGGGCAGGCCGCTGTGCACCTCCAGCCGGAAGCGGCCCTCGGCATCGCCGGCCGCGACCCGGCCCGCGATGATCCTCCTGGCCCGGTCCGGCAGATCCACGAGCTGCCGGTGGACCTCCATCCGGCCGGACTCGATCCGGGACACGTCGAGCAGTTCGGTAATGAGCCTGGTCACCCGGTCCGCATCGGCGTTCACCGTTTCCAGCATCACGCGCTTCTGGTCGTCGGTGAACCTGCCCCACTTGTTCAGCAGCGTGGCCGTGAAGCCCTTGACGCTGGTCAGCGGCG
>Ga0187817_10001891_pt1 | contig 10531 bp, 7 predicted proteins | sample NC_wetland_sal_i_17_FD_132431 | JGI IMG/M metagenome (GOLD analysis project Ga0187817, IMG submission 132431) | Wetland sediment microbial communities from Neuse River Estuary, North Carolina, USA - SO4_2 | ecosystem: Environmental > Aquatic > Freshwater > Wetlands > Sediment | place: USA: North... | reverse complement strand
AGCTCGCTATGGATATCTGATCGTCAACGATAGCGATATTCGGGTCGAGCGCGACTATCTGCGGCGCGTGATGACGCCGCTCATGGACGATCATGTGGGCATGGTCACGTGCCTGTACCGGGGAGTTGCCGCTCCTACGCTGGGATCGCGGTTCGAGTCGCTCGGGATCAGCACCGATTTTTGCGCGGGCGTACTGGTGGCTCGGCAATTGGAAGGCGGGCTGCGCTTTGGGCTGGGATCGACTCTGGCTTTTCGCCGGCCAGACTTGGACCTGGTAGGAGGATTCGAATCCATCGTCGACTACCTGGCCGATGACTACGAACTCGGCCGGAGGATCGCGCGACTCGGGTTGAAGGTCTGCCTGTCCGATGTAGTTGTGGAGACACATCTCCCGGCTTACGACGTGCGCGGATTTCTTGCTCATCAGATTCGTTGGGCTCGCGGGGTGCGCGATTCGCGACTCGGCGGATACATTGGGCTGGTCTCTACATTCGGGCTGATGTGGGCTCTCCTGAATTTAGTCGCTGCTCAGGCCGCGCTGTGGTCGTGCGGCGTGCTGGGAGCGGTAGTGTTGCTGCGGGCCGCAATGGCGATGGTTGTCGGCAGTGCCGTGCTCAAAGACCGGCAAGTGCTCGGCCAGTTGTGGTTGGTGCCTCTGCGAGATCTGATCGCAGTCGGGATTTGGATCGCTAGTTTTGCGGGTCATACCGTAACCTGGCGCGGGGATCAATTTGAATTGAAAGACGGGCGACTGATTCGAATCACTCGGTAGCTCGATCGCGTTTTCTTACTCTGACGAAGGAATCAGTTCGAAGCGTCCGTCGGCGAAGAGCCGGTAGCGGCGTCCCCGCCAGGAGATCGTGTTACCGAAGAATCCGGCAAGCCAGAAAGAAAATCCGAATAGATCTTCAATCGGCAACAAAAACCAGTTGAGCCTTGCACGCAAGACGCGAGCCGAAACCGCATAGGCCGCCAGCGCCCGTACAACCAGCGCGAGAGGCAAGACCGGCCACCAGGCTGGCGACAGCGCACAGACCAGCAGAGCCAAAGGCAGTGGCATGGTGAAGAACTGGCCAACGTATCCCGCGGGACGGGAGCGACGAGTGCTGCGCCCCCAGCGCAGGCGATGGGCGACATTCTGTGACAGCGTGGCGCTGCCAATGTGATGCTCAATGACATATGAAGAGAGAATGACCCCGTGCCCGGCTTCGGCGGCGAACTTGCCAATGACGAAATCTTCTGCCAGATAATCCTTCACGCGGTCGAATCCGCCGATCGACTGCAACACCCCCCGGCGGGCGGCGATGGTCGGGCCGACAGCAAAGCGCATGCCTTCGAGCATCCGGGCAACCAGCGCGCCCCCCCAGAAGTCGGTATTCATCCCAGTTGCTTCGAGACGTGACCAGAAGCTTGGTCCGGGAACGGCGCGGTAAGGACACGTCGCAACTCCGAGGTGCTCGTCCTGAAATTCAGCCGCGATGGTGCGAAGAAGCTCTGAGGTTACGCGGATGTCGCTGTCGCTCATCACGACCAGATCGTTGGCCGCTGCAGCCAGCATGCGGTCGAGACTGTGAACCTTGGCATTGGGATACGGTGGTTCTCCCGTGATCACCAGCCGCGAAGGAATCTGCGAATACTCCCGCTGGAGTCTGGCCACCATAGGCACAGCAGGATCGCTCTCGCTTCGAACTGCGAACAGGATCTCGAATGATGGATACTCCTGCTCAAAGAACGTCCGGAGATTCGATTCCAGATCGAGGTCAAGACCGGCTAGCGGTTTGAGGATGCTGATGGGCTGAGCGGATCGGAGCGCAGGTGGGCGGACGGCGAGGTAGCGCGTCGCCGCAACAATCTGCATCGCGGAATAAACAACGGAGCCGCAGAGAACAAAGAGCAAAATGCCTGCCAGGATTTTGCCTGGACGCATGTAGAAAAAAAGCAGGAACAGCGCGCATCTTGCGCCTGGGAGCATTGAGCCAACCGGGACCGCCAGCCATTATACCTAGGGCCGGGGATGCGGCTGCGAGTCGGCAGGTTGGGCGCGGCCGCCGGCAGTTTTCGTAACCTGGCTCAAGGCGCCGCGAATCTTAACCGAGAGTTGCTTGAGCGTGTACGGCTTTTGCAGAAAATTCGTTTCCAGATCGACGACTTTATGGTCGAGCACGGTCTGACCCGCATAGCCGGAAACGAACAGGAATCTCGTATCCGGGCGGATTCGTCCGAGTTGCTTAGCCAGTTCTCCTCCACTCAAATTGGGCATCACAACATCCGTGACCAGCAAGTGGATGGCGTCCGCGTGCTCGCGAGCCACCGAGAGAGCGTCGACGCCGTCTTTGGCTTCGAGCACGTTATAGCCCTGGATGCGTAGGAATTCTGCAATTGCGCGCCGGACCGCTTTTTCATCTTCCACGAGCAGGATTGTCTCCGACCCCCGGGCAACGATTTCCGGTTCGCACTGTGCGGTTGTGACCCGTCGATGAGTATTGTTGACGCAGGGCAGATAGATTTTGAACACGGTACCCGTTGCCCGCTCGCTGTACGCCCAGATGAATCCTTTATTCTGTTTGACGATGCCGTAGACTGTAGCCAGGCCAAGCCCCGTGCCCTTGCCCGGAGGCTTGGTCGTGTAAAACGGCTCGAAGATGTGGGGCAAGTCCTCGCGAGGGATTCCGGTCCCGTTGTCGCTGATCGTGATAAGCGCGTAGCGTCCCATCGGAATGACCGCTGGCTTACCCTGTATGTAGTCGCCGTCGAGGTGAACGTCGGACGTTTCGACGCGCAAGTGACCGCCCTGCGGCATCGCGTCGCGCGCATTGGCGGCCAAATTCATTAGAACCTGCTCGATTTGCAAGGGGTCGACTCGCACCGAGCCCAATTCCTTGCCGGGAACGAAAGTGACCTGAATATCTTCACCGATCAGGCGGGGAAGGGTTTTGGCGATGCCGGCAACAACCGAGTTGAGATCTGCGACACGCAAGGCCTGAGGTTGCTTGCGGCTGAATGCCAAGAGTTGCCGAGTCAATTCAGCAGCCCGGTGAGCGGCCTGCAGGATTTCCTGGAGCTTAGCTTCCAGCGGACTGTGTTTCGGCACTTCATCCAGCGCCAATTCGGAGTAGCTGGTGATAATGGTCAGCAGATTGTTGAAGTCATGAGCGACACCTCCCGCGAGGCGACCAATGGCGTCCATCTTCTGCGCTTGCAGCAACTGCGCTTCGAGACGTAGACGGTCGGTGAGATCGCGGCCGTTCGAGATGAAGTGAGTAATCTGTCCCTCAGCGTCGCGCACCGGACAAATGCTCTCCTCCACGTAATTCAGATCGCCGTTCTTTTTCCGGTTCACCAGAATCCCGCGAAAGACATTTCCGGCGAGAATGGTCTTCCACATTTCTTGATAGATTTCAGGGCCCTGCTCGCCCGACTTGAGAATGCGGGGAGTTCTCCCGCAAGCTTCTTCGCGACTATACCCAGTCAGAGCTACGAAGGCCGGATTAACGTATTCGATGACTCCGTAGCGGTCGGTAATCACCACCGAGTCGGCCGACTGCTCTACGGCGCGAGACAACTTTCTCAGCGACTCTTCGGCGCTATGTTGTTCTTGCTGCAGAGAATGCAGGGCCACGGTGTTGCGCATGGTACGGACCAGAGTTGCCCCGTCCAGGTGTGATTTGGCCACGCAATTCCATGTGCCTGACTGAAGAATGTCCGCCACCGTCTTTTCGTCCGAGTCCTCAGTCAGCAGAAGAAAAGGTACCGACACCCCGGCGTGCAGAAATTCAGCCACAAGATGTACTGCTTCCACATCGCCCGCATTGTGCTCGAACAGAACCAGCCCGTATGGTTTCTGCTGCAGCATTTCTTTGGCCTCGTCGATCGAGCGGGCGTGATCGAGTTCGGCGGCGAGCATACTGCGGTTCCGTTCCAGAATCTCGCGGATCAGGAAGAAGTCCTCCTCCTGATTGCCCACCAACAGGACGCGGAGCGGAATGGGTGCGGGTTTCGCGGCCGTTATCACTGGATTGGCTCCGTCACTAGTTACCATCGGAATCATGGGGGCAGGAGTTTAGTGCAGCTTGCAGCCGGAGACTCCGAAAACGGACCCAATTGGGGGTGGCTTCACCGGACTAGCCTTCAAGGTAACGTGGAGGCTTGGCAAAGCTTGCCAAACAGGCGGTGGATTAGAAGATAATTATTGTCCGTCCCAGGAAGTGCCATATGTCCCGAGTGTGGATGCTCCTCTTCGCTGCCCTCACGCTTGCGGCTTCCCAGCTTAGGGGGCAGTCACCGGCCGCATAGCACTTCACATTTCAAGTCTCCGCTGCAAAGGCCTAGACCGACACGGGCCTCGACCTGCAATCGGGAGCGATTTTCCGAAATTTCGGCGACACCGTCTTGGCCTAATGCCAAACCCTCTATTTGTGCAGTCGGCCCGGAGTTGCGTCGCATGAAGAGCCATTCGACCTCGGCTCCTCTTCCCCCGAATCCAGGAGGGTGTCATGCCTGACAAATCGTTCGCGGATTTCCTCTCAGATGTTCTCGCAACATGGCGATCTCTTGGCAAGTTTCTTTTTCTGGTGTTTGCCCTCGGCGTGCTTGCTCTGGCCTTCGTTCTCGGAGTTCTGCGATTTCTCTCGACCAAAGCGGAGGAAATGGATTTCAAGGGAGCCCATATCGAAGCAAGTGTGTTGTTTGCCAATCCCACGCGAGAAGGTCAGGTGTACACCGTTATGATTTCTCCTCAAGGCTGGCAACGAACGGGCATTCAGGTCCGGAGGGGAGACACACTTCGGTTCGAAGCCGGCGGAAGAGTCAACGTTGACCTTAAGGGTCTAATCGCCAGCCTCGAAGAGCGGAAAAAAGCAGAAGAAAGGATCAGAATCGCACGAAACGCCGGTGGTTGGAAGACAACAAAAGAGGCCGACTTTGCTCCGGAGCACTACTATACCGCCGACGAAGTGAAGAACATGAAGCCCAAGTGGGACTGGACTGGCCCAGACGGCATTACGCTGGAGGAAACCAAGAAGAACTCCATACCCGCGCGGCAAATGAAGACGATCTGTCCGTCCAAAGGATACGGTGCCCTACTCGCAGGCATCGGAGAGCAGAGTCAGGGTCTATCACGAGACCTTGCTTTTTTTGTCGGCAGCAGCCGGTCCACGGTTGCGGACCGGGATGGCTGGCTGTTTTTCGCAGTGAATGACGTAACAAACGATGAGGACAGGGCTTTCCCAGACATGTTTTTTGTGGATAACATAGGCTTCTTCTATGCCCGCGTGACAGTCAGTCCCCCCGGAAAGCAAGGTAGTGCTGAGGCGGATCACGTTAAGACCTGTGCCCAATCTGAGTAAGGACTGCCCGCAAGCGCTTTAGCGATCGGAGCCCATCGCCAAGGTCGCCAGCCGCGACCATTTCCGCATCCGGAAGGCGCCGTTTACCTGGAATGGAAGTGAAGTCTGGTAGGGGCGGGGCACTCACGATATCGGCTTCGCCAAAGACAAGCGCAACAATAACGTCACTCACAAAATTGACCCGGCGGTTGACGGCGAGCGCGACCTATCGGAAGCAGTCTGCAGAAAGCCAAGAAGGCGAAGACGTTGACATGCTTTCTGCAGCCAGATCCGGTGCAGGACGCCAAGACCGCTACCGGCGATGGTTATCGTTCCGACGGAAAGCTGTTAGTCATCTTCTTGCAATAGGGCGGCGCGGGCGCGACAGTCTATTTTCGGGCGCACAACGTGCCAAGTATCAGCAAGCCCTTACTCCCCTTGTTAACCAATTTAGTATTGCCCCGTCTAACTCCTCAGATGACGGGCCTCGACCCCTGCGGAAGATCGAGGGAACGCCACAGCAGCAATTCGCGTATAGGGTTCTAAGCGGAATTGTGGGCTCTGCGGAAGGAAAGATGCTTTTTCGGAGCTGGGTTCCGCGAACCAGACAATTCAGTGGTGCTGATGGTGGTGGGCAGTTATTTCAAACGCGCGTCCAAAGACTTTGGGGGGAAGTATGGAAAACGTGCAAAGGTCCAACGGCTCGGTCAAGCCGATCGATCGGTATGATGTGGGCCACGTGCAGGAAGTCATCCGGCAGGCACACGATGAACTGCGTCAGTTAATGCAACAGCGGGCCGAGATCATGAAGCGAATCGGCACCGTGAAGCAAACGATCTCCGGCTTGGCGAACCTGTTTGGGGATGGAGTACTGAACGAGGAGTTGATGGAACTGGTCGACCGTAAGAGCAACGGCCGCCAGCCGGGCTTTACCAAGGCCTGTCGAATGATCCTCATGGAAGCGGGACGCGCCATGAACTCCCGCGATATCTGCGATTATTTCCAGGAGAAAATGCCGGAGCTGCTGGCCCGCCACAAGGATCCGATGGCATCGGTTACGACCGTGCTGAATCGGCTGGTGGAATACGGAGAAGCAGAAGCCGTAGTTTCGAACGGCCGCCGGGCCTGGCGCTGGGTGGCAGATGCCACGACAGACCCTCCACCGGGGAGGAGTTCGGAAGCGACCGTTCCCCGGCTTGCCTAGTCATCAGATCGATCAAAGAAGAAGGCGCGGCCTGAGCCGCGCCTTTTCGTTTTTCTGCCGAGTTATGCCTGAGGCAACAGCATTCCTTTTTCCAAGTGCCTGATTACGTGCGCGTAGGAAGCGGCATGCGGGTCGTGGGTCACCATCACGATGGTTTTGTGGAAGTCCTCATTCAGCCGCTTCAAAATCTCCAACACTTCCGTCGCGGAGTGACTGTCCAGGTCGCCCGTTGGCTCGTCAGCGAGCAATAGCGTTGGGTCGCTGACGATCGCCCGCGCAATGGCAACGCGCTGCTCCTGCCCGCCAGAGAGCTGTTTGGGCAGATGGTGAACCCGATCCTCCAGCCCGACCAGCTTCAGAGCGGTCATTACGTGGTCGCGGCGCTGCTGCGAATTGAGCTTGGTTAACAGCAGCGGCAACTCTACGTTCTCGAAAGCAGAGAGCACCGGAATGAGATTGAATGTCTGAAACACGTATCCGATGTGCTCGTTTCGCCAATGGGCAATCTTAGAGTCGTTAAAGCGAAAGATGTCCTGCCCTTGCACGAGCAGTTCTCCGGCTGTCGGGCGGTCGATGGCTGCGATCATGTTCAGCAGCGTCGTTTTGCCGGAGCCGGATGGGCCCATCAACGCAAGAAACTCGCCCTTGGCGATGTCGATCGAGACATCATCGAGTGCCATGACCTGAAAGGCATCACGCTTGAAGATCTTGCTGACGCCGCGGACCTGGACAACTTTCGTACCCGTGGCAACGTTAGTTTGTGCGACTGTGCTCATGATTGCCCCTTAATTTTAATTTTGTCTCCATCTTTCAGAGTGGCTGGAGCGGTAGTGATCACGCTTTCACCACCAACCAACCCGTCGACCAGCGCTCCGTCCGCTCGCTGGCCTACCACATGAATCTCGCGCGCCACAGCTTTTCCGTTATGGGCGATAAACACGATCTTCCTGCCATCGCGATCGCGCATCGCGGTCGAAGGCACGAACACTCCGGACGGCCCCTTCGCGTCTTTTGGTTTATCGTCGGCCAGGAAGCGCACGGTTGCGTTCATCTCGGGGCGCAACTGAACATCCGGATACTTGCTCGGGTTCAGCACCTGCACTTTGACCTGCACGGTTGCCTTCTGCCGGTTCGCCTCGGGAGAGATTTGCCCAATCTCGCCGTCATATTGTTTGTCGGGATACGCGTCGGTCGTGACGATCCCTTTCTGATTCGGCCCGAGCCGCGCGAAATCTGCCTGCGCGATGTCGAGTTCAACCTGCAGGTCGTTCAGATCAGCGAGGGATACAACCGATCCCTGCGGCCCTCCGGCGGCTGCGCTGGCAAACTGCGCAGTGATCAGCTCGCCCTTTTCTGCCGTGCGGTCGAGAATCGTGCCGGTCACCGGTGCGCGAATCACCGTGGCATCAAGTTGTGACTTGGCGTAATCGAGCTGGCCCTGCGCCTGCATGAGCGCACCCTGGGCACGGGCTAGTTCCTCGGGACGCGGCCCGATCTTGGCCAGCTGGAAGGCTTTCTCCAAAGAGTTGGCCCGCTGCTGGTCGGCTTCGAATTTTGCGGTAGCATCGTCGAGTTGCTGCCGCGAGACCACACCGTTCGCGGCGAGCTCTTGGGTGCGGTCGAGGGTCAACCTGTCGTTGGCAAGGGTCGCACGTGCTACGTCCAAATTGTGCTGTGCCTGCTGGATCTCTTCCGGCCGCGATCCGTGCTGCAGCTCTTCGAGATACGCCCGCGCGTTTTCGACCATTCCCCGGGCCTGCTCATACGAGGCTCGAAACTCCTGATCCTCCAACCGGACGAGAACCTGACCTTCCTTGACCTTGTCGCCTTTCTCGACGCCGATCCACGCCAGCCGGCCCGTAACCTTGGAGTTCACGTTGATGGTGTGATGCGCCACGATGTAACCAGTAGCTGAGAGAACAGTGCCCCCCACGTCGTTGCTGCCAGTCTCAGCGGAGGCGCGAACGACCTCCACTTCCGGCGTGTCCGACGAGACGGCGCGATAGGCCAATGCCGATAGCCCGAGCACGACCACTACCGCGATGCCGCCCAGGATGTAACGGCGTGCCCAAGCTGGGGGCTCTCCTCGGTCATCCCCGCGCTGCGTCCGATCGATGCGCAAGCTCTGCAAATCTTCGTGTTTCGTATCAAGCGCCATAAGAATGACTACGGCTCCGATCTCAAATAAGTTTCCTCACCGTCCGCAACTAACCTCGCAAAGCAGTCAAAATGTTCTGCCGGGCTGCGTGCCATGCGGGAGCGAGCCCGCCCACAAATCCCATGATCAGCGCGAAAATAATTGCGTTAACCGCCACGCGCCACGTGATGCGAAGCGCGAACACGACCTCACTGAAAGTTACTGCGTTCGATGTGCCAGTCTGCATTCCATTGAACGGAAGCATCAGCACAATTCCGGCTAACGCGCCCAACAAAGCCAGCAGCAGCGATTCGAGCACGAACGACGTCAAAATGGCTGGACGCGAGAACCCGATGACCCGCAACGTGGCGATTTCGCGTCCCCGATAAGCGACGGCGGCATACATCGTATTCATGGCGGCGAAGATCGAGCCAATCGCCATGATCACGCCTACGACCCAGCCAATGACTTTGATAGGAGTGCCAGAACTCGTCTGCTTGGCGTAGTACTCGTTCTCGAGCATGCCATCGAGCTTCAAACGCTGATCGTCGCTGACCCGATTCTTCAGAGCCTCGGCGGAGATTGCATCGGTCGCGCGGAGGTATGCTGACGCAAAGCCGCCCTGGCGGTCGAAATCCGATGCCATCTGATTCACGTCGCCCCAAACTTCGGATTCATAAGCTGAACCCCCGGCGTCAAACACTCCCACAACTTTCCAGGACCCCTTGCCAAACTCCATCGTGTCACCGAGATTGGCATGCGTGAAGCGATCGCGAATGGACTTGCTGACCACGACTTCGCGCTGGCCCGTCTGGAACCAGCGACCCTCGACCAGTTTTACGGGCGGCTGTTGTCCAGGTTCATCCGGGGTCTGTCGCATTTCTAGGCCGTCCGGCATCATCCCGCGCACCGTGACATTGACTTCCCCCGTGCCGTCCTTGCGGGGCAGCACAATCACAACGACCCATTCGCCCGACACCATCGGTTCTCCGTGGCTGTCTTTTGCAATGCCGGGGAGCGTCTTCAATGTAGGAAACAGCGCTGCATCGAAGCCGCCCGACAGCTCCGCTTCCGATCCCTTGCGCAGCACAAGCACATTCTTCGAACTGCCGCTGCTGACGAACGCGCGATCGAGTCCCGCCACGAGTGCCATCAAGAAGATCGCGGTAGTCACTGTAAGCGCGATGCCGAGCGCGGTCATGACCGTGAGTCCCTTGCGGAGTCTTAAGTTGCGGATGTTATAGCTAATCGGTATCGCCATTTTTTCAACTCTCCACTATCCGATGTGCCGCAGCGCTTCGACGATATTCATGCGCGATGCTTTGTAAGCCGGTAAATAACCGCTTACGATTCCGAGTATCCCGGCGACGAGCAGCGCTATCGCCACGGTGATCGTGTTGACCTTCATGTCAAGAGGGATGCCCAGGCCGATGAAGCGGTGAGTCAACCATGCGATTACAAATCTGGCGACGAAAACTCCCAGCAGCCCGCCGCTTAATGCCAAAGCCAAGGACTCGCTCACGAACATCGACAAAACGCGCTGACGCGTGAAGCCAAGCGTTTTCAGCACGGCCACTTCGCGGGTTCTGCTGCGCACCGACATGGCCATGGTGTTCGCTGAAACCAGCATGATGGCGAACATGACTGCACCGCAAATACTGAGGATGAAGGCTTTCACGTTACCCAAAGAGGCCACGAATCCCAACTGAAATGCTTTTTCGCTCTCGGTCTTCGTTTGCAGCGGCGAGTTGCGGAACATGTCGTCGATTTCTCTCGATGCTCGCGCTACGTTGTCGGCCGAGTCGATCTGCGCCGCGTACCAGCCCGCCTGCCCCTTGAACCACGGAACCGCTTCTTCCAGGTATT
>Ga0187817_10001890_pt1 | contig 10533 bp, 6 predicted proteins | sample NC_wetland_sal_i_17_FD_132431 | JGI IMG/M metagenome (GOLD analysis project Ga0187817, IMG submission 132431) | Wetland sediment microbial communities from Neuse River Estuary, North Carolina, USA - SO4_2 | ecosystem: Environmental > Aquatic > Freshwater > Wetlands > Sediment | place: USA: North... | reverse complement strand
GGACTTGCGGAGAGATTGGTTCTCCGCAAGGTTCCGCTGGCCCCCATCGTTGCCGTGGGCGTCGTCGTGATCACCCCTGTCGGCTGTTTGCTGGCGCAGACATTGTTGATGGAGACGCGGTTCCTGATCCCGCAGCACTTCTGGCGGGAGTACTTTCTGACGCTGCGCATGGCCATGCCGCTGGGCATGGTGTTTGCTGCGGGCGCCGTGGTCTACGCCTCGTTGCGGACGCGCGTGCAAGTCATGGAGAAGACGCTTCACGAAAAGGAAGTCACCGAAGAGCGGACGCGGAAACTGGCGGCGGAGGCGCGGCTGCGTTCGCTGGAATCGCGAATTCATCCGCATTTTCTGTTCAATACCCTGAATTCCATCAGCTCGCTCATCGCGGTGAATCCCGACCGCGCCGAACAGATTGTCGGCCGCCTGGCAGCGCTGTTGCGGGCCTCGCTCGACACCAGCCACCAGCCTCTGATTCCATTGCGCGAGGAGTTGGCCATGGTGGAAAGTTATGTCGACATCGAAAAAGCGCGATTCGGCGACAAATTGCATGGATCGGTGGAGGTGCCCGCTGAGCTACAAGATGCTAAGGTGCCGCCGATGTCGGTGCAGTCGCTGGTCGAGAATGCGGTAAAGCACGGGATCACTCCGCAGAGTGGCGGCGGGGAGCTTCTGGTCACGGCATCGGCGGAGAATGGCAACCTGCGGATCGAGGTCCGCGACACGGGGCCGGGCTTCGATCTGGCAGCGATTCCCGCTGGCCATGGGCTCGACAGCCTAGTGGAGCGCCTCGATGCTTTGTTCGGAGCGAAGGCGCGCCTGAACGTTCTTCGGCGTGACGGCTATTCTGTAGTGGAGATAGTTCTACCACGCGTATGAAACTGCGCGCCTACCTCGTGGACGATGAACCGCTGGCGCTGGAGCGCCTTCGCCGGTTGCTCGAACACACGGGACGCGTGGAAGTGACCGGCAGCACGACCGAGCCCGAGAAAGCGGTGGCGGCGTTGACGGCCGATCCACCCGACGTGTGCTTCTTGGATATTCAGATGCCGCGATGGAGTGGCTTCGAGGTCTTGGCGCGACTGCCCACCCAACCCATCGTGATTTTCACCACCGCCTACGATCAGTACGCGCTGAAGGCGTTCGGCGTGAACTCGGTTGACTACTTGCTGAAGCCGGTGGAACCAGAGTCCCTGGATCGCGCTCTTAAGAAAGTTGAACGGTTGCGGGGTTCGGGCCAACTGGCGCAGCCGGACCTACTGGCTCTGCTGAAGCAACTTACCGATTCGCTGCGGGAGACCAAGCCGGAGTATCCCGACCGGATTGCGTCGCGGCTGGGAGACCGGCTCTGGTTTCTCGATCTGGCGCGGGTAACGCATTTCTATGCCGAGGACAAGCTGACTTACGCAGTGTCGGAGGGCAAGGCTTACTGTGTCGACTACGCGATCACGGAGTTAGAAAAGAAGCTGAACCCAAAGAAATTTCTCCGCATCCACCGGAGCACGGTGGTTAACGTGGACTGGATCAAGGAAGTCGCTTCTCTTCCCGGGGGAGCTTTGAATGTTCGTCTGAAAGACGGCAAAGACACGGACTTGACGGTCGCGCGCGACCGTGCCCGCGAGTTCAAAGCGCGGGTGGGTTGCTAGGCCGGGAATTTTAGTTGGTAATTCGGCGAACTCCCGTCAACGCGGTCCAGAAGTCGGCTTGGGGGAAGGGCGATCCCCTCTGAGATGTGAATCTCCGCGAAGCCCGTTTTCTGGATAGCGTCTCGCCGACAATTGGGCGGCCGTAGGCTTCAGACCAGACATTGTTACTAAAGCAAAGAGTTCCGCGAGTCAGCGACAGACACTACTCACGTTCACATCGACATCGGAGGGATCAATGCCACTAAGGGATCAATGCCACTATATGATCTTCAAAACCGGGGGCAGACATCATCGTCCCGAGCGGGAATCCGGGTCCAACTAGGGTCCAATACGACTTCCTGAGAGTTCCTTACAACGCCAAAGCTGGCTGCCAGTACCGTTGAATGTCAATCAGTTACCGTTGGACAGGACCTTGACGCGGTAGAGGTCAGGAGTTCGAGTCTCCTCGTGCCTGCCACATCTTTTAATCGGTCGCCCAAATCCCTTGAATCCCATCTGATTTCATCGGCTATTGTTTTTAGCGCTTCTGGGTTACTATCCGCAGCATGAAAGAGTATGCAACGTCTTGGAAGCAGTGCGCGATCACCATCCTCGTTCTCGTTCTAGTTGCAGATGTGACCACTTTGACGGCTCAGTCGAAAGCGCCCGGCACGGAACCGCCGACGGGAACCGTGCATGTCGATGCAACGCCCGGGCATGCCATCAACTCCTTCGATCCCGACAGCGCTCTTGGCAGCTCCATTGATGTCCTCTCCCATACCGACATCGATAAGGTTTATACGCCGCACATCATTCAGGAATCGCTCTCCGCGGGCTGGGGACCGATCACTTATCGCAACAACTCCGAGCTCCGTATGGCAGCCTGGCACTGGACCGAGAACGGAACGTGGAGCGATGCAGCGCATAAGAGCGGATATTTTACCGGCAGCGCGGATCTCAAAGAGCCGGTGCGCTACATCCTTTCCTACGCATTACCCCACCGTGGCTTCTCCACCAGTGGAGACCGCCCCCTGCAAGGTCCCAATCTTAGCTACTGGAAAAGCAATCCGTACCTGACCAACAAGTTCACAGGAGAGAGCGACGCGCTGCACCCGCAATGGGTGATCGTCGATTTGAAAGCTGAGAAGCCGGTGAACGCAATCCGCATAGTGTGGGCGAGTCCGTATGCCACCAACTATCAGGTGGAGTATTGGGTGGGAAAACGCGCGCTCGACTTTGATGGAGGCCCTCAGGGCGAGTGGAAGACCTTTCCTTCCGGCACCATCAGAAACGCTCAAGGTGGGACGGCGAATCTGAAACTCGTCGACACGCCTGTGAACACTCAGTTCGTGCGTGTCTTGATGACGGAATCGTCGAACACCTGCGATCTGCATGGAGCGGACGACGTTCGCAACTGCGTGGGATACGCGATTCAGGAAATCCGTGTGGGCAGTACCGACCCCAGCGGCGCTTTTGCCGAAGTCCAAAAGAACTTCGGCGACAGACCGACGACCTTTACGGCGTCTTCGATTGATCCCTGGCACTCGGCTGCTGATGTGAACGATACGGGTAGCTACCAGCACAGCGGTTTCGATCTCTTCTTCACCAGCGGACTCACCAACAACCTTCCCGCGATGATTCCGGTCACCATGCTCTACGGGACACCGGACGATGCTGCCGCCCAGATCGCCTACATCGAAAAGCGCGGCTACCGGATCGGGTACGTCGAACTGGGCGAGGAGCCAGATGGCAAGCACGCCATGCCGGAAGACTACGCGGCCTTGTTCATTCAGTGGGCCACAGCCATCCACAAGGTTGATCCTCAACTCAAGCTGGGCGGGCCGGTCTTTGAAGGCGTGAATGAAGACATCCGCGTTTGGCCTGATGCGCAGGGCCGCGTCTCATGGATGGGCCGCTTCGTAGATTACTTAAAGGCTCAGGGCCGCATTTCGGACCTGGTGTTCGTATCGTTCGAGCACTATCCGTTCGAGCCTTGCGACATTACGTGGAAGACTTTGTACACCGAGCCGCAGTTAATGAAGCACATCCTGCAGGTGTGGAGAGACGACGGTGTCCCCAAAGAGGTTCCGCTCATGGTGACCGAGAACCATCTGGCTGCCGCACTCACCGGACCGATGACGACAATCTTCGCCGCCTTGTGGCTGGCCGATAACGTTGGCTCTTTCTTCGAGGGTGGAGGCGCCGCCTTCTATCACTCGCCGATTCAGCCGCAGGGCATTCAGAAGACTTGTCTGGGTTGGTCCTCATGGTCGAATTTTGTTTCGGATGAGGACTACAACATTCAGGGCTACACGTCGCCGTATTACGCGGCTCATATGATCAATCAAGAGTGGGTGCAGCACCGCTCTGGCGTGCACTACATGTTCCCGTCTTCAACGGACATCAATGATGGCGAAGGCAACGTGCTGGTTACGTCGTACGCGGTGCACCGTCCAGATGGGAATTGGTCGATCATGCTGGTCAACCGCGACGAGATGAATCCGCACAGCGTGCGCGTGCAATTTGACAACTCGAAAAGCAAACAGAGTGTAACGTTTTCCGGGCCGGTGAGCTTCGTAACTTTTGGAAGCGAGCAGTATGTCTGGATTGACGATGGCCCAAACAGCCACGCGGATCCGGATCACCCGCCGGTCGCTGCAACTCTGGAGGCAGGTTCGCAGACTGCGTTCATTCTGCCGAAGGCATCCATCACCGTATTGAGAGGAAAGGTCGCGGCGTTCAAGGATTGACGCCTATCGATCGCTCAGAGACTTCTCAGGTCAATGTGGTCCATGAGTCCAATATTAGGCACACGACAGGAGTCGGCTACTCCAAGGGCTCGAAGTGTGGCGACCTGATGCCGAGTGCCGCGAAAGCCTCATCCACGTTCTTTGCGATTTGCAGCAGAGGCCGCGTTTGCGCTCCGGTGATCTGAAAAATGCGGGCTAGGCCTTGTCCCAGGAGAGTCGGAGCCACAAGGATGCTAGGGCGTCTGGAACTGTCCGGCATCGCCGGTTCTTGATTTGCCAGGTCGCGGGCATGTTCGGTGGAGACGGCGAACTCGGTCACGTGAGACAAGTCGAAGATACCTGCCCGGGCATCCGTCGCTCTCGAGTACTTTCGAACCGCCGAGTAATACTCGGCTAGCGAATGATCGGTAAGCCGTCCCGAGAATCGGCCTAGCAAAATTTTGTTCGTCGGGTCGAACTCGAACCAGAACCCCATTGCCGACACCATCTCCTCGATCGTGGTGTCACTGATTGGACCACGAAGTCCGGAAAATCATCCAGTTACCTCGGTTACTGGAGATGACAGCGGCGATAGAAGCGTCGCGGAAGGAAACGGCCGTAGTCGCGTTATTGTCTCCTCGAATCCACGCCCTTCGGAATGGAAGTCTTTTCGCGCCGAGACTCGGCGCAGGCTTGCGAGCGTCAGGTGGGAACGCCAAGCTTGGGCAGAAGCCACCGCGTCAACAGTACATAGATGGCAACGAATCCGATCGCCCAGATCCAATCAGGCATGTTTCCTCTCAGCTTCTTTGTCGACCCCAAGTTTACGCAGGAACGTCATCATTGGACACCAGTTTGTGAAGCCAGACTGTAACAGATTCAGGCCAACGAAGGCCGTAAACAAATACCAGTACGGGTTGACCCAGTGACCCAGGCCAAGAGAGATCAGGATGAAAGTTCCTGCGATCAGTCGGAGAGTGCGTTCCACCGTCATACGAGTGCCTCCTGTTTCGTTTCGGTTGACTTCGCTTCGGCATGCGCTGTGCGCTTCTGAGCCATGTAGTAGAGGACCGGCACCGCCATGCGCGACAGCACGGTCGATGCGACTTCTCCCGCCATCAGCGAGAGCGCGAGTCCCTGGAAGATGGGGTCGAACAGGATCACGCTGGCTCCCACCACAACCGCGGCCGCGGTGAGCAACATGGGGCGGAAGCGCACGGCCCCTGCGTCGACTACCGCGTCTTCGAGAGCCATCCCTTGCGATCGCCGCAATTCGATGAAGTCCACGAGGATGATGGAATTGCGCACGATGATGCCGGCGCCGGCAATGAAGCCGATCATCGAGGTCGCGGTGAAGAAGGCGCCGATCATGGCGTGCGCCGGCAGAATGCCAACCAGCGTGAGCGGGATCGGGGCCATAATGACCAGCGGAGTTTTGAATGATCCAAACCAGCCCACCACGAGGACGTAGATAAGAACCAGCACGGCAGCGAATGCCAGTCCAAGATCGCGGAAGACTTCTACCGTGACGTGCCATTCTCCGTCCCATTTCATCGAGAAGCGGTCCGTGCGCTCGGGGAGAGTCGTTCCCTTGTACTGCTTGATCCCGTAGCCGGTAGGCAGTTTGATTTGATTGATCGCGGCGCCCATCTTCGAGATAGCGTAGACGGGGCTCTCTTCTTCGCCTGCCAGGTCACCAGTGACGTAGACGACTGGTTGCAGGTTTTTGCGGTAGATGGTCGTGTCAATCGTCGTCTGCTGGAGCTTCGTCACTTCTTGCAGGGAAACCTGGCCGCCGGACGGAGTCGGCAGTTTGAGATGGGAGAGATCCACGATGCTGGAACGGTCGGCACGCGCGAGCCGAACTTCTATTGGAACGTCTTCTCGCGATTGAGGGTCGTGCAGCAGGCCTACCGTCGTGCCGCTCAATCCTACCTGCAGCGTGCGGGTTACTTGGGCGGGGGAGATCCCGTGCAGCGCAGCCTTGTCGAGGTCGACCGTCAGATTGTATTTCGTCTGAGGATCTTCGACGTACCAGTCTACGTCGACCACGCCAGGAGTTTGCTGGAATATCTTCTTGATCTGGGTGGCAACTTCGATCTGACCTTTGTAGTCCGGGCCGTAGACCTCAGCGACCAAAGTCTGTAGCACTGGTGGGCCGGGAGGAACTTCCGCAACTTTGATGCGCGCGCCAAAGGGCTGGGCGATCCGGTCTAACTCAGGTCGAAAGCGGCGCGCGATCTCGTGGCTCTGCGCTTTGCGGTCGTGGCGCGAGAGCAAGTTGACTTGAATGTCCGCCTGGTTGGGTTGACGTCGCAGGAAGTAATGCCGGACCAGGCCGTTAAAGTTGTAGGGGCCCGAAGTGCCCGCGTAGATTTCGTAGTTCGTGACTTCGGGCTGCTGGCCAAGGTACTGGCCCAGAGCTTGTGCGACCCGGGTGGTTTGCTCCAGCGGCGTTCCGTCGGGCATGTCGATGATGATCTGAAACTCACTCTTGTTGTCGAAGGGCAGCATCTTCACACGCACCCACTTCAGCGGGACGAAGGCGACCGCCGCGAGCAGGAGTACCACGACTCCGCCGAGAAACATCCAGCGGCGGCGTGCGTTCAGAATCAGCGGGTACATCACGCGGCGATAGAATCGGGTCGTCCATCCTTCCGTTTCGTGTTGTGGGTGAGAGCCTTCGCCAGCGTGGTTCCTGAGTAATCTCAGGGCTGCCCAAGGCGAAACCACGAAAGCCACCAGCAGAGAAAACACCATCGCGGCCGAGGCGCCCACGGGAATGGGGCGCATGTACGGTCCCATCAGCCCGCGCACGAAGGCCATCGGCAAAATTGCCGCAATGACGGCGAAGGTTGCAAGGATCGTGGGGTTGCCAACCTCATCCACGGCCTCGACCGCGACGTCGGAGAGCGAGCGTCCGCGATTTCCGGGCAATCGGAAGTGGCGGACTATGTTCTCGACGACAACGATGGCGTCGTCGACAAGAATGCCGATGGAAAAGATCAGCGCAAACAGAGTGACGCGGTTGAGCGTGTAACCGTAGAAGTAAAAGATGAAGAGCGTGAGGGCCAGCGTCACAGGGACCGCCAACAGCACGACACCGGATTCGCGCCAGCCTAACACCAGAGCAACCATGAGAGTGACCGACAAGGTCGCGATCAGGAGGTGTTTGAGTAATTCGTCCGACTTGTCTTTCGCAGTCTCGCCATAGTTGCGGGTCACGGTGATGGAGAGATCGTTCGGAAGCATGTAGCCGCGCAGAGATTCGATCTTCGCGAGCGCGTGCTCGGCAATGATCGTTGCGTTCGTGCCCTTGCGCTTGGCAAGGGTGATGGTCACTGCCGGATATTCCTCGCCCGTTGCTTGATTGGCGGCTCCTCGGGCATTGGCAATGAGCACGTAATTGTCCGGTTCGCCAGGACCATCGTCCAATTTGTCGGCTACGTCTCGCAAGTAAATGGGACGGCTGGCATGGACTCCGACGACCACTTGCTGCAAGTCTTCGATCCGCGTGAGGAACGAGCCGGCCTCGACTTGAAATTCGCGGTTATCGCGCACCAAGCTGCCCACCTGTCCGCGCCGGTTCGCATTCGAGAGTTGATCTGCGATCGCTTCGGGGGTGAGACCATAGGCAGCGAGTTTCTGCGCGTCGAGAATTACGCGTAATCGTCGCGGTTGCCCGCCGATGATGGTGGTTTCTGAAACGTCATCGAGTTGCTTTAGGGAATTCTCCAGTTCGCCTGCGATTCGGCGCAGGCGGTAGGAGTCGTGATTCTTGCCCCACAGCGTCAGGGCCATGACCGGCACATCGTCAATCGAGCGGACTTTGATGATGGGCTGAGAAACGCCGGGCGGAATGCGATCAAAGTTGGAATAGAGCTTGTTGTAGGTCTTGACGATCGCGTCTTCTTCTTTCGTCCCAACATAGAAGCGGACGACCAGCATGCTCATGCCGGGATAGCTGATTGAGTAGATATATTCCACTCCCGGCACTTCGCGCAGAAGACGCTCCATCGGCACCGTGACGCGCTGCGTAACTTCTTCGGACGATGCTCCGGGCATTTGCACGAACACGTCGAGCATGGGGACGACGATCTGCGGTTCTTCCTCACGGGGCGTTTGCAGGATGCTGAACGCGCCCAGCAGCAGCGCGCCGACGATGACCAGGGGTGTCAGCTTGGAGTTGATGAAGCCGTGCGCGATGCGTCCGGCCAGGCGCAGGTGGTGCTCGGGTTCTTCGACCGTTGGTGGCTCGCTGGGGATCATCAGTTGGCCTCGACTCGCTTGCCGCCCAACTCAAGATCACCGGGTTTCGTGACCAGACGCTCGCCGTCTTGAAGGCCGGCCAGCACCTCCACTTGAGTTCCGGACGACTTTCCAACCGTCACGTAGCGCAGGCTTGCCACTTCGTTGTGGTCGACGACATAGACGCCTTGTAGTTGTCCGCGCGCTACTACCGCGGTTCGCGGGATGACCACGGACGTTCGCTCGCCGCGGATGAACTGGGCGCGTCCGAACAAACCAGAACGCAAGCGGGGATCAGCGGGCAACTCGATCTTGACCAGGAAGCTGCGGCTCGTGGGGTCGGCCGCTGGAACCGTCTGAACAATCCTGCCTTTAATCTGCGCATCTTCCAGAGAGTCCACAACCACGGAAACATCTTTTCCATTGTGGACGTAGCGGAGATCGTCTTCATTCACGGCAACCTCGAGGCGATAGCGATGCAGGTCTTCGATCGTGAAGAGCGGCATGCCGGGGCTCGCGAACGCGCCTACGTCCATCTTCTTCTCGGTAATGACGCCATCGAAGGGCGCGCGAATCCGCGTGTATTCGAGGGAGGTTCGAGCTTGTTCTAATGACGCCTTGGCTTGTGCCTGTCCTGCTCGCGCCATCTCACGGCGGGCGAGCGCGGCCTGATACCTCGCTTTGACCTCGTCGTACTCCTGTGGGCTGACCGATTTCTTTTCGTAAAGCGTCTGGTACCGCTTCAACGTCGAGTCGGCGAGAGCGAGGTTCGAGTCTGCCGCTGCGATGTCCTGTTGAGCGGCGGCATCAGCGGCCACGGCTCGATCCACGGCGGCTCGCATCTGGGCGTCGTCAATGAGCGCCAGCACCTGACCGCGCTGCACGTGGTCCCCTTCATGGACGCGAACGTCGACGATGTTTCCCATCACCTGACTGGCAAGTTGGCTCGTCTGTGCGGCCCGGACGGTTCCAGCCACTTCCAGTACATCGGGCATGTTTGCGGGATGAATCGCGAACACCGGGACGTTGTGGACGACTTCGGGCGCCGACATCTGAGGCGGCCGCTCGTCGGAGCATGCGCTGAAACCGCCAACCACCAACATCAGGACGAGAATGAAAAGAGGGATTCGATTCATAGGATTCATTGCGTTATCACCGGAGACTGCGGATTCAGAGAACCGCTCGCCAATTCGAGAGCGGCGTAGCTGGTGCGATAGCGATACACGGCATCCCAGTAATCGGACTGGCTGCGCCGGGCGGCTTCTTCCGCTCCTAACAAGTCCGTGATCGTGGTGAGCCCACCTTCATAACGGTCCTGGTTGATGCGCAGGTTCTCTTGCGCCTGAGCGATGGCCGCCTGGGCAACCTGAATTTGTTGGCGGCTGGCGTCCGTGTCGTAGTAGGCACGACGAACTTCAAGCCGCGCGCCGTCACTGGCTGCTTGTTTGAGCGCTACGACTCGTTGCTCCAGGGCGCGCTGGCGAGACAATTCCGCACGCTTTGCGCCGCCTTGGAATATGTCGATCTGCAGTTCAATTCCTCCGACCCAGTTGTTGCCGCCGCCTCCGGCGAGGAAGGTGGGATTGTCCATTTCCCAGCCTGCGAACGCGTTGACGCGAGGTCCGAACGACGATTTGGCTATGGAAACACTCTGTCGTTGTGCGGATTCTTCGGACTGGATGCGCTTCAAGTCGGGCCGATTCGTGAGCGCCTTCTTTTCCAGGTCCTCAAGAACCGGGACGGGAAGAGGGCGATCGTCGAGTACTTCGGCCTGATGAAATGGAGAATCGATAGCGACGCCCATCGCGGTGTTCAACTCAGCCTGTGCGAGGGAGCGATTGTGGGTGGCGCGAATGAGTTCTTGTTGACGCGTTGCCGCGCGCACCTTGGCGCTCAGCAAGTCGGATTCCACGGACAATCCGCTGTCGAAACGC
>Ga0187817_10001889_pt1 | contig 10534 bp, 9 predicted proteins | sample NC_wetland_sal_i_17_FD_132431 | JGI IMG/M metagenome (GOLD analysis project Ga0187817, IMG submission 132431) | Wetland sediment microbial communities from Neuse River Estuary, North Carolina, USA - SO4_2 | ecosystem: Environmental > Aquatic > Freshwater > Wetlands > Sediment | place: USA: North... | reverse complement strand
GCGGTTCGAGAAATTGGGCGGCATGACTGCCGAACTCAGTAAGAGAATTGGGATGTAACGGAAGCACAGTCGCGTGCTACATTTTCCATTGCTGTGCTACATCCTCCGTGTGAATTAGCCTTCGGAAGACATCGATAAGATCGGGCGGAAGCCGAAATCCAGATAAGTGCAGATAAGTGCTTTGTTTCCTGCGTCCAAACAAGGCCATGCAAGACGGTACAAGGCTATGCATTCAATGGTTCGAATCCCACCCTCTCCGCCAGTTCCTTTATTTTCTCGTGATTACAATACATGGTGTCTATCATGATGTCTGCTTTGATCCGGAACCGCTTCCTTTAGCGGCTAAAGAGGGCACCAGGCATGTCCAAACGCGGGAACGGCTACAGCAGCGAAAATCGCCTCAACATCCTCAAAAAAGTAAAAGTGGGAACCAGCTGGAACCTGTACCCCGCCGTCGTGGAGCCGAACGGTAAACTCCGCGACAAGGTCCGTGTGCACGGGAAAGTCGAAGTTCATCCCGAGGGGTACTACTACATCGAGTGGTGGCAGGACGGCAGAAAACGGGAACAGGTGAAGGACCGCGCCGAAGTTCTCGATTGTGCGCGAAGGAAAGCGATCGAACTTCAAGCGAACCGGGCGGGGATCGAGGCACGGCGAATGCCAGCCCCCCTAGCGATGACCGTGGTGAGTGCGATGACATGGTCCGCGTCTGTGGCGTGCCGCATTCCTAGCAGAAATGCAAGGCCGACGACTCCGAGCAGATTCAAGGTCATTCTCCAGTAAGATATTTCGGCAGCGACCCATGTGCCTTCCAGCTACCATCTTCCGAAAACGATTTCAATTCCGGAAAGTCAAAAAAGCCCGCTCAATTCATCATGCACAAACGTGTTTCTGGACTTGCGGTATGCAGATAATGAATGATGGCTTCGATTTGTTCATCGCTAAGGCTACCTTGAAAAGAGGGCATGATGCCCGAGCGCCCCTCTAAGACTGCAGAACGAACGGTGGCGTCTGTTGCTGGCACGCCACTCGGAAGGCGTGGCCGCTGGAAAATCCCTGTGAGGTTTGGAGGGATTTTACCAACCCCCGAACTTTTTCCGTTATGGCAGCCGCAGCAATACAATTCGAACAGTGACTTTCCCCGTGCATCTGCTTGGTCTTTTCGTGTTTCATGGCAGCCTGCTGGTCCCACGAAGATGAGCACAAAGACCGATATGCCTGCGGTGAGCCTTGCCGTAAACATTAGACCCATGCCTTAGCGCGATGTGAGGCTGCGCGTCTCGCAGGTTCTTCGCACGCCGCTCGGGGAAAGATTCGAATCCTCGGCCCCCTTTGCTTAACAGATAAAGAAGTCAACACCACGTTTTAAGTTCTGATTCGTGGAGGCTTGCTGCGTCGCGGTCATAGAGGCTGCGCAATAACCAATTAGCGATAGTGGGCCTGAAAAGGTAAACTTCATTGTGAATTTCCTCTTCGTTTCTCTTTTGGCCGAGAATATACACCTCTGGTCCTCTCTTTATGGTAGTCTATCTCGCCTCGGCCCTACTTGGTCATCAGACTGGGAAAGGCGGCGGGATTCTGGCTTTAGACCTTTCCCTACAAAGTCGTAAGTGATGCCGCGGAAATGGGATCTCGGTTGCCTGTTTTCGAGCACACTTGATGAGCAAGACCGCTTGCAGGATGAGAGGGTTCTTATTGACGCTCGATTGAAGTTGTGATCTGTGTCACAGACGGAGATCAACTAGAGAGCTAACCAAGCAACGCTGCGGGCCAAACTTCTAGTCCCCGAGAGGTGCGAATATGCGGCGTGGGTCAGTGCCTGGAATTTTGAAGGCCCGCGGGGTGTCCCGACGCGAGTTCGGCAAGTTTTGCAGTTCGATGGTCGCTCTGCTAGCGCTTCCAACGCGTTACGTTTCAGCTGTTGAGAAGGCCCTCACACAGGCGACACGACCGGTCCTCGTCTGGCTTGAGTTTCAGGATTGTGCCGGGAACTCCGAGTCCATGCTGCGCACGAGTGACCCGACCGTCGCGGATTTCGTTCTGGAGCTGTTGTCGTGGGAATACCACGAACTGATCATGGCCGGCGCGGGCAAGCAGGCCGAAGACGCACTAGAACGCGTCGTGCGAGAGCACAAGGGAGAATTCATCGCCGTCGTGGAAGGTGCGATCCCTACGGCAGATGACGGGGTCTATTGTACGATCGGCGGCCGATCGGCGCTAGACATCGCAAAGCACGTTTGCACGAACTCGGCATTTAATATCGCCGTCGGCGCGTGCGCTTGGGACGGGGGGCTGGTGCGTTCCAGTCCGAATCCGACCGGTGCCTTGGGCCTCGAGGAAGCGGTTCCAGGACTCAAAGTCGTCAACCTCGGCGGATGTCCCCACAATCCTGCCAACACAGCTGCGGTCCTTGTTCACTATCTGACCTTCCACGATTTGCCCGCCCTGGATCAGTACAACCGTCCACTGTTTGCGTACGGCAACATCATCCATGATCAATGTGAGCGCCGCGCTCACTATGACGCCGGACGGTTTGTGGAGGAGTGGGGCGATGAGGGGCACCGGAAAGGCTATTGTCTGTACAAGATGGGGTGTAAGGGACCTGAGGCAACCTACAACTGCCCTGTCGTCCGCTGGAACGACGGAACGAGTTGGCCTGTAAAATCGGGTCACGGATGCATCGCCTGCGCCTCGCATCGCTTCTGGGACACGAAATCACCGTTCTACAAACCGCTGCCTTCGGCGCCGATCATGGGAGTGGACGTGGACGCCGGAAAGCTCGGGCTTTGGATGACTGGAGGGATGGCGGTGGGTCTCGGCCTGCACGGAATCGCCAGCGCAGCAAGGGCCCAGATGCGCCCCCCGGGCGAAGAACTGCGGGGGGGACCCACGGAGATTGCAAAGGGTAGCGGGTTAGTGGAACGCGAGGGCCCGCCGCCGAAAAAATCATGAACTGAGAGCGCCTCGCTACCGGGATTCGAAGCGCAACCAACAACGTGGATGGCGATGCTGTGCAGCCAACACGAGACAGATAGAAACGGTGCCGCCGAAAAAAAGCTCACCGGCTTCAGCCCTCTCCCAGCTTCCTAAGACGGAGCTCGTGCGCACCTATGTCTGGGAGAAGCCGGTGCGCATTTCACACTGGCTGATTTTTCTTACCTTCATCTCGCTTTCGTTCACCGGCCTGTACATGCACCGGCCGTTTCTACTCTCCCTGGGCCGGCCCTCCTTCCTGATGGCCAAAATGCGATTTGTTCATGTGGTCTCAGGATTTGTTCTGATCGCAGCCATGCTGTTGCGGATTTACTGGTTCTTCAAAGGCAACTTCTGGGCCCGGTGGTCCGCGTACATTCCCATCCACCGAAAGCAATGGGAAGGCATGGGGGATATGATTGAGTTCTACCTGTTCATGAAATTCAGCCCCGGCCACAGGGTAGGTCATAATCCGCTAGCCGCTTTCTCGTACGCCATCATCTACTTGCTGATTTTGGTGGAGATCCTGACGGGTCTCGCGCTGTACAGCTGGGTGCTCGGCAATCCCGTGTTGCACCAGTTCATCGGATGGTTGCCACAGCTGATCGACATTCGCTATCTTCGTCTGATTCACTACTTCTTAACATTTGTATTTTGGACATTCGTAATCTTTCACGTCTATGCATCTATTCTTGTTTCGCTGGAAGAAGAAAACGGCTTGGTGGACAGTATTTTCTCGGGATGGAAGTTCATGCCGGCAGGCGAGCTGCGGCATGAAGTCGCGGAGATTCCTGAGGCGCGACGTTTCTCCAAGCGCCATGAGTTGCTCCCAGCCGGCACCCCGGAGGAGGTGCGCGCGGGCGTCACGCCCAAACTCCGTCCGGGCCCGGGCCCAGTCGCGTTGTATCGCAACTGGATCAGTTATGCGGGGTCGGGGATCGCCGCAGTTGGCGTCCTGGTCTTTGTCATATTAACGGCCTATCACACCATTGGGGGCGGCGCACTGACCTACCCTTACGGCGACTTGGTCATCTTTTTTGTGCCTCCAATGGTTGTCATCGCCGGCGTTACCGTCATACTCATCGGCATGTACGTGCAGTGGATCCGCTGGCGGATGCACAAGCCATTGTCGTTCGGGCGCTTTCCCAAGTGGGATCTCAATCTCGCGAGTGAAAGAAAGGCTCTGCTGTCGGTTGCTGTCGGAGCTGCCATCATCTCCGTTCCATCGGTATTTGGGGGCTATCAGGCATATCTCTACACGGACGATGTTTCCTTCTGTGGAGCCGTGTGTCACTCGATGAGGCCGGAGTTTGTCACCTATCGACTATCGCCGCACGCGCACGTCACGTGTGCGCAATGCCACGTCGGTCCCGGCGCCACAGGATACGTGGTGTCGAAGATTCGCGGAATGGTTGAACTCCTCGAAACGGTTCAGAACGACTACCCGCGGCCAATTCCAGCCCCGGTAACAGCGCTGCACACGATCCAGACGAATTGCGAGCAATGTCATTGGCCGTCAAATTTCTTTGGCACGCGCGAGGTGCATCGAGTTCATTTCATGTCCGACGAGCAGAGCACGCGCTGGGAGACCGACTTGCTGGTCTCGGTAGGCGGCAGCGGAGCCTCGGAGGCGGCGCCGACGGGGATTCATTGGCATGTGGCGAGCAAGGTCGAGTACATCGCGAGCGACGCCGAACGGCAGAACATTTCGTGGGTTCGCTCCGTCGACCCGAAGACTGGCTTGGCGAAGGTGTATATCTCGCAGGGGAAGGGGTCCAGCGCTACGCCTGCCGGCGAGATCCGAACGATGGATTGTGTGGATTGTCACAACCGGCCTAGTCACATCCTGCAGTCGCCAGAGCAGAGCGTGGATGCGGCGCTGGCCACCGGGCAGATCGACGCCTCCCTCCCCTACATCAAGCAACAGAGTGTTGCGGCACTCTCAGGCGCCTATGCGAGCCGGGACAAGGCAATCGAGGCAATTGACACCACGATGCGCCGCTACTATCAAAAGAATTACCCACAAATTTACACGGACAAGCACCAGGCCATTGAGGCGGGCATCGCGTATCTGCAGGGTGCCTACGACAGGTATTATTTTCCGGCGATGAAGGTGCGCTGGGACACCTATTCCACGAATGACGGCCATTACCTGTCGATGGGATGCTCCCGTTGCCATGACGGCCAACACAAGAGTGCGGACGGCGGCGTGATTCGCTCTGATTGCAACGATTGCCACAGAATTCTGCGCCAGGGCAAGACCGGGGAGATGCAATTTGCTAAGGGGCCGGAGGGGTTGACTTTCGAACATCCCGTCGACATTGGCGACCTTTGGCGGGAGCAGGCGTGCGGCTCTTGCCATACAGGGGGATCACAGTGATTCGGCTTGTCGAACAAGCACGGTTCTCTCGCACGAGATGCCCCTCACTCGGCGAATTGAGCCAAAGGCATTGGGTCCCACGTCGGCGTCACGGGCTGGGGGTTCAGGAATTCAATCGCAACAGAAAGAATCTTCAAAGCGTACAACTTAGGGGGTGCGCATGAATGGGAATCGAATCTGGAGGATCGTGGCTTTCATGTCGATCTCGATCGGCGTCGGAATCCTCAGCCATGCGGCTTGGGGATTCATCGTCTTCGGGGTCTTGGTTCTAATCGACAGCTTCATTTTCAAAAGCGAACCGGCTGCGCCGTCAAATCGAGGCTTGGTGGGCACAGAAGCCACCGAAGGTTAGCGTCGCATCGGGCATGAGAGCCGTTCGCGAACAGCAGGTGCCAAGAAGATGGCGCGGCGTGGTGGTCACGCGTGGCGAGGCCGTCTGAGCCTTTGTTGCCGCTTGCGTGTAGCCGCAAATCAGGTGATCTTGCGGCTCTCATGTGAGTCGGAGATTGCTACCCAGCTGCCTGCTATGATCGGCGGGACGGTCGATTGCCGAGAGGCGCATGGAGGATAATATGGCGCGGATTGTAGTTGATCCTGTGACACGGATTGAAGGTCACCTCCGCATTGAGGCTCAGGTGGACGGCGGCGTCATCACGGACGCATGGAGCTCGGGAACGATGTTCCGTGGAATTGAGCTCATCCTTCGCGGCCGCGATCCCCGGGAGGCTTGGATCTGGGCGCAGCGAATTTGCGGTGTGTGCACAATGGTTCATGCCCTGGCTTCCGTCAATGCCGTAGAGGCCGCCCTGGACATTGAAGTGCCCGACAATGCTCGCCTGATCCGCAACATCATTGCCGCAACGCAGACGATTCAGGATCACGTGGTCCATTTCTATCATCTACACGCACTCGATTGGGTGGATGTAGTCTCGGCCCTAAAGGCGGACCCCGCGAAGACATCCCAGTTGGCGCAATCGATCTCCGACTGGCCCACATCCAGCACAAAGTATTTCAAGGGTGTTCAAGACCGCGTCAGCGCTCTGGTTGCCAACCGGCAACTCAGTCTGTTTGGCTCCGGGTATTGGGGACATCCTGGATATCGCCTTCCACCCGAAGCAAACCTTATGGCTGTTGCGCATTACCTTGAGGCACTCGTGTTCCAGAAGGAATTCATCCGCATCCATGCCGTGCTCGGCGGCAAGAATCCACATTTGCAGACGTTTCTCGTTGGGGGCATGGCCACCTCACTCGACCCGGATGAACCGGGCGCTACCGTGAACTTGGAACGAATTGATTTCCTGCTCCAGGTGGCCCGGACCGCGGCCGGTTTTGTGAGTCAGGTGTACATCCCGGATGTTCTCGCCGTGGCGGGCTTCTATCGTGACTGGTTTGAGCGTGGCGAGGGGCTTGGGAACTTCATGAGCTACGGCGCTTATCCCCAGGGGAGCATCAAAAGTCCCGCAAATTTTTTCCTCCCCCAGGGCATTATTCTGAACCGTGACCTATCCAAGGTTTACCCGGTGGATCCGGAAAACGTCGCCGAATACATCGCCCATTCCTGGTACGCGTACTCGAGCGGAGACCAAATGGCCAGGCACCCCTACGAAGGTGAAACCAAGCCAAATTATACTGGCCCCAAACCACCGTATGAATTTCTCAACGTCGAGCAAAAGTATTCCTGGCTAAAGGCGCCACGCTACCAGGACAAGTCCATGGAGGTTGGTCCACTGGCGAGGCTCCTGGTGGCCTATGCCTCGGGCCACACGGAAGTGAAAAAACTAGTTGACTCCACTCTGCAATCACTCAAAGCTCCGCCTACGGCATTGTTTTCGACGCTGGGCCGCATCGCGGCACGCGCGCTCGAAACGCAGCTTCTTGCCAACCACCTGGTTGAATGGATCGAGCAGCTTGCTAATAACATGGCCAAGGGTAACCTTCTCAATCACAACGGGCAAAAGTGGGACCCGAGTTCGTGGCCCGATTCAGCGCGGGGATTCGGCTTTTTCGAGGCACCGCGTGGCTCACTCGGGCACTGGGTGGAAATCGAAAATCAGGCCATCAAGAATTACCAGGCGGTGGTACCTTCGACGTGGAATGCCGGGCCCCGGGACGCGCACGGCCAGCGTGGCGCGTACGAAGCCGCGCTCTTAAAAACGCCGGTTGCCGATCCTGACCGCCCTCTTGAAATCTTGCGTACGATCCATTCCTTCGACCCGTGTCTGGCTTGTGCCGTCCACGTGCTCGATGCCCGTGGGCAAATTCGTGCCAAAGCGAGTGCCTGAGGGAAGCCAACCGGCATTACGGAACCTGGGATTTTGGACAAGGACACAAAATGACTGGATTCGTTGCTTCCGACACCGTCGTAATCGGAGTGGGCAACACGCTTCTTTCGGACGACGGCGTCGGAGTGCATGCGGCGCGGCGGTTGCAGACTGACCCGAGGTTACCTGCGGGCGTAACGATCCTCGACGGGGGCACACTCGGCCTTGAACTGATCCCTTATGCTTCGGACGCATCTCGCCTACTCTTTCTCGATGCAGTAAACGCGGCGGTATCACCCGGAACGCTGACGCGGATGACGGGAAGTGAATTGCTCGGGTGCTCTGGCGGGTGGAACGTCCATCAGTTGGGCGTTGCCGACTTGATTGCAGCTTTGGCGCTGGTATCGGCCGAGCCGCAGGAGATTGTCGTACTCGGCTTGCAACCGGGTTATACCGACTGGGGGACGTCGTTGTCTCCTGAGATAGAATCCGCGCTGCCGGCCCTGGTGGACGCGGCTTTGTCTGAGTTAGGACGATGGGCACAGTTGGGGGACGCCAGGTCCGGGTCACAACCATTGGTGCATTCCGAAGCATCCTCGAACGATCGACGCCGCGGTTTGGATCCGGACGGAGGGTGCTAACCTTGTGCCTCGCCATTCCAGGGAAAATTGTAAGTTGCGAAGAGCAAAACGGCATTCGGATCGGGCGTGTCGACTTTGCAGGGGTTACTCGCGAGACCTGCCTCGATTTCGTCCCCGAAGCGTCAGTGGGGGATTACGTACTTGTACACGTGGGCTTCGCGATCAGTCGAGTGGATCGCGAGGAAGCCGAGCGCACGTACGAAGCGCTGGAATCGATGGGCTTTCTCAAGGACGAGCTGGAAGTAGATGAGGAGTTCTCGTAATGCCAATGGATTTCAAGGAAGAAGGCCAGCATCTGAGTGGAGGATGTCGCGCATGTCTGACGATCCCAGGGAGAATCATTGAAATCTCCCCCCAGAACCCCAATTCCGCGGTCGTGGATGCGTTCGGCGTGCGGCGCCAGATTGACGTGACCCTCATTCAGGACCACAGGCCTGCACCCGGCGAATGGGTCTTGATCCATGTCGGATTCGCGATGAGCAAAATCAGCGAGACCGACGCCATCGATCACCTGCGGACGCTGGAGTTGCTCGGCGAGACCCCAGCTGCTGCCCAAGAAATTTGCAGTTATGACTGGGCGGATGACAAAAACGCTCCATCCGTCGAATGAGGAGCCGAGGGCGAATATGAAATACGTGGATGAATTCCGAAATCCTCAACTCATTGCCAAGTCGGTCGATGAAATTTGCCAACTGGCTGACCCTCAGCGACATTACCGGCTAATGGAAGTCTGTGGCGGCCACACGCACGCGATTTATCGTTTCGGTTTAAAAGACCTTCTCCCTTCCAATATCGAATTGATTCACGGGCCGGGTTGCCCGGTTTGCGTCCTTCCCATGGGGCGCATAGACGACGGCCTCACGATTGCCGCACAGCCCGGCGTGGTTTTCGCCGCTTTCGGCGATGTGATGCGGGTTCCCGGAACCCAGGGAAGCCCGCTCGAGCGCAAGGCGCGAGGGATGGACATCCGCATCATTTACTCTCCGTCCGATGCGATCAAGCTCGCCAAACTGAATCCCGACAAACATGTGATGTTTTTCGCCATCGGTTTCGAAACCACCGCACCATCAACGGCGCTTACTTTGCTCAGAGCCAGGGCCGAGGGACTTCGCAATTTCTCGGTTTTCTGCAATCACGTCACCATCATTCCCGCCATCCGGGCAATCCTGGATTCGCCGGATATGCGCATTGATGGCTTTATCGGCCCTGGTCACGTTTCCACGGTCATCGGCTGCAGGCCTTACGAATGGGTTGCCGCGAACGAGGGAAAACCCATCGTCGTTTCCGGCTTCGAGCCGCTCGATCTCTTGCAATCCATCGTGATGCTTCTACGCCAGCTCCGCGCGGGCGAATCAAAAGTCGAAAACCAATACAAGCGCGTCGTTCCGTGGGAAGGCAACCGCGCCGCGCTGAGCGCGATCGCCGAAGTTTTCGAGCTTCGCCCGTATTTCGAATGGCGCGGCCTGGGATTCATTTCTCAATCCGCCCTCCGTCTCCGCGAGGAATATGCGCAGTGGGATGCGGAGCGGCGATTCGACGTCCCTGGAATCCGCGTCACTGATCCGAAGGCCGCGCAGTGCGGTGAAGTGCTCAAAGGAGTTCTGAAACCCGCACAGTGTAAGCTGTTCGGCCGGGAGTGCACGCCGGAGAATCCTGTAGGAGCATTGATGGTGTCATCAGAAGGATCATGCGCGGCATACTACAACTACGAACATCGCAAATCGGCGCTCGTGACGAGTATCGGAATTCCAACGTGAACTACGAATCTCATGCCGCCACCGCTTTGGCGAGAATCCGGTTTCGTGACCCTCAGATCGAAATGTCTCACGGCGCCGGCGGAAAGGCCAGCCGCCGCTTGATCGAGGGCCTATTCGTCCCCCTGTTATACGAATCCTCCGGTCAACCGCTCGGCGACGCAGCTCACCTGAATCTTGACGGAGCGCGCGTGGCGATCACCACGGATAGCTTCGTCGTGAAGCCGCTGCGATTTCCGGGCGGCTCAATCGGCGGGCTTGCTGTCAACGGAACGGTCAATGACCTCGCGGTCTCCGGTGCGAAGGCGGAAGCATTGGTCGCAACGTTCGTTCTCGAAGCCGGTCTACCGACAGAAACCCTCCGTGATGAGATTCAAGCTATGGCGGCCGCCGCCCGAAAAGCGGGCGTTCGCATTGTCGGCGGGGACACAAAAGTGGTCGAACACGGCAAGGCCGATTCCATGTATATCTCCACGACTGGCATCGGCACTCCCATTCCGGGAATTGCAGTCGATCCCTCGTCAG
>Ga0187817_10001888_pt1 | contig 10540 bp, 10 predicted proteins | sample NC_wetland_sal_i_17_FD_132431 | JGI IMG/M metagenome (GOLD analysis project Ga0187817, IMG submission 132431) | Wetland sediment microbial communities from Neuse River Estuary, North Carolina, USA - SO4_2 | ecosystem: Environmental > Aquatic > Freshwater > Wetlands > Sediment | place: USA... | reverse complement strand
GGCCGGGTCAAGCTGGCGGTGAACATCGCGGCCGACGGCACCGGGCTGATCAGCGGGCTGCTGCTCAGGCCGTATCTTCCCAGCTGGGCCCAGGTCGACCGGGAACTCGCTGCGCTGGCTCCCGACACTAGCCTGCTCGCCGCACGGGTGTCACCCGGCGGGAGCTGCACCCCGGTCCACCAGGTGGCTGCCTCGGCCGCCCGACCCCTGGCCTCGATGGCCAAGCTGTTCGTGCTCGGCGCGCTCGCGCACCAGATCGCCGCGGCGCGGGTCTCCTGGAACCAGGAACTGACGGTCACCGACGCGTTGAAGAGCCCCGGTAGCGGGTCACTTCAGGACGTTCCCGCCGGAACGCGGGTGCCAGTGCAGCAGACGGCAGCCAAGATGATCTCGCTTAGTGATAACACCGCGGCCGACATGCTGATGCACCTAGTGGGCCGCTCCGCGGTGCAGGCACAGGACCGGCAGTGGTCAGACCATGCCGCGCTGAACGTGCCGTTCCTCACCCCGCGTGAATTCTTCGTCCTGCTCCTGGCCGACTACCCGGCGCTGGCGAACCGGTACCTGAGCCTTGCCCCGAACCGCCGCGCGGCGTTCCTTGCCTCCTCGGTGGACCCATTGCCACTTACCCCGGCACAAGCGCAGAGCCTAGCCCTGGCATGGACCGGACCCCGCGACATCGACACCATCGAAACTTTCGCCTCGCCGGATGACATCTGCCGCGCCTTTGCCGGACTGCAGCAGCTCGCAGCCCAGCCCGCCGTGGCCCCCATCGGTCCCATCCTGTCGGCCGACAACGGCGGCATCGGACTTGACCCGGCGCAGTGGCCTACGGTCTGGTTCAAGGGCGGCAACCAACCAGGAGTAGCGACCCTGGGCTACCTGGCCACCAACAGCAAAGGCCAGACCTTCGTGGTGGTCGCGATGCTCAGTAACCCGGCAGCGGAACTGCCCCCGTCGGCCCTGCCTGGATTGGCGGCAATCGCCCAGGCCGCCTTCCAGCTCGTCCGGTAATCCCGCCCCGGGCCTGGTGGACTGCCCTAGCGTCAGGCTGCTGCGAGCCGGACCCGGCCGGGGAAAGAGCGGCCAGGAGCACGCATCCGGTCTGCGTGGCGGATGAGCTGTGCTGATCTAGTGGAGCCTCGCGGCTGGCGGCCCGGCGTGCGCCGCGCGGGCCTCCCAAGGCAGAGCGCGGCGCTGACGCCGGGCCAGCGGCGCCGCGCAGCGGCGCCGCTTGATCTAAGTACGGCTCAATTCGGCAGCGCGGCGCTAGACAGGCGCTAGACAGGCGCTGTGATCCGACGACTGATCTGCGACACATTTCCGCCAGTTGATGTGCGACATGTCTAGAAGCTGGGGTTGGAAGGGAAGCGGCCTGTAAGACCACTCCCTGTCTGAGCCAGGTTTCATACCTAGGTGGCCGTGGTCCCACGGTTGCTGGGCAAAGCATCGTCGTCACTGCCGCCGGTCACTTGACAGATCTCAGTCCGTGCAGCGGCGAATTCATCCTCGGCCGGGTCGAGTTCGATGGCGTGGTCGAAGTCGGCCAGGGCCCGGTCATAGTGCCCCATACGCCGGTAGGTTTCCCCGCGCCTGAAGATGGCCAAGGCCTGGTTGGGGCCGCCGAGTTCGATGGCGCGGTTGAGGTCGGCTAGGGCCTGGTCATACTGCCCCATTTCACCGTAGGTCTGACCGCGACCGGTGAAGACTCTGGCGTCAGCAGCGCTGAGTTCCGTGGCGCGGTCGAAGTCGGCCAGGGCCTGGTCATAGCGGCCCATCTCCCGGTAGGCGTGGCCGCGAGCGAAGATGACCGAGGCGTGGCGGCCTGGGGTGAGTTCGATGGCGCGGTCGTAGTCGGCCAAGGCGTCGTCGTAGCGCTCCATCGCCACGTAGGTCATTCCGCGTCCGACGAGGGCCGAGGCGTCAGCACCGCCGAGTTCCATGGCACGATCGAAGTCGGCCAGGGCGTCGTCGTGGCGCCCCATCGCCCAGTAGGTCCGGCCGCGACCGATGAAGACTCTGGCGTCAGGAGCGCCGAGTTCGACGGCGCGGCCGAAGTCGGCCAGGGACTGGTCATAGCGCTTCATCTCGCGGTAGGTATCCCCGCGGTTGTAGAAGGTCCAGGGGTGGTCGGGGCTGAGTTCGATGGCGCGATCGAAGTCGGCCAGGGCCTGGTCATAGCGCCCCTTCGCTCGGTAGCGCAGCCCGCGAACGTTGAGGCCGCGAACGAGCATAGTTGGCCGTTTGACAGTCATCAGCCCTCCGCGCGCGTCGACTGATCTCTTTGGTCCCGCTTTCCATTAGTCCGGCCACACGATACTGGGAATGTTGCGTGCTGGTCGGCTCAGTGAGGCGGAAGCAACCGCACGCAGCCAGGCCCGGCAGCGTTTGCGCGCGGGGTTGCCGCCAACCGCAGTCAACTTGCAGGGCGCTTGGACCGAACGTGCCAAATCCGCGCCGAGACGTGGACTCCAGATGCTGCGGTGCAGGTCAGGGCATGTTCACGAGCGGCCTGTAAAACCGCCCCCTTAGACGAAACCCGCGGTCGTCTCGCTTATGCCACTGTCGCACGTCAGCTGGCGGACGAGTGTCGCAGATCACCCGACGGAGGACAGCTAGGCAGCTAGGCAGCTAGCCGCTCACATGCCTAGGCACAAGCGCGCACAACCGTGGTGCAGGACGGGCTATTCGGGGGGCGTGGCGAGCGCCTACGAGTGTCGACCGACCTACATGAGTATGCACTGGCTCCGGTCGGCCTGCCCCAACTAGGGTTATCCCGTTGGCGTGTCGGTGTCCTCTTCCAGGACTGGTAGCCCGACAACGTTGATCACCACCTCATCGGCCACCTCCTCCATGTTGTCCAGGATGTCCCGGCCGTCGATGGCGTCCGGGCCCAACTGGGCGAACCGCCGGTCGTCGTCCTCTGGGAACTGCTGGGCCAGTATCTCCGGGAGCTTGGCGACCAGCCGCACCACGTGGCCCGGCTCGGCGAGCGCTTCGACGCCCAGGGCGTGCTCGCGGGCTCGAAGGATGCGGCCCGGTGCATCGGCTACCTGACCAAGTACCTGACCAAGCAGGTCGGCGACTGCCATCACGCCGAGACTGACGCGCAGCGGGCGCATGCCGTCCGGCTGGCCGAGGCTTTGCGGTTCCAGCCGTGCTCGCCGACCTGCGCGAACTGGCTTCGGTACGGCATCCAGCCGAAGAACGCCCGGCCCGGCTTGCTAGCTGGCTGCTGCAAGGGCAAGGCCCACGACCCCGACCATCTGGGCTATGCCGGGCGGCGGGTGCTGGTGTCCCGCAAGTGGTCCGGCAAGACGCTGGCCGACCACCGGGCCGACCGCCAGCAGTGGCTGCTGAGCATGCTCGGTGTTTCGGCAACGGACCCGGTCCGGTATGCCTGGGAGGTCGTCGCGCCCGGCGACCCGGATCACATGGACCATGCGCGGCGGCTGCTGCATGCCGTTGCCGACCGGGCCCGGTGGCAGGCTGCGCTCAACGAAGCCAGGCGGCGAGCCCAAGCCGGTCGCGACGATCTTTCGGCAACTGGGAGGGCGGCGTGATGGCTAAGGCTGTACCGGTCCAGGCAGATCACCAGGGTGACAGGCTGATGACCGTCGCTGAGATGTGCGCCGAGCTCGGGGGAGTGGCGCGCCGGACCTTCTACCGCTGGCGGGAGCTGGGCGTCGCCCCGGAGTGCCTGAAGCTTCCGAACGGTGAGCTGCGGGCCTGGCGTCGTGACTTCCTAGCCTGGCTGAACCATCTGCGAGATGACGCCGCGTGAAGTCGCATGACGTGCGCTTCTGGGCAATCCGGCGCAACAAGACCGCCAAGGGCTCTTCCTACACTGTCCGCTGGACGGTCGCAGGCCGGGAGAAGTCGCACACCCTGGCGGGCCGGGTCCGGGCCGAGCGGTACAAGGCGCGGCTGCTCCAGGCCGCCGACAAGGGCGAGGCGTTCGACGTCGAGTCTGGCCTGCCTGACTCCCTGGCCCGCGAGGTAAACCAGATCACCTGGCTTGACCATGCGTCTGAATTCATCGACGCACGCTGGCCGAAGAGTTCGGCAAAGGGCCGGATCTCGCTGGCCGAAGGCCTTATCACCGTCACACCGGTCCTGGTCAAGAGCCAGCGCGGCGCGCCTGACGCTGGCCTGCTGCGCCACGCCCTGCGGAAATGGGTCTTCAATCCGCCACGCCGGGACATGCCGCGTCCTCCCGAGGTCGATGCTGCTTTGCGCTGGCTGGCCCGGGTCTCACTGCCCATGGCGGCGCTGGAGGATTTCGGTGTCATCGGCCAGGCGCTGGACGCCTGCGGCAGGAAACTCGACGGGTCGGCGGCATCCGCGGAGTATTACCGCCGACGTCGGCGCGTCTTTTACGGGGCGTTGAAGTACGCGGTGCGCGAGCAGCGGCTTTCGGCAAATCCGCTCGACGGGGCCAAGCTCGACCGGGAGTGGAAGGCTCCGGACGTAGAGCAGGCGGTGGACCGCCGCCGTGTGGCCAGTCCGGCTCAGATGCGGCTATTGCTCGACGCCATCCGCTCGACCGGTAAGTCGCAGGGCCCGCGGCTGGTCGCGCTGTTCGGCTGCATGTACTACGGGATGCTCCGGCCATCTGAGGCGGTCTCGCTGCTGCTCGATGAGTGCGAGCTGCCCGCCGAGGGCTGGGGTCGTCTGGAGTTCCGGGAGGTGCGCTCGGCGGCTGGCCGGGAGTGGACCGACGATGGCGAGGTGCACGAGGTGCGCAAGCCGAAGGGCGGCCCGCGGAATGCGGTGCGCCGGGTCCCGATTCCGCCCCAGCTCGTCACGCTGCTGCGCGAGCATGCCGGCTTGTACGGGACCGCGCCGGACGGTCGCCTGTTCTGGACCTATCGCGGCGGCATCTACCTGCCGTCCACCCTCTGGCAGGTCCTCCAGAAGGCCCGGGCGGTCGCGTTTCCTCCGGCCCTGGTTGCGTCGCCGCTGGCTCACCGGCCCTACGACTTCCGCCATGCCGGGATCTCGTGGCGGCTTAATGCGGGTACTCCGGGCCCGCAGGTGGCCGAGTGGGCCGGTCACAGTGTCGAGGTCCTTTACCGCGTCTACGCGCACTGCATCGATGGGGAGGATGAGCGGTGGTACCAGCGGATGGAGGACTTCCTTGGCTAGTCTGGGTCCGGTGATTAAGAGCTGACCCGGGAGAAGATCGGGAATCGTATCGACCTGGGGGGCGACGAGTGAGCGACCTGGAGACAAGCAGGAACCTGGACAACTCGGCTAGGCAGCCACTTGCCGGCTGGAAGCTGTGGTGGCGGTTCTTCAGGCGCGGATACGTATTCGGGGGAGGCCATTACCAGGACAGCGCGTTCCCGGCCTGCCCGGCCTGCGGCAGCCCGAACGTCGTGCTCACCCCTCGTTATGGCACCTCCTCCGCCTTCTACAAGTGCCTGGAGCTGGATTGCAAGAACCAGGGGAGGTGCGAGGTCGAGGGTAGCGACGGCGTGGAACGGCGCAAGGCGAGGGTGAGGCAGAAGGCCGTCACGGGCCTCTACGTTGCGGTTATGATCGCTCTCCTGCTGTATATGGTCCTCACGGGCCAAACGGGGCAACCCTAGGTCCCCTGACGCGAAATCGACATGTGTGGCCAGGATGGCCAGGGTCCCGGTCTGCTGACGTGGTGATTCATCGACCGTGACGGTCCGGCTGAGCTGGCCCGATGGCGGCAACCTCATTCCGCGTATATTCCGGGACTGGCGACTTGGAGCGGCTTCTGGCGGCATACGGCTGCACAGCCGTTCAATGGGTGCCGGATCGTTTTCGCAGCTCAGGACGGGTTTGGCCTGGTCGATGTGGGCGCCCCCAGCAGGATTCGAACCTGCGCTCACGGCTCCGGAGGCCGTTGCTCTCTCCCCTGAGCTATGGGGGCTGTGCGACACCAAAGGGTACCAGCCGCACGCCCCGGCGCGAACGTCGCGCTACAGCCTCTGATTAAGGACCACACTGTCGTCCCATGAGCGTCGCCCGTTCCGCATACCCGTCGTGAGCGTCCACGTCATCCAGGCCCGCTGCGCTTCTCACCGCAGGCGGGCACTGGACGCGAAAACGGACTCAAAGGGCCCGATCCTGGATAACGTGTCCGGGTGCACCAGCACCCGCCGGAAGACACTACCCTCACCCGAGTGACGCGCGGATTGGGACGGGTGCTGGTCGTCGACGACGACGAGGTGATCAGGCGGCTGATCGCGGTCAACCTCCAGCTCGAGGGGTTCGAGGTGGAGACGGCGGTGGACGGGCAGGACTGCCTGGAGAAGGTGACGGACATCGACCCGGACGTCATCACGCTGGACGTCATGATGCCGCGGCTGGACGGCTGGGAGACCGCGGTCCAGCTGCGCCGCTCGCCGGACACGGCCCACATCAAGGTGGTGCTGATCAGCGCTCGCGCCCAGGAGGACGACAAGGCCCGGGGCGCCCGGGTCGGCGCCGACGCCTACCTGACCAAGCCCTTCGACCCGAACGAGATGATCCGCGTCGTCCGCGAGCTGGCCGGCGTCGGCTAGATGCTCACCGCCGAGCTGCGGCGCGCCATCCTCGCCGCAGCCAGCCGGCCGGACGAAGACCCGCGGCTCCGCCCGGGCCCGCAGCCGGGCAGCTACACCTCCAGCCTGCCGTTCCGCCTGGCCAGCGGCGATCCCCGCGCGGCCGCAACAGCGCTAGCTGCCCGCCTCGCCGCCGAGCCCTGGATCGCGGCCGCCGACGTCACCGGCCCCGGCTACCTCACCGTCACCGTCACCCGGGATGCCCTGGCCTGCCTCGCGGTGCGGATCGCGCGGGCCGGCCCGGCCTGCGCGGCCAGCAACGCGCTGCACGGCCGCACCGCGCCCGGGCCCACCGGCACCGACCTGACGGCCGCACCGGACTGGCCGTCCGCCCGGGCGGCCCTCGCCGCCGAGGTGACCGGCCGTCTCGCCGCCACCGCGGGTGCCACGGTCACTTTTTATGCCGAACGATCCGTGCTCCCACTCCCCGCCCCCGGCTCACCGGTCCCCGCGGCGGTCGCCTACGCGGGGCTCGACGCGGTGCGGTTCGCGCTGGCCCGCATGCCTCCGGGCGGCGTCCCGCCGCGGGCGGCCGTCATCGCGCGGCACGTGCTGGGCAATCCCGCCTATGCTGTTCGGTACGCGCATGCCGCCGCTGCCGGCGTGCTGCGCTGGGCCGCCGCGCTCGGGACAGGGCCGGGTGGTTTTCAGCCGCGCCTGCTCGCCGAACCGGGGGAGCTGGCGCTGCTGGACGCGCTGTCCTGGCTCCCGGAACGGGTGGCCACGGCCGCGCGCCGCGGTCGCCCCGACGAGTTCGCCGGCTACCTGGAGGAGCTGGCTGCGCGGACGATTGACACCATGAGCACTACTGGCTTCACGACGATATCGAGCATCAGCAGCGAACGACTCTGGCTGGCGGACGCGGCGCGGATCGGGCTCGCCGCCGGCCTCGGGCTGCTCGGCGTCGACGCGCCAGAAAGGATATAGATGAGCCGTGTCGCGCACCCGGCCGGGCCACGTCATGGTGACGTGCTCCCGGCCGACCATCCGCCCGCCCCGCCGAACGACCTGAACGCCCTGCACCCCGGCATCTGGCCGCGCGGCGCGCGGCGCTCGGACGGCGTGCTCATCCTGGGTGGCGCGGACGTGCGGGACCTGGCGGCCGAGTTCGGCACGCCGCTGTACGTGTGCGACCAGGATGACGTGCGGTCCCGGTGCCGGGACTACACTGAGGCGTTCGGCCCGCAGGCCCGGGTGTTCTACGCGGCCAAGGCGTTCTGCTCCCGCGCGGTGCTCCGCTGGGTGAGCTCCGAAGGCCTCGGCATCGACGTCTGCACCGGTGGCGAGCTGGAGGTGGCGCTATCGGCCGGCGTGCCGCCGGAGCAGATCGCGCTGCACGGCAACAACAAGACGCTGGGCGAGCTGGCCCGCGCGGTCTCGGCCGGGGTGGGGCACATCGTGACCGACTCCTTCGAGGAGATCGCGCGCCTGGCCTACCTGACCGGCGCGGCAAGCCCGCCAACCGGGGTGCCGAGCGTGCGCCCTAGGGTGCTGGTCCGGGTCACCACCGGGGTGGAAGCCCACACCCACGAGTTCATGGCCACCGCGCACGACGACCAGAAGTTCGGCTTCTCGCTGGCCTCGGGCGCCGCCGACGAGGCGGTCCGGCGGGTCATCGCCTGCCCAGGCCTGGAGTTCGCCGGGCTGCACTCGCATATCGGCTCGCAGATCTTCGACGCGGCCGGCTTCGAGGTGGCGGCGCACCGGGTGATCGAACTGGCCGTCCGGATCCGCGACGAGCACGGCATCGAGATCGCCGAGCTCGACCTGGGCGGCGGCTTCGGCATCGCCTACACCGACGAGGACGACGCACCCGAGGCCAAGGACCTGGCCCAGAGCCTGCGCCAGATCGTGGACGGCCAGTGCGCCGCCGCCGGGCTGGCCCGGCCGCGGCTGACCGTCGAGCCGGGCCGCGCCATCGTCGGGCCGTCGATGGTGACGCTGTACACAGTGGGCACGATCAAGGACGTGGACGGGCTGCGGACCTACGTCAGCGTGGACGGCGGCATGAGCGACAACATCAGGACCGCGCTCTACGACGCCGAGTACACGACCGCGCTGGCCTCGCGCGAGGCCTCGGCCCCGCCCATGCTGTCCCGGGTGGTGGGCCGGCACTGCGAGAGCGGCGACATCGTGGTCCGGCACGCGTACCTGCCGTCGGACCTGGCGCCCGGCGACCTGCTGGCCGTCGCGGCCACCGGCGCCTACTGCCGGTCGCTGGCCAGCAACTACAACCACGTGCCCCGGCCGGCCGTCGTCGCGGTCGGCCAGGGCAGGAATCCCTCCGTGATCGTCCGGCGCGAGAGCCTGGACGACCTGCTAAAGCTGGACCTCGGATGACCGGGACCATGCCCACGCTGAAGGTAGCCATGCTTGGCTGCGGGGTCGTGGGATCCCAGGTGGCGCGGCTGCTCACCGAGCAAGCCGATGACCTGGCCTTGCGGATCGGCGCCCGGCTGGAGCTGGCCGGCATTGCGGTCCGGCGGGTGGCGCACCCCCGGGCCGCGGGGATCGACCGGGCGCTGCTCACCGCGGACGCGCACGCGCTGGTCACGCGGCCGGACGTGGACATCGTGGTCGAGGTGATCGGGGGCATCGAGCCGGCCCGGTCGCTGCTGCTGGCCGCGCTGAAGAACGGCAAGCCGGTCGTCACCGCGAACAAGGCCCTGCTGGCCGAGAACGGCGCGGAGATCTACGGCGCGGCCCGTGAGTACGGCGCCGACCTGTACTACGAAGCCTCGGTGGCCGGGGCCATCCCGCTGCTGCGGCCGCTGCGGGAGTCGCTGGCCGGCGACACGGTCCACCGCGTGCTCGGCATCGTCAACGGCACCACCAACTACATCCTGGACCGGATGGACTCCTCCGGGGCGGGCTTCGCCGAGTCGCTGGAGGAAGCCCAGGCCCTCGGCTACGCCGAGGCCGACCCGACCGCGGACGTCGAGGGTTTCGACGCGGCCGCCAAGGCCGCCATCCTGGCCAGCCTGGCCTTCCACACGCCGGTGACCGCGGCCGACGTACACCGCGAGGGCATCACCGAGGTCACCGCCGCCGACATCGGCAGCGCCCGGGCCCTGGGCCGGGTGGTCAAGCTGCTCGCCATCTGCGAGCGCTGCGACGGGGGCATCTCGGTCCGCGTGCACCCGGCGATGATCCCGCGCTCGCACCCGCTGGCCGCCGTGGCCGAGGCGTACAACGCGGTGTTCGTCGAGGCCGAGTCGGCCGGCCGCCTGATGTTCTACGGCGCGGGCGCGGGCGGCACGCCGACCGCGAGCGCGGTGCTCGGCGACATCGTCGCGGTGGCCAGGAACCGGCTGGCCGGCACGCGCGGCCCGGACGCGTCCACCTACGCCGGGCTGCCGGTCATGCCGATGGGGGAGGCGTTCACCCGCTACCACGTCTCGCTCGACGTGGACGACCGGCCCGGCGTCCTGGCCCCGGTGGCCGAGGCCTACGCCCGGCACGACGTGTCCATCGAGGCGGTCCGGCAGGCCAGCCGGGGCGAGGAAGCCCAGCTGGTGATCGTGACCCACACGGCCCGGGACGCGGCGCTGGCCGCGACCGTCCGCGACCTCGAGGCGCTGCCCGTGGTGCGCGCCGTGGCCAGCGTCATGCGCGTAGAAGGGGAGGAGGAGTTATGTCCCCCGTGACCAAGCCACGAGTCCAGCCGCGGCACGTATGGCAAGGCGTGATCACCGAGTACCGGGACCGGCTCCCGGTCACTGACGCCACGCCGGTGGTCACCCTGCGCGAGGGCGGCACGCCCTTGCTTCCCGCGCCGGTGCTGTCCGCCCGCACCGGCTGCGACGTGTACCTCAAGGTAGAGGGCGGCAACCCGACCGGGTCGTTCAAGGACCGGGGCATGACGGTGGCCATCAGCATGGCCGCCGGGGCCGGCGCCAAGGCGGTGATCTGCGCGTCGACCGGGAACACGAGCGCGAGCGCCGCCGCCTACGCGGCCCGGG
>Ga0187817_10001884_pt1 | contig 10548 bp, 5 predicted proteins | sample NC_wetland_sal_i_17_FD_132431 | JGI IMG/M metagenome (GOLD analysis project Ga0187817, IMG submission 132431) | Wetland sediment microbial communities from Neuse River Estuary, North Carolina, USA - SO4_2 | ecosystem: Environmental > Aquatic > Freshwater > Wetlands > Sediment | place: USA: North... | reverse complement strand
TCGCCAATCCGGCCATTGCCAATCCCGACATCGCCAATCCGGCCATTGCCAACCCGGCCATTGCCAATCCTGATATCGCCAATCCGGATATCGCCAATTTGGGAGTGGCGAATCCCGATATCGCCAACCCGGCTATTGCCAATCCGGATATCGCGAATCCGGACATTGCCAATCCGGACATCGCCAACGCCGCCATCACCGATGCTACCTGGCCGTTGAGCAACAACGGGAACACCGCGGGAAGCTACTCTCTGCACTTCATCCTGGACAAGGCGATTCCGCCGAATGTCACCGTGCAGCTCATCATCACGGTTGTCTACAGCACAGCGGTGGCTAACGGTTGCAAACTGGTGGTGCAGACACAGACGGTTGTCCTGGTAAACACATCGAACCCCGAGATCGTGCTGCAACAAGCGCTGTCGCAGACGGCGTTGGGGCAGATGCTGGCTAACATCGTGCGCAGGCGGCGCACGCTGCGCAGGCACGAACCCGCTCCGACCTTCACCGATGTTACAGACGATTCGACTGGAAGCGCCATCGTTACCATGGGTCCCGGCGAGACGGTCTATGTGACACTGCGATTCTTCAATTCCGATAAAAGCAAGCCGTTAGGCTTCAATCCCGGGACCGACATCAACACCATTGGGATATCGCAGTCCACCAACACCGGGGAATCAGAGCCGTCCATCGCCTCATCCAAGCTGTTCGCAGCCAGCGGCAGCTTGCCGCCCGCCAGCTCTGGAGCCGCCTATAACGCCACTCTGCTGGCTTCGGGCGGCACGGCTCCGTACACATGGACCGTGACATCAGGCGCGCTTCCGCCAGGCCTCAGCCTCAGCAGCGGCGGTGAAATCTCAGGGACTGTCAGCGGAGGGAGCGGCACATACAGCTTCACCGTGCAGGTGAAGGATAGCTCTTCCCCTCCTGTAACAGTGAGTGAAACGCTGACGATCCAGGTTACAGGCGTTGCTCTGACGGTGACCGGCGCGACGGCATCGGTATCGGGCGGCACCAGCGCCAAAGCCGGCGACACGATCACGGTGACAGCCAGCGTGACCAATTCCGGGAGCCTGGCGACGGGTGTCGCGCCGCTGATTTCTTTGGTGCCGACGGGTAGCGCCTCAGCCACCTGCGGAGCGCCGAACCCCTCCTCCGCCGATCTTCCGACAGGAGCCAGCCAGACCTTTACCTTCCAGTGCACGAATGCCGGCGGTGTCGGGACGCTGGCATTTTCCGTGGTCTTCAGTGGAACGGACGCGGTGGCGAACATCAGTGTCAACTCCAGCCCGGTGACGTCCAATGGTGTCACCGTGACAGGAGTCGCCCCAACGTTCTCTGCATCTGCCATTGCGGGGAATGCGCCGTACACCGCTGGGAGTTGGACGAACCAGAATGTTACCGTAACCTTCACCTGCACGCCCGCCACCGGTTCCACCACTACCAAGACTGTGACCGTAACGAGCGAGGGCGCCGGCCAAACGGCCACCACTACCTGCACCGACGCCGCCGGCAATTCCACCATGGCCTCGTTCAGCGGCATCAATATCGACCGCACTCCACCCATCATCACCGCCTCGGCCAAATCGAACAACGCCCCGTACGCCGGTGCGTTGACAAACCAGGCGGTGGTGGTGATCTTTGCCTGCACCGATGCGCTATCGGGCGTGGCGACGGTCACCTCTCCGCAGACCTTCGCAACCACTCAATTGAACCAGTCGGCTACGGGTACCTGTACAGATAAGGCGGGCAATTCCGCGAGCGCGACTTTCAGGCCGATCAACATTGTCATCGGTTCGCCGCAGCTCACCGCAGTGATGACAGCCGCAGGCATTCCTTACATAGCGGGCACATGGTCGAACCAGCCGGTAACCGTGACGTTCAGTTGTCTGCCGTCGGCCGGCCTGGCGCCGGCTAGCGTTACGCCGGCCACCGTTGTGGGCCAGGGGGCGAATCAGACCGTGAGTGGTTCGTGCATGGACCAGGCGGGCAACCAGGCTCAGGTGACGGCCGGCCCGATCAACGTCGACACAAGCCAACCCGTGCTGACGCAGACGTCGATTACGCCGTCGACAGGGGCATGGTACCGCACGCCGGTCACCGTCGTCTGGCAGTGTACCGACCGGGTGGACGGCACCAATAAAACGATCAGCAAGACGGTTTCGACGGAGGGAGTGAATCAGACGGTGACTGCCAGTTGCACCAACCTGGCGGGCACAACGGTCACGGCGTCGCAAACCGGCATCAACATCGATTTGACGCCACCGGTGGTCACGGCGTCTCCATCTTCGCTGCCGAATGGCAACGGTTGGTATGCAAGCGCGGTAACGGTTTCCTTTACTTGCAAGGACGCGCTCTCCGGGGTGGCGTCGGCGCCGCTGCCGCAGACGTTTTCGGCGGAGGTGCAGGGCGCGACGGCCAGCGGCACCTGCACGGACATCGCCGGCAATTCGGCTACGGCCACTTATGGCCCAATCGACATCGACCGTACACCACCGGTGATCGCGTTCCAGCAGATCACACCGGCGCCGAACGGCGCGGGCTGGAACAACGGTCCGGTGACGGTGGCGTGGTCGTGCAGCGACGTGCTATCGGGGCCCGTCTCGCCAAAGGTGACGCAAACGGTCGCTACCGAAGGAGCACATCAATCGGCTACCGGCACCTGCACGGACATGGCTGGCAACACGGCCTCGAAAACGCAGACGGGCATCAATATCGATCTCACGCCGCCACAGGTCCAGTTCGTGTCGCCCGCCAATGGGTTCAGCTATCCGCAGGGCATCACAATTCAGGCTGGTTACGCCTGTTCCGATGGCTTATCGGACGTAGCGACCTGCTCGGGGACGCTGGCCAACGGCACCAGCATGACCCTCAGTTCTATAGGCACGTTCAGCTTCACCGTGACCGCAACCGATCGGGCCGGCAACCAGACGGTGGTGACCCACAACTATTCCGTCCACTGACGCAAGAACACGGCGGACACATGGCTGACGCAGCTGCAACACTCCGTCGCCGTGGGATTAGCGTCCGCCTCCGTTCTTGGTGGGAGCCTTATTGCCGCCGCCCCTTCTTCCGCCACCTTTCTTGCCGCTTTTGTGCTGGCCACCGCGTTGAGCGTATACGATGGGCGCGGCCAACATGCCACTCAGCAAGACCATGGTGAGGAGCCTTCGCAAATGAATTCCCATACCTTCCATTCCCCGCAAAGCGGGGCGCGGTTCCAGAATGTTTGCAGCCTGCCGGCAGCGCGTGGGCGCCACGGAGATATAATCCAATTTCGTTGGGGACCTCATGGCAGACATCATAGATAACCCTTTGCGGCGTTCCTTGCTGAAGGCCGGCGCTGGAGCCGTGGGCAGCATGGCTCTCGGTTCTAACCCGCTCGACGTCAACGGAGCGCAGGCACCGGCGCGGCCGAACCTGATTTTCATGACCACGGACGGCCATCGTCCCGACGCTTTGAGTCTGAACGGCAACAAAATTTTGCAAACGCCCAATTTCGATCGCATCGCGCGAGAAGGCGTGCAATTTCGGAATTCCTTCTGTACCAACGCGCTGTGCCTTCCCTCGCGCGCCAGCGCCCTGACGGGCCTTTACGGCCACAACACCGGTTGCGTGGATAACCAGGACCGCGCGATTCCGGTGGACGTTCCGATGTTCACCGACCTTCTGCGGGAAGCCGGGTACGAGGTGGGCCTATTCGGCAAAGCCCACGTCGCCGACCTTGGCAAACGCAACTTCGACTATTACTTCGGCTACCCGGGCGCCGCCACGGACTACTTCTGGCCGGTGATCACCGAAGGCTCTCACGGGGAAGTCGCCCCGCCCAAGGTTTACGACGGCTACGTAGAGGATGTGGTGATGGACCGGGCGATCCAATGGGTGAAACAGAAACGACAGAAACCGTTTTGCCTCATCTTTTGGTTTCAATCGCCGCACGCGCCCTTCTTCCGGCCGCGGCGCCTGCTCGATCTTTACAACGGCATCCCCATTCCCAAGCCAGCCACGTTCGACGACGACCTCAGAGGCTACCCCGGCAAACCGCGGGCTTTCGCCGAAGCCGACGACATGATCGGAACCTATACCCGCCGCTCGCAGACCAAGAACAATTGCGCCCGATCGCTCGAGGAGATGGTCAAGGACTATTATGCGGGCATCGTTTCCGCTGACGAGAACGTGGGCAAGTTGTTCGGTGCGCTGACGGAGATGGGACAGATGGATGACACCGCCGTGATGTTTTCCGCCGACCACGGCTTCTTCATGGGGGAATGGCGCAAGTACGACAAGCGGTTCATGCATGAACCTTCCATCCGGACACCCATGCTGATTCGCTATCCCCGAATGGTCCGCGCCGGTTCGACGGCCGATCAGATGGTGACCAACATGGACATTGCTCCCACATTTCTGGAATTGGCCGGGATTCCGGTGCCGAAACGCATGCAGGGTCTGAGCATGGTGCCGCTGCTGAAAGGCGAGCAGCCCAAAAACTGGCGCAAGGATTGGCTCTACGAGTACTACGAATATCCCGGACCGCACAGTGTGCCCAAGAACCGCGGCGTGCGCACCGAGCGCTACAAGTTCATCCATTATTACGAAGCGCCGGAAGAGTTCGAACTGTACGATCTGGCGGAAGATCCCGGTGAACTGCGCAACCTCTATGGCGACCCGCGGCACGCAGGCCTGGCGAGGGACCTGCGCCGCCGCCTGGCGGAACTCCGCGAGGAAACCGGCGATCGTTACGTGTATCGGCCGCCCGCGCGACAGGGGTAGAACGCGCCCCCGTTGCGATGGGATCGTTGTCGCCTAGCGTTGCGGCAGCGAGGGCCGTCCTTCGTGCGCCACCAGCAGGTCATGCATGTCGTTGGCGTGCTCCTCCTCGTTTACGAGGATGCTTTCCATCATCACGCGTGTAGTGGGATCGTTTTCGCCGAAATAGCGAATGAGTTCGCTGTAATGCTCGCAGGCAATCCGCTCCGCAACCAGGTTCTCCTTGATCATCTCCACCAAGTTGGGAGCCTCGACATACTGGGACGCGGATCGCGAGACCAGCCCTTCGGGATTGAAGTTGGGTCTTCCCCCGAGCTGATTGATGCGCTCGGCCACCTTGCGCGCATGCTCCTGCTCTTCCTTGGCGTGCTGGTCAAATTCCTCTTTGACGCTGTCGCTCGAAATGCCGGCGGCCGCCACGGCGTTCATGGTATAGCGGAGCACGCAAACAATCTCCGTGGCCAGCACGGTCTGAAGGATGTCGATGGTCTGCTTCACGTCGCCGCGATAGGCCGGCGTTACCGCGCCATCGTCGAGATGCGCTCGTGCCCTGGATCGCAGTTCCTGCACATCCGTGATAAACGGTTGCTCGTTCTTCGTAGCCTTCATGAGCGCCTCTTGAGAAGAGAGTAACAGGAGTGCTCCCGGAGGTTCTGCGCGAATTAACACGGTTTGCCGGCCGGCCGCGGAAGAATGTGAGTGCGGGCGCTACTGTACCACCGGCCCGGCTGTGGGATCTTCAACGTGCACCCCGATCACCAGCGTGCGCAGCACCTCATCCCACGCGCTCTCCAGACTGGCGGCGCGGTTCGACCAGTAATTCATCGAAATCAGGCAGAGGATCGACCCGCGTGCCAGGGCAACCCGGAAGCGCGCGTCGCGATTGTGCTCGGTATCGACGTATCTTTGTTCCAGCCAGGCAATTTCCAGATCGCCCCTCGCGATATGGTGGATCTCCGACTCTTCGCACGGCTTTCGGTCATCGCCGAGCGAGTCGCGCAAGGTGTCGTCCAACGACAACTCTTGCACCAGTTCGGCTGGCACGCGGAAAATCGAGACCCCGAGATCGCAGCTTTCGACCGATGGCGGCTGGTCGTGAAGATGCACGGCACCCTCGTCCGGCTCAACGATCCAGCCGTTCGGATAATCGAATCTCACCACACCGCGGTCGAGCACACAGATTGAATAGCCCGGCTTGCTCTTCCAGGTGTGATTGTCTTTGAGTCTCAGCTTTTCGACGCCCACAACTGTATCTTAGCGGCAACCGCTCCCTCACCGGAGCCGCGACCGCGCGGGAGCGGTCTTCTACCCTGCGACGGCGGCAGCGGCGGCCTTGGGGAACGTCGGTGTCTTCTGCTCGGCCATGTTTTCCCAGTCATGCAGAAATACCTGCTCGTAATACTGCGCCACGTTGGCATCGTAAATAATCAGCGAGGCGTCGCGGTTGAACAACGCACCGTCGGCGGACCAGTTCTGGCTGCCGAGCGCCACCACCGAGGAATCCACCACGATACCCTTGTTATGCACGCCTTGCTGGATTTTCACGACGGAAGCGGGAATACCCGCGCTTTGCACCTGTTCCAGCCAGCTTTCGATTTCATACTGGCTGAAAATCAGGCGCACGTCCAAACCGGCCGAAACCTTGGCCGCCAGTGCGTCGAGAATGCCGCGGAACAGCGCCAGCTTGGGATCGCCGGCTGCGGGAGGATGCAGGTATTGTGTCTGCACATAGACCGACTTCTGGGCGGAGCGAATCAGATCGGCGACCTGCTGCGCGTAATTTCCAGCGCCCAGGTCGGGCGTCAGCAGCGGCTGAATTTTAACGGTTACGTTATTAAATTGTTTTGCCGGGAAGAACTTCTTCGGCGTCTTGGAATCACCCTTGGGCTGCGGCGTGTCAATGGTTTTGGCGCCGGTGAGCGGGTTATGGTTTTGCAGCTTCGCCGCTGCCTGGAAGTCGTGCCGCAGATACGCATCGAACGTCTTGGCCAGGCCGGGGTGCTCCACGATCACGTGCCAGTCGCGATCGCTGTCGCGGACGATGGCATCCGTGGCTGCCTTGTTCGCGGAGGAAAACGGATCGACATCCGGCTGGTTGGAGTTGTTCCAGTTGCCGCTGGAAAGCCAGAACGATTCCAGGTCCTTCACGGCAACTTTGATGTGATAACTGGTGGGAAATATTTTGGCGGTGACCATGGGGTCGTCGCCGGCGGCTGCCCACACAAATGCCAGGCGCTTTTTGAGGCTCTCGGAAAGACGCTCCTCCGTTTCCTCATCTGTCTGGTTGGCGGTGGGATTGAGCAGGGGATGATCGAGCACCATGGAGAGCATTTGCGGTCCCGCCATGCCCGCCAAAACCGTATCGAGCACGTGCGCGGAAGTAAAATCGTACAACCCGACGGTAAGCTGCTTTTTGACGCTTCCAAGAAAAGATTTCAGCGCGGGCCATCCGGCGTCGGGGCTCACCTGGCAGTTAAGCGACATCTTGGCGGTAACCGCATCCAGCGCAACACCGGGAGCAGGCGTATAAGCCACGGTGGGCTTGGCCGGCTTCTGCGCTGCCGCCGCTTGTGCGGGCACGGCGGTTCCGGCCGGCGCCAGGCGCTTGCCGGTCTGCGCGTCGCGTTCCAGGGGGAAAACCGGCTCGCGCGTTTCGTTGCGCTCGTCGGCCTTCATTTGGGCGAATGCCGCCGGGTTGCGGAAGCGGGCCAATTGTTTCGGCGTTGCCTCGCGCACATCGGTCAGGTACGGCCCTACCTGCGGGGGAATGCGCGAGGCGGCGGGCACGTTGGCGCGTTTGTGTTCTACCGTGGCAACGATGGCGCGATGGGCGGTAGGCCAGCCGCCGGAGATTTTCCAGCCGGGGCGCACGGTCAGCACACCGGACTTGCGAAACACTTGCGCATGGGCGGCAATGACGCGGTCAATCTGGGCATCGTCGGCCGGCGTGGAGGCGGCCCGCGCCATCGTCACTGGCTGAAACGAGAGACCCACGGTTGAGCCATCCGGCTTTCCCGAGGGAGTGCGCATCAGGGCGCGGCCCAGATTCTCAACGCGGAACATGGAAGCGATGGCTTCGTTCATGCGCCCCGGTTTGCCGTTGACGCCATCTTCCAAAGCGGCCAAAAGCCTTCCGTATTCCGCCGAGAACTCTACCAAAGCCTCGCGGATGGGCGAACCGGCCGGGTAGTCCTCGACGTGCGCATTGGCCTGAATGGGATAGACGCGGCTGAAGTCGGTGGCCAGCTTGGGGCCGCGCGGACCGGTGCGCGGTGTGTCGCCGGCCTGGTAGTAGCGGCCCTTCAGGATCTCCTCGAAACGATAATAGTGGGCGGGTTCGCGGCCCCGGCCGCTGACATTGGGATCTTCGTCAAAAACGGAATGGCCGTAGCCTTCGCCTTCGCTCACCACCTCGCGGAGCGCGCACAGAGCGGATTCCTTGTCCGTGACAACGCAGTATTTGCCGGTGCCATAGTAGGCCGACGGCGGCACCTGGCGCGCGGGATCTCCGGAAAACACATGCTTTTCGCCCAAGCGCCGGCACAGCGATTCGATTCCAGCCACAATGGCGGCGTAGAACTGGCCCAGCGTGTGGTAGCCCTCGGTCTTCGGCGCCGTGCCCGCCTTGGTGGGCCGCTCGATTTTCAAGAAGGTCCGGAGCGCCGTGCGCGAAAACTTTTCGATGGATATTTTGAAGCGGTCCGCGCTGTAAGGCAAGGTGTGGGGATATTCGGGCACAAAGCCGGGAGCCGTCAACACCGGCTGCCCGCCGACGGCGTTGAGAACGTTCGCCACCAGCGTGACGTGCAGCATTTCTTCCAGCAGCACGCTGCGCAGAATGTCGGCGGCGGGCTGGTTCGTGCCCGGCTCGATGGATAGCCACGCCGTGAAATAGGGCGGAATAGTGGAATGCTCGACGGCGAGCGCTTCCTGCAAATGCGATCTCAGGCTCTCGATGGTGCGGATGGGTTGACGGGTCATCGCAGATCTCGAATTACATGCTCCGCCGCAATATAGGTGAGCGCGGCAGCGGTAAGTGTAGGGTTGGAAGTGCCGAGGGTGGGCATGTTTCCGCATCCCACCAGGTAAAGGTTGGGGTGGTCCCAGGTGCGGCCCGAAGGTGCCACCACCGAATCCAGCCGGCTTTTGCCCATACGGTGCGTGCCCACAACGTGGCCGGCGCCCATCATGGCGAAGGCCGCGCCTTCGTGGCCGAGAATCTGGAACGAACCGCCGGCGAGCGCCGTGTAATCCGTCTTCTCCTCCACGCCGGTTCTTTTCCAGACCTGGCTGGCGATGGAAGCGAACGCCTTGCAGCCGGCCAGTGAATAGGATTCGATGTTGTATTGAATCACCGGCTTGGGTATGCCGAGCGGTCCCGGATAGGCCGGGTCTATGCGCACGCGATTAGAAGCGCTCGGCAACTGCTCGATGAGCGCGCCCAGCCGCACCTGCCGCGTCACCGTATCTGCTAGTCTCTGGCGCAGCGCGGTGCCGAACAAGCCTGCATTCACGCCGCTCCACACATCGGCGGCGGGCGAGCCAAACGAAGACCAGCCCCAGTTGTTGAAGCTGGAACGGAACGCCGCATGCTCCTGGCGGAATTTGCCGTCGCGCAGCGATTCGATTCCGGTGATGGCATCCGGTCCGCGGTAGGGATAGAGCCGCACCGGCGCCAGGCCCCAGGAATAAATGTAAGGATGGTCCATCAGGTTGCGGCCCACCTGGTCACTGCTGTTGGCCGCTCCCGAGCTGAGCAGCAGGCGCGCGTTCTCGATGGCGTTAGCCGCCAGCACGAAAACGGTGGCTTCGGCGCGCAGCGTCTCGGCGGCGGAATCCGGCTTGCCGTTGGAGGTCTTGTACTTCTTGTATTCCAGCGCGCGGATGCGGCCGGAAGCGCCATCCATCACCAGCCGGGTGGCAATCGACTGGGTCTGAATTTCGACGCGTCCCGCGGGAATGCCGGCCAGAGTTTTCAGGGCGCTGTACTTGGCCTGCACGGGGCACAGCGGTGTGCAGGTGGAGTTGCCCTGGCAGCGCAAGCCCTTGTCGCCATCGCCCACCGCGCTCACCGGCTTATAGCCCGCTCCGCCGTTGTACTTCGGATTGGGGATCGAATTGCGGCCCTGCGGAATGCTGATGGCCTCCACTGGATACTGGCCGCCGTAGAGCGGCGTCTTCATTCCCTTGAGCCGCGGAATGAAGTATTGATCCAGGTAGCTGGCCGGGATCTTCGTCATGGGATACACATAGCCGCGCGGAAAAGTGACGCCATGGATCTTCTGGTCTTCCACATCGGCGGCCACTCCGATTTCCTCTTCGGCCTGGCCGTAATAGCGGGAAAGGTCTTCGTAGGCGATGGGCCAATCGATGCCGCGGCCGTAGACGGACTGCATGCGGAAGTCGTTGGGGACCATGCGCAGCGAGGTGCCTTGCCAGTGCAGCGTGGTACCGCCCAGCGCACGCGTGTAATCGCTGAGAAAAGGCACCGGCCCCAGTTGCACCAGGTAGCTGGCGGTGGATGGCTGCCCTATATTGCGCACATCGGCGGAGGGAGCATTGGCGTTGGCCGGGTAGGGGGCGTTGGGCGCGCCGCTGGGAGATTTCAGATACTGATCGATGTAGGGTTGATAAGAGGCGGGGTCGAGGCGGGCATCCGAGCCGGCTTCGAGCAGCAGGACGTTCTTTCCGTTTTGCGCCAGCTTTTTCGCCATCATGGCGCCCGTAATGCCCGCGCCCACCACCACCACGTCATAGCGTTTGGCGCTCATTGTTTGCCTCCCG
>Ga0187817_10001883_pt1 | contig 10550 bp, 5 predicted proteins | sample NC_wetland_sal_i_17_FD_132431 | JGI IMG/M metagenome (GOLD analysis project Ga0187817, IMG submission 132431) | Wetland sediment microbial communities from Neuse River Estuary, North Carolina, USA - SO4_2 | ecosystem: Environmental > Aquatic > Freshwater > Wetlands > Sediment | place: USA: North... | reverse complement strand
TTCTGGCCTTCGTAAACCAGGTAAAGATCTTCTTGTGGGGTGGAGCGGTTGGCAACGATCGTTGAAGTCTGCTCGCTGGCATGGAAGAATCGCCGCTCCGGATTCAGCGTGGCAATCTGCTTCCCGCCTTTGAAAACGTTGATCACGGCCCACTCGCTGCCGTAATTCGGATTATCGTCCTGCGTATAAGACTGACAGACGAGCGTGTAAGGGCCGATGGTCATCTTGTCGCCGAAGCCCATCTCCTGTTCTTTGTCTTGATTGAAGGCTGCGCCGGCGAAGCCGATCATGATGACGATCACGCCGAAGTGAACAATATAACCACCGTAGCGGCGCGTGTTGCGATGCGCCAGTTGCACCATCGAAGAAAAAAGATTCTGGCCGGTATGCCGGCCGATCACACGGCCTCCGCGGACAAACTCGGAGATCACCGTCAGCGCCACCAACACGGAAAGCATGATGGTCATCAGCGAATAAAGATAGGAAGCGTCTTTCCAGGGACGCATGCCGAGCCCGATCAGAAGAGTTCCAGTCGCCAGCGCTCCGATCGTCGGCCAAAGGAAGTTGCGCTTCAGACTCTCGACCGACGTACGGCGCCACGCAAGCAACGGACCGACTGCGGTCAGCAAAAGCAATAGCAGCGCGACCGGGATGTTCACGCGATTGAAGAAGGGCGGACCAACGGTGACTTTGTTTCCTTGGACCCATTCCGATAATACCGGAAATAAAGTTCCCCAAAGCACCGTGAAGCAGGCCACCAGCAGCAGAAGATTATTGAATAGAAAGCTCGATTCGCGCGAGACCAGCGACTCCAGCTTGTGCTCGCTGCGGAGGTGCGAGCGATTCTTCACATAAAAGAAGGCGCAGGTCGCGAAAATCAGTGCGAGAAAAGCGACAAACCAATCGCCGATAGAAGATTGCGCGAAGGCATGCACCGAACTGACTACGCCGCTGCGCGTCAGGAATGTTCCGAAGATGGAAAGTCCGAACGTGGCGAAAATCAGCCACATATTCCACGTCTTCAACATGCCGCGCTTTTCCTGCATCATTACCGAATGCAGGAATGCGGTTCCAGTGAGCCACGGCATGAGCGAGGCATTCTCCACGGGATCCCATCCCCAGTAGCCTCCCCATCCCAGCACCGAATAAGCCCAGTGCGCACCCAAGAAGATTCCGCAGGTGAGAAAACCCCAAGTGACCATGGTCCAGCGGCGCGTGATGTGAATCCACTTTTCGCCGGGATAGCGCATGATCAGCGCCCCCAGGGCGAAGGCAAACGGCACGGTGAAGCCAACGTAGCCCAGATAGAGCATGGGCGGATGGATCACCATTTCGGGATATTGCAGCAGCGGGTTGAGGCCGTTGCCGTCCTCCGGCAGCGAGCCCTGCATGAGCGCGAAAGGATGCGCCGCGAAATTCAGCAGCAGCAGAAAGAAGACCTGTACGGCGGCAATAATGACAGACGCGTACGCAAACAGTCGCACGTCGGTTTTGTAGCGCAGCCGCAGAACCAGGCCGTAGGCCGAGAGCAGCATGGACCAGAAAAGCAGAGAGCCTTCCTGCCCCGACCATAGCGTGGCAAACTTGTAAGCGGCCGGAAGATCGCGGTTGCTGTGATGATAGATGTACGCGATGGAGAAATCATTCTGGAAGGCGGCCACTACCAGCACCAGGCCGGCCAGCAGCACTATAAAGAAAGTCGCGATCCCTGCCCGTCGCGCCGTCTCCCCCAAACGCTCGGAGGTCAGTCCACCGCGGACCAGCGCCACGAGCCCGGCGAGAAATGAGTACGCACTCAGCGCCAGCGCGAGCAGGAGCGCAAAACTGCCAATTTGCGACATTAAGAAGCCCTTGCATATTCTAAACCATCCCCGGAGGCAGCCGGAAAGGCCAGCGGGCGCTGTCCTAAGCTAGGACACTACCACCTCAGCCTGAGCCGCCCGAAGCTACCGCAGCCGTCGAACAGTTGAGCTAGGCCCAACACAACAAAACCGCCACCGAGGTCGCTTCCACGTTTAGCCGACTACGCGGCCAAGTGACAGGCGCGGTCGTAAACCCCGGGTGGCGGTCGGAAGCCATCCCTGGTTAGTGGCGAAAAGCACTGTTATTAACAATTGTTCGCTAGCCCAAACCAGGCTGACGGTGACTTTGACGTGCGACGTATGATAGTGGCGAGGTCGGCTCCCAAGTCGTTCGGATGAGGCTAAATGCATGGCATCGCTGAAACTCCTTGTTGTAGAGGATGACATAGCGAGCCTGGAACTAATGGCCGAGGTTTTCACATCTCTTGAAGCCGAGGTCCGCCCAGTCTCCGACAGTAGGGAAGCTGCCGGCCTGATCGACAAGGAAAAATTCGATGGAATCTTCCTGGATCTGGAAATGCCAAACCTGAATGGGTTCGATCTTGCCAAGCGGATCCGGATGTCGTCCTGGAATAAGAGCACTCCGATTGTCATTGTGACCGGACGGGATGAAAGACAAACCATGCAAGATGCTTTTGCTCTCGGAGCATCTTTTTTTCTCCAGAAGCCCGTGGACAGACAGAAGCTAAGCATCTTGTTCCGAGCCGTACGTGGCGGAATGTTGGAGAACCGGCGGCGATCCATCCGTGTTCCAATCCAGACGGACGTGACTTGCGAGGTGGGTTCTCGAACCGTGCGCGGGGTGACCTGGAATCTTAGTCAAGGCGGAATGCAGGTGGAAGCTGATGGCTTGCAGCCAGGGGAGGCGGTGCGATTGTCATTTCGCCTACCCGTTTCCCGAATAGATATCAATGCGGCTGGCACAGTGGTCTGGGCAAAGGAAACCCGACAAGGAATTCGCTTCACGAAGGTGAGTGAACAAAATGAGAAGTCAATCCGAGCCTTTATAACAGAGGTAGAAAAATAGGTGGTGGGGTGATCCCAATCGAGAATTGCGATTTCCGCTACTCGCCGTTGGCTGCCGCTCGTGCTTTCTTATCTCGTTTACCCAACAGGCGATCAAGCTCTTCGGCAAGCGCACTTGCATTGATGGGCTTCGATAGGTAGCCATCAAAGCCTGAATTCAGGATCTTTTCCCGGTCGCCCTGCATGGCATACGCCGTAACGGCCAGCGCGGGCAGTGTGGCGAAGCAAGGATTCTCGCGAAGCGCGCGCACCACACCAAAGCCATCGAGTACAGGCATACCAATGTCAAGCAGCAGTATGTCCGGTTGAGTCTGTTCAATCATGTGGAGCGCCTCTCGGCCGTCGCGGGCTTCCACGACAACGTATCCCCGCGCCTCCAGCAGTTCCCGCAGTAGTTCACGATTGATTGCATTATCTTCAGCAATGAGAATTTTGGTCATGACTGCCCCGCAGATTTTGCCAGCTTGCGGCCTTGAACGACCTTTCCAACCTCAATAATGAGCTGTTTCTGCCAGGAGCCATTCTTTTGAAACAGTGCCTGGGTTTCGCGACTGAGAAGAGCGATCTCTTCTTGTGCCAGGGTCTTGGCCGTCATGACAAAAATAGGCAGGTCTTTCAGAGTGGCTTCCTTCCGCACGTGGCGGATGACCTCGAAACCGTTCATGCCCGGCATCAACAGATCCAGCAAGACTGCACTCACCAGCTTAGAAGACAGCACTTCCAGGGCTCTGGCTCCGCTTTGGACACTCTGAGTCTCGTATCCTGCGGAGCGCAGGGTCTCCTCCAACAACTCCAGAGTTTCCGGGTCATCGTCAACCAACAGAATAGCCGCATCATCGTCCGTAGAGGGCAGCACATGCTTGCGGATGGCTTCCAGAAGCACCGGTTTGCGAATCGGCTTAATAAGATAATCTGCGGCGCCCAGGGCAAAGCCGACTTGTCTCTGATCTACGATTGAAACAATAATGATCGGGATTTTCGCTGTCTCGGGCGACTTCCTGAGTGCGACGAGTGTGTCGAAGCCATTACCGCCGGGCATCAACACATCCAGGGTGATCGCGTCTGGGCGCAGTTGTTGGGCCTTCTTGACAGCTTCAGCTCCCGACTCGGCCATGACAATCCGATATTCCGAATCCAGGTAGCTGGCGAGAAGCTCGCGGGCAGCGAGTTCGTCGTCTACAACCAGAATGAGCGGTTTCCGGTGATTTGTGTCCGCCGTGACGGGCGGATTGGCGGACTCTTTGATTGGGGGGATATTCGAGGCTGGTTCAGAGGATCCTACCGGCAGCGTAAAAGTAAATCGGCTGCCTTTGCCCGGTTCGCTCTCCAGGGAGATTTTCCCGCCTTGTTGTTCGACAAGACGCTTAGTGATGGCAAGCCCCAATCCCGTGCCTTCATGGGTTGTACCACCGCTTCCTTCCACTTGCCGGAATTCCTCGAAGACGACTGCTTGATCCTCGGCTCGGATGCCTATCCCCGTATCGGTCACCGACAGGCGAACAAAGTTGCCTTCTTCCACGCATTCGATGTCGATGCGCCCGCTCTTCGGCGTGAATTTGACCGCATTGCTCAGCAGGTTGTACAGGACTTGCTTGAAACGAACCCGATCAGCATAGACGGCCCGATCCGTCTCCAGCCTATGTTGAACCTGAATGCCCTTTGCCATAGCCAACGGACGAATGGTCGAGAGATCCTCTGGCAAAGCATTTTTAACCGGAAAGTCTTCGCATCGCAGTTCGAGTTGCCCGGCCTCGATCTTCGATAGATCCAGAATGTCGTTGATCAGCTGCAACAGATGCGCCGACCCTTTCTTGATGTGGTCAACAAAACGTTTTTGTTTTATGTTGAGCTCACCCGGAGTTTCGTCGGCCAGCAGGTCGGAAAAGCCCACAATCGCGTTCAGTGGGGTTCGTAACTCATGGCTCATGCTGGCGAGGAACTTGCTCTTCAAGTGGGTCGCCCGCTCGACTTCGCGGTTGCGAAGCTCGAGCTCGCGGTTGGCGGCTTCCAGGCTCGCGGTAAATCTTCGCCGTTCTTCTTCGGCACGCTTGCGTTCGGTTATATCGACTGCGATCACAAAATCAGAGGGACGACCGCCAAACGTAAGTGAATACGACGTGATCTCGACGTAAATGATGCTTCCATCTTTCTTGCGATGCCGCCAGAAACTGAGTGCGTGTTGGCCATCACGAAGGTGGGCTACGCGGTCGATAAGTGCGGGAACGTCCTCAGGCGGTCGAATATCACGGACGGTCAATGCTAAGAATTCCTCTTTTGAATACCCGTACTTTTCGACGGCAGCCTGATTCACCGCCAGGAAGCGCAGCGTGTCCCGCTCGTAAATCCAGGCAGGCTGCGGATTCAGTTCGAACAATTTCTTGTACCGATCTTCACTTGCGCGCAACTCTTCTTCGGCCCGCTTGCGTTCTGTGATATCACGCGCGATGGCATAGATGAGTTCCTGCCCCGGCACGGCGACCGCATTCCACATGAACCACTTGTACGACCCGTCTTTGCACAAATAACGGTTCTCGAATGCAATCGTCACTTCACGGTTCTGAAGACGACCGTCCTCTGCGACCGTCGCCCCACGATCCTCCGGATGGATGAATTCCAGATAGGGCTTGGCCAGAAGTTCGGCGGTGGTGAAACCCAGTGTCCTCTCAAAGGACGGGTTCAGGGTTTTGAAGAATCCGTCGAAACCGGCAGTGCAGAACATGTCGATCGATAAATCCAGGAACCGATTGCCAGTGTCCAGCTGAGAGTACAGGGACCCCATGAAGGTGCTCACGATCAGGCCGACCGCAAGAAACATCAGCCCAAGGAACCAGACCCGCCGTTCGACGATCCAAATACCCTGGTGTACTGCAGCCGACGGCTGTTCCACCAGAACACCCCAGCCGTACTGAGGCAGCGGTTCGTAACCCGCAAAAAACGCCGTGCCGTCGCGCGCAAAGGTCCCGTTGCCAGCCAAGGCGGCCCGAGTCTGCTTTACGGGCTCGTACCCGCTCAGGTCTACCGCAGGCGAAAAAGAGTCTATGTTTGGCCGGGCCGATAGGTGCCCGCCCTGGTCAACCAGCGAGATTGTCCATCCCCCCTCGAGCTTGGTGTCCAACAACTGCCGGCTCAGCGAGTCGAGGGCAAAGGGAGCCATGAGGATGCCAATCGGTTTGCCCGCGTCGTCCGTCACTGGCACCACAATGGCCGTGACCAACTGATAAGGAGGAACCGCCGTCTGATAGACCTCTGAGACGTATGGCTTCCATTGGCCCGCGATGCCTTTGTACCAGTTGCGGAACTCGAAGTTGTGCTTGAGCAAAGCTGGCTGAGGGGGATAAATTCCACGCATGGTGCCGTCGAGCTCGTACACACTGACAAAAGCAAAATCAGGACGCATGCCAATCGCTTGTCGCAGGTCCCATTCCACAGAATTCAGGTCCCGGTGTTCCCACGCATCGCGAAACTTCCGCCGGCTGGCAATCGACTCCAGAAATGCAGTGCTCTCGCGAAAGTGCTCCTCAATAAGCGCAGCCGAGATGCGTGCAATCTGCGTGCTCTCAGTGACGGCCTGCGCTTCGGCCCTGTGTTTTAACAGCTGTCCCACGGAATAGGCGAAAACCGCGATCGGCACCGCCATCAATAGGATGATTAGCGCGTACAGGCGCGGTCGGCTTTTGGACATCCATTTCCCCACGTTGGCGGGTATTACCATGCGGACCTCGGACTTTCTCTGAAATCTTTCATTTTGCGCAGAATGCCTTCTCTGCTAACGTCCACTTACTGCGCTTTTGGATAGGGAGTTTGCCGCGCCGCTGGTCACCAACTGTTCGAACTGGGCGAAAATCTGGGGATCCCACCAGCCCTTGGCGACTTCCTCTTTCATGATTTGAAGCGTATCGGCGATGGAAAAGGCTTTCTTGTACGGTCGCTCGGTCGTCAGCGCATCATAAACGTCAACGATCTGCATCACCCTGGCGGTAACCGGGGTTGCGTCTCCTCGAAGCCCATCGGGATATCCGGACCCGTCATATTTCTCGTGATGGTGCCGGATGATCGGAAGCACCATCCGGAACGACTTCAATGGTGCGCAGATACGCTCTCCAACAATGGGATGCTCCCGGATGAGTTTCCATTCCTCTTCGGTCGGGCGGCCAGGCTTCAGAAGAATTGAATCGGGCACGGCAACCTTCCCAATGTCATGCACGACCCCCGCGCGTCGCAGAGCGGTAATTTGATCCTCTGTGAGCCCGAGATGCTCGCCTAAACGGGCCGAGTACTCCGACAATCGTTCACAATGCCCGTGGGTGTAAGGATCTTTTCCCTCGATGCTGCGGGCCAGTGAAAAAAGGACGGCCTCAGCTCGCTCCAGTTCGTCGGTGCGCTGCTTAAGTCTTAAGAGTGATCGTACGCGGGCGAGAAGTTCGGTTCGATCCACCGGACGGGTCAGGAAATCATCCGCACCGGCCTTGATGCCCTCGATTCGATCCTGCTTGTCCGATAGCGCGGTAATCAAGACGACCGGTATCAGATAGGTTTCTGGGTTGGTCTTTATCTTCTCGCACACCTCAAACCCATTCAGGTGAGGCATCATCACGTCCAGAAGCACCAGGTCGATCTGCGTGTTAGCCAATTCCTGAAGAGCCGCAGAGCCGTCCGGAACGGAAATGACCTTGAAGTCCTCCGCAGTGAGGAGTTCTTCCAGCAGCTCGCGGTTCGAGGCTTGATCGTCGGCAACCAAAATGGTTCCGCTGACGGGTTGAGATGACCGAGGCAACATCTTCACATCCGTTTATTTCCGCACAAGTGCGGTTAGCATGGCATGGACAGAAGGGCAAAGCTAGTTACCGAGGTCATGAGCTAGAAGTTGCGTGCGGACACGTTCGACTGGGTTAGCACTGGATGAGTCCAGGATAAGTGCCAATCCGGAATTTGGACCTCTGACCGGAATGGTGCCTCGTGCGAGAGAGCTAAAGAGCGATTTCTCCGGTAGCCTTCACTTTGATTTTTGTTGTGCGATCCATTTGTCCGTGCGGGCTTCGAGGAGGTCGAGGGGCAGGGTTCCGCCGTCGAGCATCTCGTCGTGGAAGCGGCGGATGTCAAACTTGGGGCCCAATTCTTTCTGGGCCCGTTCGCGGAGTTCGCGGAACTTGAGCTGGCCAAGCTTGTAACTGAGGGCTTGTGCCGGCCACGCGATGTAGCGGTCGGTCTCGGTCTGGATGCTGGGCTCGTCGATAGCGCCGGATTTTCGGAAGAACTCCACGACTTGATCGCGGTTCCATCCTTTCGAGTGGATTCCGGTGTCAACGACTAGACGCACCGCGCGGAACAATTCCGACGATAGGCGGCCGTAGTCCGAGACAGGGTCCTGGTAGAAGCCAACCTCTTTGCCCAGTTGCTCTGCATACAGAGCCCAGCCTTCGATGTACGCATTGAAGCCGAGACTATGGAGGCGGAACTTGGGCAAGCCGGTGAGCTGCTGCTGCACTGATAGCTGCATGTGATGTCCGGGGATGCCTTCGTGGTAGGCGATCGCCTCGTCGTTGATTAGTGAGCGCTCAGCGAAGTTGGAGGTGGCGACGACGACGCGGCCGGGGCGCTTGCCGTCAGGAGTGCCGGTGACGTAGTGGGTTGCTCCAGCGGCCTGGAAAGCAGGTATGGCCTCGACGGTGACCGGCGACTTGGGAAGTAGCGTGAAAAGCTCCGGGAGTTTAGGCTCCATCTGGGCGATGTAGCGGCGAAAGTCGTCGAGGATCTGCTCCGCGGATGTCGGAATGTATTTGGAATTGGTTTTGAGGGAGGCGCGGAAGGAGGCAAGGTCGGCGAAGCCTTCCTTCTTGGCGATCACAGTCATCTCGGCTTGGATGCGGTCGATCTCGCGCAAACCAAGTTGGTGTATCTCGTCCGGCGTCATGTGGGTGGTGGTTCGGGCGTAGATGTCGTTTTGGTAGCGCTTCTCGCCATCTGGCAACGACGTGACAGCCAGCGTGGTACGGCCTTCGGGCGCGTATTCCGTACGAAGAAAGACTGCGAAAGTCTTGTAAGCGGGAATGACGTCGCTGTTGATCGCGTCTGTAATTTGCTGGGTCAGGCGCTTCTGGTCTCCGGCAGAGATGTCCGCAGGATATTTCCTCGTAGGGAGCAGAAAAGGATCGGCGTCGATGATGCCCTGACACTGGACGGGAAGCTTCTCCAGCAGGAACCGCACGGGCATGAGATTGTCCTTCATGCCGGCGCGCAAAACTTCGGTGGTCTGGCTGAGGACGCGAGGAATCTGGTGAAGACGGGCGATGTAGTCCTCGTAGTGCTTGACGGAGTCGAAGGGGACAGAAAGCGGTAGATCGGCGAGGCTGGTATGGATGCCATTCTGCTGGTTGATTGGCATCTCATATTCTTTGAGGTCGAAGTCGGCGATGCGCTGTTGCAGGACGCGAACGAGGAGGTCGTGAGAGAGTTGGTCCTGGTCTGAGAAGCCAGTACTCGGAATGGCTTCCAGCCGGGCAAGGAAGGTCTCGTCAGTCTTGTGGCGCCGGGCAATGGCGTCAAGTGAGTATTGCGCGAGCTTGTCGTTGTAGCGGTAGTCGCCGTATGCGGTGGCGCGCTCGGGAAAGTTGCGGAGATCGGTCTCGTACTGCTCCTCGAAAAGGGCATTCTGGGCGGCGAGCCGTTCGGCAGCTGGCTTGGGGTTTTGGGCGAAAACGGAACCGGCTACTAGGAAAAACAGGCTCTGGTAAAGGCGCATAGTGTAGCAGGGTACCAGAGGGAAATGCGGTTGCGCGAGGCATTACCCAAAAACAAAGGCCGCAGCATCCCTGCTGCGGCCTCTATTTCACAACAACCTGGTTATTCGACTCGCTAGTTCGCGCCACCGCCCGAACTCGCTGCCGCGCTCTTGCCTTCGTTATCCTGCTGCACCACCACGCCGTCAAACGGCGTAGCGGCCACAAAGTGTCCATTCACGATGCTGACGTGCCGCAACGTATATCCGGCATCCGGCCCGCGATGCCAGTTGCTGCCGCCATTCTCGCTCTGAAATACCACGCTCGTCGCCGTGCTGGTCGCCAGCAGATGCTTGCTACCCTCGTCATACGTAATCGAACTGATGTTCGTGTCCGGCAACCCGTTCAGCATCCGTTCCCAGGTCGCCCCGTTGTCCGAACTGCGGAACGCGCCTTCCCGGCTGGCAACGTAAACCCGCTCCGGCGTGGCCGTCACGCTGCGAATGCCAGTCACAAACGGCGGCAAGCTGGCCTTTACCCAGGTCGCGCCGTCATCCTTTGAAACCAGCACATCCATGCGCGTCGCAGCCACCAGCAAGTCTCCGCTTGCCTTCACGGAAACAAAGTCCTGCTTGCCCAGCACCGGACCGCCGCTCCAACTCTTGCCGTCATTCGTGCTGGTAAACAGTCCGGTAGAGGTCGCGGCCAGCCAGCGTTTCGGCGTGATTTCCACGTCGCTCACTTTGGCTTCGAGCGTTGACCGCAGTTCCTTCTTGCTCTCCACTCGCGTCTTTTTCGTGCCCTTCATCACGGTGCGATACGAAATCTTCTCGTTAATCACCGTGTTGTCCGGATGCCACTCGTTGCTGTTGCGTCCCAGTTCGTACACGCCATGGCTCGTGCCCGCGATCAAGTCGCCGTCCCTCGCCTGCTTCAGCGTGAATAC
>Ga0187817_10001881_pt1 | contig 10551 bp, 13 predicted proteins | sample NC_wetland_sal_i_17_FD_132431 | JGI IMG/M metagenome (GOLD analysis project Ga0187817, IMG submission 132431) | Wetland sediment microbial communities from Neuse River Estuary, North Carolina, USA - SO4_2 | ecosystem: Environmental > Aquatic > Freshwater > Wetlands > Sediment | place: USA... | reverse complement strand
TCACCGCCGGATCGGTCTGGTCTCCGCGGAGGGCTGAGGCCACCTTCTGGAAATGGGTCATCGGCGCAGTGGGCGGGGTCACGTTGGCCTCATCGTCCGGGACGACCTCGCCGCGGACGACATAGCCGGAGTCCGGCGGCTGGCCGTACGGGTCCTGCGTCATGGGATTCCCTTCCTGCCGGATGCTAACGCGGCGTGCCCGCGGTCTTGGGGGGCACGACCGCTATTTTCCGCGTGCGGCCGCGCCTTTCCGGCGGCGGGCTCGGTCGCCGCGGCGCCACGGCCCGGAAGCGGTCGCTGACCGGCCGGAACGCCGACCAGGTCCTGGAACAGGGCGCGGTGGCGGATAAGGGCCGTCCTGAGGTCCTCTGTGCTCGCCGAGTCGGTCCGGATGTCCTGCGCTTGCCGGTAACCATCCAGCGGGCGCGCGTGGTACACAGACAGCGCCTCCATGCTGGCGTCCCTCTTGTCGGCTGGGTAGCCGCGGTCCCGCATGACCTCCCAGATCAGCCTGTCCGCCGCGGACACGGCCGCGGCCGGGGCGTCCACGAAGCGTTCCTGGACGGCGGTCCACTCGCCGCTGTAGCTCGCCTGCTGCTCAGCTGACAGCGGGTGGACGCCGAGGGCGTCCACCCGGCGCTGCCGCGCGGTGAGTTCGGCGGCGGCCTTCCTGGAGCCGAGTTCCTTGGCCAGCCGGCTGTACTCCGGTCCGAACTGGCGCCGCATCCGCATCTGCCGCAGCAGCGCCGGTCCCAGCACGACAACTGCCGCCACCACGACAACGGCGATGATGATGCCTACGATTGCTCCGGTCGACATGATGACCTCCATGAAGTGCCGCAACCGCAGATTCGTCTGCCCTGGCTGAGCCGGGCTAAACGAGATTACAGCCCAGGACCTCCCCGGTGATCGCCGACCCGTCAGCTCGCGGTGAGGTTCTGCCCGCCGCCTGACGAGTACCATCGTGCGGGAGTGATCCGGCGATGAGGGAGGTTTGACGAAGGGGCGACTGGCGGCTTTCCTCATGGCCCTGGCGGGCAGCGCGGTTCTCGGCATCGCGGCCGGACTCATCTGGGCCGTGCTCGCGCCGCGGCCGTTGCTGCAGGAGATCGCCCGCGGCGAAGCCGATCTGATGAACGCGGAAACGACCGCGTTCATCGTCGCTGACGCCTGGTTCGCCCTGATCACCGCCGTCGGCGGGCTGATCACCGGGATCCTCGGCTACCGGATCCTGGTCCGCCGGGCCGGAGCGGCGGCCACCGCCGGGCTCGTCCTCGGCGCGGTTGCCGCCGCGTTGCTCGCGCTGTGGGTAGGCGACAACATCGGACTAGGGACCTACAACCACCTGCTGGCCTCCAGCCCGGCCGGGGCCGTCTTCCACTCCTCGCTCGCGCTGGGCGCCAAGAGCACGCTCGCGTTCTGGCCGTTGTGCACCTCGGGCGTCATCCTCCTAGCCGAGACCGGCGCCCGGCGCTCCGGCCAGGCCGCCGTCCGGGCCCGCGGCCGGCACGCGCCCGGCGCGCCCGGAAGACCCGATGACCCGGAGGTGTCCGGCATGTGGACAGGTGAGCCGCCGTGAGGGGGGCAGGGGAGGTGCGCAAGCTATTTGTGGGACTCTCCGTAGACTAGGCGGGTGATTTCCCGTATCGACCTGCGCGGGGCCGAACCAGGCCGGCTCAGCCGGGCTGCCCTGGCCGGTGTCCTGCCCCGGGCCGCCACCGACGTCGAGGCCGCCGCCGCCCAGATCCGCCCCCTTTGTGATGACGTCAGGCGCCGCGGCGCGCAGGCGGTCCGCGAATACACCGCCCGCTTCGACCACGTGGACCTGGCCACCACGCTGGTGCCGCAGAGCGCGCTCGACGAGGCGCTCGCCAACCTCGACCCCGCGGTAGCCAAAGCCCTGGAGGAGGCGGCCCGCCGCGCCAGAACGGTGCACCAAGCGCAGCTCCCGGCGGAAACCCCCATCCAGGTCACGGACGGCCTCACCGTCACCGGCCGTTTCGTGCCCGTCCACCGGACCGGCGTGTACGTACCGGGCGGTCTGGTCGCCTATCCCTCTTCGGTGGTGATGAACATCGTCCCGGCTCAGGTCGCCGGCGTCGGCGCGATCGCCGTGGCGTCACCGCCGCAGGCCGACCACGGCGGCCTGCCGCACCCGTCCGTGCTCGCCGCCTGCGCACTGCTCGGTATCAAAGAGGTGCATGCCGTCGGGGGAGCCCAGGCCCTGGCCATGTTCGCCTACGGCACGCAAGACTGCGCCCCCGTGGATGTGATCACCGGTCCCGGCAACGTCTACGTCGCGGCGGCCAAGCGGGTCCTGCGCGGCGTGGTCGGCACCGACGGCGAGAACGGCCCCACCGAGGTGGCCATCATCGCCGACGACACCGCGGACGCCGCCTACGTGGCCGCCGACCTGATCGCTCAGGCGGAGCACGATGAACTCGCCGCCTGCCTGCTGATCACCACCGACGCCAGCCTCGTCGACCACGTCGACCAGGAGCTCACCCGCCAGGTGATGGCCACCAGGCACCGAGAGCGCGTGCAGACCGCGCTCGCCGGCCAATCCGCCTGCGTGCTGGTCGACGACGTCGACGCGGCGCTGGCGGTGAGCGACGCGTGGGCGCCCGAGCACCTGGAAATCCAGGCCCGGGATCCGGCCAAGCTGGCCGCGCGGGTCGTCAACGCCGGCGCCGTCTTCGTCGGCTCGTACGCCCCGGTTTCCCTCGGCGACTACCTGGCCGGCTCCAACCACGTGCTGCCGACCGGCGGGACCGCGCGGCACACCAGCGGCCTGTCCATCTGGCCGTTCGGACGGCTGGTCAACATCGTCGAGTGCGACCGCGAAGCGCTGGCCGCCGCGGCGCCGCTGATCGACGCTCTAGGCGGTGCGGAAGACCTCGCCGCGCACGTGCAAGCGGTCAGAGTCCGGGTACCCAGGGAAAGCGGGCAGGAGTAGATGGCCGAAGCACCACTGCCCGTTCGGGATGACCTGAAAGACCTGCATCCGTACGGCGCTCCACAGATCGACGTGCCGGTCCGGCTGAACACCAACGAGAACCCCTATCCGCCCAGCCCCGCGCTGCAGCGGGCGGTGGCGGACGCGGTGGCCCGGGCGGCGGCGACCCTGAACCGATACCCGGACCGCGACGCCGTCGAGCTGCGCAAGGACCTGGCCGACTACCTCGCGCACGGGCTGACCGCCCGCCACCTGTGGGCCGCTAACGGGTCGAACGAGGTCATCCAGCAGCTGCTCCAGGCCTTCGGCGGGCCGGGGCGGCGGGGGCTGGGGTTCGATCCGGGCTACTCGATGCACCCGCTGATCGCCCAGGTGACCTGCACCGGCTGGGTGTCCGTCGACCGCGACGAGGACTTCGGCCTGGACCCGGACCGGGCCACCCAAGCCATCGAGCAAACCCAGCCGAGCCTGGTCTTCCTGACCTCGCCGAACAACCCGACCGGCACCGCCGCCCCGATCGAGGTGATCGAGGCGATCTGCGACGCGGCGCCCGGCCTGGTGGTGATCGACGAAGCGTACGCGGAATTCGCCCGCGAGGGCACGCCCAGCGCGCTCTCCCTGTTGCCGCGCTATCCGGGGCTGGTCGTCACCCGCACCATGTCCAAGGCGTTCGCCATGGCCGGCGCCCGGATCGGCTACCTGGCCGCCGCGCCGGAGGTGGTGGAGAAGCTGCTGCTGGTCCGGCTGCCCTACCACCTGTCCGCCGTCACCCAAGCGGTGGCCAGGGCCGCCCTCGCGCTGGCCGCCGAACCGCTGGCCACCGTCACGTCTCTTCGGGCCGAACGGGACGGGCTTGTCCGCTGGCTGCGACGGCGGGGGCTGCGGGTGGCGGACTCGGACGCGAACTTCGTGCTGTTCGGCACGTTCGAGCAGCGCCGGGACGTCTGGCAGCGGCTGCTGGACCGCGGCGTCCTGGTCCGGGAGGTCGGCCCGCCGCGCTGGCTGCGGGTCACCGTGGGGACGCCCGAGGAGATGGCCGCGTTCCGTAATGCGCTGAGCGAGGTGCTGGGCCCATGAACCGGACGGCGCGGGTGGAACGGGTCAGCCGGGAGACCCAGATCCTGGTCGAGCTTGACCTGGACGGCCTCGGGGTGACCGAGGTCGGCACCGGGGTGCCGTTCTTCGACCACATGCTCGCCCAGCTGGGCAAGCACGGCTGCCTCGACCTGACCGTGCGGGCCAAGGGCGACACCGAGGTCGACGCCCACCACACCGTGGAGGACACCTCCATCACCCTCGGCCAGGCGCTCAAGGAGGCGCTCGGCGACAAGAGCGGGATCTCGCGGTTCGGCGACGCCCTGGTGCCGCTGGACGAGACGCTGGTGCAGGCCGCGGTGGACCTGTCCGGGCGGCCCTACGTGACGCACCACGAGCCGGCCGGGATGGCGCCGCTGATCGGCAGCTACGACACCACGCTGACCCGGCACATCTTCGAGTCGCTGGCCTTTTCCGCCGGGATCTGCCTGCACGTCCGGGTCATCGAGGGTCGCAACCCGCATCACATCGTGGAGGCCCAGTTCAAGGCCGTGGCACGGGCGCTGCGCGCCGCGGCCGCCCCCGACCCACGCGGGGGCGGCATCCCCAGCACCAAGGGCGTTCTGTTGTGAGCCCGAAGGTCGTCGTGCTCGACTACGGGTCGGGGAACCTGCGCTCGGCCCAGCGCGCGCTGGCCCGGGTCGGCGCGGACGTGGCGGTGACCGCCGATGCCGACGCCGCGCTGGAATGCGATGGGCTCGCCGTGCCCGGCGTCGGCGCGTTCGCGGCCTGCATGGCCGGGCTGCGAGCTGTCGGCGGTGACAAGCTGATCGCCCAGCGGCTCGAGCGAAGTCGCCCGGTGCTGGGCATCTGCGTAGGCATGCAGGCGCTGTTCGCCGCCGGGGTGGAGCACGGGGTGTGGACGGAGGGCTGCGGGGCCTGGCCGGGCACGGTGGAACGGCTGAACGCCGGCGTGCTGCCGCACATGGGCTGGAACACGGTGGCCGCGGACCCGGGTTCGGTGCTGTTCGCCGGGATCTCGTCCGGCACCCGGTTCTACTTCGTGCACTCCTACGCGCTGCGGGCCGCGACGGCCGAAGACCTCACCGCCGCGGGGGCCCGCATCTCCTGGGCCGAGCACGGCGAGCGGTTCGCCGCCGCCGCCGAGCAGGGCGTCCTGTCCGCGACCCAGTTCCACCCGGAGAAATCCGGCGACGCCGGCGCTGCGCTGCTGGCCAACTGGCTGGGGACGCTGTGACCCGGCTCACCTTGTTGCCCGCCGTCGACGTGACCGACGGGCACGCGGTCCAGCTTGTCCAGGGCGTGGCGGGCAGCGGCGGCCACTATGGCGACCCGATGGAGGCCGCGCTGGCCTGGCAGCGGGCCGGAGCCTCGTGGATCCACCTGGTGGACCTGGACGCCGCCTTCGGCCGCGGGTCGAACGCGGACCTGTTGGCGCAGGTCGTGCAGAAGCTGGACATCGCGGTGGAGATGTCCGGCGGCATCAGGGACGACGACTCGCTGGCCCGCGCGCTCGCCACCGGCTGCGCCCGGGTCAACATCGGCACCGCGGCGCTGGAGAACCCGGACTGGGTGCGGTCGGTCATCGCCCGCCACGGGGAGCGGGTCGCGGTCGGGCTCGACGTCCGCGGCACCCGGCTGGCCGCCCGCGGCTGGACCGCCGAGGGCGGTGACCTGTACGAGACGCTGGACCGGCTGAACGTCCAGGGCTGCGCCCGGTACGTGGTCACCGACGTGCTCAAGGACGGCACGCTGCGCGGCCCCAATCTGGACCTGCTCCGGACCGTCTGCGCCCGGACCGCCGCGCCCGTGGTGGCCAGCGGGGGAGTGTCCAGCCTGGCCGACCTGCGGGCCATCGCGTCGCTCGTCCCGCTCGGCGTGGAAGGCGCCATTGTGGGCACGGCGCTCTACGAGGGCGCGTTCACCCTTGAGCAAGCTCTGGCCGAGGTAGCCAGATGACGGTCGCGGTGCGGGTCATTCCCTGCCTGGACGTCGACGACGGCCGGGTGGTCAAGGGCGTGAATTTCACCGGGCTGCGCGATGCGGGAGACCCCGTGGAGCTGGCCGCCTTCTACGACGCCGAAGGCGCCGACGAGCTCACGTTCCTGGACATCACCGCGTCCAGCGGCGGCCGGGACACCATGTACGACGTGGTGCGGCGGACCGCCGAGCAGGTGTTCATCCCGCTCACCGTCGGCGGCGGCGTGCGCAGCGTGGCGGACGTGGACCGGCTGCTGCGCGCCGGAGCCGACAAGGTCTCGCTCAACACCGCCGCGGTCGCCCGGCCGGAACTGCTGTCCGAGGCGGCTGAGCGGTTCGGGTCGCAGTGCGTCGTGCTGTCCGTGGACGCCCGGCGCGCCGCCGGCCAACACCGCTTCTTCGAGGTGACCACCCGCGGCGGCCGGACCGGCACCGGGATTGACGCGGTGGAGTGGGCGCAGCGGGCCGCGGAGCTCGGCGCGGGCGAGATCCTGCTGAACTCGATGGACGCCGACGGGACCACCGTCGGCTTCGACCTGGAGCTGATCCGGGCCGTGCGCGCCGCGGTCACCGTCCCGGTGATCGCCAGCGGCGGCGCGGGCACGCTGGCTCACTTCGCGCCCGCGGTGGACGCCGGAGCGGACGCGGTGCTGGCGGCCAGCGTGTTCCACTTCGGTACGCTGCGCATCGGCCAGGTCAAGAACGCGCTGCGCAGCGCGGGCCACCCCGTCCGCTAACCGGGGGCGGCGGCCCCGGTCATCGCGGCGCCGACGATCCCTGCGTCGTTGAGCATGGCCGCGGGCACGATGCGCGCCCGGATGCCGGTCAGCCGCGGCACCCACTTCTCGGACTGCTTGCTGATCCCGCCGCCGAGGATGATGAGGTGCGGCGAGATCAGCGCCTCCATGTGCCGGAGGTACTCGTCGACGCGCCCGGCCCACTTCTCCCAGCTCAGGTCGTGCAGATTCTTGGCGTGCTCGGAGGCGCGGCTCTCCGCGTCGCGGCCGCGGATCTCGATGTGCCCGAACTCGGTGTTCGGCACCAGGATGCCCTCGGTGAACAGCGCGCTGCCGATCCCGGTGCCGAAGGTCAGCATCAGCACGGTGCCGTTCTCGCCGACCCCGGCGCCGAACTTCATCTCAGCCACCCCGGCCGCGTCGGCGTCGTTCAGCACCCGGACCTGATTGCCGGTGGCCTTGCCGAACAGCGAGGCGGCGTCCAGGCCGATCCAGGCCGGGTCCAGGTTGGCGGCGGTCCTGGTCACCCCGTCGGTGACCACGCCGGGGAAGGTGATGCCGACCGGGCCGGACCAGCTGAACGCGGTGGTGAGCTGCTTCACCACGCCGGCTACGGGGTCGGGCAGCGCCGGGTGCGGCGTGTCGAGCTTCTGCCGGTCGGCGAGCAGCTTGCCTGTCGTCACGTCGACCGGGGCTCCCTTGATGCCGCTACCGCCGATGTCAATGCCGAGTACGTGCATGGCCTTAGAGTATTCATGTCCCTCGGGTGGCACGCGCCCAGTCAGGTAATATCTTGACTGAGAGCATTGCTCGGGGCTGGTCTCGGGGGAATCTTGTCGAGAGAGGATGCGGCGGATGCGCTGGTTCAAGATCGCCGCCATCGCGGGCGGCATAATCATCGCCTTCCTGATCGTCGGCTCGGTGGTCCATTTCATTCTGGCCGCCGTGACGACCATTGTGATCGCCGCGCTGGTGGTGGGCGGGATCGCCGTCGCGATCAAGATGGCGCGGTCCCGCAAGCAGATCTCAGGCAAGCGGGCCGAGCGTGAGGTCCGCGACCCTGACTCGTACCAGCCCCTGCCGCGCGCCGATGTCGAGCCGTACACGACCTCGGTCCCGACCCAGCAGCCGCAGCGCAGCGCGCCGAACGCCCAGGACATCGACGACGAGCTGGCCCGGCTCAAGCGCGAGATGGGCAACTAGAAGCAGCTAGCGCCACTTCGTCGCGGTGAGCTTGCTCACCGCCACTTCGGTGCCGTCGAAGCTGACCCGGGCCGCTCCGGTGCGGCCCATCGCCCACATGGTTAGTTCGGCCGGGCTGCCGATCACAGTCACCGCCGGGGTCGCGTTCTTGGCCGTGATCCGGTAGGCCTGGCCGTCGGCCTCCGGGTCGTCCCGGGCCAGCTCGACGCCGACCGGGGCTTTGCGCAACATGAACCGTGCCGCTCGCAGCCGCTGCCACAGCAGGGCGGATTCCCCGCTGCTGATCGCACGCGGCTCCCAGTCCGGCACGGCGCGGCGGATGTCCTCGTGATGCACGAAGTACTCGACGGCATTGAGGCGCTCGTCCATGCCGGGCAGGGCCATGACCGACAGCGCCGGCGGCCCGGACCTGATGGTCCGCACCAGGTTGGGGAACGGTATCCGCTGCTTGATCCGGTTCTGCACCCGCTCCGTGTACCCGGCCAGCGGGCCGCCGAGGACGCCGGCGGCGGCGTCAGGCCGGTGCTCGCGGAGCACCAGGTGCGCGGCCAGGTCGCCGGTGTTCCAGCCGGCGCACAGCGTCGGTGCGTCCGGTCCTGTCTTGTCGAGCAGCGCGCACAGCGCCAGGCGCTCGTCTCGCGAGTAGCTCACCTGCTGATGGTAGGCGGCATTGCTACCCTGACTGAAGTCACGAGCTGTGCTAGCCCGGGGGCGACCCCCTGACCCCCGCAAGGAGGGACCGATGCTCGACCCTGCCATCGCCACGCGGCTGAAGCGGGATGCGTCCGGCCTGATCGCGGCGATAGCCCAGCAGTACGACACCGGCGAGGTGCTGATGCTCGGCTGGATGGACGACGAGGCCCTGCATCGCACCCTGACCACGGGCAGGTGTACATACTGGTCGCGCAGCCGCCAGGAGTACTGGGTGAAGGGCGAGACCTCCGGGCATCAGCAATGGGTCAAGTCCGTGGCCCTCGACTGCGACGGCGACGCCCTCCTGGTCAAGGTCGACCAGGTGGGCGGGGCCTGTCACACCGGCGACCGCACGTGCTTCGACGCTGCCGTGCTGCTCAAGGAGCAGTAACCGCTGATGCCCGTGATGCGCAGGGAATTCGGACTGGTGCTGCTGCTCGGCGCGGCCGGCGCCGGCCTGGTCGTGTTCGCTCTCCGGCAGACGTGGGCGCACGCCATCTTCACCCCACCGCGGCCGCTGCCCGCGCAGGACATCTCCGTCACCGGCCAGCAGCTCGTCCCGCTGGCCGGCGCGCTCGCCCTGGCCGGGCTGGCCTGCCTGGCGGCCGTGATCGCCACCAGGTCAGCGGCCCGGCGGGTGGCCGGGGCGGTGCTGGCGGCCCTGGGCGCGGGCGCGGCGGTGGCCGCCGGCGCGGGGGTGCGGGCCTCCGGCGTGCTCGCCACGGCGCAGGCCGACGCCGCGGCCGGCGCGCTCGGCGGGTCGACCACCGGCGGGACGTCACCCGGCGGCGCTTCGCACGCGATCGTGATCGCGGGCTCCCCGGGGCAGGCCATCATGACCGGCGCGCCGTGGCACGCGGCCGCGGTCGGCGGGGCGGTCGCGATCGTCCTGGCGGGCCTGGGCACCGTATGGCGCGGCGCGCGCTGGCCCGTCATGTCCGCCCGCTTCGAGCGCCCTGGCCAGCGGCCGGCTCACCGCGCCGCCGACAGCGCCTCGATGTGGGAGTCGCTGAGCCGGGACCTGGACCCGACCGTCCACGAGGACCAGGTCGGTGGCGGGCCGGCTCCCTGACCACGGGCCCGCGCCGGTCTCGGTCCTGCTGGCCGAGCATGAGCCCGAGGTCGCCGAGATGTCGGCCCGCTACCTGCGTCAGGACGGTCTGCGGGTTCGGCTGGTCACCAGCCCGGAGCCGACGCTGGCCGAGCTGACCGGCGGCCCGGACGCCGCGGCCGTGATCGACCTCACCATGCCCGGCCTGGACCCGAGGCGCATCCGCCAGGCCCTGCGCACGCCGGTCATCTTCCTGGTGGCTGACGCCAAGGCGCCCCGGCCCCGCGGCCTGGCCGTCCGGGGCGGCGCGGCGGGTGCCCGCCGGTGGCTGGCCCGGCCGTTCAGTCCCCGGCAGCTCGTCGCACTGGTCCGCGAGGTGTTGACCGACCCCGCGGAGTCCCATCGTCCCGCCCCCCGCATGAACCCCGCCTTGACGGCCGCCGAGTCTGCGGTGCTCGCCGCGCTGATGGATAACCCTGGCCGGGTCCTGGCCCGGCGCCAGCTGCTCGCTGCCGCTGGCCGCCGGGCCGCTGGTGACCGGTCTGCCGACGTCTACGTCGCCCAGCTCCGCGCCAAGCTCGGCCCCGCCGTCCGAATCAGGACCGTCCGCGGCGCGGGGTATGCGCTGGATCGATGCCCCGGGCAGGCTTTACCGCATCCATCACCCATGCGAGCACTGCCCCTCGTGCGGGCGGACGACCGCAGCATTACTCCAGCGCGAGCCGATTCCAGGGGGGCAGTCACACCGGTATCCGGGCGGCCGGGCTACGATCGGTGGCGCAACAGTACCGATGTGAGGGGACGAGCGAACCGCGTGAGTGTGCTCGACGAGATCCTAGACGGCGTGCGTGCCGATCTCGCCGACCGGCAGCGGC
>Ga0187817_10001880_pt1 | contig 10551 bp, 7 predicted proteins | sample NC_wetland_sal_i_17_FD_132431 | JGI IMG/M metagenome (GOLD analysis project Ga0187817, IMG submission 132431) | Wetland sediment microbial communities from Neuse River Estuary, North Carolina, USA - SO4_2 | ecosystem: Environmental > Aquatic > Freshwater > Wetlands > Sediment | place: USA: North... | reverse complement strand
TGGCTGGACGTGCGGGTGGCCGAGTGCTCCCTCCTAGCGTCGTGCTTTTCGATGTTAAGGTGGAATCCGCCGCCGCGTGAAGCTTGGGATTTTCCCTTTTTCATCACAAACAACCAGTGCGCCACGCGCTTTCCACGCCGCCGTCCGAGTAGGTTCAGTCAAGACAAGCTGTTTTTACACTTGAACTCCGCAGGACTCGCCGTATGATGGCGCGGATGCCCCACGGAACCTCAAGAAAGGTCTTCCTCGTCGTTGCCGGAGGGAATCCCTCCGCGGAGAGACATTTCGAAGACACGATCCAGCGCAAAAGAACTCTGCAGGAAGTCAGGGGATTTCTGCCGTCCCGAGAGATCGAAAACCTGGAGAAGATTTATCACGGATCGAACTTCATTGTGTGGGGAGCGGTTCCCGGACCCATGAACGAATCGAGGTGGGAGAAGATGGCACCGGGGGACGTGGTCCTCATCTACAACAGCGGTCGCATTCGTTTTGCCGGGGAGATTGCCGCCAAGGTTAGAAATAAGGATCTCGCCCGATATTTCTGGAAAGAGGACGATGCTGGCAGCACATGGGAGTTGATGTACTTCATCGTAAACGAGGAGAGAACTGACGTTCCTATCGAGAAGCTGAATCCCTTGTTCGATTATCAATCCAACTACCGACCGCAAGGCTTCTCAATGATCAACGAGGCGGCAGTTGCGAATTTCGCGCAGAACTACGGCGACATTCTTGGCGTGCTGAAGACTCTCGAACGAGGTGAGGAACTCATCCACCTGCCGACACGGAAAGAAGTCGTGAGCGCGCGCATTGACGAGCACATCGAACGTGTGCCCACAGAGCATGACGAGATGCAGTGGAGATTGATTCGATTAGGGCAGCTTGCGAGGTGCGATGTTTGGGTACCCCGAAATGATCAGGCTAAACAATATCAGGGGCACAAGTTCCGTAATTCAGTACTGAGTGAATTCCACCAAACGTTAGACGTACCGCGGAGCATCGAGAACATCGACGTAGTCTGGAAATTCGGGCCGTACTCGATAAAGTCAGCATTCGAGATCGAACACTCCACCTCCGTCTACTCCGGGATTCTTAGGCTGTCCGATCTCAGGGCGGAGGCGCCGAATTCAAACTATCCCATGTTCATCGTCGCCTCCGAGGACAGGCGAAGGAAGGTGTTCGAAGAACTAAGGCGGCCGACTTTTTCCGGACCCTGCTTGCGTCTCAACGAGGTGATCAGGTTCTTGGGGTACGAGAAGGTCCGTGAAATTGATGAGTCATCCAAGAATGCCAAAGACTTCGACACGAACACCCTGCTCGCAGCTGGCGAAAGCGTTCCGCAGGTTTAACACCGGCAGCAATTTCTTTGACATCATCGCGCCCGACTCGGCCATTAAACTCGGCATAGGTGTGGCGCTGCTCCGCCGCCTACATCCGCGCGGGTCGACAACGCCCGCATCAGAGGCACTGGCAAGCGCTGGCCGAGATGGTTGGCATTTCGGCGCAGTTGGCAATCATCGATACAACGAAGCAGCCGATACAGCAACGCGGTTCAAACTGGATCGCACTTCATAGAGGAGATCGTCAGCCGGCATGTTGGGGTCCTGCTTGAGCAGCTCATATCCAAGAGCCATCGCATATTCACTGAAGGCAATTTCGTAAGAGAGTCGGCGGACCCCCGGTTCTTCAACGCTACCCCCCACCAGCGCTGCCGAAAGGACGGGATGGTCTAAGTTGATCAGAATGCTTAACGAACGCTCTTCATAACGGGAGCGGTGTTCTGACCGGCCTAGGTTTCGATAAACGACTTGAAAGCCGCCCCTTGGTCGCCGACGGGCTCCGCTACTTATACCGGTCGGATCGATCGGGTCTCTGCCCTCGGGATCGGGCTCTCCAGTTGCAGGCACGTCCGGGGCAGGGCGCCCACGACCCTTGCCGCGATTATGTTCCGTGTCGTTCCTATCGACTCGCCCCTTCTGTAGTGTTCCGCTAACCCATGAATCTGGATTCTCGTCTCCCGCATTAGCACTACCGAATCGAGCACCTGCAGAACCGGGCTTCGCGGTAACTGTCTTAATGTTCGTCAAACGATCCCGGACCGTGTTGAAGTCGTTGTTCAGTAGCTCAGCAATCTTCTGCGCCTGTATCTCAAGCCTCCGCGCTTGCTCGCTCCTGCGGGCCTCTTTGGCCCGGCGCACGAGATCTGTCCGAACTTGTTCGAGCTTGGAACCAATGAATCCGACGAGTACTCCTGCAACCGGATGCTCAAGATTAAGCTGCAAGGATCTGCTCGTGTCATAGGGTGCAATTGGGATGGACGGATTGTCGAGAGCAGGGACATCGATCTCCCCAAGCAGGTAAGCGCCGAACTCCTTGTTCTCGGTACCTGCCTTTTCGACGGCCACGAGATTCCCTGGACCCGCCGTAATCACGACACCCTGTTCAGCGTCTGGGAGTGGCGCTCGTGCCACCTTAATCGTCAGGCTGACGTCACCGAGTACATGGGATTGTTGGGGCGAAGGGCTGAATGTGAACTCCTCCTCGATTTCGGGCTCCCGGTAAACACAGACATGTTCGTTAACGGCAACCTCTGGAGCTATCGCCCGAAACGCCTGCAGATGGCGCTCGATGTACTCAATGATGGGCGCAGTTCGGACTTGCCCAAGCATGATGGCCTCGATAAAGATAGTGGTTCCGTTTGGAGAATCGACTCGCTCATTGCGGGTCAACCAATCAACGGAAATCTCCTTGCCACCTGAACGCTCGATCATGTCTCGGGTCAGTAAGACAACATTGCGGTGACCGTCCCTCACGCTATCGACACGTAGAGTCTTGGCGATCCCGAAGGCTGCAGACTTCCCCGTTCCAAATTTCCCACGGCCGGGCCTGCCTTTAAGGCGGTCGACGTTCTCGCCGTGCATGGTGAAGAAGTGCTGCAGATCCTTGTCGGTCATTCCCCGGCCGTTGTCACTGATAGCGATCGCTCGGTCGGCTTGCTGCACTTGAACGGAGACGCGCGGGATGGTGCCTCGATCGACGTACTGAAGGCCGTTCACGACATATTCCCAAACCGCAGCGGCCTCGGTCTTGAAGGCGGCTGCCGAGGCCAGTAAATCCCTTCCGACGTGTGATGTGACCTTCATGTCACTGATTCGAGCCATCGGTCTCCTCCTGCTTGTCAATCTGGTCAGAAAGGTGGGCCAGGAACGAACTCAATTCCTCGTCATCCACGAACATCGCTCGTAGTCGAGTCAGCTTCGCCTCGCGCACGGAAAAGGTCGAATAGCTGTCAAGGCGGAAGACCTCTCTAGCTTCCGCAAGAACTACCTTTTCGTCGCCTGCGGACCAGCGGGCCCAGGCAGGCAGGGCTAAAATGCGCTTGTATTCGCGATCTCGACGACTCGAATCGATCGATCCCGCTCGGGACTGACGCCTATTCGGTTCGCTCTTGCCCAGAGCTTGGAGCCTCGAACGGGCAGAGCGAAGCCAGACAAGTCCTTTCCTGGTCAAAGACCAGCCAGTACGACCCGAGCCCGTTAAGAGTCCACCGTGTTCGGGTTTCTTTGCGTCGGACAGATACACGCGCACCAGCTCCAGGTTGATCTGATCGGGATACTTTCGCCAACTAAAGCGGCCCGGTGCCAGCTGGAACGCTCTGACCGCGACGTCTTCTGTGTCGATGCGCCTTTGATCTCCACCGAGTAGGTAAACAGCCCATGTCACGAGTTCCGCATGGGTAATTTGTGTCAAGCTATTTTTTACCATATTAATTGTTGACATGATAACATAGGTGCCGTCCAAGTGACCCGCAAGCATATTTTTCTATGCAAACAGTAACTTCCTTCTGGGGACAGCGGGGGTGCCCGTTGCTGCCGGAGACCCTGCGAACAGTGTGGGAAGCTGAAACGGTTCCGGCTTGGGTGGCTCTCGAGCTTGGCCTCGGCCGGGATGCGACGTTCTCTGCGCTCGATGTCTCTGCGTGGGAACGGTGCGACCACAGGGAGCTTCCCGAGTCCATCAAGAAGTTCCTCGCCAACGTCGTTCAAATGCGACGCGACTCGATTCGTCATCTTCGTGTATTGACCCGACCTTTGCCGCGCTCGTTGGACCCGGCCCTGCTTTCCTGGTCGAATCGAACGCGCAATGGCCTCCGCAAGGCAGGTCTGCTCTCTGACGTCTCGCGGTTGTCCACGCTCACCTTCAGAGAATTATTCTCCATTAAGGCCTTGGGAGCCGTATCGGTTCTCGACTTTGCCTGCGTAGCAGAAGCTGCTTTAATTCCAGCTCAGCTGCCCCCCACTGGGGAAGTGTCCGTCAGCGAGGATCAAGCATCTCAGTTGTTCAAAGTGATTGACGCTCCTTGGGCCATGCAAGTCAGCAATCAGGATCCGAGATTCTCTGATTTACTTCCGCCCGGAAACCTAACGATATTCGAGAAGCTAGAGCAACTCACAGCGGAACCAGAAGATCCCCCTCTGGCAGAGGCACAGTTGGCACGAGCCATCACCGCCGTCGAAGAACGGGTGTCGGCGATGGCGGGCATCCCCCTTGAAGCCGCTCTCGCGAATTTCGTCCAGCGAGTGGCCCGCATTCGTGGAGCACCGCTTGAAGCTCTTCTCCGTCGTCTCGGTTGTAACGGCGAGCCGCCCGCCACGTTGGAAGAAGCCGCGTCAGTAATCTCCGTTACCCGAGAACGAATGCGGCAGATCCAGAAGAAATTTTCCGAGAGGGTGCCAACCCACCCGATCTTCATGCCCCAGCTTGACGCGGCCATCAACGCAGTCCGTGAGTGTGCTCCAATCAGCGTAGACCAAGCGTCTGAGCTGATTCGTGTCAAAGGTATCAGTGCCCACTCATTTCATCCGAAGAGCCTCTTGGCGGCGGCAGAGTTTTGCAGGCGCCCGCAGCCCTTCGAAATAGAGAGCTCAGTCGGACTTCCGCGAGTGATCGTAGAGCAGAGACGAGAATTCGAGCGTGCTGCACTTTCCCTGGCATGCCTGCAGGCAGATGCATCTGGCGCCACAAACATTCAGGAGGTCACAGCGGAACTGGTGTCTAGAGGCCACTCCAACGTCAACGATGAGACTGTCCGACGGCTTCTGAAGGACTGCCCTGAAATCGAGTTCTTAAACGAGGACTGGTTCTGGTACAAGTCGGGGATCCCTGCAAGAAATCGTCTTCGCAACATCACGCGAAAGATGCTGTCAGTGACATCGCCGATCCCGGTAAGTGAGCTACGCGAGGGTATTCATCGCCACTACAAAATTCGACGAACGCGCGGCATAAGCTCTTGGCCCTTGGTGACACCACCCCGAGCAGCACTGCAGGAATTTTACCGGCTTCATCCCGAGTTCTCGATCGATACACGCGGTTTGGTTGGCGCGGTCGGTCAACTGGACTACAGAAGTGAGCTAAATCCGACGGAGCGAGTCCTCTTGGAGGTTCTCAGATCATCGCCGGCATGCCTGCTAGATCGCAATAGCCTCAGCAGAAGCTGCTCGGAGCTGGGGATGAATCCCAACACGTTTTCGCAGTACCTATCGTCGTCCCCTGTAATCTGCCATGTAGGAACTGACATGTGGTCCTTGCGCGGGACAAGGCTCGACCCGGCCGCGGTTGAGGCTCTTAGGGAGGCAAATGCGGCCAGACCCTACGAGAAGAGAATAATTGACCATGGCTGGTCGGAAGATGGACACCTCTGGTTAGCTGCCAGGCTCCCGGAGCTTCCATCGCACTTTGTACTCTTCATACCATCAGCGATCCGTCGTTTCGTTATCGGCCGGGAGTTCCCGGCGACTGACGAGAATGGATTAGCATCTGGCACGGTGCGAGTCAATGCCGAAGGAAATTCTTACGGCTATGGTCCCTTCTTGATTCGACGCGGGGCAGACAAGGATGACATCCTGCTAATCTCGTTCCGGATTACGGAAGGAGTTTCGACGCTCCAGCTAATCGATGACGAGGAACTCGAGGCCATCAGCCCTGGTGTCTGATGACGGCCCCGCGCCTCCATGCACGCGCCCCGCTAGCGCGCGCCCCGGCCCCTGGGTCCAAACCGGTGTGGGGGGTGCCGAATTGTTCCCGAAGTGTGCTACCCCCCCTCAAATGAATGACACGGTTCTTGGGTGGCCCCTAGTGGCCTGTCGCGGAGCAAACATTACCAGACTCCGCCTCTGGTCGGCGAAGCGGTACTTGCTCAATCAACTGCATTCGGGCATCGACTGCTTCGCCGTGCCGGATCCGCAGTAACGAACTCACTGCGACAGGCCACTAGAATAAGAGTGGAAGCCAGAACTCAGAGCGCATACTGGGCCGAGGGGGTAACCCAGACGAGCATAAAGAGGATGCGCGAGATTCCTCCCGGGATGCCACCGCCACAGGGTAGCGTCTTCTCGTTTGCCCGGGCGCTTTCCACGCCGCCGACATCCGCGCAGGCCGACACCACCCGCATCCGAGACATTGGCAGGCGCTTGCGGAACTTGCGGGTGTTCTCGCAATCATACAGGTCAGCGCACCAGACGACACCGTTTGCCTTGCTCCAATGTGAGTCTCATCACGCATCAGTGTGATGACAGCATTTTTTCTTGACACTCATAAGAAGCCTCTATACAGTTGCGCCCACGGTTGATTCGAGGGGGCCAATCGTAAACCATCATGGAGGTGAGCCAATGGCTCGTTCACTCCTGGAGTGTTTGTCTGCTCCCGTTCGTCGTTCCGCACATCAACAAAAGTCAATCGGCCGCATCAATCGTCTTTCTGTCTTAGGCAAGTTCATGTTTTGTGTGATGCTTGTGCTACCTCTGACTGGGATTGGACTGGCGCAGACCGATCCCGCCGCTGGCATCCTCCCCTTCTCCACTCATGTGGGTGGTCAATATGACTCGGTTGATTTAGCAACCGGCAACATTAGCCTGCTAATCCCCGTGCGGGATAAGACAGGCAAGAGTCCATTCTCCTTCAAGCTCATAGGTAACTCGCACGCCTACATGTTCCGTGCGGGGTGGTGGGGCGTCTCGGCGGGTCTGAGCGGAATGCCTTTCTCGGCCGACCTTGGCGCAGATGTTATAGTCACGCAGTATAGCTGTGATGGGGGCCGCTACATAGTAAGGGACACGTTTGCTGTCACTGACGCCACTGGCGCCGCGCATCCGGCTATGGCTCTTGAAAGTCCCTACTGTGGTGCGCCTGTTCCCTCTGGCAGCGGCGTCACGTCAGACGGCTCCGGATATACGGTCGTCTATACCTCGGGTGTAGGCAGCGTCGTCTATGACCGCTCGGGCAACAAGTCAACGGGTACCCTTGACTTCTGGTGGCCAGCTACGGCTACGCTGACCGACCCGGACGGGGTGACGATTTCCTCAACCGTCAATCAGAACTTTGCCGCAACGTATACGGATACGCTTGGCATGGTGGCGCTAACCGCAACTCCGGGCAGCAGTAAGGCTGCTAATGGAACTCCGGATGTTTACGCGTACACTGACGAGAACGGGAACTCGCAAACGGTTCAGGTCAATTATAGTCCCTTCACCGGGCAGACCAACTTTAGATGTTCGGGGATCAATGAGGAAGATTCTAAGGCAATGTATTTGCCAACCAGTATCTCGTTCCCAGACGGAGAAACCCTTGGCCTGTCCTATGAACCGGTGCCTGGTTTTCCGGGTAACGGGAGAAATGGCCCCTACACGACCGGGCGGATAGCTAAGATTATGCTTCCCACTGGAGGGTCTGTTTCGTATGAATATTCGGGCGGAAATAATGGAGTCAACTGCATATCTTACGTCGTCCCAACCCTAACTCGCACTGAGGACGATAACCAAGGCCACGTTAGCACGTGGACATACGTCAACTCCGACACCTCCCCCTCCGACATCACCGCGTACTTCACCGTCACCGAGACAGACGCGGCGAGCAACCAAACTGTTTTCAGCTTTAGTGGCATGTTTGGTGGCGAGTATCAGACCGAGAAGCAGGTGTATCAGGGCTCAGTCAGCCCCGCGAATCTCGTTGCTACCCAGATACTCTGTTACAACGGGAATTTTACTGCCTGCGCCACTGCATATCCCGGTCCCGTGGTTACCCAAACCGACTTGTACACCTATCTTGGCAATTCCTCCTCGCCGTCATTGGTCGAGACGAAGTACGACACGTATGGAAATGTCTCCGAAATCAAGAAATACGATTACGGGGCTCTGATGCCCCCCTCAGGCGCTCCCGTGTCCGATACGACAATGTCGTATAACGGCGAGAATGGCGTGACGTGCGGAACTCTCTCGAATGCCTATATGCACGATCGTCCATGCACGGTCAGGACGGTCAATGCCTCGGGCCAAACCGTCAGCCAAACCCAGTACACCTATAGCACGACCGGGCACGTAACCCAGACACAGCGATTGGTGAGGGGCACGACGTATCTTACGTCCTATGCTTCCTACAACACAAACGGAACGGCCGCAACGGTAACGGACGCGAATGGAACCGTTTCCACGTACGGATATGGCGGAACAGGTGGGTGCAACGGTTTGCTTCCGACTTCTGTTGCCGCCGCCGGTTTGACTACCTCGATTCAATGGAACTGCAATGGCGCAGCGATGACAAAGATGGCTGACGCCAACGGGCAGCCGACCAGCTTCACTTATGCTGACCCGCTATGGCGTGTCACTTCGGTGACGGACCCGCTCGGCAACACAACCAATGACAACTACACGCCGAACACGTTTGAAAGTTGGATGAACTTCAACGGCGCTGTATCTACCACTGATGCGCTCGCTACGACGGATGGATTGGGCCGCACTATTGTCGCACAGAAACATCAGGGCCAAGGTGCGCCCAATTGGGACTCGACTCAAACCGCCTACGGCTGGAACTCTACTGGGGCGTTAACGACGCAGTCCACGCCTTATTCCGGCGCGGCAGGGGCGGCAGCCCCAAGTGGAACGGCGGTCACCACGACCCAGCACGACGCGCTAGGCCGCCCGCTTACAGTCACTGACGGCGGAGGCGGCACGACTTCTTACACGTACTTACAGAACGATGTCCTTCAGAAAGCGGGCCCAACGCAGACGTTTCAAAAGCAATTCGAATATGACGGGCTGGGAAGAGTGACCTCAGTTTGCGAAATCACTTCGGCCTCCGGAAGCGGCTCATGCGGCCAGTCCAACTCCGCGACTGGATTCCTGACGAAGTACACCTACGACGCCTCGGGCAATCTTCTCACCGTCACCCAGAACGCCCAGCCGGGAGCGATTGGAGGGATACAGACACGCAGCTACGCTTACGATGGCCTGGGCCGCATGACTTCGGAGTCAAATCCAGAGACTGGCACGATAGCCTACACTTTCGACACCGACAGCACTTGTGGAACCTCGAATGGCGATACGGTAAAGAAGGTGGATGCAGCCGGCAACGTGACCTGCTATGCCTATGACGGGTTGCACCGGATGGCGGGCATTACCTATCCCTCTGGGCCGTACGCAGCCAGCACCCCGCCCAAGACGTTCGTCTACGACGCCACCACGTTCAGTTGCACGAACGGCAGCAACGTGAAAGGAAGATTGGCGGAAGCGTTCACTGGGCCGAGCACCGCCAAGATCGCCGACATCGCCTATTGCTACTCGCCACGAGGCGAAACCACAGACGTGTTTGAGTCCACTCCCAACTCCGGTGGCTACTACCACACGACGGCCAGCTACTGGGCGAACGGAGCCACCGAAACCCTGGGCGGAGTGCCGGGGCTTAGTACCTGGGCGTTCACGCCGGATGGCGAGGGGAGGCCATTAACAGCAACCTGGGGAACCTCGTACAACTGGGTTACAGGCACTACTTACTACCCGACCTATCCCCAGACCTCCGTGACCTTCGGCAATGGCGATAGCGATATATACGGCTACGACACGAACACGGGACGCATGAATCAATTCCGGTTCACCGTTGGCGCAACTCCCAAGACCTTGGCCGGCGCAGTGGGCTGGAACCCGAACGGGACACTAGGTACGCTCGGAATCACAGATCCGTTTAACGCCTCCAACACGCAGAACTGCAGCTATGGCTACGACGACCTAGCGCGCATGAGCGGCGTGAATTGCGTGCAGGGATCGACCACGACGTGGAACCAGAGCTTCAGTCCTGACGCCTTCGGCAACCTCAGCAAGTCCGGCAGCAGCTCGTTTGTCGCCAGCTACATGCTCGCGAACGGAACCACCAACAATCAGGTGCAGTCGGTCGGCGGTTGCGTGCCCACTTATGACGCGAACGGCAATCTCACCAAGGATTGCACCAATAACGATGTCTATGCGTGGGACGCGAACGGCAATCCAACTAGCCTGAACGGCGTGAAGCTGACTTATGACGCGCTGGACCGAGAAGTGGAGATCGCTTCTGGTTCGGCTTACACTCAGGTCTTGTACAGTCCCATAGGTAAACTCGGCCTGATGCAAGGCCAAACCCCGATGAGAATTCGCGTCCCCCTTCCCGGCGGCAGCACGGCGGAACTGATCGGCGCGACCGGCGGAACACTGAACACCTTGCATTCGGACTGGCTGGGAAGCGCGCGGCTCT
>Ga0187817_10001878_pt1 | contig 10553 bp, 3 predicted proteins | sample NC_wetland_sal_i_17_FD_132431 | JGI IMG/M metagenome (GOLD analysis project Ga0187817, IMG submission 132431) | Wetland sediment microbial communities from Neuse River Estuary, North Carolina, USA - SO4_2 | ecosystem: Environmental > Aquatic > Freshwater > Wetlands > Sediment | place: USA: North... | reverse complement strand
TGCCGCGATTGTCTTCAGCTGTGTTGACTCGCGAGCGCCCGCCGAGTTGGTTCTCGACTTTGGTATCGGCGACATCTTCAGCGGTCGAGTTGCGGGCAACGTTGCTGACGAGGATGCATTGGGTAGCATGGAATTCGCTTGCAAGGTGGCAGGCTCGAAAGTCGTGCTTGTCATGGGCCATACCGCCTGCGGCGCTATCAAGGGTGCTATTGACGAGGTGCAGCTTGGCAATCTGACGGCATTGTTGGCAAAGATCCGTCCGGCGGTTGAAGCCACTCAGTACACGGGGGAGCGCTCGAGCAAGAATTACGCGTTCGTGGATGCAGTAGCGCGAAAGAACGTGTCCCTAACTATCGCCAACATTCGGGAAAAGAGCTCTGTGCTTCGAGACCTCGAATCCGGCGGGAGCATAAAGATTGCAGGCTCGATGTACAACCTCGAAACCGGAATCGTTGAGTTCCTCTCGTAGGGGATAGCAAACAATATCGTCGCCGAGACACTCGTTCAAACCAGCAGGTCAGGCAATCCAGGAAACTCACACTCAACAGACAATCCCACTCTCCATTGAGGTTTCTTCATGGCTTCATTTCACACGCCCGGTAATCCGACTTACCGGTCGCCAACCGGAGTGTCTCAAGACTTAGGGCACTGCGGCGAAGAAGAGAAAAACGGCAAATAGTACGAGGTGGACAATCCCTTGGAGTACGGTGGTGCGCCCCGTCCCTATGGTCAGCCACGAGATGAGATCCGGCTAATTCGCGAGTATCCAACCACCCTTGCCCGACCACATGTTCCAAGATGACAGCTGAGCAACATAGAGTGTGAGCCGGGTTGCGCGAATACATAAATCCAGCCAACCCTTCAGTTTTTACCCGAAGGGCATCTAGAGTGAACCCTTACTTGAGACAAATCGGCGTTGTCACACGAGAAGCAGCGCGATACGGTGAGCAGACTGTCTCGTCCTCTTCACTCGAACCCAAGCAACAAGACTTTTTGCGGGCACGAAAAGCCAGTGGTCGCCGGGGTCTTTTGAGTGCCAGCTACAATGGCGCGAAGGGAATCCTATGTTCCCGAAGTCGAGCTGACTGAGCGCAAAGCCCCCACACCCTAATCGAGATCGACCTTCACATTGCCCAGCTAGGCTGGCAATTCTGACAGTTTCTATCAACAGCTCAACTCTTAAGATTTCTATGGTCGGGGCCAGGGCCTGGTTAAGGAGGTTCAACAATGAACTCCCACAGAATCGTCATAGCGCTAGCCATCACTTTGTGCGCCGTCACGAGCTCTGCTCAGGCGCCCTCGTGGGAAATTGAGAACGCAGCCGGGGTACGGGCATACCAGGAACGGAAATATGCGGAAGCTGAGAATGTCTTCAGGGATGCGTTGCGCCAGGCCGAAAAATTCGGAGAATCTGATCCTCGTTTTGCAACGGCGATCAATAACCTCGCTGCGGTGCTGCATGCAGAAGGCAACTACGCCGACGCCGAGCAGCTCTACCGTCGCGCGCTGACCCTCTGCGAAAAGATCTCTGGAACGGAACGCCGGGAGGTAGCCAGTTTACTCAACAACCTTGCCAAGCTTCTGAAGGAACAAGGCAAGTACTCAGAGGCCGGGCCGCTCTTCGAACGCGCTCTCGCCATCCAGGAAAAGGTGCTTGGACCAGAGCACCCGGAAGAAGCCATCGTTCTCGACAATCTCGCTGGGATGCGAGCGAAAGAAGGCAAATACTCGGAAGCTGAATCCCTCTATCAGCGCGCCCTAGCTATCCGTCAAAACGTTCTCGGAAACGACCACAGGGATGTGGCGACTGTTCTCAACAACTTGGCGGTACTTGATTATTCGCTAGGCAAGTATAAGGTCGCTGAGTTGTATTACCGACGCGCACTCGCCATAGGGGAAAAGACGCTTGCGCCAGAGCACCCGGACATGGCAACAATTCTCCACAATCTGGCCACTGTTCAGCTAAAGGAGGGCAAATACTCAGAAGCCGAGTCCCTCTTCCAACGCGCGCTGGCCATTCGGGAAAAGGTTCTTGGGCCAGAGGATGCTGCCGTGGCTACCATCCTCGATAGTTTGGCTTCGCTCTTCGAGAAGCAAGCCAGGTATTCGGATGCTGAACCTCTCTTCCAGCGCGCCTTAGCCATCCAGGAAAAGGCCCTTGGACCAGAACAGCCAGGAGTAGCCGAGATTCTGACCAATCTAGCCGAGCTTCGGCGAGAGGAGGGCAGGTACTCGGAAGCTGAACCTCTCTTAAAGCGGGCCTTAGCCATCCAGGAAAAGGCCCTTGGACCGGAACACCCGGAGGTGGCTAGCGTCCTCAATGATTTAGGTGTCCTTCAGCAAAAGGAGGGTCAATACTCGGCAGCCGAACCCGTCTTCCAGCGGGCGCTGGCTATATGGGAAAGAGCTCTTGGGCCAGAGCACCCAGACGTGGCAACAGCCCTCAACAATCTAGCCTCGAATCTTCAGAGGCAAGGCAAATACTCGGAAGCCGAGCCGCTGCTGCAACGTGGGCTGGCAATTCGGGAGAAGGTTTTCGGACCGGAGCACGCGGAGGTGGCAGCAATTCTTAATAATTTGGCGGCAAATTACAATTATCAAGGCAACCACAAAGAAGCTGAGTTTCTTTACCAGCGCGCCCTAGCCATGTGGGAAAAGACTCTTGGACCACAGCACCCATCCGTGGCCACCGTCCAAGTGAATCTAGCGATGCTGCACATGCAGGAAGGCAAATATTCATCTGCTGAATCTCTCTTGCAGCGCGCACTTGCAATCCGAGAAAAAGTGCTTGGTCCGGAACATCCGGACGTGGCTTTCGTTCTCACCAATCTGGCCGCGCTCGAGTACACGCGTCACAATTACTCAGAGGCAGAATCCCTCTACAAACGTGCGTTGAACATTTGGGACAAGACGTCTGGGCTGCGATCTCGAGACTTCTCGCAGACGTTGGAAAACTTGGGCGCCCTCTATTTTGGGCAACGCAAGTATGACGAAGCCGGAGCTCTTTTCGAGCGAGCGGTCACCATTAAAGAGCAATCTCTGGGTCAGGAGCACCCAGACGTGGCACGTGCATTGAGCAAAGTGGCAAGGGCTGACTTGGCCCGCGGCTATTATGCCGAGGCTGAATCGCCTTGCAAACGAGCACTCGGCATTTTGGAAAAGTCTTCACCTCTGGATTATCCGGCGCTGATTGAAGCGTTGGTGGACTACGCTTGGGTACTCGAGAAAACAAAACGGAAGGCTGAAGCGGAGCTTCTTGAGACACGGGCGATGGTGTACCGTGCCAAGCTCCAAGAAAACAAAAGTAAGAATCAAACTGAAATCTCCTCGCGTAACAACTAAAACGCGAACCTTAACGCCAACTGCCCAACGCGAGCATTTACGGCGGTGCTACTGATGACGCCGAACGTGGGAGAAGTGAAATTGGTATCGGGATTCGAAAACTGGGGATGGTTCAGGGCATTGTAAAACTCGGCGCGAAATTGAAGGCTGCTTTTCTCAACCGGCCATTTCAACGCCACGGCTTTTGAAAAGGCTAGATCCAGGTTCGCTTGTCCGGGACCGTCTACAATCCCGGTCCCGCTGTCCCCAAACGCGGTTCCGATGCCATCCGCCCCAATGATGGGTGGGCTAGTAAAACAAGATGTCTTGAAATAACTGTTGAGTTTCGACTCAACCGCCCCGCTTGTCACTAACTGGTTTTTCGAGCACGTGCCGCTCAGTTGCGCACGGTCTTCGCTTATCCCAAAAACGTTGTTGGCATTGGTGTCCGAGATGGTGAGAGCACTGCCAGATTGAATCGTAACTACGGCAGCGATGTCCCACCCTCCCAGAACTGCCCGCTGGAGTCCGGCTGACGGGCTGGGGAGACTACATGTTTCGCTAAAGACGAATCGATGAGTACGGTCGAAGCTCGTCCGCCCCCAACGTTGTCTGGGAGAGTTTTGGTCTCCCAGTGTCAGTGCATTTCCGGATGATGTCGAGTTAATGTCAGCGCCGTCCGTGTCCAACGTCTTAGAGAAGGTGTAGGAAGCAAGAAACTGTAAGCCGTGGCTCATTCGTTTTGTGAGACTGACTTCAAGCCCGTTGTACCAGGAACCACCCTCGGATTCCATTTCCTGCAGTGAGTCCGGCGGAATCCCGGGAATTGGAATCCGCAAAGGAACATTTGCGAGAGTGTTCTGCGTCAATCCCCTTATCGGATTGGTCTGAGAGGCCGACAGCGCCTGATTGAGCGAGCGTTGACGCATCAGGTGAATGCCCCGAGTGCCGACGTATCCAACCTCCAACAACCAACCGCGGTATAACTCCGTCTGAAGATTCAATGAATACTGCTGAATCATGGCCGGTCGAAAATCGGGCGCGACGGAATATACGGTCGTAGTTGTCGCGGGAGAGTACGCTGTGAACAAAGGGAACGAGTCCGCCGTGGGAAACGGTTGTTGAAAAGGTTCTTGGAGCGTAGCCTTTGCGTTTGCCGCCCCGACATTCAGCCGAACCAGAGCAAAGGGCGCGCCTGCCGCAGTCTGAAAAAAGGATTGCCCGCTGGGTCGAGAGTAATACGTGCCATACCCTCCTCGCAGCACCAGCCGACTTGTCTTTGGCAATACCTGCCAGGCAAAGCCGATTCTGGGAGCGATCGTGTTTTGCCCCTCCCCATAGCTTCCAAATGTGTTGTTCGCACGCATTATTCCTGGCGGGAGAACACCCGGAAAATTGGAGGCTACGATGTAGCCATCGAGACTTCCGCTCGGCGGTGGGTTTGCGTCGGCCCTGGTGACATCGAAGCTCGAGTTGCGGCCCAGATTGTCGCCGAATTGCCCCAATCGTTCGTAGCGCAGTCCGAGGTTCAGAGTCAGTGACCGGCTAATCCGATAGTCATCCTGCGCAAATCCTACGGCTTCCCAGGCTCTATATTCACGATTTCCAAGGCCGTAAATATCAGCCGAGGCAAAGACATTGCTGAAAGTCCCGGTCCCGTTTCCGCTTGCGTCGAGACCGAGTAGAAAATCCGGCCAGCTCAGGAACTGAAGGAAGGATCCAACTCCTGCAATATGAATATTGTCCTGTAACCGGGTAACCGCTCCTCCCAATTGGACGTCATGAGCTCCACGTACGAAGCTGAGATTATCACTGAAGGCGAACGTGTTCTGCGTAATCGTCCGGGGGAATCCTGAAGCAATGCTGGTGGACCCGAGAATATTTAGGCTAGGCAGTTCATTGTTGTTATTGAATTCGCCCTCAGAGACACCAACGTCAGACCAATTGAACGGAGCTTCGGCTCGGGAACCAGTCATTGTGCGGACATAGCCGATGCGCGCTTGATTCAACCAGGTATTACTGAATACGTAAGTGTGAGCAAGAGCGAAAACCGTGAAGTCAGAGTCGCCCGGACTTGTAAACCCGGGAGTGTTGCCCGCCGGGTTCAGACCGTTGCCCGGAAAAGTGACGCGCTGATCGCTGTCTTCAATGAAAAACCGGGCGGCGATACGACTCTTTTGCGACGCCACGTAGTCAACATTGAGCAGGAACTGGTCTTCGTTGAACGCGCAAGGTTGTGTGAAGGCTGAAAAACCGCTGCTGCTAAATGGCTTCGCAGGGTCAACCGCTTGAGGCGTCGGAATCAGGAAGCTGCCGTCGGGCAGTTTGAAATTCAAGAGAGCCAGGGCGACGGGGTTGATGTTCGATCCGTCAGGATTAATCGCGATACCCCCCAATGCACCTTTCAAACCTCCGAATAGCTTCCCAAGGGCTGCGGGCGATCTGTCATTGGTTAGGGGTGGCTCGTTGACAGTGGCGGCGCAACCTGCTCTCGATTGACCAGCTGCAAGGCCGTTGACCTGGCGTGTCCCCTGATACGAGCCAAAGAAAAGCAGCTTATCTTTCTTTATTGGCCCTCCGAGTGTGAATCCGAACTGATTCTGTTTGAGGTCGGGGCGTTGCTGGCCCGTTTCGTTTAGGAAGAAATCGTTTGCGTTCAGAATATTATTCCGAACAAACTCGAAGATCGTTCCGTGGAAAGCGTCACCGCCCGCCTTTGTAATCACGCTGATGTTGCCACCGCCAAAGCGTCCGTAGGCCGCATCAAAGAGTCCTGTTTGTACTTTGAATTCCTGTAAGGCATCGGGATTAGGGATTGGTATCCCCCCGCTCGCGCCTGCACTCCCCTGCACGTCACTGACTCCAATTCCGTCTAGTTGCCAATTGTTATCATAGGAGCGTGTTCCGTGTACGTAAATCCCATCATTGGATTTGGCAATCTGAGACAGCGCTGTACCGCCGAGTCCAAGCTCCCCTGCATTAAAGACTCCAGCGACAACCCCCGGCGAGAGGCTAGCAATTTGCGTGAAGTTCCGATTGACCATCGGCAAACCGTTGACCGCAGTCTCATTCACCACTCGTCCCAGGGCGGAGGTAGCCGTTTGAACCATCCCTGGGTCGGAAGACACTTCTGCATGTTCGAAGCGTTTTCCAAGCTGAAGATGTAGTTCGAGTCGAAGCGTTTCAGTTACATGGACATTTAACCCCTGAATACCCAGCGGTTCGAAATCTGATTTGCTCGCCCTGATTTCATATCTGCCGGGCAAAAGTGAGACGAAGGCGAAGAGTCCTTCTTTGTTAGAGGTGGTGGACTGTGTTTCACCTGTCTTTTCGTTTACGAGAGTGACGACCACATCTGGGAGAACATCACCGAACGGGTCCAAAGTAACACCCGCAAGCGCACCGGTTGAGGCCGTCTGGCCGTATACACAGGCTGAAACGCCAAGACAAAGGGTAATCGTGATAACCCAGACCAGAAAATCACCCGGCTTGCCCCGCGATGCGTTGAAACGAGTGGACATTTTCTGGAACTCCACGTACAAAGGCGACCGAAGCCTTCGTCATGCTTAGGCCTCCCGGACGGACAAGGAATAAACTCTTTTCTGAATTCGGGGCCCTGTCAACTTTAACAGGTCGCCCTTGTGGTAGCATGAACCAAAATACATTAGGGTGACTATTCCAAGAAGCATCAACTTGGGGTGGCAAAATACCTATGCAGCCCTCTCCGCACCGTCCACGGACGCAATTAGTCAACCTTTGCGCGGACTCCCCAAACCGCCAACCGCTTGGAGTCTGCCGGCTAAGTAGGGTCGCGCTGCTGTGCTTTGTCTTCGCTTGCCTTTTTCAGGCTATCGCCCGCGCGCAGGTCAAAGAAGTCCGTCGCGTCCTCATTTTCTACGAACTAGGGCTTTCGTCTCCTGGGGTGGACCTTGTCGATGAAGGCATCCGGAAAGCACTAGAAAATTCGCCCTACCAAATTGAGCTTTATCGCGAGTATCTGGAAACCACTTTATTCCCCGCTCCGGGCACTCAGCAGGAATTCCGCCAGTGGTACGTTCACAAGTACCGAGATCTCAAGCCAGACCTCATCATTGCTGCTGGGCCGTCTCCGCTAAGATTTCTGCTCGATTCGCATGAGAAATTCTTTAGCGGGATTCCAGTCGTTTTCTGCGGTACTCCTGAAGGGCAAGCGGAACATCTGCAACTTGATTCTCACTTTACTGGTATCTGGGAAACGTTCGAGGCCGCGAAAACTCTGGACGTCGCCTTGCTCCTCCAGCCGGGTACGAAGCACGCCGTGGTAATTGGAGGTACGACCGCAGTTGATCGACAACTTAAGATTCTGGTTAAAGAGGAACTGCGCGGTTACGAATCAAGGCTTGACATCACGTACCTCACGGATTTCACAATGCCTCAGCTTCTTGAGAATCTGAAGCATTTGCCGCCACATACAATTGTCCTCCTGACGGATATTGCAGAAGATGCCGCAGGTACAAAATTCGTGGCCTCAACACAAGCAACGCCGATGGTGGTCAGCGCCGCTAATAGTCCGGTGTTTAGTTTAAGCGATGTGGACCTTGGTCACGGAGAGGTAGGCGGCGATTTCACTAGCTTTGCCAAGGAAGGTGAGGTGGTGGGGGGTATCGTACGGAGAATCCTAAAAGGTGAAAAGCCGCAAGACATCCCCGTCGTAAATGGCGCGAATGTTTACATGTTCGATTGGCGCGCCCTGAAGCACTGGGGCCTCAAGGTGAGCAATCTTCCCCCTGGCAGCATCCTTCTTAACCGGCAGCCAACCGTCTGGGAAATGTATAAGCGAAGAATCATCGCCGGGATTTTTGTGCTCTTGGCACAGACTCTGGTGATTATTGGGCTACTGCGGCAGCGAGCGAGACGAAGAGAGACGGAAGCCCAGCTAGCGCTTAGTTTCGAAGCGGTACGGGAGAGCGAGGAGCGCTTCCGACTAGTTGCCGATGCTGCTCCCGTGATGATCTGGGTAGCCGGCACCGATAGACTATGCACGTACTTCAACTCGACCTCGCTGCGGTTCACCGGTCGATCCCTTGAGGAACAGCTGGGAAACGGCTGGACAAAGGAGGTTCACCCGGATGATTTACAGGGCTGCTGGGAGGCCTACGCGAAGGCGTTCGATGCGCGGGAGCCTTTCGAGATGGAGTATCGCCTCCGGCGGCATGACGGAGTATACCGCTGGGTTCTTGATCTAGGAGTTCCGAGGTTCAAGACAGACGGTTCCTTTGTTGGTTACATCGGTTCATGTATTGACGTCACCGAACGCAAGCTGGCCGAGGAGGCCCTTTCCAGTGTGAGTCGCAAGTTGATCGAGGCACACGAGGACGAACGCACGTGGATTGCCCGCGAGCTTCACGACGACATCAATCAGCAAATTGCCTTACTGACGGTGAATCTGGAGCGCTTGAAGCAAGATTTTCCTGCTTTGGCACCGGCAGTCATACAGCGCCTCGAGGAAATAATCGAGCATGTCTTGGGTCTAGGGAGCGAAATTCAAGCCCTATCGCACCGGTTACACTCTTCAAAGTTGGAGTACCTGGGCATCGAGGCCGCGGCCTCTAGTTTCTGCAGGGAGTTATCGGAGAAGCATGGAGTGCAGATTGACTTTCACTCTGATGGCGTACCGAAGGAACTGCCTCAGGAGATAGCGCTTTGTCTCTTTCGGATCTTGCAAGAAAGTCTGCAGAATGCCATCAAGCATAGCAGATCAGAGTGGTTCGAAGTGCGGCTCAGAGGCGCACCGAACGAAATCGAGCTGAGCGTGCGCGATGCGGGAATTGGTTTTAGCCCCGAAGAGGCGATGAGGGGGCGCGGGCTGGGCCTCACCAGCATGAGGGAAAGGCTGAAACTGGTCGATGGGGAGCTTTCCATCGATTCCGAGCCCGGGCTTGGCACTATAATTCGCGGCACTGTACCTCTTCGTTTTGCTTCTAAGGCTGCACAAGCGTAGAAACCTGGGATATGGGTTCCCCTCAAGCGACAGGTCCGTGATTTCAGTCACTGCTCGAGGTTACCTAGGTCCCTGCTCTAGAGGACTGGCTTTTCCTGAAGCAATGATGATGTGAACAAACGGAACGGCTCGAAGTTCTCTAGGCGAATAATTCGGTTTGTTGTTCGCACGGATTAATGGATCGTGCTGCTCCTTTTTCTATGCCACGTACAGCCTGGCCGACCCCTCGTCAATTCAGGTTAACATCTATATTAGGGCTCTCCTGAGCTGTCGTTGATAGGCTGCCCCCTGCGTTAACCTCGACGCCCTGCCTAGCCAGGCGTCTTCACACCAGTTTTACGCTCCCTCACTGTAAGAAGTGACAGTTGTCTGACGAACAGTGATTTTGCAACCTGTGCAACTAGAACCGGTTGTAGCTATATCGCAATTCTGGTCGGGCCGCTACTAATCGAAAGTAGTGACCTTACGAAGCAGGTTTGGGTTGAAGGGCACAAAGGCCAGCCAAGCACCCGAGGAGAGGTGGACGGCAGTGAAGAACTCCAGACTTATATGCTTGACAATAGCTTTGCTTAGTGTTGCTTTCCTCCCGACGGCCTCCTCGGCTCAGTCGGATTCTTCCAGTCAGACCGCGCAAGATTTGCGCAAGCAGCTCGAAGAGTTGCGCGAGCAGATGAACAAACTGCAAGCGCGACTCGGTGAATTAGAGAGCAGCAAGGCTGCAGAGGTCGCAGCAGCTGCGACGGCTCCGTCAGCCAAGCAAGAGGGCACCATTCAAACGACTCAGCCTCTTCCTCAGGCTGCACCCTCGCAGCAAGTGGGAGAAGCCACGGCCACGTACACAGAATTTTCTGAGGACACGCTTGCCGCAGCTCGTTTCGATAACGTCCCGCTCGATCCGAAGTATAGCGGATTCTTTCGTTTGCCAGGGACACAGACGCTGCTTAAGATTGGCGGCTACTTCAAAACGGATTTCATCTACGATCTGAAACCGGCAGGAAACACTGACTCCTTCATCCCGTCTTCGATTCCCATCCCCTCGGTGGTGAGCGTGAATAATGCGAACGTTTCGATCCGCCCCACACGCCTAAGTCTCGATTTTAGGGTTCCCACCACCAAAATTGGAGAGGTGCGTTTCTATTTGGAAGGTGATTTGTTCGGAACCAACGCGACCACACCGCGCCTACGTCACGCCTACGCCCAAGCGAGAAACTTCCTGCTCGGTCAGACATTCTCCAACTTCATGGATCCTGAC
>Ga0187817_10001876_pt1 | contig 10556 bp, 9 predicted proteins | sample NC_wetland_sal_i_17_FD_132431 | JGI IMG/M metagenome (GOLD analysis project Ga0187817, IMG submission 132431) | Wetland sediment microbial communities from Neuse River Estuary, North Carolina, USA - SO4_2 | ecosystem: Environmental > Aquatic > Freshwater > Wetlands > Sediment | place: USA: North... | reverse complement strand
GCCAAGGCGAAGTACGGGTCGTTCGGCACGTTCGGCCCGCCCGTCTACGCGGCCACGCACGTGATCGACGAGGCGATCGCCTCGGTCTGCAAGTCCGGCCAGACCCCGTCCCGGGCCAATGTGCTGGCGGCGATCAAGAACACCAACGAGGCGACCACGATCCTCGGGCAGCCGATCTCGTTCGACTCCAACGGAGACGTGGTCAACGGAAAGTTCTTCCTCTTCAAGATCACCTCAACGGGTAAATACCAGCTGATCCCGAGCAGCTGATCGGCTGACATTCATTTAGCTGCCCGGCGGCGCGCCGGCCAGGAGCAGGCGCGCCGCCGGGCCGCATAACTGCGGACAGGACCCACGTTGGCCTTCTTCTTCCAGGAACTGGTGAACGGCATCACCGCGGGCGCGCTGTACGCGCTGGTCGCGCTGGGTTTCACCATGGTCTACGGGGTGCTCAAGCTGCTCAACTTCGCGCACGGCGACCTGTACATGGTCGGCGCGTACATCGGCTTCTTCGTGATCCAGTGGTTCGGCGGGCCGGCCAAGCTGACCATCCCGGTGCCGCTGCTGCTGGTGATCATGTTTGTGCTGGCGGCCGGGCTGGTAGGCGGTCTGGGCGTCGCGATGGAGCGCTTCGCCTACCGGCCGCTGCGTAACGCGCCGCGGATCGCGCCGCTGATTACCGCGATCGGCGTCTCGTTCTTCCTGGAGAACTCGGCCCTGCTGCTGTTCGGCGCGCAGCCCCGCATCTACAACACCTCAGACTTCATCTCATTGTCCAGTGGCATCCAGATCGGGTCGGTCACAATCGACAGCGTGCAGATCATGGTCCTGGTCCTGGGGGCCGCGCTGATGGTCGGCCTGCAGCAGCTGGTGCACCGGACCAGGCTGGGCAAGCAGATGCGGGCGGTGGCGGTCGACCGGGAGGCCGCCGAGATGCTGGGGATCAAGGTGAACTTCGTCATCGCGGCGACGTTCTTCCTCGGCGGGGCGCTCGCGGGAGTGGCGGGCGTCATGGCCGGGCTGCTCTACAACCAGGTGATACCCACGATCGGGTTCATCGCCGGTCTCAAGGCATTCACCGCGTCGGTCGTGGGCGGCATCGGATCCATCCCGGGCGCGATGCTCGGCGGGCTGCTGATCGGTGTCGCGGAGTCCTTCATCACCGGTTACATCACCTCGACGTACACCAACCTGCTCGTGTTCGCGCTGCTGATCGCCGTGATGCTGATCCGGCCCAGCGGGCTGCTCGGCCAGGCCCAGCTGCAGAAGGTGTAAGCCGACGATGAGCGCGTATCCGCAGGGACCCCCAGACTCCCAAGAGCCCCTGGACATCCTCGAGAGCCCGCACGGCCCCCGTGGGCCGCAGGTCGGGGCCGACGAGTGGGTGGCCAGGCAGGCACAGCGGCGCGAGTACCTGCCATCCTGGCTGGGCACCGCGCAGCGCCGGTTCGAGCAAATCGGCTTCTGGCCCAAGCTCGCGGTCGTGGGCCTGGCCGGAGCGGTGCTGCCGGCGGTCGGCCTTGGCGGGTTCCAGCTGCAGGTCGGGATCGACACGCTGGTGATCGTGCTGCTCGCGCTCGGACTGAACGTCGTCGTGGGCTGGGCCGGGCTGCTCGACCTCGGCTACGTCGCGTTCTTCGGCTTCGGTGCTTACGGGTTTGCGCTGCTGTCCTCGGCCCAGCTCGGCTCGCACGGCATCCACCTGCCGGCCTACCTGTCCGTGCCGATCGTGATGATTGGCGCCGCGATTCTCGGGCTGCTGGTCGGCTGGCCGTCGCGGCGGCTGATCGGCGACTACCTGGCGATCGTCACCCTGTTCTTCGGCGAGGCCTTTGTCGAGTTCACCAACAACGTGGCCCCCAGCGTGCTGGGCGGGCCCAACGGGATCGTGGGGATCGACCCGATCCGCGGCTTCGGGTTCCAGGTCAACAGCAACAAGGGCTACTACTACCTGCTCGTGATCCTCGCGATGCTGACGATGGCGGTGCTGCGGCTGCTCGATACCTCGCGAACCGGGCGAGCCTGGCGGGCCGTGCGCGAGGACCCGCTGGCGGCGGCGGCGATGACGATCCCGGTCAACCGGGTGAAGCTGATGGCGTTCGCGTTCGGAGCCGTGGTCGCCGCGCTGGCCGGCACGATCTTCGCCGCGCAGCAGATCAGCGTGTTCCCGACCGACTTCGACACGCCCATCTTGATCCTGGTTTACGCCGCGCTGGTCCTCGGCGGCGCGGGCAGCATCGCCGGCGCGGCCACCGGCGCCCTGGTGGTAATGATCATCTACGACGGGTTGCTGCGTAACGCGACCTATTCCGGCTACCTCTTCTATGGCCTGATCCTGTTTACCCTGGTGGCCAGCCTGCGCCCGTGGCGCAGGCTGGCCGCGGTCCTGGCGGCGACGGCCGCGCTCGGCTTCGCCGTGCACGCGGTAGCCGGGGCGATCTCGGCCAGCGCGGTGGCGGGCGGGCCGCACTCGACCGGATGGATCGGCGCCGCGCTGCGCGACTGGGTGATCGTCCCCGCCAATGCCCAAGGCGCAGGCGACTGGGGGTACGTGCTGCTGGTATGCCTGCTGATCGCGCTCGCCCAGGTCAGCAGCCGGTGGCGGACGATCCTGTTGCCGCCGACCCTCTGCTTGGCCTCGTTCGTCTGGGAGACCAAGCTGAGCGCCGAGCCGGCGGTCACCAGGCAGATCCTGATCGGCGCGATCCTGATCGTGATGATGGTCGCCCGGCCGCAGGGGCTGCTCGGGGCGCGGCGGGTCGAGACCCCGATATGAGCACCGGGCCGGAGGCAAGCAGATGAGCACGCCTGAGCGGCAGGGCCAGGAAGAAATCTCCCCAGCAGCGCGACCCGGCCCTGCAGCCGGCGGGCAACCGGAAGCACCGATCCTGAATCTCGATCAGCTCTCGCTGTCCTTCGGCGGGCTCCGGGCGCTGTCCGAACTGGACCTGCAGGTAGGCGAGCGGGAGATCGTCAGCCTCATCGGGCCCAACGGCGCCGGCAAGACGACGGTATTCAACGTGATCACGGGCGTGTACCAGCCGAGCTCCGGAGAGGTCCGGTTCGCCGGGCAGTCGATCGTCGGGCAGGCGCCGCACCGGATTGCCCGCCTGGGGATCGCCAGGACCTTCCAGAGCCTGCGGCTGTTCCTGAACATGTCGGTGCTCGAGAACGTGATGGCCGCGACCTACGGCGGCACCAGGGCGACGCCTGCGGAGTCGATCCTGCGCCTGCCCCGGGCCAGACGCGAGGAGCGCGAGGTGCGGGCGCTGGCCGAGGACGTCCTGTCGTTCTTCGGCCAGCGGCTGGCGGGCTACCGGTGGGATCAGCCCGCTTACTCGCTGTCATACGCGAACCGCAGGCGACTGGAGATCGCCCGCGCGCTCGGAACCAGGCCCAGGCTGCTGCTGCTCGACGAGCCAGCCGCGGGGATGAATCCTACCGAGACGCACGAGATCACCGAGCTGATCGGGCGGCTCCGCGAGGAGCGGGGGGTCGCCATCCTGGTCATCGAGCACGACATGCACGTGGTGGCCGGTGTCTCGGACCGGGTGGTCGCGCTCGACCACGGCGTCAAGATCGCCGAGGGCAGCTTCGACGCGGTCGCGGGCCATCCGGCCGTCATCGAGGCCTACCTGGGGCGCCATCCTGACGACCTGGCGGAGGCAAATTGAGCGCGGGGCCGACTCCCAAGGAGACCGCTCCTCCTGTATCGCCCGGGCCAGCGGCACTGCTGAGCCTCGACGAGGTCACCACCTACTATGGCCAGATGCGGATCCTGGAAGACATCTCGCTGCAGGTCCGCGAGGGCGAACTGGTCTGCCTGCTCGGCGGGAACGCCTCGGGCAAGTCGACCACGCTGAAGACCATCCTGGGGATCGTCCGGCCGCGCTCGGGCCGGGTGCTGCTCGGCGGCCAGGACGTGACGCAGTGGCCGGTGCCGCGGCGCATCGCCGCCGGGCTCGCCATCGTGCCGGAAAACCGCCGCCTGTTCGGCCAGCTGACGGTGCGGGAGAACCTGGAACTCGGCGCAGTGCTGCGCAAGAGCGAATCGCTCAGCGAGGATTTCGACAAGGTCCACGCGCTGTTCCCGCGCCTGCTCGAACGACGGAGCCAGCTGGCTGGCACGCTGTCCGGCGGCGAGCAGCAGATGGTGGCGATGGCCCGCGCCCTGATGTCACATCCCCGCCTGCTGCTGATGGACGAGCCGTCGATGGGACTGTCACCCGCGCTCGTCCAGCAGAACTTCGAGATCATCAAGACCGTCCGCGCGTCCGGCGTCTCGGTCCTGATGGTCGAGCAGAACGCGACGATGGCGCTGTCCATCGCGGACCGCGGCTACGTCCTGTCGACCGGGGAGATCGTGCTCCAGGGCCCGGCCGCCGAGCTGCTGCAGCACGAGGACCTCAAGCGTGCCTACCTGGGCCGGTAGCGGCCGGTAGGCGCCGCTACCAGGTCAGCGCGGCCGCCGCTCGCTCCGCCATGGCGTCCAGATCGTCGCGGGCGGCCTCGCGGTACAGCGGGCCGGTGCCGTCGGCCAGCAGCTGGGTCACCAAGGCCACGCCGCGCACCGGTACCGGGCCGGGCTGGAGCAGGCGGCTGGCCAGCTCGGCGAGCAGCGCAGAGGACTGGCTGATCCGCGTGGTGCAGACCGGGACGCGGATCGGTCGGGACGAACCGAGCAGCGCCCCCGCGGCCGCCGGTGCGGCTTCCCCGGCCACCGCCAGGATCCGCCGCAAGCTCGCGGCCAGGTCGCGGCGGAACTCGGTCGAGGTCAGCCGCGTGGCCCGGGCCGCCAGGCTGGCGCTGGCCTCCGGGCTGGTGCCCTCGGCGAGCTCGCGGTCCAGCCGCGCCGCCTGGCTGCGAGCCAGGACCTGGTGCCAGGGCCGGAGCCGCCTCAGGATCAGCCGACCTCGTTCATCGTCAAGCAGGACATGCATCGTGCCACCTCGTTTCGTGGCCTAGTGACCTCTAAAACCATTATACTGGTCATGCATGACCTGTAAAGGCTTTTAATGGGTCACGCAGGAGGAGAGGATCATGACGGCTACCCTGAACGACATGACGCAACCCTCGTGGGCCTCCCATGTAGAGGACAAGCTGGCGCCGATGCCGCTGCTGCTGGTGCAGGCCTTCGTGGACACCGTCGACCGGGACCGGGGCACGGATATCTTCGCGCAGCCGGACGAGGCCCGGGCATGGCTGGCCGACGCGGGCCTGCGCGTCCCGGACCCGGACCGCCCGGACCGGGGATTCGCCGAAGACCTCCGGCTAGCCCGCGAGGCCAGGGAGAGCGTCCGAGCGCTGATCGGCCGAAACACCGGGGACGAGCCGCTGACCCCGGACGACCTGGCGCCGCTGGAGCAAGCACTGGGCCAGGTCCAGCCCCAGCTGGACGTCGGCGTGGACGGCCGGGTCCGGCTCGGGCCGGCGCTCCCGGCTCACTCGCTGGCGGACGGCCTGCTCGGGCTGCTGCTCATCGTCCGGGACGCGCAGGCCGACGGCAACTGGGACCGGCTCAAGCTGTGCGGCAACCCGGATTGCCGGTGGGCGTTCTACGACCGCTCACACAGCCGCCAGGGCGCCTGGTGCGAGATGGCCTCGTGCGGGAACCGGCTCAAGAACCGCAACCTCCGCGCCCGCCGCGCAGCCACCCCCGCCTAGGGCCCGACGTTGCCGGGTCCTTCCTTGGGCGGCCGGCCGAGGTCGGCGAGCAGGTTCTTGTCCCACACCAGGATGGTGTAGGGGCCGTCGTGGTAGATCTTGACCGGGGGCCCGAAGGCGTTGCGCAGGTCACGGTCCGGGATGATGGCCTGCGGCTGGTCGGCCCCGGTGTTCACGACGAAGTTCGCGTAGTGCAGCTGCGGGTCATACCAGGAGGCATCGGACTGGTAGGCCCGCGGCACCGACTTGTCCGCCCCCCAGGACACGGCGATGAGGTGCACGCGACCGCCGCTGTCCAGGGTGGTGATGTTGCCCTCGAAGTAGTTGGACAGGCCGTAGGAGAAGTCGTGCGCGACCAGCCAGTCGGCCAGCGGCTGGTCGTGAGCGGGAATGGTGGGCTGGACGGCGTCGAAGCCCAGCGCCGCCGTGTAGGAGGCCAGCAGGACCGCCAGGGCCGGCAGGACCGCCAGGGCCGGCACCAGCCTGGCCTTGAGCAGGTCAGGGCCCAGCAGCCGGCCCGCGAGCACGGCCCCGAACGGCAGCACGGCGGAGATCTGCCTGGTATCCCAGATGGAGTAGGGCAGGCTGCTGAACGCGAAGGCGGCTACATCGGCCAGGATGCCCAGCGTCAGCACCTGGACCAGCAGGTCATCGCAGCGGAAGAAGCGCCGCAGCGCACGGCCCAGGGCCCACGTGACCAGGGCCAGGCCGGCCAGGTGGAGCACCGCGATGGCCGTCTGCAGGCCCGGCGGCGCATGGACGACATCGGCCCCGTACAGCCCGAGCAGGCCTTCGCCGGTCAGCCGGAAGTTCTTGGCCAGCGAGGACACCTTGGCCACGTGCGTGACCAGCGGCAGGAGCGTGAACCCGCCGAGGCGCCCGAGCACCCGCAGGACCAGCAGCGAGATGCCCAGCCCGGTGATGCTCGCCGCGATCAGGGACGCCTCGAACCACACCGCCGCGAGCGGCCGGTCGGCCAGCACCACCCCCTGGAAGATCCGGATGCTGCACACGATCACTATCGGGAGGATCGCGGCCGCGATCACCAGCCGGTCGCCGATCGTCGCCCAGGCCAGCATCAGCGCGATCACCGGAGGCACGTACCACCGCCGCGGGGCGCGGTCCAGGACCAGGAAGATCAGCAGCATGGGAACGCCGGTGCCGACGTGATCGGGCACCAGCAGCAGGACGAAGACGGGGTTGCCGAGCTGGGGCGCCAGCATGATGCCGGAGCCGATCAGCACCCGCGCCACGCCCTCCCGGCCCGTGGCCCGGCCCTTGGCCACCAGGCCGGCCAGCAGGACCAGCGCCGTGTAGGTGAATGCGGCCGCGGTGTGCACGACGGCCGGGCCCAGCCCGCGGATCAGCTCCACGAGCATGTACTCGGGCAGTTCGGTGGTGTAGAAGGAGACGTCGGTCAGGGTCCAGCCGTGCAGCACCAGGTTGCCGTGCAGCATGTCCCACGCTTCCAGAGCGTTGGACCCGCCGTCGGACGAGACGGACTGGGTCCACGACACCCGCAGGTAGCACAGGAACAGCACGACGCCCGCGCCCGCGTATGCGGCGATCCACGCGAGCCGGGCCCGGCTCGCCCGGCCCGGCGCTCGCCCTGAGCGGCCGGTGCCCGTGGCGGGCTGGTCAACGACGATGGCCGGGCCCGGCTGGGCCGGCCGCCGGGCCGGCATCAGTCGTCCCACGGCCAGTCGCGGTCCCGCTCGCCCGCGGCCATGGTCAGCAGTTCCTCGGCGTGGGCCTGGCCGAACTCGGAGTCCTCCAGGCCGGCCAGCATCCGGGACAGCTCTCGGACCCGGCCGGGCTGGTCCAGCCGCGTGACGCCGCTGGAGGTGACCAGGCCGTCGTCCGATTTCTCGACCATCAGGTGGTTGTCCGCGAACGCGGCGACCTGCGGCAGGTGCGTCACGGCGATCACCTGCGCGGAGCGCGCCAGCCGGGCCAGCCGCCGCCCGACCTCGGCCGCGGCCCTGCCGCCTACGCCCGCGTCCACCTCGTCGAATACGAACGTCGGCACCGGGTCCGCGCCGGCGAAAACCACCTCGATGGCGAGCATGACGCGGGACAGCTCACCACCGGAGGCGCCCTTGTGCAGCGGCAGCGGGGGCGCGCCCGGATGCGCGGCCAGCCTGATCTCGACGTCGTCGGCTCCGTGCGGGCCTGGCTCGTCCAGTTCGGTGAGCACGGCGCTCAGCGACGCGTGGGGCATGGCCAGCTCGGTCAGCTCGGCCGTGACCTCGGCCGCGAACCGCTCCGCCGCCGCCGACCGCAGCGCCGTCAGGTCCGCGGCGAGCGACCCGACCTGGGTGGCCAGCTGCGCCTCTTCCTCGGCCAGGGCCGCGATCTTGTCGGTGTCGCCTTCGAGGTCGGCCAGCCGCACCCCGGCCTGCTTGGCCCAGTCCAGGACCCCGGCGAGGTCCGCAGAGGCGCCGCCGTAGGCCCGGATCAGCCGGCTCAGGGTGGCCCGGCGTTCCTGCACCGCGGCCAGCCGGGCCGGGTCGGAGTCCAGCGACTCGGTGTAGGATGCGAGGTCCGCGGCAATGTCGGACAGGAGGTAGGCGGCTTCGGACAGCCTGCCCGCCAGCCCGGCCAGCACCGGATCGTGCGAGCGGACCGGATCCAGCGCCCGCCCGGCCAGCCCGAGCAGGGTCAGCACGTCCGAGGCGTCGACGAAGGACGAGGCCGGGTCGCCGGCCAGCCCCTCGTGCGCGGCGGCGGCCGCCGCGTGCAGCGCGTCGGCGTTGGAGAGCCGTTCATCTTCGGCGAGCAGGGCCGCGTCCTCGCCGGCCACCGGGGTGGCCGCCTCGATCTCGGCCAGGCCGAGCCGCAGCGTCTCAGCCTCGGCCGCGCGCTCCCGCTCGGCCCGCGTCAGCGCGTCCAGTTCCTCGCGGACCGCCCGGTGCCGCGCGAACACCTGCCGGTAGTCCGACAGCACGACGGCCAGCTCGGGACCGCCGAACCGGTCCAGCGCCTCCCGCTGCCGCCCCGGCTTGAGCAGCTGCTGCTGATCCGCCTGGCCGTGCACGGCGACCAGGTCATCGGCCAGCACCTGGAGCAGCGACACCGGCACCGAACGGCCGCCGGCGAACGCCCGCGACCGGCCTTCGGCCGACACCGAGCGGCTGAGCACGAGCACGGTCCCATCCTCGTCGAGGTCTCCCCCGGCGTCCTCGACCTCCCGGGCCACCTCGGGGGTGACCAGCAGCCGCCCCTCCACGGCGGCCCGCGCCGCGCCCGGCCGGACCCGCGCCGGATCGGCCCGGCCGCCGAACAGCAGCCCGAGCGCGGTCACGACCATGGTCTTCCCGGCCCCGGTCTCGCCAGTGAGCGCGGTGAATCCAGCCGACAGCTCCAGCATCGCGTCGTCGATGACGCCGAGGCCGCTGATGCGGACTTCCTCAAGCATGCTCGCCAGTGTCCTCCCAGGTACGGCCCCGCCAGCCCGCGACGGGCAAGCCGAACTTGGCTACCAGCCGGTCCGTGAAGCCAGCCGGGCCCGGCCCCTGCAGCCGCGCCAGCAGCACCGGAAGCGCGCCCCGGCGGACCTCCACCCGGGCTCCAGGCGGCAAGTCGACCTTACGCCGACCATCGCACCACAAAACCGCACCCGATGTCTCGTGTCCCGCGATCAACTCCACCGCGAGTACCGACTGGGGCGAGACCACCATCGGCGGCGCGAACAGTGCATGTGCGCTGATCGGCACCATGAGCAGCGCCTCCACCTCGGGCCATACCACCGGCCCGCCCGCGGAGAACGCGTAGGCGGTCGAACCCGTCGGGGTCGAGCACACCACCCCGTCGCAGCCCCAGCGGGAGAGCGGGCGGCCGTCGACCTCGGTGATCACGTCGACCATCCGCTCCCGCGCCGCCTTCTCCACCGTGGCCTCGTTCAGCGCCCAGGTGGACATGATGGCCGAGCCGTTGCTGCGCACGGTCACGTCGATCGTCATCCGCTCCTCGACCGTGTACTGCCGCGCCACCGCCCGCTCGACCAGGTCGGCCAGCCCGTCCGGCTCGGCCTCGGCCAGGAAGCCGACGTGCCCGAGGTTCACCCCGATCAGCGGCACCCGGGCCGGGCGCGACAGCTCGGCGGCGCGCAGCAGGCTGCCGTCGCCGCCCAGGACGATGACGAGCTCGGTGCCGTCGGCCGCCTCGGCGTTGGCCGGCACCTCCTCGGCGCCCAAGCCGCTGATCTCGCCCGTGATCGTGCGGACTGCGATTCCGGCGTCGGTCAGCCGCTGGGTCACCAGCCGGGCGCTGCGCACCGCGTTCTCCCGCCCCGTGTGCGCCGTCACCAGCATCGTGCGCTGCCCCACTTAGTTCCTCTTTTCCCGGGGGGACCTTCCCTCGGCACGAGGGGACTCCCCGTCCCCCCGTGCCCCCTTGGCCCCCCGGCCCCTGGGCCCCTCCGCGATCGCCCGCCGCAGCTGGTCCTGCTCGAGCGGCGGCGCGCCCCGGCGCAGCCACAGGAAATATTCCACGTTCCCCGCTGGTCCGGGGAGCGGACTCGCCGTAATCCCCCCTACGCCGAGGCCGAACTCGGCCGCCGCCCCGGCCACCTTTTCTATTGAGGCCGAACGGTCCGTGGCATCCCGCACCACGCCACCCGCACCGACCCGTCCCTTGCCCACCTCGAACTGGGGCTTGACCAGCAGGACGAAGTCCGCCTCCGGCGCCGCGGCGGCGACCAGGGCGGGCAGCACCAGGGTGAGCGAGATGAAGGAGAGGTCGGCCACGACGAGATCGGGCACCGGGGTCACCGGCCCGAGGGCGCGTACGTTGATCCGGTCCATGACCGTCACCCGGGGATCGGTGCGCAGCGACCAGGCCAGCTGCCCGTAGCCCACGTCGGCTGCCACCACGTGCGCGGCGCCGGCCCG
>Ga0187817_10001875_pt1 | contig 10564 bp, 9 predicted proteins | sample NC_wetland_sal_i_17_FD_132431 | JGI IMG/M metagenome (GOLD analysis project Ga0187817, IMG submission 132431) | Wetland sediment microbial communities from Neuse River Estuary, North Carolina, USA - SO4_2 | ecosystem: Environmental > Aquatic > Freshwater > Wetlands > Sediment | place: USA: North... | reverse complement strand
CGGAAACCACCAGCGCGAGCACCCAGCTGATCTTCGGCAACGCCCACACCGACCCCGAGAATAGAGAGATCGTCGCGGTCAACAGGTAGACCGCAAAAGCGGTCCACGCCCAAGCCCACCAGCGAAAAAACTCAAATCGTTGCAGTCGCGTGTATAGCGCCCATAGCAGAGTTACAAGGCACGCGGTCAGCAGCAATTGTGCGGTCGCGGAGTAATAGAGAGTGTCCGAGCCAGTTAGCATAGTGGCCGAAATCGTAAAATCCTGTGATTCTCCTACTGTCGGTGGGCGGCCTGATCTGGCTGAATCGCGAAATTATACACTATTTTGCATCGTTCCGTATTTTTGTCCCCACAACAGCCACAGCTATCAACAGCGCCAGGATCGAGTCGCAAGGGTGCCGATGTCGCAGAGTGGTGTGTGCAATATAAAAGGTAAAAGGAAAAACAATCGGAAAGGACGCAATCGGGAAGAAATAAATACGCTGTTGCTGATAGAGCCGCACAAGCCCCAAAATCACAGCCAATAGCGAAACGGCATTCCATGCCAGCAGACACCGGGCGAGCCATGAATCTGTGCGCTTAAAATCCTGCCAGGGAGATTCCGTGCCGAGCCACGTAGCAATTATTCTGCGCCCGAAAAGCTTTGAATAAAGTTCCGGGTGACTGCGCACAAAACCCACGGCTTTTTCCATTTTGTCACGCAGGAATTCGTTTTCGCCCAACTCGCCGTACAGATGGACCTGTTCGTATCGCGTAATGCGATTCACTTCGCGGGAATGTATGTCGAAGATATCATTGTTGCCGGACCAGAACTCATAGGCAAAATTGGAACGGAACGGAATGAAGCGATGGAATTGCACATAGTTGCGGGCGGTCCACGGCAAGCAGGCAAGAAACAGCGTAACGAGAGTCACAAGTCCCAATCGCACCTGCAAAGCACGATTACTTCGGCGTTGAAAGAGAATCCAGCCAAATAGAAATGGTAGAACCGCCCCAAGCGCCGGGTTTGTCAGTAGCGATAAACCGCAGAGTAATCCGTACATAGTAAAATCACGCCGACGCAGTGAATCTTTCAGTTCTAGGGTGCTCCATAGCAAGGCTGCTGCAAGAAGAACAGACAGCGAAGTGTCCCAAATCCACTCGAACGGCAGGATGATGCCACTGGGGAAAATGGCCCACATCCAACCCGCCAGCGCACCGGTTGTTAGTCCACCAATGCGTTTTCCAGCTTGAAACAGGAAAATCGTGGCCAGCGAAGAGAACACGCAATTTAACGATGCTGCCACATAAAAAGACCGCACAGTGAAGATACCAAAAAGTTTGAACATACATGCGACGATCAGTGGATACACCGGAGCCAGCCATGCCGTCGGGCCTGTCTGCTGGCGAAAAAGGCAACAAAATCCCTCTCCGCGTGCCAGCGCGGATGCCACATTGCCCACTTCATTTTGAAAAGGCACTGCGGCGAGCACTTCCGTCGGAATCAAATTGGCCATGTACTGGAAGTACGCAACACGCAGGACCAGCGCTACGAGTGCGATGAACCACTGAGAGCTTACCCATCGAAACACGCGTTCTTGCATAGAAGACAGAAGCATACAGCGATTCCGGAAACCACGCTCTTTCTGAACAACTCGACGAACGCGCGTCCGAATGCTTGTCAGATGCTGCAGCGTTCGAGTAGAGTTGGAGACCACACGCGACAATACGTTCAAGTCCCGCCCAGCTTGACGCAAACTCCGGAAAGGAAATAAATATGGTCCGAAAAGCAAGTTGGATTTTCTGCGCTCTCCTTGGAATCGCACTGATCGTGATCGGTTGTGGCAACGCTCAGAAGGAAGCCACCGAAGCGGCGATCAATGCGGCTCAAGCGGCGATTAACGCTGTCCAGGCTCAAGCCGAGAAGTATGTCCCAGATCAACTGCAAGCCGCTCAGACAGCACTGCAAACCGCAAAGGATGCTCTGGCTAAGGGTGACTATCAGGCGGCTTTGTCGGCAGCCCAAGACGCTGCAAGCAAGGCGAAGGATTTGGCGGCCGCAGCAGCAGCAAAGAAGGAAGAATGGACCAAGGACTGGGCGGATATGAGCTCCACCATGCCCAAGTCTTTGGACGAAATCAAAAATAAGTTGAACGCGTACTCTCACGGGGCCCACATGCCCGCGGGGATGGATAAGGGCAAGCTGGCGGATGCGAAAACTCAGTACGAACAATTGAAACAGAGTTGGGCGGATGCCTCGGCTGCGGCAACCCAAGGAAATCTCGGAGACGCCATGCAGAAAGTATCGAGCATGAAAGACGTGCTCGCCAAGTTAAAGGAGATGCTGGGAATTAAGTCTTAAGCAATGACCAAAGGTCGATCGCAAGGGGCGCCGAGCCAGGCGCCCCCTTTTTTTGAGAACCCGCACTCATCTAGAAGGATTCGACCCGCCACATCAGTCGCGCGGAAAACGACGTCTTCCTTGTCAGATCAGGGCGCCACAGCGCTAGAATTTGCGAACCCTGATAGACACGCTCGAATCCGCCTTCCGATTCCGATACTGTGTCAATCGGGGCAACCCAATACTCATCGCTTCCTGGAGCGTGCAGCGTGATCCTAAGCCGTTGCCACCCATCTTCCATCCGCAGAAGTGGTCCGGCCAGCGCCCCGCTAAATCGCAATATCTGCCGGCCATTGGACGTTTCAAAGAAACGGTCCCGCTCCGTTGGAGCCAATAGATTGATGACCGACTCTACTCCAAACCGCAATGGCATCGTCAACGGCGCAGAAAGCGTACACGAAATATCGCAACTGACTTCGCATCCCTGCGGCGCGGGCCCAAACAGGAAATGTTTTGTGATCACTAGCTTCGGTGGGTTTGTTGGATCAGTCGCGAATTCCGACAGTACTTGCTCAAACACAAGATCCGCGTAATTGGCCGAAGAATGCCGAATCTCGAAATCCCCTGCTGCCGGTGCCATCAATTCATTCAACTGCAGCTTCTCGTAATCGCCATAGGTTCGCGAAGGATCAAAAAAGAGCAATCGGAAAGAGTGGCGTGGAAAGCGGTCGTAGCGCAGAAATTGCTCCAGGTTGGGCTCTTTCACGCGCACCTGGTCGTGAATCGAAACCGCGCCGCCCGAGCTCGGAGTCATGGAAGCCGCTTCGCGAAGCCGCGAGTGATATGCCTCCGGCCGCCTCTGCATTGAGTTGATCAGCGTTGCCCCCGAGGGCCGAAAATCAAAAGCCGAAATTGTCGCGCCATCAGAGGGTTTCAGCAACGCCTGGTATTCGGGAGTACTGAACAGAAGCTCGGAATCCCCATCCGCGTCGTAATCAAGAAATTCTACCCGCGGCAGTGAACCACCAGGTGTGAGCTGGTCCACCAGAGTTTCGGCACGCACCAGGTTGCGCCATACCTCCGTGCGTAAGTGCGGGGCATACAATCCACCGAACACGCCATGCCAGTATGCATCGTTCCCCTGCCCGCGCAGCAGCTGGTCCCGGGCCTCCTGCAGGTGAACGGTGTGTTCCGGGCTGGACCGCCGCGGAGGCACAGCGGCAACACAGGCGGAAACGCGCAACATTTTTTTGTGAAGCAGATTCGACTCCGGGTACTTCCGGAAAAATCCCCGCCATCCGCCGCCCCGAAGAAACGTGAGAAGATCCGGCCGCGCCGAGAATTCCTTGTGCAGGCCATAAAAGCGCAAGCGCGTGCTGGTCGGCAGCACCCACTCCATCATTTCCTCATACGACGCGGTGGGCAGGTCTGCTCGTCCCAGTGGCACATGTGATCCAATGCATTCGCTGGGCGTAATGGTTCTCAGCCAGTCTGCATTTTCCTCTAGCGCCTCAAAGAATTTCGTCAACCACCCATTCGTATAACAATGCTGAAATGTGCCCGGCCAGACCCCAAATTTCTCCATGTCGTCGCCGAACGCTGCTACCCCGCCAGGATGCTGTTTCGCAGCTCCTTTGAAGAAGGCGATCGATTCTTCCACTTGTCGAAATGGGATTAGATAGCGAAGTTCCTTCAGACCTGGAAAAAGCCAGACCGACTTCCCGCAATCTTCCGCGATGTATGGACCAAAAAGTTCCTGCGGTTCGAAGCCTGCCGCCAGGAACGGAAGATCATCCACGAGCGTGTAAGCCACGTTGGCAGTTGCCAGCGACGAGGGAAGTTGCGGTTCCCAAACACGCTCCGCGAGCCAGGCGCCTGTCGGACGTTTCCCAAAGTGCTTCTCAATGTAATCCGCAAGGCGCGTTATCTGTTCGTGCCGGTCCTCCTCTGGGATGGAAATAAGGATCGGCTCATAGAAGCCCCCCCCAATCAGTTCCACTTGGCCAGACGCAACCAGTGCCCGCAGGCACTCAAAATATTCTGGGTGTTTCTTTTCAATCCACAGGAGCAAAGGGCCCGAATAATGCAGCGCCAGGCGGATCTTGGGGTGCTTCTCAATCAAGGAAACAAACGCGTTGTAGGAGCTCTGGTAACACTCCTCGAAAACGTGCTCGAAATTGCCGGAAGGTTGGTGGGCGTGGACTATCAGTACAACGTGAAATGGCGGGACTATCGGAGTCATGAGGCTCATCTTCCATGATACCCCGAGAATCACAAACCAACTAAACTGTGCGGGTCACTGCGATCGAAGTTCGTTTTACTTCGAGCGAGCCAGCAGCCAATCCCCGATCATTTTAAGGACATCCGGCGAGAACGTCTCCTCGATGGCCGCATATTCGGTGGGCGACCCCGTATATGCATGTTGGAAAAGATGGTTCAGTTCCGGCAATTGCCGCACCTCTGCCTGGTCGTTCCCGCTGTCTGCGAACGCTTTCTGGACCATCGGCGCATTAATTTTTGGCGGCACCTGAAGATCTTTTTCGCCATACAAGGCCAGCACTGGACACTTCGTCTTCTTCAAGTCCCGCAACGGATCATACGAAAGAAAGTAGCGAAACCACGGTGACGTCATCATGTGCAGTTGCGCTTCCAACACCGGCGGCGGCAACGCCGAGTCCAAGCCGCTCTCTTTCACAAGCGTCTTGAGTGTATCCATCACTACCGCCGAATCCGGCTCTTTCTGCACCAATTCATACGCTTGCTTGTCGAAGTTGAGGCTCGCGAGTACCTGCGCGTCGCTCAATCCCCCCGCTCGCGCGATCAAATCGGATTGATTCAACAGCGTATCTTCGCCTTTCGTTGCCGGCGCCGATAAAAGAACAATCCAGGGAAGGTCGTGCGAATCTGCCGCAAGAGTCGGCGCAATCATCGCGCCTTCACTATGCCCAATCAGTCCGATTTTCGCGGGGTCAATCTCTTTGCGTGTTTTCAAGTAGGCGATAGCGCACTGTGCGTCGCTCGCCAGGTCCATCGTCGTTGCTCTTTCCACCGATCCGGTGGACTCGCCAACCCCACGCTTGTCGTACCGCAACACCGCAAATCCTCTGCGGGTCAGATAGTCCGAAAGAACCAGGAATGGCTTGTGATTCGCAATTGCCCCATCGCGGTCTTCCGGACCGGAACCCGCGATCAGTAGGGCTGCCGCGAAAGGCCCTGTCCCCTTTGGAAGAGTCAGCGTACCCACAAGGTCCACGCCAGCCTTCTCGTTGGAAAACTTCACCTCTTCCTCGCGATAGGGATATGGCTTCACAGGATTCTGCGGACGGCGCAGCTCCAACGGCTGGTCAGAGCGTTTGAACTCCAAATTCTCCTTGATTTCACTCTGCACCCAATCTCCGTCGATTCTGCTCTTGGTCACGTCCAATGTCCCGTCGTACGAGCTGGACAGCGCAGGAATCTCAAAATGGAATACGGATTCCTTCAACGTAACCTTCGCCGCGGGGAGCCCGCTGACGAACTGGTCCAGGCTATCGAGCGCCGCGATTAATTCGCCATTCGAGTCATGGTAGACATGCAATTGAAACCGCAAGCGCAAGCCGTGGGACTGCAATGCGCCCTGCCAAATCCCTTCCACCGGAAATTTCGCGCTTTCCGGCTTGTGTGAGGCAGCTTCCCGGTGAAATATCACCGGCAACGAAGCACTCCCCTGTCGCCAGTCTCCCACGATGGTCTGCTGATCAGCCGAGACTTTACCCTCAAAATTGGCGCCCACTGTTTGGATCTGAAATGTCAGTTTTCCCGCGTTCAAAGATACGGAACCGGCCTCGATGCCAAAGACGGCCTGATCCAGGCTGTCGAGTGTGGCATGCAGAACACCTGCGGAGTTTCTGGAGAGATGTAAGACAATATGGAGCTGGGCTTCGCCCGCCTGCAGTGCACCCGTGTACGTGCCCTCCAAAGGAGGCGGCGGCGTCTGAGCCGGAGAAGGAATTGCCCCGGGGAGAATTGCCAGCCCCAGTATCGCCACACAAATCAATCTGAAATTGCGCAAAACGCAGCTCCTCACTTTTACGAATATAACCTTAGCCGATTGGATGAGTGCTGACCGGAAAAAGGCGGCCTGGAACCGCAATGGCGCTGCGAGGTAGTCTCGCTGCGCCATCGGAAATTACCCAAGGAGTGTGGCTCGCGCCAAAGTTACTTCTTCTCGTACCATTCGGCGTTGATTGCCGTGAACTTCTGCCACTTTTCCGGCAGGTCTTCCAGCGCGAAGATGGCAGTCACAGGGCAGACCGGCACGCAAGCGCCACAATCGATGCACTCTACGGGGCTGATGTAGAGCATAGTTTCGGTCTGGTAAGCTGCTTCATCCTTGCGCGGATGGATGCAGTCCACGGGGCAAACATCAACACACGCAGTATCCTTCGTGTTGATGCAGGGTTCGGCAATCACGTAAGCCATTCACAATCTCCTTTGAATGAGCAGCGAACCGGGAGTATACAGCCGCAGCTAACCGTCAACGTCTGAAGATACCACGGCACTGCCAGGTCGCAAGCGCGTCTTTTTATTTTACGTGGGACCTGAGAGTTTCTCAACTTGTGTCCATGCGTTCCCACAATTAGTCTGCAGCGCGTCCGGAGGCATCCGACGATAGCTCGCAATTAGCCCTACAATGGAATACAGGAGGCTTACATGTTGGATTTGAAGGGAAACAAGATAACCTATTACGGCCACAGCACCTTTGGCCTGACTACTCCCAGCGGCCAAGTCGCCATCATCGATCCCTGGGTGATGACTAACCCCCGGTGCCCGGAATCCCACAAGAAAGTCACTCGTTTGGACGCTATCTTTATTACCCATGCGCACAGCGACCATGTCGGTGATTTGCTGGCCCTTGCCAAACAGCACAAGCCGAAAGTGTTGGCCACCTTCGAAACCTATCTCTGGTTCGACTCCAAGGGTACAGGCGCTCAAGCTCTGCCCGGGAATAAGGGTGGCACGCAAACTGTCGGCGATTTTGAAGTCACCATGACTCACGCCTTTCATTCCAACTCAATCGATGAGAACGGTCAGCGCATTTACGCTGGCGAACCTGGCGGCTATATCGTGAAGCTCCCAGGCGGCGTCACTCTCTATCATGCGGGAGATACCGCCGTGTTTGGTGACATGAAGCTGATCGGCGAAATGTACAGGCCCGATCTGGCCTGCCTCCCCATTGGCGATGTCTTCACCATGGGACCGCGCGAAGCGGCTATGGCCATCCGCCTCCTTGGCGTCAAACACGTCATCCCCATGCACTACGCGACTTTCCCCATGTTAACAGGGACACCCGAAGGCTTGCGCGAGCAGTCCAAGGACATTGCCGGACTACAGATACACGCCTTAAAGCCAGGCGAAACCTTGGAATAATTGGAGTTTGCACCGCTTACGAGCGGAAGAAGTTGCGAACAAAGAAGCTCACGTTCGCTGGACGCTCGGCCAGTCGCCTCATGAAATACGGAAACCACTCCTGCCCATATGGCACGTAAATCCGCACGCGGTAGCCATCTCGCACCAATTGGCGTTGCAGGTCAGTCCGCACCCCGTACAGCATCTGAAACTCGAAGTCGTCCTTTGAGATTTTCTTTTCCGCCGCGCAGCGAATCGTGTCCGCGATCATGCGTGGGTCATGTGTGGCAATTGCGTGGTAGAAACCACTCGGCAGCAGCAAACGCATCAGCTTCACGTAATTGCCGTCCACGTCCTGCTTCCGGGGGAACGCCACTTCCGCTGATTCCTTGTACGCACCCTTGCATAACCGGATGCGGCAGCCATACGAGAGCAAATCGTGAATGTCGCTTTCGCTGCGGTAGAGATAAGCCTGGATCACAGCCCCCACACACGGCGTCTGAGCGCGTACGCGTTTCACCAACTCCACCGTGCGCTGCGTGTAAATCGAGCTTTCCATGTCGATGCGCAAGAAGCTCTCGTACGCCGCAGCGCGCTCCGCGATCGACAGCACGAGGCCTTCGCAGAATTCCACCGAGATATCCAGCCCCAATTGCGTAAGTTTGCAGGATACGTTGGCTTTCAGTTTTTCCTGAGCGATACGGTCATACATCGCAAGGTAGGTGTCGCGCACTTTCTGCGCATCGGCGGGAGTCACCACATTTTCGCCCAGGCAGTCCAGCGTCACCAGCATTCCCGCATCATTGCATTCGCGCGCTGCTTGTATTCCTTCGTCGAGCTGCTCCCCGGCGACAAAACGGTGCGACATCCGGCGCGTTGTGCCGTTCGTCGTGACCCAGTGGGCTAATCCTTTACTTTCGGAAAGTTTCAGAAGAGTCGAACGCAGCATGTACAAGTCAATTATGCCCGGAGTTGCCGGAAGAGGCCAGTGGCGAGCTAGTCTTTGTGCTCTGCTAGAAACTTTTCCGCGTCCAGCGCCGCCATGCACCCCGAACCCGCAGCGGTGACAGCTTGCCGGTACCGATGGTCCTGCACATCACCGGCAATGAATACCCCAGGAACTTTTGTGAGGCTCCCATGACTCGCGATCAGGTAGCCATTCTCGTCCATATCCAGCTTCCCGCGAAAAACCATGCTGTTGGGGTCATGCCCGATAGCCACAAATATGCCGTCCACCGAAAGCTCTCGAGTCGCGCCGTTCTTCACGTGGTGCAACCGCACTCCGCTGACCAATCCTTCCGGAGCAAGAATTTCTTCCACGACAAACGGTGTCACAAACTCCACCTTGGGATTTGCCTTCGCGCGATCAATCATGATCTTCGACGCGCGAAATTCCTCGCGCCGGTGTATCAAGTACACCTTGCTGGCGTGGCGCGTTAGAAAGGTAGCTTCCTCCATCGCTGAGTCACCGCCGCCCACAACGGCGATAGGTTTGGTGCGGAAGAAATACCCGTCGCAGGTCGCACAGGTGGAAAGGCCGCGGCCGATCAATTCCTTTTCTCCCTTCAAGCCCAACAGTCGCGCGGACGCACCTGCGGCCACAATCAACGCGCGGGTTTCGTACACATCTTTTCCCGCTGTTATCTTGAACGGCCGCTGCCTCAAATCGACTTCGGTCACGGTTCCTGCCTTGAATTCCGCGCCGAACCTCATGGCCTGCTTGCGCATGTTCTCGATAAGTTCCGGGCCCATAATCCCGTCTGGAAATCCCGGGTAATTCTCGACATGGGTCGTCAGCGAAAGCTGTCCCCCTGGTTCGTGGCCATCCAACACCAGTGGCTTCAGGTCGGCGCGACCCGCATAAATGGCGGCTGTCAGACCGGCACAGCCACTGCCGATAATCGTCACGTTATGCATGCAGTTCAACTCCACGCATTAGATTCACAAGTAAGACTTTGGGGTACGGAGCGAACGATCATTGTAGCATCCCTATGAAAATGTTGACCTATTGCACGAGAAAAGTGGGAGAGAGCAACCCGACTGCAATTGAAGCCAATTTGGCAATTAGCAACATCACGTCACGGTAGACGTCGTTCTCTCATCCCAATTAAGCTGCTTGCTCACAAACTTTCCTCCAGGAGTCACATATGGATCCCCGTTATCCCATCGGCAAATATCAAACGCCCTCCGATGTCTCGCCGGCAAAGCGTGCTGACGCCATCCGCGAAATTGCCGCCGCCCCACAGAAAATCCGTGCTGCGGTGCAGGGCTTGAGTGACTCCCAACTGGACACGCCGTATCGTGAAGGAGGTTGGACGCTTCGCCAAGTGGTTCACCACGTGGCCGACAGCCATATGAATGCCTACGTTCGTTGGCGCCTGGCTCTGACAGAGACGCAGCCGACCATCAAACCCTACGAAGAGGCTGCCTGGGCCAAACTGGAAGATGCCGCTCATGCACCTGTGGAAGTCTCACTCAAGCTTCTCGAATCTCTACACGAACGCTGGGTCCGCTTGCTCCAATCCGTCAAAGATCAGGAATTTGCCAGGACCTTTCGCCATCCGGAGCATGGCATCCGCACCCTCGACTGGATGCTCTTCCTCTATGCCTGGCATGGCAATCATCACACCGCCCACATCACGGAGTTGCGCAAGCAAAAAGGATGGTAGCCGAGCCGCGAGTGGCCGAATGCTGGGCCCTCGTGTAGGATGAAACAGACTTGCAAAGGAGATTCTTTATGACGCGTCCTGCTGGTACTTACGCTGTGTTCGAAACTTCCTTGGGAAACATCGTCGTGAAACTCTTTGAGAAGGAAGCGCCCAAAACCGTCGAGAATTTTATTGGCCTCGCCGAAGG
>Ga0187817_10001874_pt1 | contig 10564 bp, 9 predicted proteins | sample NC_wetland_sal_i_17_FD_132431 | JGI IMG/M metagenome (GOLD analysis project Ga0187817, IMG submission 132431) | Wetland sediment microbial communities from Neuse River Estuary, North Carolina, USA - SO4_2 | ecosystem: Environmental > Aquatic > Freshwater > Wetlands > Sediment | place: USA: North... | reverse complement strand
CTTCGGTCAGCGTCGCTTCGAAGCGCGCCACCAGGTTCGCCGAGCTGACGATCTCCTTGCCAAAGCTACGCAACAACTCGAGCGTGCCCGCGTCCACCAGCGAGATGTACGGAATCTGGTTGTTGGGCGAGTACTGCATGGTGACGCGATGGTAGGGCTTGAGCATGGCCTCGAGGTTCTGCCATAGCTCCTGCCAAGCCGAGTACTCCATCTTGCTGCCAGGCAGCGAGTCGAGATGATGGCTCTCGATGCGGTGGACGAGCTTGACCGGCTCGCCTTGCGCGGGAATGAGATAGAACCATCGCCGGGTGACCATTAGGTTTTCGGGCAGGCCCAGAACGCGGTAGGCAATGGGATCGCGGTGATGATGGTCGTAGAAAAGCCATGCATCAATGTTGCGCTCGCGCAGCGCGGACTGAATGGCAGAGAGGTTCATGGGTAAGTGACTATTCTAAACAAGCCGAGGGGTTTTGGGCGAATCGAGTCGTGTGCATTCCTTCTTCTTGCCATGGCGATCCACGCGAGATCCCCTTCGGCTCCGCTCAGGGCAGGCTCTCCCTCCGCCTGAAAAACGGCTACGGTCGGGATGACGCGGACAAGACCTTGGTCTTTACGCGCTTCGGCAGCGTTTCACACGCAGTGCGCAATACCAATCGGGGCGCACGCTTACGAATGCTCATCAGGTAAGGCACCGTGCGTTTTGCATCGGCCTTGGCCGTCTCCCGCAGCAGCCACCCCAGGCCTTTTTTCACCATGTCGTCCTGGTCGGAGAGCAGGGAATTAGAAAGGCGAGTAATTTCGTCGAAGAACATTTGCCGCCGCGTGCCCCGGATGAGAGCGACGCAAGCCGCGCGCCTGTGCCAACGATTACGGGATTTTGCCCAGCGGAATACTTTCTTGCTGCGCTCGGGTTTCAAAACAATCATGGGCGCGATCAGGTAATGTACCAGCGCATCGTGATCGACCCAACTGGAGATGCGGCTCAACCACGACTCAAACAGGCGAAACTCGCGGTCGCCGAGTTTGCCAGTCAACTTCTCCAGGAGGTACACAGCGAGGATTTTTTCTTGGAGCATGTCTCCCCGAAACAGCTCGTCGGCAACCTGAATCAGGAAATCCAGGCCCCGCTCTCGTCGAATTACCCGCCGGAAGCGGACCGCCACTTTTCGTAGCTCACCGGTGTACCAGCCACGCGACTTGATCTCCTCTTTGAAGAACCACTGCGCTTCCTCGGAGTGAGGCGCAGAGCCACCGTCTTTCAGCACACGGCGGATGTGAGCAGCGATGTAGTCGGGCGTTACTTTCTGATTGGGCATGGGAGCTACTTTGCCTGCACGGCGGTAGTCGTCACGGTTTTGTCGTAAATCCACAGCAGTGCCGCGGTAGCCACCCCCACCCCAGTCACGGCCCACCAGATGCGGCTGGGCTGATGCGCCACTTCGCCGAAGTGGTGAATGAGCATGCCTCCGAACCAGCCGCCGAGGAGCGATCCGATTCCAATCGGCAGAAAAGCGAAGCCCATGTACGTTCCCTGCTGCCCCGGAGGCGCGAGGCGTGAGATGTATTCGTAGTAGCGCGGGGACTGCGTGATCTCCCCGAGAGAAACCGCAAACAAGGTAACGATCACCATGGGAACCGTGGGGTGGGCAATCAGAATCAGCCAGGCGAGGCCGGAGATCAGGGTCCCCAAGGTGATGGCGCGAAACGCCGGTATGCGTTGGGTGAGGAAACTGACCACCATCTGCAACGAGATTACCGTCAGCGGTCCGGTTACGAGGAGCAGTTCGGTGTCGGTCTTGGGGTTGATGTAATCGTGGATATAGAGCGGCAGGATGATGAATTCCTGCCAATAAACGATCCAGTAGCCGGAGAAGATCAGGAGAAAGAGCATGAAGCGCGGGTTGGAGATAACGGTCAAGAAATTTCTGGCTGCATGCCCGAGGCTGGCGGTGTGCCGGTCATCCGCGCTGCGCGGCTCTTTGAAGAGCAGCAGGACAGCGAAGAACATCAGGAACACGCTGAGGGCGGCCACGCGAAATACATTCTCCACGATCATGTGCTGGTGCACCCAGGAAGCGACATACGGGCCGGCCGCCCCGCCGATGTTTACCAGCGTGTAGTAGATGGAGTAGCCGATGGAGCGGACGCTTTCTTTGGAAGCGCGAGCCGTGGTGCCGACCACGCAGGGCTTTACCAGGGCGACGCCCAGCGCAGGGAGCATCAGCACAATTGTCACTAGAACGATCAATGGCATGGCGTTGCGCACTGGTGCCAGCCAGGGAGACCCAATCGAGCCCAGCAGGAAATAAGAACCGCTCAGGATGAAATAGGCGAGCGAAAGCGAGCGGCGAAACCCCAACCGGTCGGTGAGGGCTCCGCCGAATGCGGCCAGAAACCATACCAGCCCTCCAAACAGCCCGGTCAGGCTGCTGGCCTGCTCCACGCGGAAATTCAGCGTCTCGTGGAGATAGCGCGCCAGCGACGCGAAGGCAGCATAGTAAGAGAGGCGCTCGAAGAGTTCGCTGATGTTGGCGACCCAGAAGGGACGCTCGAATCCGGTGCGAATCTCGTGCAGGCGTTGGGAAAAGGTCAAAAGTGGCTCCTGATGGCCAAAATGTGGCGCGAGCGCCCTCGCCCGCGTTCATACACCCAGACGGTTCCGGACTTCCGCCGCTGACAGGCCCGCAACTCTGATCACTTTTGTGCGGCTGGTGTGGCCGGAGGCTATGGTAACGGAAGAACGCGGAACCTTCAAAAGCTTTGCGAAAAATTCGATGCAGGCTTCGTTGGCCCTGCCTTCGATGGGAGCCGCGGTCAGGGACACCTTGAGCGCGTCGCCTACTTCGCCGGTGATGGCATTCTTCTTCGCGCGAGGGTGGACTTTGACAGCGAAGGTAGCGCCTGATTCGTTATCGCGGATTGGAATCATCGAAAAGGCTGTTTTCACCACAGAGTCACGGAGACACAGAGGAACCAAAACAGAACATAGCAAAAAACCAAGAAATTGCCAGGCACCGCCACGCTATAGATTTCGATCTTCGATTTTCTCGGTGTCTCTGTGACTCTGTGGTGAACTATGTTCTTCTCTCCCCAAAGATCGCGGTACCGACGCGTACGCAGGTTGAACCTTCCTCGATGGCGACCTCGAAGTCATGCGACATGCCCATGGAGAGCGCGTCCAGACTAATTCCCGGGAGCCGACGCGCGGCAATCTGGTCCCGTAATTGGCGCAGCCGGCGAAAATAGGGCCGCGCCTGCTGAGGGTCATCCGTGAACGGCGGTACCGTCATAAGGCCGCGAAATTCGAGGGATTCGAGTCGCGGCGCGGCTTGAAGAATCTGGTCCAACTCCCGAGATTCGGCAGCTACGCCGCTTTTCGCGGCTTCCCCACCAACGTTGATCTCGATCAGAACGGCCAGCTTCTTGCACAGGGAGCGTGCTGCGGCATCGAGCTTTTCAGCCAGCCGCAGAGAATCAACGGAATCCACTGCGCTGAACAGCTCCGCGGCTTTGGCTGCTTTGTTGGTCTGGAGATGGCCGATCATGTGCCACTCCGCATCTTTCAAATCGTGCAGAGCGTTGGCTTTTTCGGCAAACTCCTGGACGCGGTTCTCGCCGAACAGGCGCAGTCCCGCCTCGTAAGCCTCGCGAATGCGTTGCGGAGAGACGGTCTTGCTCACCGCCATGGGTGCAACGTCGGCGGGATTTCGTCCGGCACGGTGCGCAGCAGATTCGATGCGCTCACGGATAATCGTAATGTTTTCGGCGATAGACATCGAAAGAAATCAGCGAAGGAGATTCGCCAAAGGAAACACAGGCAAAATTCGTAACCTCAGGCGCTAAAGCGCGCTGGATAAGGAAAGCCATTATCGCAGCGCTGAAAGCGCTGCGCCACCCAAAATCGTCCCATCGTCCGGAGATCTTTCACTCCGTTCGGGATGATCGCTGCGAGGCTCAGATGCCCGGAGATCGCTCGCTGCGCTCGGGATTACGGCGCCATCTTCTTCGCACCACGCGGGCGAGGGCGCCCGCGCCACACGACCTTACATGATGGCCGTGGGCGGAGCGGGCTCGTCCGGGCTACCGGCGTTAGACAGCGGCACTTTCATCATGACAAAAATCAGCACCGCCATACCGATCAAGCCCGAGAAGGAGAAGTCTCCAATATCGATATGCCAAAGCCGGTGATTGCTTCCGACGACGCCGGCGATCACCAGCCCGCACAAGGCCTCTCCAGCAATCAGCCCCGACGCAGTCAGCACGCCCGCGTTGTCAACGCGCGCCTTCTGGGCATCATTGTAGCCGCGCCGATCACGGACCTTGTCGGTAAACCAACGAATCACTCCGCCCACGAAGATGGCAGACGTTGTCTCCAGAGGCAGGTACATGCCGACGGAAAAGAGCATGGGGCTTTTCACTTCCACCAGGATCATGGCGAAGCCCATGAGGATGCCGACCACCACCAGGGGCCAAGCCATGTTGCCGCCGACGATGCCTTGAGCCAGCATGGCCATGAGGCCAGCCTGCGGCGCGGGTAGGGCTGCGCTGCCGAAGTGATAGGCCTTGTCGAGAATCATCAGCGGGAAGAACAAAACCAGAGAAGCCACAATAGTGCCAAAAATATCTCCGATCTGCATTTTTGCCGGTGTGCCGCCCAGAATGTGGCCAGCCTTCAAATCCTGCAGCATTTCGCCCGCGACCGCGGACGACACGCAGACCACGGCTGCCACTCCGAGAACTGCGGCCACGCCGCCTACGCCCGAGACTCCCAGAGCCACCATCAGCAGCGCTGCGACCACCAGCGTGCACAGCGTCAGGCCGGAGACGGGGTTGTTCGACGACCCAATCATACCGACCAGATTGCCGGAAACGGCGGCGAAGAAGAAGCCAAGCACGATCATGACCGCTGCGGCGACCACAGCGCCGGCGACGACCTTGCTTCCGCTCAAGTTGTGTGCGCCGGCGATGAAGTAGTAGTACAGCCCGATCATGGCGATGAAAACCAGCCCTACGCCCAGAAAAACCACTTTCGCGTTGAGGTCGCGGTCCACGCGGCTGGTTGCCTTATGCGCTTCAGCGGATTTCTTCAGGTCAGAAACCGCACGCTTCATCCCCGCCAGGAGTTGCTTGCGCATACGGAAAAGCGTGAAACCGGCGCCGACCAGCATGCCGCCCACGGCAATCGGACGCACGATCGAATACCACACGCTGAATGCGATGCCTCCCCAATACGCCGCTGGGTTTGCGCCAGCCGCCATCGCTGGCAAGGTAGGCCCCAGGAAGTAGATGAGGAGTGGAACCAACAAACCCCAGGCAACCACGCCGCCGGCAAAGTTCAGCGATGCCAGCCTCGGCCCAATGATGTAGCCCACACCCAGGTAGGCGGGGCTGACTGCCGGCGAGGTGAACTGCGACATCCCTCCCGTCGCCAGCATGGGCGCGGTGGTGCTACGACCCAGCCGTAAGCCGGTCGCCATTTTCGGAATGTTGATTAGAATATTTCTTGTGTACCAGAAAAGATTGACTTGCGACAGGAAGTACATCAACCCGCCAAAACCCATGTTGGCGAACAGAATCTTCGCGGCTTTCGAGCCCTGCTGTCCGGCTTTATGGATTTCCGAAGCAGCTACCGACTCTGGGAAGGGAAGTTCGGGGTCTTCCACCATCACGCGCCGGAGAAGCGTGACAAATAAAATGCCCAGCAGCCCGCCAATGACCATCAGCGCCACCGACGGCCAGTAGCGTTCCATGCCGAGGCTCGGCCACAATCCAGCGAGCACAAATGCCGGGATGGTGAAGACCGCGCCCGCCGCTACCGATTCGCCGATTGCGCCGACGGTTCGAGCTATGTTCTCTTCCAGCAGCGATCCCTTCATCAGGCGCAGGAGCGACATGCCGATGACCGCCGCCGGATACGTAGCCGCGATGGTCATCCCGGCCTTCAAGCCGAGGTAGGCGTTGGCAGCTCCGAGAATGGCGGTCATGATCAGGCCGAGAAAAACCGCTCGGAAAGTAAACTCCCGCATTTCCATGGTTTCAGGTACATAAGGCCGGTACTTCTTGGGAGCTTCAGTCGTCGTTGGAGTGCTCATGTTAGGGTCCTTTTGAACGATCAACTTACAGGATCAACGCTGTTGCCAATATATTTGCGGGACGGCGCACGTTAACACGATTGCAACATGTTTTACAAGCGCGGTGGTTGTGGCGATGCGAGCGAGATCCCTTCGCCTTCGCTCAGAGGAAATCCTCGCCCCGCTGGTGACGGCTGGAGCTTCGGGTGAGTCCCCTGCGCCCAGAAGGTCATGTCCGTTGCGTCCCGGCATGACGCGCCGTTATACTGAAACAGATTCGTCTTGCCGGAGCCCCCGTAGCGCCAGCGGGATGAGGGAGGACCGTCTTCAGCAGTAGCGAGGACACAATCCGGGATGCCGGGACCAAGTCAGCGGAGCAACCAAGCTGGCTGGTTTCGTGGGCTAGCAGTATTGCTGCAGGCCTTTTTGCCACGTTGTTCCCCTCCGATTGCCGTATCTGCGGTACGCCACTGACAAACATTTCGCGGCTGCCGGTTTGCGAAGGATGCATCTCGGGCATGCAGCCTATTGGCGGGGTTCTTTGTTCCATTTGCGGCGAGCGCCTGCCCATGCCTTTTGGTCCGATTGAGCCAGCCGCGACCCTTTGCGGATTATGCCGCCGGCTGCAGCCTCCTTACGTCAAGGCTACAGCTTATGGGAGCTACGAGAGCGGACTGCGTGAGTTGATCCATCTGCTCAAGTATGAGCGGGTTCGGCCTGCCGCCAATGTTCTGGGACGAATGCTGGCCGAAGCGGTTGCAGATTTGCGAGGCTTGTTTCAAGATGCACCGGTCTTGGTTGTGCCCGTGCCATTGCATTCGAGAAAGCAGCGCCAACGCGGCTATAACCAGTCGGAGTTGATCGCACGCGCCGCGCTGAAGGTTCTGGGGGCTGATGGCCGGTTTCAAATGGACGGGAGCATATTAGAACGCCGCCGCGAGACTCAATCGCAGATTGGGTTGTCAAGCCACCAGAGGCGGGAGAACATTCGCGGGGCATTTGCGGTGACCCAGCCCGAGGCGATCACAAATCGGGAGATTCTCCTAGTGGATGACGTGTTCACGACCGGTACCACGGTTTCCGAATGCGCGAGGGTGTTGCGACGGGCGGGAGCATCGAGAGTATATGTCGCAACTGTGGCTCGCACGTTGAAGTTCGAGGTCCAGCAGGCTGAAGTGAAGGCGGCAGCGCCAGTTGCGTTTGCTATGGCAGCGGCGGGATAGGCCGGCAAGCGAAGAAATTGCATGTCAGGAAAGTGGAACAATTCGGCGAGTAGTTCGCGGTTGATGTTTGCCTCCCCGGCTGCGGCTGGCATTCACCAGGATGGTGACGGCCACGCTCTGCATGCGCCCGTGTTGGTGCTGAACGCCTCGTACGAGCCGATTAACGTCTGCGCGGCGCGCCGCGCCGTTGTGCTGGTGCTCAAGGGCATTGCCATGACCGAGGAGGAGAACGGCCATTTTCTTCATGCCGCCCGGCTGGCGATGCGTCTGCCTTCGGTGATCCGGCTGCTGGAGTACCGGCGCATTCCGCATCAGACGCGGGCGCTTTCGCGCAAGAACATCCTGCTGCGCGACCGCAATACCTGCCAATACTGCGGGGAGCTATTGCCGTCGAGCGAATTGACCCTTGATCACGTAGTGCCGCGTTCGCGGGGAGGAGCTTCCACCTGGGAGAATCTGGTGGCATGTTGCCATCTCTGCAATCGCCGCAAGGGCAACCAGTCTCCGGCTGAAGCCGGCATGAAGCTGATGCGGGAGCCGCGCGCATTTAATCTGCATACCAGCCGCCACATCATGCGCCTGATGGGCCGCTCCGATGACAAGTGGCGGAAGTATTTGTTTTATTAGGTTCGAGGCTGCAGAGTTCAAGGCCTCAAGATTGGAGCAGCCCAGCCTCGTCCGCCTCACAACCTCGCCACTTTACGCTAGTTCGGCGGCTGCGAGGGCTGCTGCGGTTTCTGATCTTTTCCCTGATCGCCCTTCTCCAGTTCCTTGCCTTCGTAAGTGATCTTCACCTTGGAGCCGAATTTCCGGTAATTCTCATATTTCACAATCTCGCGAATATGCACATCGCCACTGGAAAAGTGCAGATCATCATCAGCGCGGGTGTAGGTCGGGAACCAGTACTTGCCGTCAATCTGCTCGCGATAGGTGGTAAACGAGGGGAACAGGTTTTCGTTATTCTTCTTCTTTCGGATGTCGGGCACAGTCTTTCCGTAGGTCTTCACGATCTGGAAATCGTGATCGTCCACCCAGATGCGTCCCTGGAAATAACGCTTTTTGCCCACAATCTGCTTAGGCGCCACATCGAAGACATAACAGTGCAGATCATCTTCCTGCTGCTGGCCCTTATAGAGAATGCTGTACTCATTGATCTCGTCGCTAGTGAGCACGAAGGGAAGCCGGTTCTCAATGTCGGCGAAATCTTCTTCGGTCATCATGATCCGTTGTAGCGAAGACTGCGGCGCAAAAACCACGTTCTTGATTTTGTGGCCAGCATCATCAAAGCTGACGTCGAAGACCTGCTGGTACTCGCCGTCCGGCGTGTTGCCTTCCAACGTCTGTACCTTTACGCTCTGCCGGTAAGCGTATTGATCGAGCGCTTCTTTGAACTCTTTTTCCTTGGCCGCAAAGCGCTGGGTGATTTCCTCCGGAGTGGTGTTCTTGGGCTGGGCGGGGTCGAGCGGGCCTTCATCGGCCGATGCTGGCAGCCAAAGCGCGCCCGCCAGAACAACCAGCGTGACCAGAAGGAAAGCGAAACGCGAAACAGATTTCATAGGATTAGTTTAACGAAAGCAGGAGGGAAACTGGAAACGGGCTGTTGCCTCATAGGCTTAGATTGTGGAGGCGCCGGCAAAGTTGCTGCCGAAATCCGAAGATCCGCGGTTGTATGGTGCAGCAGCCCCGGAACCCTGTAAGATGACAACCTAACTCCAATGCCTGCCAGTTCCCGCCCAGAAGCGCAGGGAGCGTTGCCCGCCGCTCCGGAGATCGCCCGCCTGGCCGCGCTGCCGGTAGTGCGCTCGGCGCTGGCCTGGCTGCGCGCTCAGGAAGCCCAGTTTGCTGTCTGGCAGCTTGAGATGGCACGGGTTTCCGCGCCGCCATTCGGCGAGACGGAGCGCGCGCGCTGGCTGGCAGAACGCTTCCGCGAACTCGATCTGCAAGACGTGCATATTGATGACGCAGGCAACGTTCTGGGCGTCTATGGTGGCGGGGGCGAGCAATACGTGTCTTTGAGCGCCCACATAGACACCGTTTTTCCGGCTGGGACTCCGCTAAACATTCGTCAGCACGGCGGTCGGCTCTACGGCCCGGGCATTTCCGACAACGGGGCGGGAGTTACGGCGCTGCTGGCCACGGCGGCGGCGCTGCGGAGCACGCGCCTGCCGCTCTCCACGCCGATTGTGTTCATCGGGAACGTGGGGGAGGAAGGCGAGGGCAACCTCCGCGGCATGCGCCACATTTTTTGCCATCCGCGGTGGAAGAGTGCGATCCGCTGCAGCGTGGTGCTCGACGGCGCAGGCTCTGACACGATCGTCGCTGAAGCCCTGGGCAGCCGGCGCTTCGAAGTCATTGTGCGTGGTCCGGGCGGACACTCCTGGAGCGATTTCGGCACCGCCAATCCTATCCTGGTGCTGTCGCGGGCGATTCATGCTTTTGCCCAGACTCCGGTTCCGTCGTCTCCGAAGACGACTTTCAACATCGGCGTAATTCGCGGCGGGACGTCGGTGAATTCCATTCCCGAGTCGGCGAGCATGCGGGTGGATATTCGTTCCACCTCGATGCTGGAAATCGAGCGCCTGGAAGTTTCGCTGCGGCATGAGCTCGAAGGGGCAATCGCCCACGAATCGCGCGCTCACGAGGCGCGATCTCCATCCCAGCGACGGCAGGCTGGACTGAGCTATGAGATTGTGGAGATCGGCAATCGTCCGGCGGGCGAGTTGGATGGGAATGCTCGAATTCTCAAGATAATTCGCGCGGTGGACGCGCATATCGGAAACGCGGCCCAGATTCAGCGCGCCTCCACGGACGCGAATATTCCGCTGTCGCTGGGACGGGAGGCAATTGCCATCGGTGGCGGCGGCACGGGCGGTGGCGCTCACACGCTGCAGGAATGGTTCGATTGCAACGGGCGCGAATTGGGGCTCAAACGCATTCTGCTGACGGTGCTGGCTCTGGCGGGCGTGGGGGAAGCTAAACTCAGCTCGCTTTGTTGACATCCTTCGAAAACCCCTACAAATCGGTGGTGGCTGACTCAGCCGCTATCTAAAAAATCTGCTTTCCGCTGCCCTGGAAAACAGCAGATTCCTCCCGGCTGAAGCCGGTCGGAATGACAAGCTCTTTGACAACGGGAGGGGCGTCAACAAAACCAACTCATCTAGTAGTAGTAAGTGTCCCAGCGTTGCTGGAGTTATCGACAATCTGCGACGGATACTTCGGGTCTCTTGGGGTCGTACGCCACTCGACACGGGGGGTGCGATTGTGGCAGAG
>Ga0187817_10001873_pt1 | contig 10567 bp, 8 predicted proteins | sample NC_wetland_sal_i_17_FD_132431 | JGI IMG/M metagenome (GOLD analysis project Ga0187817, IMG submission 132431) | Wetland sediment microbial communities from Neuse River Estuary, North Carolina, USA - SO4_2 | ecosystem: Environmental > Aquatic > Freshwater > Wetlands > Sediment | place: USA: North... | reverse complement strand
GGTCGAGCAGCGCGAGACCGGAAAGCCCATCTTCCACCTGCTGAAATGCCACCAGCACCGATTCGCGATAATTGGCGACCGATTCGTCGTAAGCAGCGCGGCTGGCCGCCAGTGTAGCGCGATTGCGGCCGCCGTTAAAAATCGGCTGCAGCACATCGCCACCTAGCGACCACAGAGCGCTGGGAGCGCTTATCAGCGTGGCGATGTCGCGGCTTTCAAATCCACCACCCCCGCCCAGCGTGATATGCGGATAAAACGCAGTCATCGCCAAGCCGACTTGCGCATTTTCGAATGCCATCTGGCGCTCGCTGGTGGCAACGTCAGGCCGGCGCTCCAGAATCTCCGATGGAACCCCGGTGGGAATCGCCGGAGGACTGGCGTCGAACGGCGCCTCCGCAAGACTGAAAGCCGAGGCGGACTTCCCCGTCAGCACGGCGATGGCATGTTCGTATTGTGCTCGCTGTTGCAGCACGAGCGAAAGCTGCGTCGCCGTCGCATCCAGCAACGCGGCCTGCTGGGCGACTTCCAGACCAGAGGCGACTCCGCCTTCGTGACGATGGTTGACCAAGTCCAATCCTTGTTGCTGTATTTCCACCGACTGCCGCACCACTCCCGCTTCCCGGTCAAGCTCGCGCAGGTTGAAATAGTCGGCAGCGAGCTCGGCGGTCAACACCAGACGGACATTTTCCAGATCGGCTGCGCTTCCCTGCAGCGAAGCGTTGGCCGCCTCGAGGTTGCGGCGCACGCGCCCAAATAAGTCAAGCTCGTAGCTGACGGAGAATGGGACGGTAAAATTATTCTGGGTAAAGGGTGGCAATTCGCCAGCCGAAAACGGACGGTTGCTGGAGACTGCCTCGCGCTGTCCGCTGGGATCGACGCTGACTACGGGAAAGTACGCCGACGACGCAATCCGAGCCTGCGCCCGAGCCTGGAAGAAACGGTCCTGCGCCGCCTCCAGCGACTGGTTTGCCTGCAGCAACTCCTGCTCCAACCGGTCGAGTTCCGCATCATGGAATATCTGCCACCAAGTGCCTTTGGGAATTGTGTCCTTCGGAGCAGCCGCCTGCCACGGCCCTTCGCCCTTCCACGCGTCGGGAACTGGCGCGGCGGGGCGCTTATATCGCGGGCCCACGGTGCAGCCCAGAGTGCAGACCGTGAGCAACACGGCAGCCAACGAGCCCAAGCAAATCACACCACGGAGACACCGAGACCCGGAGGAAGGACTTCTCATAGGCTCACTGCTGTATCGCAGTTGCTTCACAGGGGACGAAATCATGAATTCGCTTTTCTCCGCGCCTCCGTGGCGAGGTTCACGAGCGGCCAACTCCCGTGTTCGGCTTCGCGACGCGCACTTGCTGCCCTTCCTCCAGAGAGTCGGAGGGGTTGATGATGATCTGTTCGCTTACGTCGAGACCGCCCAGAATTTCCAGCGTAGCGCCGAAGTCGCGCCCAATGTTGATCGTGCGCAAATGCACTTTGCCGTCCTTGTCGACAACCGCAACCTGCGGTCCTTCGGTGCGGAAGAGCATGGCATTGACTGGGATCGTAATTCTTGGAACAGAAGTCCCGGTCGCAAAATGCACTTGGCCGAAGGAACCTGGCAGCAGTTTGCCATCTTTGTTCGGAACATCCACTTCCGTATTTAGGGTGCGGGTCGCAGGATCGATGGCATCAGCGGTGCGAGCCACCGTTCCCAGGAACTTCCGGCCAGGAAATTCCTGCAACGTGACGTTGGCCTTCATCCCGACTTTGATGTTCGGCGCGTACGCCTGCGGAACGCTGACGTAAACCCGAAGCGGATCGACGCGCGCTATATCGAACAGCTCTTTGCCAGTCGCTTGCGCTCCGGAATTGATGAGCGCTCCCGGATCAACATTGCGCCGCGTCAGGACACCGGAAAAAGGAGCGTATACGCTCTTGAAAGACTCGAGATCCTCCAAGCGGTGAACGTTCGCGTCTGCCGCCGCCAGGTTGGCCTGCGCCTGCTGGTAACCGCTGGTTTGCTGATCGGCTTCCTGCTGCGAGACCGAGTCGGACTTGCGCAGATTCGCCCAACGGTCGGCTGAAATCTTCGCCAACTCCAGCGCCGCTTTGATCTGCTCACGGCTGGCTCGGGCCTGCGACAGTTCCTGGTCGACTTCCGGAGTGTCAATCGACGCCAGCAGTTCGCCTTTCTCAACCTTGCTTCCAATATCCTTGTACCAGCGTAAGAGGTAACCATTGGTTCGCGCAAAGATGGGGGACTCGATAAAGGCCTGCAAATTGCCGGGCAACACCAGTTCGTCGTTGCTAGGTTCGGCTTGGGGTTGCACAACGGCAACCGTCGGAACCGAGACGGCCTCGGTTTCTTTTGCCAGCGCGTCGGTTTCGCTCTTCTTATTCAGAAAGGTGACCGCGCCAGCGGTGATCAGGACAAGGAGCACGGCGCCAATCAGAATCTTTCCCCGGCCCACCGGCGCGGGACCCAAATCCGAAGGCTGATAGTTGTCTGGACGCACGGCCTCGGTCTCATTCTGCTCGGTCGTTGCGGGCGGCGATTTTACTGGCATGATGGCGATCTCCAACAAGTTTCTAGTTTTGCTCCGATTGAAGCCGCGCCTCGCGGCGGCCATGAATAATGGTAAACACACTTGGCACGAAAAATAATGTGGCGACGGTTGCGAAGAGCAGGCCGCCAATTACGGCCCGGCCCAGCGGTGCATTCTGCTCGCCACCTTCTCCTAAGCCCAGCGCCATTGGCAACATGCCGATAATCATGGCGAGCGCCGTCATGATGACGGGGCGTATGCGCGTGTGGCCGGCTTCGAGCGCCGCTTGCCGCGCGGGCGCCCCCGCATTCATACGGTCGCGAGAAAACGAAACCAACAAAATCGAATTCGACGTCGCCACCCCCATGCACATGACCGCTCCGGTCAGCGACGGAACATTGAGCGTGGTGCGCGTAATCAGCAGGAACCAGCAGATTCCCGCCAGCGCTCCCGGCAACGCAGTGATGATGATAAAGGGATCGAGCCACGACTGAAAGTTGACCACGATCAGCAAATACACGAGCACGATGGCTCCCAGAAGGCCAAACCCGAGCCCAAAGAACGAGGATCGCATGGTCTGGATCTGCCCGCGAACCACGATTTGCGTTCCACGCGGCAGATGGTCCTGAAATGGCTTGAGCGCCTTCATGATGTCCGACGCCACCCCGCCCAGATCGCGTCCCTGCGTGCTGGCATACACATCGATGACCGGCTGCACGGCGTAATGGTTGACCACGGCAGGACGCGCCACCGGCGTGAGTTGAGCCAGATTGCCGAGCACCTGTGGGGCCTGGGCGCTGGTGGCGTTCACCGGCGTATTCATCAAGTCCTGCAACGACGTCACGCGATATTGCGGCGACTGAATGGAAATGTTATAGGTCACACCGTTCTTTGGATTCAGCCAGAAATTGGGAACCGTCTGGAAGCTTCCACTCAAGCTAACCAGCACGCTCTGGGCGACTTCCTGGGCATTCAGTCCGACCTGGTTGATGCGCGTGCGGTCCATATCCAGATGGAGAGTGGGCAAGCTCATCATTTGTTGCACGTGCACGTCGGCGGTGCCGGGAATCTGGCGCAAGCGATTTGCGATTCTCTGCGCGATGTTGTAGTTCCCGAGCATATCGGCGCCCATGACCTGGATGTCGACCGGCGCGGGCAATCCAAAATTAAGAATTTGCGACACGATATCGGCAGGCTGGAAGAAGAACTCCACGCCCGGGAAACGCGCGGGGAGTTCGCGGCGCAACCGGCGCACATACTGCGCCGTCGGATGATGGTGTTCCGGATTCAGCGCAATCAGGATCTCCGCATCGCTGGTCCCAATCACGCCGGAGGTGGAGTAGGACAGATTGATGCCCGAGTAGGGGACACCGATATTGTCCAGCACCGTCTGCAGTTCTTCCTTCGGAATTTCGCTGCGAAGGACTTGCTCCACTTCATCGCACAGGCGCGCGGTCTCTTCCACGCGCAGGCCGGGCCGGGCGCGAAAGTGCAGGCGGATCAGGCCGGCATCCACTTGCGGGAAGAAGTCCTGTCCCAGAAAAAACACCAGTCCGAGCGACAGAAAACAGAAAGCCGCAAAGCCGAGGGAGAATGCTTTCCGGTGCTCGAGCGTGGTCTCGAGCAGTTGCCGATAGCTGGCCCGGAACCTTTCAAACCAGCGTTCGAATCCGCGCTGCCATTTTCCCAGGAAGCCTTTCGGGTCGGCGACGCGGTGCTCATGCCCGCGCATGATAAACATCACCAGCGTCGGGATCAGGGTCCGCGACAGCAGATACGACGCCAGCATGGCAAAGGACACGGCTTCGGCCAGCGGAACGAAGAGGAACTTCGCGACTCCCGTCAGAAAGAACATGGGCACAAACACAATGCAGATACTCAGAGTCGATACGAACGCGGGCACAGCGACTTGCGACGCGCCGTCGAGGATGGCCTGTTTCATCTCTTTGCCCATGGCCAGATTCCGCTCGATGTTTTCGATCTCCACCGTCGCATCGTCCACCAGAATGCCGACGGCGAGCGCCAGTCCTCCGAGCGTCATGATGTTGATGGTCTCGCCGAGCGCGCTGAGCAGAATCACGGAGACGAAAATGGACAGCGGAATCGAGACCGCGATGATCAAGGTCGGACGCCAATCGCCGAGGAAAACAAGAATCATTACCGCGGTAAGACAGGCAGCAATTATGCCTTCCCGCACGACTCCTTGAATCGACGCACGCACGAAAAGCGACTGATCGAACAGAGCCTTGATGTTCAGTTGAGGGCTGAGGTCAGGCGGCAGATACTTCGCCGCGTTTTGCACCATCGTTTTTATGCCATCGACGACAGTCAAAGTGGAAGAGCCGCCCAGCTTATAGATCGACATCAGCACACCACGCGCGCCATCCTGCCGCACGATGTTGGTTTGCGGCGCAAATCCGTCTCGCACGTGGGCCACATCACGCAGGTAAAGGGTCGACGAATTCCAAGTCTTCACCGGCAGATCGTTCATCTCGGCCATGGTCTGTGGAGTGCCGTTCATCTCCACCTGGTACTCGGTGGGCCCGATCTTGGTCGTACCCGCCGGCAGAATCAGGTTCTGGGCGGAGACCGCGTTGACGATATCGATGGGCGTTAAACCATAGGCCTGGAGTTTGGCGGAATCGAGGTCCACTGCAATCTGGCGCGGCTTGCCGCCGTAAGGCCATGGAGTCGCCGCGCCCTGGACCGTGGTCAACTGTGTGCGCAAAAAATTGGTCCCCAGATCGAACAACTGCTGTTCCGGGAGCGTCTTGCTGCTCAACCCCAATTGCACAATCGGCGTTGTGGATGCCGTATAAGTGATGACCAGCGGCGGAGTCGTGCCCGGAGGCAACCCGCGCAGCATGGTCTGGCACATCGCCGTCACTTGCGTCACCGCCATGGAGACGTTGACGGAAGGCCGGAAGAAGATCTTGATCACGGCGATTCCGTTGAGCGACTGCGATTCCTGGTGTTCGATGTCGTTGACCGTGATCGTGAATCCGCGCTCGGAGTTGCTGACGATCCGGTCCGCCATCTCGCTCGGCGACATACCCGTGTAGCTCCACACCACGCTGACCACGGGAATGTTGATTTCAGGGAAAATGTCAACCGGGGTACGCAGGATGGTGATGGGCGTGAGAATGATGATGAGCAGTGCCATCACCACAAAGGTGTAAGGCCGGCGAAGCGCTAATGCTACGATCCACATAAGGCGGCCAAAACTGACGCTGGCGAAAACGTGTACTGCTGAAACCCGGTACCAGGGGAAACCGATACTGCCGGAACCCCAACCCCACACTCGCCTGGGTTATCCAAAATAGATTCAAAACAGTACGTTTCGGATTTAAATTATAATATACTTTGGTCATGGCTCAAAATCCCGTCCGGCGCGCCGAGGCTCGAAACACCAGGGTTCACGAAACCCGCAACGGAGACGGCGGAACGAATGGGAAGCGCCCGCCCGGGCGGCCGCGCAGTGAGGAATCGCGCCAGTCGATCCTCCGCAGCACGCTGAAATTGCTGAAACAGGAGGGCGGGTTCCCGGAATTGAGCATTGAGGCCATTGCCGCCGACGCCAATGTTGGCAAGACAACTGTCTACCGTTGGTGGCCGACCAAGGCCGCACTGGTCGCCGACGCTTTCTTCGCCAGCGCCGAAGAGGAACTCCAGTTCCCGAATACCGGCTCTGTTCAACGGGACATGAGCCTGCAGATGCGCAGGGTGATTCGCATCTTTCGATCCGACCGCGGCAAGGTGGTAGCGGCGTTACTCGCCGGTGGTCAGTCCGACCCGGAATTGCTCGAAGCTTTTCGCGAGAGATTCCTGTGGCCGAAACGCAGGCAGGCTTATCAAACTCTGCAGCGCGGCATCGACCGCGGTGACCTGCCCCCCGACAGCGATCTCGACCTCATCCTCGACTCGCTCTACGGCCCGATCTATATGCGCTTTCTGATCCGCCACGACAAACTCAACGAAGGCTTTGCCGACGAGATTTGCGGGTTGGTGCTCGATGGGGTGAAGCGGCGGTCGTAGCCCAGGACTTAAGTTGAGTTCGAGCCCCGCTGCAAATTGAACACCGCCCCAGCCGCAACCCCTACCTCCTAAGCTGTTTACCTGCATAAACTTACCGTTTGATTGAAAAATCTGACGAATGCCTGATCGGCCTTGCGCGAAGTCGTCGTTACGGCTAAACTTTAAATGCGACTGAAACAGTCGGATTTTAATCCGACTAGATAGGTCGGCATTTGCGGCCATGCTGAAACTAACCAAAAAAGCCGATTACGGCCTCATGGCGATGAAGCATCTGGCCGAGCATGCTGACCAGGGCGCGTGCAGCGCCAAGGATGTCGCAGAGGCTTATGGCATCCCGCAGGAAGCCCTTGCGAAGATCCTGCAGCGGCTGGCTAAGGTCGGGTTGATACGGTCCCAGCATGGCATGAATGGTGGATACACGCTGACGCGAGATCCGAAGACGATTTCCGCGTTTGAAGTGATCAAGGCGATCGACGGGCCACTGTTCATTACATCGTGCGTAACGGTTCGCGGCGAATGCGGCCAAAGCAATCGCTGCACGATTCGCGAACCGCTGCGGAAGGTGAATGAAAGCATCGAGCAAGTGTTGAAGAGGATCATGATTTCGCAGATGAAGGAAGAGCCGGAGGTCCTGCAGGTTGAGAAACCGGAGACCAGGCAGCCGGTGGAATTAGTAACGATTTCGCGGCATTTTTAAGGAGAACGGTAATCATGAGCACGGATGTGAAGACGGCGACCCTAAGCAGTCAGGACAACGGACAACGCACAGCTCCCAACGGGATCAAGCTGCCGATCTACATGGATAATCACGCGACCACACCGATGGATCCGCGGGTTCTCGAAGAAATGCTGCCCTACTTCATGGAGAAGTTTGGCAACGCCGCCAGCCGCAATCACCCCTTTGGATGGGTGGCGGAAGAAGCGGTCGAGCTGTCGCGCGAGCGTATCGCCAAGCTGATCGGCGCGTCCGCAAAAGAGATCATCTTCACTTCGGGCGCGACCGAGAGCGACAACCTCGCTATCAAAGGCGTGGCGGAGATGTACCGCGAGAAGGGCAACCACATCATCACCGCAGTCACCGAACACAAGGCGGTGCTCGACACCTGCAAACATTTGGAGAAGCTTGGCTATCGCGTCACCTATCTTCCGGTTCAGAAAGATGGGTTGGTTGACCTCGATGACCTGAAGCGCGCCATCGATGACAAGACAATTCTGGTCACGATCATGGCGGCCAACAACGAGATCGGCGTGCTGCAGCCGATTGCGGAAATCGGCAAACTGTGCCGCGAACGCGGCGTGGTCTTCCATACGGACGCGGTGCAGGCGATCGGCAAGATTCCGATCGACGTGAACAAGATGAACATCGATGTCGCCTCCATCACCGGACATAAGCTCTACGGGCCGAAGGGTGCGGGAGCGCTCTATGTGCGGCGCAAGAACCCGCGGGTTCAGTTGGTGCCGCTGATTGACGGCGGTGGCCACGAGCGCGGGATGCGCTCCGGAACGCTCAACGTTCCCGGCATCGTCGGCCTCGGCAAGGCTTGCGCCATCGCGCAGGAAGAAATGCCGCAGGAGTCCTGCAAACTGGCGGGCCTGCGCAACCGACTGCGAGACAGCATCATGGGCCGACTGGACGAGGTCTATATCAATGGCTCCATGGAGCATCGCCTGCCCGGCAATCTGAATATCAGCTTTGCCTACGTGGAAGGCGAGTCGTTGCTGATGGGGATCAACGATATCGCAGTTTCCAGCGGATCGGCATGCACCTCGGCGACGCTGGAGCCATCTTATGTATTGAAGGCGCTCGGCACCGGTGACGATCTGGCGCACAGTTCGATTCGTTTCGGCATCGGACGGTTCAACACCGAGGCCGAGATCGATTACGTTGCCGACCGCGTGGTCGAGACGGTACTGCGTCTGCGCGAACTGTCGCCGCTCTACGAGATGGCGAAAGAGGGTGTGGACTTGAAAAGTGTAAAGTGGGCGGCAGAAGCGCACTAGAAGTTTTGACGACATGGTGGGGATAGTCGTGGAAGCATTGAAACTTTGAACCTAAGGGGTGAAAGAGATGTCATACAGCGATAAAGTGATCGACCACTACAACCATCCGCGCAACGTCGGCTCCATGGACAAGAAGGATGCCGATGTGGGCACCGGCCTGGTCGGCGCCCCCGAGTGCGGCGACGTGATGAAGCTGCAGATCAAGGTCAACCGGCAGACGAATATCATCGAAGACGCCAAGTTCAAGACCTTTGGCTGTGGCTCCGCGATTGCGTCCTCCTCGCTTGCCACCGAATGGGTCAAGGGCAAGACCGTTGACGAAGCTCTCGCCATCAAGAACACCGAGATCGTCAAGGAGTTAGCCTTGCCGCCGGTGAAGATTCACTGCTCGGTGCTGGCCGAGGATGCGATCCGGGCTGCAATCGGCGACTGGAAGAAGAAGCAGCAGGCGGTGAAACCTGCAGAAGTGCAGGCGGCGCAGTAAACCGCTCCGAGCTTCGAGCAACCTGTCGCGGCGTGGATTTTGGTCGCTCGTGCTCGGGGCTCGTAGCCCGGGGCTTAAAGGATTCATGGATCAAGCGGTCAAACACGAAACGGTCCAACCCGCGGCGCCAGCGGCTCCGGCCAAGGGTATCCAGGTGACTGAAAACGCGCTCAAGAAGATTCGCTCCGCGATGGTGAAAGAGAACGTTTCGCCGGAGCAGGGCGGGCTTCGTCTGGGCGTGCAGGGCGGTGGGTGTTCGGGACTGACTTACAACATCCGATTCGACACGCAACCGCGCGAGCGCGACCGCGTGTTTCAGTTCGGAGATGTGCGGGTTTTTGTGGACCCGAAGTCCTTCATCTATCTGCATGGGATGACTCTCGATTATCAGGAAACGTTGATGCAGCAGGGCTTCGTGTTCGTGAACCCGAACTCAACCAAGTCCTGCGGCTGCGGCAGTTCGTTCTCGTAGGAGATGGTGTGGTGGCGGGGCTCCGCCCCGTCTCGACGAGCCAGAGGCCCGTCACCACACAACCAGTGGTCAGAGGGCGGGCTGCGCGCTCGCCCTGAATTTTGTATGGCAGGCACAGAATCCAAGTCGTCGATGATTATTCCCGGACATGGCGCCGGAGATGCAACCCCAAGTTGCTGGTCGTGCGGCACGATGCGCGCGGTGCACTTCTGCCACTCGTGCGGCAAGGTGCAGCCGCCGGTCCCGGTGGACTATTTCACCTTCTTTGGGTTCCCGCGCAAGCTCAACCTAGATACGGCCGCATTGGAGAAAGAGTTTTACGCGCTGAGCCGCTGGCTCCATCCCGACGTATTTGCGCAGGCTGACGATCGCGAACGTACCTGGAGCCTGGAACAAAGCTCCATGCTCAACGACGCTTACCGCACACTGAAAGATCCGATCAAGCGCACCCAGTACCTGTTGCGCCTCGAAGGCATCGAACTCGAAGAGCAGTCGAAACAGGCGACGGAAAAGGCTCGCGCTACCGGGGAACTGAAGAAGCAGGTCGTCCCCCCCGATCTTCTGGAAGAAGTCTTCGAGCTAAACATGCATCTGGAAGAATTGCGGGCGCAGAAAAAGATGGGCGAAGACGATCCCGCTTTGCTGGAGGAAATCGGCAAGGCCAAGCTCTCGTTGGAAGAGAAATACGACGCTCTGTTCAACGAGCTCAAGAATGAGTGGAATCATTGGGACAAGGCCGTGGATAACGGCACCGAAGAGGACCGGAGGAGGATCCTCAACTGGATGCTGGATGTGCTGAACCGCAGGAACTATGTCCGGAACCTGGTGCGGGACGTGAATGAGGCGATGGAATAGGATTTTGTTAGTTTGGTAATCGGGTAAATTTATAATCTAAAACCCGTCGGAGCCGATCGCCTTCAAATTACCAAATTACCCGATTGCAACATTGCAAAATGAGCACTAACCACATCGTCGGCATCGATCTCGGCACCACGAACTCGCTCGTGGCCTACGTGCAGGGGGATTCCCCTGTCGTTATCCCCGGAG
>Ga0187817_10001872_pt1 | contig 10569 bp, 8 predicted proteins | sample NC_wetland_sal_i_17_FD_132431 | JGI IMG/M metagenome (GOLD analysis project Ga0187817, IMG submission 132431) | Wetland sediment microbial communities from Neuse River Estuary, North Carolina, USA - SO4_2 | ecosystem: Environmental > Aquatic > Freshwater > Wetlands > Sediment | place: USA: North... | reverse complement strand
GCCCACACTTCCATTTCGCCGAAGCGCTGGCCGCCGTACTGCGCCTTGCCGCCCAGCGGCTGCTGCGTGACGAGCGAGTAAGGCCCGACCGCGCGGGCGTGAATCTTGTCCGCCACGAGATGGCCAAGCTTCATCATGTAAATGTTGCCAACGACAATCTCCTGATCGAAGCGTTCGCCGGTGCGGCCGTCGTAAAGATGCGTCTTGCCGTGGTCCGGCAATTCGGCCTGCTTGAGATAGCCGCGAATGTCCTTTTCCTTGATGCCATCGAAGACTGGCGTGGCGAACTTCAAGCCGAGCAGCTTCGCCGCCCAGCCAAGGTGCGTCTCCAGCACCTGGCCGACGTTCATGCGCGAGGGCACGCCCAGCGGATTCAACACGATGTCCACCGGCGTCCCGTTCGCGAGGAACGGCATGTCTTCCTCGGCCACAATCTTGGCCACCACGCCCTTGTTGCCGTGGCGACCGGCCATTTTGTCGCCGACCGAGAGCTTGCGCTTCGAGGCGATGTAAACCTTCACCGACTTCACGACGCCGCTGTCGGCGCCCTCGCCGGCCTCGGCGCGCTCGATTTCCTCGTCGTACTGCATCTGCAGGTCGTCGAACTTCTTTTTGAAACTGCCGATGATTTCGTTGATCTTGTTGCGGATCGGCGACGGATCAATCTCGATGCGGTCATAGACCGTGGCCAGCTTGCGCAGGAGCGTCTTGGTGATTTTGCGGTTGGCCGGAATGATGATTTCGCCGGTCTCGCTGTTCACCACGTCGAGCGGAATTTTTTCGCCGAGCAAAATGTTGCTCAACGCTTCCGTCAACTGGTCGCGCAACTCGTCCATCTTTTTCTTGTATTCCTCCTCGACCTGCCTGGCCTGCTTCTTCTCCTCTGACATCGAAACCTTCTCGCGGTCGGATTCCTTCTTGGACGACACTTTCACGTCCATGACAATGCCGTAAGTGCCGGAAGGAACTTTCAGCGAGGTGTCTTTCACGTCGGCAGCTTTTTCGCCGAAAATGGCGCGGAGCAGCCGCTCCTCGGGAGCAAGTTCAGTCTCGGATTTCGGAGTGATTTTGCCGACGAGAATGTCGCCGGGCTTCACTTCTGCGCCGACGCGAATCACGCCGTCGGGGCTGAGATTTTTCAATGCTTCATCGCCGAGGTTCGGGATGTCCCGCGTGATTTCCTCGGGGCCGAGCTTGGTGTCGCGGGCGCTGACCTCGAATTCATCAATGTGAATCGAGGTGAAAACGTCGTCCTTCACGATCCGCTCGCTGATAAGAATGGCGTCTTCGAAGTTGTAGCCGTTCCACGGCATGAACGCGCAGAGCACGTTGCGGCCCAGCGCCAGTTCGCCGTCACGCGTGCACGGGCCGTCGGCAATGGTCTGGCCTTTTTTCACGTGCTCGCCTTTGTGAACAAGGATTTTCTGGTTGATGCAGGTCGCGGCGTTGGACCGCATGAATTTGCGAACCTGGTAAACGTACACGCCCTTCTCCGGGTCGTGCTTGATTTTCTTCTTGCCCTCGGGCAGCTTGCCGTCATCGGTGATGATGATCTGGCTGCCGGTGACCGAAGCCACTTTGCCGCTCTCCTCGGCGACAATCACGGCGCGGGAATCGCGCGCCACGCGCTCTTCGAGGCCGGTCGCCACCAGCGGCGCCTCGGTCACGAGCAGCGGCACGGCTTGGCGTTGCATGTTCGACCCCATCAGCGCGCGGTTGGCGTCGTCGTGCTCCAGGAACGGAATCAACGACGCCGCGATGGACACGAGTTGTTTCGGCGACACGTCCATGTAATCCACGCGCGCCGGCTCCACGTCCACGAAATCGCCTTTGCCGCGACAGACCACGCGGTCTTGCGTGAATTTGCCGCGGTCGTCCACCGGCGTGTTCGCCTGCGCGATGAAGTAGTTTTCTTCGCGATCGGCGGTCAGGTATTCAATTTTTTCCGTGACCTTGCCGTTTTCGACTTTACGATACGGCGTTTCAAGGAAACCGAAATCGTTGATGCGCGCAAACGTCGCCAGCGACGCGATCAAACCGATGTTCGGGCCTTCCGGCGTTTCCACCGGACAGATGCGCCCGTAGTGCGACGGATGCACGTCGCGGACTTCAAAGCCCGCGCGATCGCGGGACAACCCGCCCGGTCCGAGCGCGGAGAGACGCCGTTTGTGCGTCAACTCGGCGAGCGGGTTGATCTGGTCCATGAACTGCGAAAGCTGGCTGCGGCCGAAGAAATCACGGATGACCGCCGAAAGCGCCTTCGGATTGATAAGCTTTTGCGGCGACATCGCCTCGACGCCTTGGTCGAAAAGCGTCATACGTTCCTTGACGAGGCGTTCGGTTCGGGCCAGGCCGACCCGGCACTGGTTGGCGAGCAACTCGCCCACTGTGCGGACGCGCCGGCTGCCGAGATGGTCAATGTCGTCAAGCGAACCTTCGCCCTTCTTCAAGCGCAGCAGGTATTTCGTCGCGGCCACCAAATCTTCCTTGGTCAAAATGCGCGAGTCGCCGCCTTTGATGCCGAGTTTCTGATTGATTTTGTAACGACCGACGCGACCGAGATCGTAGCGCTTCGCGTCGAAAAACAGGCGCTTGATGAGCGCGCGGGCGTTCGCCGCGGTCGGCGGATCGCCGGGGCGCAGCCGGCGGTAAATATCCTTTAACGCCTCGCTTTCATTCTTCGCGGGATCCTTTTTCATGCATTTGATGATGATCCCTTCGTCGGCGGTCGTATCCACGACCTTGATCTTGCTCACGCCCAACTCGGCGATCTGCTTCACCACCGCTTTTGACAGCGGCTCGAACGCACGCGCCACCACTAGGCCCTTTTCCTGGTCCACCGCGTCTTCAATCAAAACCTTGTTCGGCAGGTCGTCGAGTTTCTCGGCTTCCTTCACGGTCATCTCTTCGATGTCGTAAAAGAGCTTCAAAATATCCTCATCGAGACCCGTTTTGGTATCATCGCGCTTCTTCTCGGCGGCTTTGTTACCTTCATCATCAAGAAAACTCAGCGCGCGGAAGAAAGTCGTCGTCAAAAATTTCCGGCGGCGTTTCTTGCGGTCGAGATAGACGTAAAGCAGATCGCTGGTGTCGAACTGCGCCTCGTACCACGAACCGCGGTCGGGGATGATGCGGAAGGAATGAAGCGTCTTGCCGTTCGGATGCTGCGTCGCCTCGAACGCGAGGCCCGGCGAGCGGTGCAACTGGCTCACGATGACGCGCTCGGCGCCGTTGATGACGAACGTGCCTTGCGGCGTCATGAGCGGCAGTTCGCCCATGAACACCTTTTCCTCCTTCGTGCCTTTTTCTTCCTTGAGCAGGAAGGTGACGTAGAGCGGCGCGCCGTAGGTCAGGCCCTCGCGCAGGCACTCCAGCCAGTCCAGTTTCGGCTCGCCGATTTCGTAGGAATGGAAATCGAGCACGCATTTCCCGTCGTAGCTCTCGATGGGAAAGACCTCGGTGAACACGGCTTGCAGCCCTAGATTTTTCCGTTTGGACTGCGGTGCTTCCGCCTGCAAAAATTCCTTGTAGGAATTGGTCTGCAATTCGATGAGGTTCGGCGGGGCGATGACCTCTTCAATTTTGCCGAAGTTGATTCGTTCAGTTGCTCGCGATGGCATTGGGACCTTTTTCAGAGTGGCCGGGGACACCGCCGGCCGTTGTTTCTGCTAAACGACACAAGGCAAGCCCGCTGCGTCAACAGCGAACTCGCCCCCACGGAGCCACTCGCAGTGGCTCCGCTGTCATCTATCTTACTAATGTTTAACTGCCAAAATGCTAAATTTGAGTTTGGCCGGCAAATCGGGGCGGCAGGAATTCGCTGCCGCCCCAAAATGATGCGCCAACTACTTTACTTCGACCTTGGCGCCCGCTTCTTCAAGTTTCTTTTTCGCGGCATCGGCTTCGGCCTTGGGAACGCCTTCCAACACCAGCTTGGGCGCGCCCTCAACCAGGGCCTTGGCTTCCGCCAAGCCGAGGCCGGCCTTCACTTCGCGGACGGCCTTGATGGTGGCGATTTTCTTGTCGGCCGGGGCCGACGCAAGAATCACGTCAAACGTGGTCTTGGCCTCGGCGGCAGGAGCCGCAGCACCCCCGCCAGCCGGAGCGCCCGCAGCGGCCACCGCGACCGGCGCGGCGGCGGTGACGCCCCATTTGTTTTCCAATTCCTTCACCAGATCAGCGATTTCGATCACCGTGGCGTTGCTCAGTTGTTCTACGATGTTTGCTTTGTCTAGAGCCATGTTGCCTTTCATTTCGTCTCGTCGTCATCCGCGGCCACGGATGGTTTGAGTTCGCTGCCTGCAAACCGACGATTTACGTTGTTGTTTGCTTTGCTTCTCCGCTTCCGTGGCTAACCGGCGGCGGAAAATTGTTTTCACGTTTCGCGCTTCACGTTTCACGAGTTGCGCTGATGCGTGAAACGTGATTCAAATTCATCAACCCCTTTCAACTTTCGCCTGCAGCACCCGCGCCATCTGGCTGGCCGGCGTGTTAAGCAGGACCACCAGCTTCGTAGCCGGCGCGTTGAACAGGCCCAAGAGCTTGCCGCGCAAAACCTCGATGGACGGCAAATCGGCCAAGGTCATAATCTCAGACTCCGCCAAGCGCTGATTGTTCAAATAACCGAATTTAACCTTCAACCGGTCGAACTCCGCGCCGAAAGTCTTGACGACCTTGGCGGCGGTGGAAACGTCGCGCTGGCCGGTGACGACGGCAAGCATGCCGCCCAACGTGCTGTTCAAATCGCCGACGCCGGCTTCCTTGGCGGCGATGCGGAAAACGGAATTCTTGACGACATGCACCTCCGCGCCGGCTTTGTTCAGGCGTTTGCGCAGTTCGGTCATATGACCCACTTTCAGACCCTTGTAATCCACAACTATGAAAAACGGCGAGGCGTTCAGGCGCGAGAGATATTCTTTCGTTAAACTTTGCTTTTCGGGACGCATGGGTTCGTGATTCGCTAAATGGTTAAATCAGTTCCGGGTCAGTGCGTAGAAAATTCCTTCACGTCCACGTGAACGGGCGGACTCATCGTGGCCGAAATCGTGCAAGTGTGGATGTACGTGCCTTTGACGCTGTGCGGGCGGGCCTTGGCCACGGCGTCAATGACGGCGCGGGCGTTTTCCTCGATCTGCGTCACCGTAAACGACGCTTTGCCGACCGGAACATGGATGTTGCCCGCCTTGTCGATCTTGAATTCAACGCGGCCGGCCTTGACTTCCTTCACCGCTTTGGCCGTGTCGTCGGTCACGGTGCCGGTCTTTGGATTCGGCATCAAGCCGCGCGGGCCGAGCACCTTGCCGAGCTTGCGGACTTCGGCCATTGCTTCGGGCGTGGCGACCGCCACGTCGAAATCGGACCAGCCTTCCTGGCATTTTTTGATCATGTCGTCAAAGCCGACGTACTCGGCCCCGGCGGCCTTGGCGGCATCGGCGGTCGGGCCGCTCTTGGCGAACACGAGCACGCGAACGGTTTTGCCGCTGCCGTGCGGGAGGGGAACTGTGCCGCGGACCATCTGATCGGATTGCTTCGGATCAACGCCGAGGCGGAACGCGAGGTCAACGGTCTCGTTGAACTTGGCTTTAGGAAATTTGGTCAACACTTCGACGGCGGACTTGAGCGAATAAGTTTTTTTCTTGTCCACCAGTTCCAGCGCTTTTCTGTATCGTTTGCTTGGCATTTGTTTTCGTTGCGGTGCAAGCGAGCTTGCGGCTCTCCCGCGGTTTTTTAGTTCGGATGAAGATTAAGATTATGAGTAGGATTAAGAAAACACACAGTGGCTTCTCGTCTGTCGTTCTTAATCATAATCTTCATCTTACTCTTAATCTCCGATTGATCAGCCGACTACTTCGATACCCATGCTCCGCGCCGTGCCGGCGACGACACGGAACGCGGCGTCTTCGGAAATCGCGTTCAAATCATTCTTCTTCAGTTTGACAATTTCCAGGACCTGCTTGCGCGTGACCTTGCCGACCTTCTCCTTATTCGGCTCTTTGGAACCGGCGGTGATACCGGCGGCTTTCTTGAGCAGCACGGAAGCCGGCGGCGATTTGGTGATGAACGTGAACGATTTGTCCTGGAAAACCGTGATGACCACCGGAATCACCATGCCGGGCTGATCCTTGGTCTTGGCGTTGAATTCCTTGCAGAACCCCATGATGTTGACGCCGTGCTGGCCGAGCGCGGGGCCGACGGGCGGGGCGGGATTGGCCTGCCCGGCCGGAATCTGCAACTTGATGATGCCTGTGACTTTCTTTGCCATAAAAACTTAACTCTTATCAATCCGCCCTAAGTGCTTCAAAAATGTTGTGGCCTCTTTGACTTTTCTTCATAGAAATGCCTTTCTTTCGGAGCCATTGGCGAAATTGAGATGAATTTCCGCAGACACCTTGAATCAATAGAGCATGTTTGAATTTTGCCTTCAATGTTTGTGGTAACCCATGTTCAGCAGCAATTCTTGCAACGAGTTCCGCGTGCTCTTCGTAGCCCCAACTTTTTGTCTCATTTTGTTGAGCCTTCAAAATAGCGGTAGCTTGAGCGAAGACTTCTTTTTCGTTCATAATCCAAATTTGTTCCAAATTCCCCCCGCTCATTTTTATGCTTTCTCCACCTGCCAGTATTCCAGTTCGACCGGCGTGTTGCGTCCGAAAATGTTCACCGTGACTTTCAGCTTGCCGCGTTCCGGCTCGATTTCCTCGATGACGCCGCTGAAGTTCAGGAACGGACCGTTGTTAATCTTGACCGTCTCGCCGACATCAAAGCTGACCTTCGGCCGCTCGGTTTCCTCAGACGCGGAAATCTGAGCTTTGATGGACTCGACTTCCTCGGCCGGCGTCGGCGTCGGCGGTTCGCCGCCGACAAAACCGATGACGCCCTGGGTTTCTTTGATGAAATACCACGGCTTCTCGATGATGCGTCCGTTGTCATCCAGCAAAACCATGTCGATAAAGACGTAACCCGGCCAAAGTTTGCGCGTCGAAACGGTCTTTTTCTGGTTGCGCACCTCGACGACCTTTTCCATCGGCACGAGGACTTCTTTGACATACTCGCTCATTTCTTCGGGCTTGATGCGCTTTTCGATGCTCTCCTTGACCTTCTGCTCCTGACCGGAGAGGGTATGGATGACAAACCACTGACTTCGCATGATGTTTTGCGTTACGCCTTTGAAATCCAGAGCACCAAATAATTAAAAACGAGATCGGCCGCATACGTAAAACCTCCCAGCAGCACGATTGAGATAGCGATGACCACGGTCGAGCCTTTCAACTCTTCCCAAGTCGGCCAGGTGCACTTGCGCAATTCTTCGCGGGTCTGCTGGACATAATTCGAGATTTGCAGGAGATAGCCTTTGCGCCACGCGATGGCGAAGAGCACCCCGACAATTACGAACCAAATTAAAATTTTCGTCAAGTCGCTCACAAAATCTTCTGTCATGCGCGCTCCGTGAGCGCACTTTGGCCGGCCCTAAGGGCTGACGCAACGTTTCCTGGCGGAGAGGGAGGGATTCGAACCCCCGTCGGCGGTTAAGCCGAAGCGGTTTTCAAGACCGCCGCAATAGACCACTCTGCCACCTCTCCGGCGCTTTGGCAGGGCGTGAGGGACTCGAACCCCCAACCGACGGTTTTGGAGACCGCTACTCTACCAATTGAGCTAACGCCCTACTCGCCGTCGAGTGCCGCATTTCACCGACAAAAAAGAGGCGGGGGAAATCTGCCCCCGCGCTCCAAAAACTTCCGATCCCCGCTATGCGATGACTTCCGTCACTCGTCCGGCGCCAATCGTGCGGCCGCCTTCGCGGATGGCGAAGCGCTGGCCGCGTTCCATCGCCACCGGCGCAATCACTTTCACTTCCACCGAGACGTTGTCGCCCGGCATGACCATTTCCACGCCCTGCGGCAGCGTCACCGTGCCGGTCACGTCCGTGGTGCGAAAATAAAATTGCGGCCGATAGTTCGTGAAGAATGGCGTGTGGCGGCCGCCTTCTTCCTTCGACAGCACGTACACTTCCGCTTTGAAATTCGTGTGCGGAGTGATGGTTCCCGGCTTGGCCAACACCATGCCGCGCTCGACTTCTTCCTTCTTGGTGCCGCGCAGCAACACGCCGACGTTATCGCCCGCGTTCGCGGAATCCAGCAGCTTGCGAAACATTTCGATGTCGGTCGCGACGGTTTTGCGCGTCTCGCGCAGGCCGACGATTTCCACATCGTCCATGCGCTTGAGCATGCCGCGCTCGACCCGGCCCGTCACCACGGTGCCGCGGCCTTCGATGTTGAACACGTCCTCGATGCACATCAGGAACGGCTTGTCAATTTCGCGCGTCGGCAGCGGGATGAATGAATCCACCGCGTCCAGCAGTTCTTGGATGGACTTTTCGGCTTCAGCGTCGCCCGCCATGGCCTTCTTCGCGCTGCCGCGAATAATTGGCGTCTTCTCGCCGGGGAACTGGTACTTCGTCAGCAGGTCGCGGACTTCCATTTCAACGAGGTCCAGCAGTTCCTTGTCGTCCACGAGGTCCACCTTGTTCAGGTAAACCACGATGGCCGGCACGCCGACCTGGCGCGCGAGCAGGATGTGTTCGCGCGTTTGCGGCATTGGGCCTTCCGAGGCGTCCACCACCAGAATCGCGCCGTCCATCTGGGCCGCGCCGGTAATCATGTTCTTCACGAAGTCGGCGTGGCCAGGACAGTCAATGTGCGCGTAATGGCGCTTGTCGCTCTGATATTCCACGTGCGACACGGCGATGGTCACCGTCTTGGTTTCGTCGCGGACGGTGCCGCCTTTGGTGATGTCGGCATAGGAAATCGGCGTCGCCAGGCCTTTCTTGGCCTGCACTTCCACAATTGCCGCCGTCAACGTGGACTTGCCATGGTCAATGTGCCCGATGGTACCGACGTTTACGTGCGGCTTCGTTCGTTGAAATTGTTCTTTTGCCATTGCTCTCTCCTAATGTTGTTTGTCTCGTTAATACAATTTCGTTGCGTTCTTTTTTCAATAATGGAGCCCATGACCAGGATTGAACTGGTGACCTCGTCCTTACCAAGGACGCGCTCTGCCGTCTGAGCTACATGGGCACCGGCCGAATCCGAATTCTATCCTGATGCTCGAAACGACAAAAAACCCTTACCCTCGCCTTTTCCCGGAAAAAGCTGGAGGGCTAACGATTTTTCGTTCTATTACGGCCCAATGACCGGGGAAAATTACGGAACACACCCTTCCCTGTCAACGGCTTTTAACAAATTATTTCTGATTTTTTCCAGAGGCGGTTTTGGGAGAAAGCCTAGATCGCCACTCGGTTTTCGGCGGCTCCGGCAAACCTTGCGCCCGCAACGCCGTCCGGAAGTGCATTTTGGCCACTTTCGGCAGGTTTTCCGCCCCATGTTTGGCAATAAATTCCTTCGCCGCCGCGTCCACCGCCGCCGAAGCGCCGCGCGGAAATTCCATTTCAAACTGCCGCTCCAGTCCCGCGAGCCGCGTGACAAATTCATGCCGCGCCAAGATGGATGCCGCCGCCACCGCCAAATCCTCCTCGGCGCGGTGCTTCTGGACCAGTTCGATCTCGCGGCCCAGCGACATCAGCGCTTTCGCCACGGTTTCCTTGTTCGACGCGAATTGATCGCTGATCGCCCGCGCCGGCGGCGGATCCATCCGGTGCTTTTGCAGCATCAAATTCTCAATGACCCGCGCGTGGCCCCAGGCGAGCAGCGGGTTCACACTCCGCATTTTCGCGTAAAGCCGGTTGTAAGCCTCGTTGCCGATCGGCACGACCGTTGTCACGCAGCCCGGCGTTTCGCGAATCAATTCCGCCAGCCCTTCTATTTTTTTGTCGCTCGAAATGTTTTTGGAATCGCGGATGCCGGAATCCTTCCACGCCTTCACCACCGCTTCGTTCACGTATGCGCCGGCGATGCAGAGCGGCCCAAAGAAATCGCCCTTGCCGCTTTCGTCCACGCCGAGCCGCGGTAAAAGCAGTTCTGGATTCAGCACCGCTTCGTAGCCGAGCCGCGCTTCCTTCAAAATCTCCGGCTCCAGCACGAACTCGACAAACTCCCGCGTCCCTTTCCCTTGCACCACCAACTTGCCGCTTTCAAAAAAAACCACGTTGGTCTTGTCCTTCTCCCCCGCGAACCGGGCGAATGGCACTTCACGAAACTGGTAATTCCGCGCGCGCAACAGCCCGTTGAGCGCGGCCGCCTGCGCGTCGGTCAGCTTGCAAGTGTAGGACGTCAGCGGTTTCACCGAACGCAGCATAGCCGTCGAAGGATGGAAAGCAAACAGCACATTACAAATTGGTCATTACACCTTGAAAGTTGAACGCCGGTCGGCACAGGCAATTTGTAATGAACAATTTTCAATGAGTAATTTGCAGTGAATCAACGCAGGCTTTGCGTTCCCGTGCGACTGCAATACAATCCTTCTGATGCCGCGCGCTGGAATCAATCCAAAACTCGACACGCGAAACTCAAAACCGAAACGGCTAGTCCCGCTCCTGCTTGCCTGGTTTTCGCAAAACGCCCGCGACCTTCCCTGGCGCCGGACGCGCGATCCGTACGCGATCTGGGTTTCCGAAAT
>Ga0187817_10001871_pt1 | contig 10570 bp, 9 predicted proteins | sample NC_wetland_sal_i_17_FD_132431 | JGI IMG/M metagenome (GOLD analysis project Ga0187817, IMG submission 132431) | Wetland sediment microbial communities from Neuse River Estuary, North Carolina, USA - SO4_2 | ecosystem: Environmental > Aquatic > Freshwater > Wetlands > Sediment | place: USA: North... | reverse complement strand
TCTCGCGGACAGGGAAACTGAACGTAGACTCGCTGGAGCAGCTCCACGGATTCGAGCTGTGGCGCGACCAGGTGAACGCGGCGGGAGGCGTCCGGGTGGGCGAGAAGAGCTATAAAATCCAGTTCGTCAACTACGACGACGAGTCAAACGGGCAGCATGTGCAACAGCTCTACACGCGAATGATCCTGAACGATAAGGCGGAGTTCTTACTCAGTCCTTACTCCTCCGGACTGACGGCTACGGCGGCGATTGTGTCGGAGCAGTACGGAAAGATCATGATCACCACCGGCGCAGCCGAGGACAAGACGTACAAACTGGGGGACCGGTATCTGTTCCAGATGTTCACTCCGGCGAGCGACTATTTGACCAGCGCACTCGACGCGCTGAAGGCGAAGGATGCGAAGTCCCGGCTGGCTTTTGTCTATTCCGACGACAGCTTCTCGAATGCGGTGGCGACGGCAGGCAAAGCGTACGCGCAGAAGATCGGATTGAACGTGGTATTCGATGAGGCCTACAGCCCCGATACCATGGATTTCAGCCCGCTGATCGATAAGGTGATCGCCTCCAAGGCCACGGCACTGGTGGGGGGCGGGCACTACGCGGACGGCGCGACGCTGGCCCGGCAACTCTTTACGCAAAAAGCGAGCGTAAAATTCATCGCGCTGCTGGTGGCGCCCGACAGCCCGAAATTTGAGGAACTGGGTGACGCAGCATACGGAGTGGCGGTGCCGTCGCAGTGGGAGCCGCCGACAACCTTCAAGCCGCGGCTGGGACCAAGCGGGGCCGAATTCGCCAAGGACTACGAGGCGAAGTACAAGACACCGCCGAGCTACGAGTCTGCGGGAGGCTACGCGGCGGGGTTGGTGCTGCAGCACGCGTTGGAACAGGCAGGGTCGGTCGATACGGCCAAGGTGGCGGCGGCCCTGAACGCGACCGACACGGTCACGTTCTTTGGCCAGGTGAAGTTTGCCACGACACCCGGCGAGCACGGCCTGCAAATCGGGCACACCATGGTGCTGGCGCAATGGCAGAAGGACAAGTCCGGCCAATTGGTGAAACAGGTGGTCTGGCCCATCGCAGGCAAGACTGCTAACCTCATCTACCCGATCCACTGAGGCCTGTTCAACAAGACCGAAGGTTCGGGAGATGCAGGGGAAGAAGTCACCGAAAGGTAGCGCATGTCCGGCGTAATGGCCTCATTAATCGACGGGCTTCTGCTCGGCGCGGTGTACGGCCTTGCGGCGATGGGGCTCAGTCTGATCTGGGGCGTCATGGACGTGATCAATCTGACGCACGGCGCGATGATTGCGCTGGGAATGTTTGCGTTATACCTGCTGTGCGGCAGCTTTACGGTGAGCCCCTATCTGCTGTTGCTGCCGATTCTCGCCGGCGGTTTTCTGCTGGGCGTGATTGTTTATTGGATCGCCGTGCACCGCGTGGTGGGGCAATCACAGCTCATGAGTTTGCTGTCCACGTTTGCAGTGAACATGGTGATCATCGGACTGGGCACGACAGTCTGGGGCACCAGTCCCTACAACGTAAACTTCAGCGTTCCTGGAATCACTCTGGGTGGCTACACATTCACCGGCAACCATCTGCTGGCCGGGCTCGCTGCGGTCCTCATCGCCGGGGCCTTGCATTTGGTGCTCTATCGAACCCGGGTGGGGAAGGCCATCCGGGCGGTGGCCGACAATCGGGAGGCCGCGGAGCTGATGGGAATTCCCTCCGCGCTGATCCTGATGACTGCTTTTGGGATCGGAATCGCGCTCGCGGGAGCCTCGGGCGGGCTGGTGGCAACGCTGTTTCCCTTCACGATCCTTTCCGGCGGCGCTTATGAGCTGAAGAGCTTCGTGGTGACCGTGCTGGCTGGTTTGGGGAATCCCTTTGGGGCGCTGCTGGCGGGAATTCTGCTGGGGCTGCTGGAAGGCGCGGTTACTCCGTTTATAACCGTGAGCTGGATACCGGCCATCGAGTTCGGTCTCTTCGTGCTGGCGCTCGTACTGTTTCCGCGGGGGCTGTTCAGCACGACGAGGTCGGCTTGATCTTTAGGAAACCATTCTTCTGGGTGATCCTGGCGGTTTCCGCGTTGTTCGCCGTGTTGCCGTTGAGGGGGAACAACGTGGATCTCCGCGAGGGTCTGATTCTGGGCGCGGTGTCCATCATCCTGGCCACGAATCTGAATCTGATGATCGGGTACACCGGGTACGTCAACTTCGGAAACATCGTGTCCTACGGGCTGGGCGGCTATATCGGAGTGTACCTTGTGGCAGCACGAGGGTGGCCGCTGGTGGCGGCCGCGGTTGCCGCAGGGGTGGCGGCGAGCCTGTTCACGTTGCTGCTGGGGCTGGCGATTCTGCACCTGCGCGGAGCGTATTTCGCCCTGGCGACGATCGGGGTTCTGGAAGCGATGAAGGCCTTCGTCTCCAATTTCGGACCCTGGGGCAAGGCCGCCGGGATTTACCTCCCCTTTGATGTTTATCAATCGCTGGGCGGCCCGATGCGGGCACTGTGGACGACGTACTTTCTGGTGATCGCGGTGATGGGGCTTTCCTTGCTGCTGAGCTACGCGATCAAAACCTCGAAATTCGGCCTCGGTCTCTTCGCGATCCGGGAGAACGAGGACGCCGCGATTGTATTGGGAGTCAGGACTTCACTGTACAAAGCCTTGATTTACGGCATCTCCAACTTTTTCCCCGCGGTGACCGGCGCATTCATCTTTTTCAAGAGCGGAACGATTGAACCGGTGCAGGCGTTCGACCTGACGCTTTCCATCGAGGCCATCGTGATGATGATGCTCGGCGGCCAGGGCACCGTGACCGGAGCAGCGCTGGGCGCCTTTCTCTACGAGGAACTGCGGGGCTATTTGCTGACCTCGGAGGCGCTCTCCAACTTTCACCTGGTGATCGCCGGCGGGCTGCTGCTGCTGATCGTGCTGTTTGCGCCTGCGGGCCTGATGGGGTGGGTCTACCGCAGCGTGCCTCGGCTTCGCAGGTACCTGGAATGAGCGCGCTCCTAGAGGTGCGGGGGGTCACCAAGCGATTCGGCGGGCTGGTGGCATTGAACGACGTCAGTTTCACGATTGCCGAAGGCGAGATCCTGGGACTGATCGGTCCCAACGGCGCAGGGAAAACGACGCTGTTCAATGTAGTGAACGGGGTGTTCAAACCGGATCAGGGAGAAATCGCCTTTGCCGGACAGACGATTACCGGATGGTCACCCGACCGGGTGGTGCGGTTGGGCCTTGCCCGGACGCATCAGATCGTGAAGCCCCTGAATGACATGACCACGATGGATAACGTAACCGTGGGCGGCTGCTTCGGCCGCGAACAGCTCTCTTTGGAGAAGGCCCGGCAGTTGGCCGGCGAAGTGCTCCAATTTGTGGGTCTCTCGCACAGCGCTCACCTATTGGCGCGGGATCTCACCATTGCCAGCAAGAAGCGGCTGGAAGCAGCCCGTGCTCTGGCCGCCTGGCCGAAATTGCTCCTGCTGGACGAAGTGCTCGCGGGATTGAACCCGACGGAAGTGACCTCGATGGTGCTACTCATTCGCACCATTCGAGAGCGCGGAGTCTCGATTCTCATGATCGAGCATCTGATGCAGGCGATCATGAACCTCTCCGACCGCATTGTGGTTCTGGATTTTGGCGTAAAAATAGCCGAAGGGCAGCCTGAGGAGGTGGCCCGCAATCCGCAGGTGATCGAAGCGTACCTCGGCGACCCGAACATCGCCGAAAAGCTGATGGAGAGCGAGTGATGGACGCCATCTTGCAGCTGGAGAGCTTGGAGTCCGGATACGGCGAGGTCCAAGTGCTGTGGGGAGTCTCCCTGAAGGTGCAGGCGGGAGAAATGACGACGATCATAGGAGCCAACGGAGCCGGGAAGACGACCACACTGCTCACGACGATGGGCCGGCTGAGTGCTTGGGGAGGGCGGGTGATCTTCAAGGGCCAAGACGTGACGCGCCTGCCCGCGTACGCCAAGGTGCAACTCGGGTTGGTACTCGTTCCTGAAGGCCGAAAACTCTTCAGCGGAATGACGGTTCGGGAGAATTTGGAGATGGGCGCGTACTCCCCGCGCAGCCGCAAGCAGATCGCACGAAACGTGGATCGCGTGTACACGCTTTTCCCCAAGCTGAAGGAACGACTTCGTCAGAAAGCGGGCACACTTTCCGGCGGCGAACAACAGATGCTGGCCATTGCACGCGGGATCATGGAGGAGCCGCAGGTGCTGATGATCGACGAGCTATCGCTGGGGCTCTCGCCGGTATTGGCCCAACAGCTCTTCCTGACTCTCAAGACGCTCAAAGGGCAAGGACTCACCATCGTGCTCATCGAGCAGAATGTTCATCTGGCTTTGGCCTTGGGCGACTACGCCTACGTCCTGGCAGAAGGGCGGGTTCATCTCGAAGGCCCTTCGCACCAGGTGGCCAACCTGGATGAGATACGGAAAGCGTACCTGGGACTCTGAGCCAGCGTCACGACACGCAGCACCCTGCCGGGCAATCGTCCCACTTCCCTTCCCGATTCAACTTTCGAAGGAATGTGCAGGTCGAAAGCCCGAGGTTTACGCACGGTAATTTCTTCCAGCAAAGGCAACGGATCAACAAAGCATTTCTCGCTGGGCGGCTGAAGACGACCATCCTGCACGATGGCCCATCTTGAGCAGAACCTGACGGCCAGGAGGATCCTGGGCTAAGAAGGGCGGTGGCGCCGCTGCGGCGTTGACAGGGGCCGCCTAAGTATATAGAATCTGCGAATACTTGCATATTCGCATGCCACAACAATTGGCTCAATTCAAAGCGGAGTTCTTCAAGGCCCTGGCGCATCCCCTGCGCATCCGCATCCTGGACTCTCTGCGGGGGGGCGAGAAGGGCGTCAACGAACTTAGCGAGACGCTCGCGGTGGAACCGTCCAACGTCTCGCAACAGTTGGCCGTGCTGCGCATGCGCAACATCGTGATGGGACGAAAGGCAGGGTCAAGCGTCTTCTATTCGGCGGCCGACCCGGCGCTCTTCAAGCTCCTGGACGTGGCCAGAGAAATCTTTAACAACCAGCTCGTGGGCGTGCGGGAGATGCTGCAAGAAATGCAGGAAGGGCGGCGCCGGAAATAGGCCCATGTCTGCGGGAGCCACTGGCGCGGCGTTTGTTTTTCTGCTTTCGGTTCTGGGGCTGCTGGTCCCCGTGATCTTGATGGCCGTCCGGGCCTCGAGCGCGAGGAAGCTGGCTGTGGCTCTGATCCTTGCGGCCCTGTTTGCGGGCTGCGCGGTGGCCGTGAAGGGCTTCCTGGGGCAGGCTGTACCGGTGCTGGATTTCTCCCGGGCGACGCCCTTCTCTTTCTCGCTTGCCGTGGACCCGCTGAGCGCGTTTTTTCTTCTGCTGGTCAGCACAGTGGCCATTCCCGTGACACTGTTCGGCGGTTCCTACTTCGAGCTACACCAGCCTGAGCCGCGGCGGCGCTGGACCTGGATTTTTTATTCCTGGTTTCTCCTGTCCATGATCGTAGTGGTCACGGCAGGCACGGGTTTTGCGTTTCTGGCCGGTTGGGAACTGATGACGCTGGTGTCTGCTGCGCTGATCCTCGTGGAGGGAGACTCGGAGGAGCGGCGCCACAACGTATTCATCTACCTGCTGATGATGCACGCGGGGGCGGCAGCGGTGGCCGCGGCGTTTTTTCTTTTCCTGCCCTTTTCGCACAGTTTGAACCTGAGCGCGATGCGCACGGCGGGCGCGGCGCTGCCCGGGGGGATTCGGGCGGCCATCTTCTTGTCGGCCTTCGTGGGATTCGGAACCAAGGCGGGTCTGATCCCGCTCCACCTCTGGCTTCCGCGGGCGCATCCCCTGGCTCCCAGTCCGGTCTCGGCGCTGATGTCCGGAATCATGCTGAAGACGGCGGTGTACGGCTTTGTTCGCTTCACTTTCGATTTCCTTGCCGGGGGGCCATCCTGGTTTGGTTACGCGGTTCTTTTAGCCGGTGCGGTCTCGGGACTTCTGGGTGTTCTGTACGCAATCGCCGAACACGACCTCAAGCGGCTGCTGGCTTACCACAGCGTGGAGAACATTGGAATCATCTATCTGGGACTGGGAACATCGTTGCTTTTTCTGTCCAATCACGCACCGCTTTGGGCCAGTTTGGCGCTGATCGCAGCCCTGTTACACACGTTCAATCACGCTTTGTTCAAGAGTCTGCTGTTTCTCGGTGCCGGCGCGATTTCGGGCGCAGCCCACACGATCGATCTGGAGGAACTCGGCGGGTTGCAGCGGCGGATGCCGATTACCGGGACGACCTTCCTGATTGCCTGCTGCTCGATCGTCGGGCTGCCGCTGTTCAATGGTTTCATCAGCGAGTGGCTCACCTTTCGAAGCTTTCTGGGGGGCTCGGTTCTGACGAATACAAAGGCGCAGATTGTATTGCCGCTGATGATCGGTGTTCTTGCGCTGATCGGGGGGCTGGCGGCTGCGTGTTTTGTGAAGGTCTTCGGAGTCGCTTTTCTGGGGCGGCCGCGCAGCGCGGAGGCAGAACGCGCGGTCGAGGCACCGGTTCCCATGCGGGCTGGAACGACCCTGCTGGCGGCGGCCTGCGTGCTCATCGGAATTCTGCCGGGAATTCTGCTTCATCCACTCGTGTCGCTGGGCCAGGCTCTGATTCCCGGCAGCGGAGTGCCCGAGGAAACTCTAATCATCGCTCGCGTGATTCCGTGGACCGCAGCGATCATTCTGGGAGTGGTGGTGATCGCGGTACTGCCGAAACGCACGCAAAGGATGGTTGCGACATGGGGTTGCGGCCTTTCGCAGCTAACGAGCCGCATGCAGTACACATCCACGGCATTTTCGAAGCCGATACGGTTTGTTTTTACGCGGGTTTACCGGCAGGACCGCAAGGTCGAGCGGCTACCGACGGATCAGCCCTACTTTCCCGTCACCATCAGCTATCGTTCGGTGCGGACCACATCGTTTGAGAAGAGCCTGTACCGGCCCTTTGTGGAGAGCGTGGTCTGGCTGGCGCAGGGGCTGCGCCGGATGCAAACGGGAAATATCCAGGCGTATCTGCTGTACATCTTTCTGGCGCTGGTGTCGCTGCTCGCGCTGTTGAGGTTCCAGCAATGAAGATCGTGCTGGACCTCGCGCAGGTGCTGCTGATCGTGTTGTGCGCTCCCCTGGTGCGCGGAATCATCGCGCGAGGGAAGGCCCTGTTGCAAAGGCGGCAGGGGGCCAGCATCTGGCGCCCCTATGCGGAACTCATCAAGCTGTTCCGCAAGGAAGAGCTGGTGCCTCCCACCTCTTCGGCGATCTTCCGCGCGGCGCCGGCGGTCTTGTTTGGAGCCACGGTATGCGCGGCGGCATTTATTCCCGTATTGCACGCTTCGGCGCTGATGGCCTCACGCGGCGACTTCTTCCTGCTGGTCTATCTGCTGGCGCTGGCGCGATTCTTTCTCTCCCTGGGCGCGCTCGACGGAGGAAGCGCTTTCGGGGGCATGGGCGCGAGCCGCGAGGCCCTGGTCTCGAGCCTGGCGGAAGCGCCTTTCCTGCTGGGGCTGGCGGCGGTGGCCATCCTGGCGCATCGCGCCGAGCTCGCGGGCATAGTGGCGTGGACGCTCGAACAGAACGTCTTCGATATTTCCGCCGTGCACATGCTGGCTTTGACTTCGCTCGCGATGGTGACTCTGGCGGAGACGGGGCGCATGCCGGTGGACAATCCGACGACGCATCTCGAGCTGACCATGATCCACGAGGGAATGGTGCTGGAATACTCGGGGCCCAGCCTGGCGCTGGTGGAATGGTCGGCGGGGATCAAACTGCACCTGATGCTGGCGCTGCTGGTGGCGCTGTTCTTCCCCTGGGGCATGGCTTCCCCGAATTCAAGCTGGGGAATGGCCGCGGCCTTGCTGCTTTATTTCGCAAAGCTTGCCGTGCTGATGGCTCTGGTGAGCGTGATCGAGAGTGCGATGGCCAAGTTGCGAATGTACCTGGTGCCGGACTTCCTGGGGGTGGCCTCTGCGGTGAGCGCGCTGGCGGTGATTTTCACAGTACTGGTGAAGAGGTAGAGGAATGGGCCTGGTGGGAATTGCAAGCGGAAAAGTGCTGAGCTCGTTTTCCGTGTTCCTGTTTCTGACCATCCTGCTTCTGGCCGTGGCGCGGAGAATTTCCACCAGCGTGCTGCTGTTCAGCCTGCAATCGGCGGTGATCACTGCCGAGGTACTGGCCACGGCGATCCAAGAAAAACTGGCGGAGGCCTGGGTGGTGGGACTGCTCGTGTTCGTCATCAAGGTGGTGGCCATCCCCCGCGCGTTCTTCGTGCTGACCGGAAGACTGAAGACGGTGCGCGACGTGAAAGCCTCGACGACTCCGACACAGTCGGTGTTTATCGTCGCGCTGATGATCTACCTCTCGTACGCCGGAGTGCATTCCTACGGGCAGGCGGTGCACGTGCCCGACGATGCGCTGGCTGCGGCGGTGGCCCTGATTCTGACGGGGGCCTTCCTGATGGTGAGCCGCACGAAGGCGATCATGCAGATGCTGGGCCTGTTGGTGCTGGAGAACGGCATCTTCCTGGCCGCATTGATCACCACATTCGGCATGCCGCTCGTAATCGAAATCGGAATCTTCTTCGACATCCTGATGGGGCTGCTGCTGATGGGAATTTTTACCTTCCGCATCAGCGACACGTTCGACCATCTAGACGTGTCGAAGCTGCGGCGGCTGCGGGGATGAGGGCATGATCCTGCTGCTGCCGCTGGTCATCCCGGTTGTGGGCGCCGGGCTGCTGCTGCTCTTCCACAACCCTCGCGCAGCCACACGAGCAGCCCTGCTGTTAGGAGCAGTGGAGATCGCCGCAATCAGCGCGGTGATCCGGCAGGTGCACCTGCGCGGCGCGGTGGAAGAGGGGCGCTATCTGCGCGCCGACGGCCTGAGCGCATTTTTCCTGGTGGGCATCGCCTTCATTTCCGCGCTGGTACTGCTGTACTCGTCCGGGTATTTGCGCCACACAGGAGAAGGGCGTTTCTCCTCACCGCGATGGTTTTACGCGCTGTGCTTTCTCTTCCTGTTTACCATGATCAGTGTGTGTCTCTCCGCAAACCTGGGCTTGCTGTGGATCATGATGGAGGGAACGACGCTGGCCTCGGCGCTGCTGGTGGGCTTCTACAACACGGAAGGCGCGGTAGAGGCAGGCTGGAAATACTTGATTGTGTGCACGGTGGGGATCGCCTTCGCGCTGTTTGGCACGATCGTGTTGTACCTGGCCGGCGTCAAAGCGGGAATGAGTCCGGCGGCTGCCCTGGACTGGCTGGCGCTGAAAAATGCCGCGCCGCACGTGGGATTGGACCCGCACCTGGTGAAGCTGGCGTTCGTGTTTGTTCTGGTGGGTTACGGCACGAAGGTGGGTTTCGTGCCCATGCATAGCTGGCTGCCGGATGCCCACGCGGAAGCTCCCACGCCGATCAGCGCGCTGCTCTCCGCGGTTCTGCTGAATTGCGCTGTTTACGCGGTGATCCGTTTCGATGCCATCGTCTCTGCCGCCGCTGGTCCGGGCTTTCCACATTCCCTTCTGCTCTTGTTCGGCGTGATGTCCCTGGTGGTGGCCGGGCTCTTGATTCTGGTGCAGCGGAACCTGAAGCGCCTGATGGCGTACAGCAGCATCGAGCACATGGGAATCATCGCCATCGGGCTGGGTCTGGGAGGACCACTGGGATTGTTTGGCGCTCTGCTGCACACGTTCAATCATTCCGTGGCCAAATCGCTGCTGTTTTTCGGCGCCGGGAACATCCGCCACAATCTGTCCACGTTGCGGATGGAGGGGATCCGGGGCATCGCGCGGAGCCTGCCGCAAACTTCGGCGGCCCTGGTGATTGGCGGGCTGGCAATTGTGGGCCTGCCGCCGTTCAGCCTGTTCGTCAGCGAGTTTGCCATTCTTTCAGAAGCGTTCGGGGGTGCGCACTACTTCGTCGCCGTCCTATTCTTGATCATCCTTTCAGTGGTCTTTGGGGGCTTTGCGCACCATCTGCTGGGCATGCTGTGCGGAGAGCCGGACCGGCGCGCGGAAAGCTCGCGGCTGATCCCATCCGAATACACGGCCATGGGGATTGCGGCCGTGTGCCTGGTGTGGTTCGGGGCGCGGATACCCTCCACATTCGGCGACCTGCTGCGGGATGCGATGGCGGTGCTGCGATGAACGAGAAAGCATCGGAAGGACCGCGGCATGGTCATGGAGGGCCTCCCGCGGTGCTCACGATTCCGCAAACTGCCGAGGGCCGGCCGGCGCGCCTGGTGACTCTTTTTGGAAGCCTTGACGCCCGTGGAAGCAAGCGGGTGCACTACATTTTTGATGACGGTAGTCCTGCTTACGCCGAGGCTCTGCTGCCGGCCGATGGCCCGGTGCGGTCCATGACTCTCCAGACGCCTGCGGCGGCGTGGCACGAGCGGGAACTGCATGACCAATTCGGCATCGAGATTGTAGGACACCCGGACCTGCGGCCGTTGATCTTCCACGAAAACTGGCCGGAAGGCGTGCACCCGATGGCGGATACGGTCAGCGAGGTCCCCTGGGCGAACCGCAAGTACCGCTTCCTCGAAGTG
>Ga0187817_10001870_pt1 | contig 10571 bp, 3 predicted proteins | sample NC_wetland_sal_i_17_FD_132431 | JGI IMG/M metagenome (GOLD analysis project Ga0187817, IMG submission 132431) | Wetland sediment microbial communities from Neuse River Estuary, North Carolina, USA - SO4_2 | ecosystem: Environmental > Aquatic > Freshwater > Wetlands > Sediment | place: USA: North... | reverse complement strand
CCGGTTCGTGTATGAGAAACGACCCGACCTTGCCGGAGTGCCTGCAGCGGCATCCTTACCAACTGTCAGCGAACCAACTGTGGCCACACCAGTCTCGGTAGCGGCCCAAGCGTTCCCAGATGATTCCATCAAGGAGAAAGTGTTGGAGATCGTGGCAGAGAAGTCGGGCTACCCCAAAGACATGTTGGACCTTGACCTCGATCTGGAAGCAGACCTCGGTATCGACACTGTTAAACAAGCAGAGATGTTCGCTGCGGTAAGAGCGGCGTACAACATTCCGCGCGACGAGAATCTCAAGTTGCGCGATTTCCCTACCCTAGCCCATGTAATCAAGTTCGCTCGGGAGAGGCAGCCTGGCCTGGCTGAGGTGCCCGCTCCAAGCTCTTCTGCCGTAGAAGAGAAACAAGTACCGGTGCAAAAACCGGCGGTGCCTGCATCTTCGAGCTCGAAGCCGACGGTGCGTCCGATCTCCGCCAGTTTCGATGCCGCCAATCGTATTCCACGCCGCGTACCAATTCCCAACTTGCGCCCGCCACTCACTCTCTGCAAGCCAACCGGTGTGACGCTCGGGTCCGGTCGACGTGTCGTCCTGATGCCGGACAAATCAGGTGTAGGAGACGAGCTGGCACAACGGCTGCAAACGAGGGGTGTAGAAGTCCTCCGCCTCAACGAGACGCTGGATGCAGACGCGTTAAAGAATCTGCTGGAGAGCTGGAAGGCTGCGGGCCCGGTGCACGGAGTGTACTGGTTGCCCGCGCTAGATAATGAGGGAGCCTTCAGCGAAATGGACCTTGCCACATGGCACGGAGCCCTACAGACACGGCTCAAATCGCTGTACGCCACGATGCGCATTCTGTATGAGTACGTTGCGGCACCGGGCACATTCCTGGTGTCAGCGACAAGGCTGGGTGGACAGCATGGCTACGATGAGACCGGAGCAACAGCGCCGTTAGGTGGCGCCGTCGTGGGCTTCACCAAAGCGTACAAGCGCGAACGGATGGACGCGCTGGCCAAAGTGGTCGACTTCGAAACGGAACGAAAGCCGTCCGAGGTCGCCGACATCTTGATTGAGGAGACCCTACGCGATCCGGGCGCAATCGAAATTGGTTACAAGGAAGGTTTGCGCTGGACGGTTGGTCTGCAAGAACAGCCCGCCGACGATGGCAAGCCCGTTCTACCCTTGGACAGCAAGACCGTATTTCTCGTCACCGGCGCTGCCGGAAGTATCGTATCGGCAATCACTGCGGACTTGGCGACGGCCTCTGGAGGCACATTTTACCTGCTCGATCTCGTGCCCGAGCCTGATCCAGAAAATCCGGACCTCAAGCGCTTCGTAAGCGACAAGGAGGCCCTCAAGCGTGATCTGTTCGCACGCATTCAAGCGCGCGGCGAACGCGCCACGCCGGCCCTCGTGGAAAAGGAGCTGGCAGCACTGGAGCGAGCACAAGCAGCACTCAGCGCAATCACTGCGGTGCGAGCCGCTGGCGGTATCGCGCATTACTTCAGCGTTAACCTCACGGACGCGGACGCTGTGGCCAAAATCATCGACCAGGTACGCGAGCACAGCGGGCACATCGATGTGCTACTGCACGCCGCCGGCACGGAACGCAGCCACTTCCTACCTGACAAAGACCAGCGTGAATTCGATCTGGTCTTCGATGTCAAAAGCGACGGCTGGTTCAATCTTCTGCATGCCATCGCCCACATGCCTCTCGGCGCGACAGTGGCCTTTAGTTCCATTGCCGGACGGTTCGGCAATGCGGGGCAAACGGACTACAGTTCGGCCAACGACTTGTTGTGCAAGATCACCTCGAGCTTCCGCACCAGCAGGCCGGCTACCCGTGGCATCGTTATCGACTGGACGGCATGGGGCGGCATGGGCATGGCCACGCGCGGCTCGATCCCTAAGATGATGGAGTTGGCAGGTATCGACATGCTGCCACCAGAAGCGGGCATTCCTCTGATTCGCCGCGAACTTACCGTGGGAGGAACCAAGGGCGAAATTGTGATCGGCCAGCGTCTGGGTGTTCTGCTAAATGAATGGGATTCCACTGGCGGGCTGGATCCGTCAGCGGCTGAAGCCTCGAAGAGTTTGCCGGCACAAGGTCCAATGATCGGCAAGATAACAAGCATGACCCTGAAGAGCGGCCTCACAATCGAGACGACACTGGACCCGGCAATTCAGCCGTTTCTGCACGATCATCAAATTGATGGCACGCCGGTGCTGCCCGGAGTCATGGGCATCGAAGCGTTCGCCGAAGCTGTACTATGCCTGCTCCCCGGTTGGTATGTGGAAGCCATCGAAAATGTGAACTTCTTTGCGCCGTTCAAGTTTTATCGGAACGAACCTCGAGTAGTGGCGATTGAAGCAGTCATTCGTCCGCAGCGCGACACCTTGCGGGCGGAGTGCCGCTTGACTGGTCGCCGATCCCTCCCGAATCAGGCTGAGCCACAGGTGACAACGCACTTTACCGCTCAAGTTCGCCTCACAAAACAGGCGTCCAACGTGGTGGCCGTGCCGGCGCTGGGCTCGCCGAACGGGCACTTCGTCAAAGCTGCTGACATCTACCGCCTTTACTTCCATGGACCCGCATACCAGGTTCTAGAGCAAGCGTGGCTCGATGGCGGTCAGATTTTTGGAAAGATGGCTAAGAATTTGCCAAGCAATCATTTTCCATCCGAAAAGCCAACACTCATGGCTCCGCGGCTGATCGAACTTTGCTTTCAAACTTCTGGACTTTGGGAGATGAGCGCGCTAGGCCGTATGGGTTTGCCCCAATACATCGATCGGGTCAGCTTGTTACGAAGTCCTGATCAGGCCGAAGACGATTTGTATGCCGTAGTCACACCCAAACCGGATCAAGGAAGTTTCGACGCGGAGGTGGTAGACGCAGCAGGGAACCGATACGTGCAAATGCGTGGCTACCATACCGTGGCGCTTCCTAACACCGTCGATGCAGAACCGTTGAAGCAACTGCAGGCCGTCTCAGTGTAGGAAGCGTAACTTCCTGCGCGTAAGACTCGCCGATTGAGGCGTTATGGCACAAGAATTCCAACGAGTGGCCATCGTGAATCGCGGGGAAGCGGCCATGCGTTTCATCCACGCGGCCCGCGATTTCAATCAAGAACAAGGCACATCGCTACGAACGATAGCTCTTTTCACCGAGCCTGACCGTCACAGCATGTTTGTGCGCGAAGCGGATGAGGCAGTGTGTCTTGGTCCCGCCCAGATCGTCGACTCAAACACACAGCAACTCAAGAGTAGTTACGTTGACTATCACCGACTCCAACACGGACTGGCGATCGCGAGAGCGGAGGCGGTCTGGGTAGGTTGGGGCTTTGTGGCCGAGCACGCCGCATTCGCCGACCTTTGTCGCGAACTAGGAATCGTGTTCATCGGTCCGGATGGCGATGTGATGCGTCGCATAGGCGACAAGATCGCCTCAAAACGACTGGCCGAGGAGGCACAGATACCGGTTGTGCCCTGGAGCAATGGGCCGGTCGAAACCGTCGAAGCCGCCTTGCAGCATGCCGAGCGTTTGGGTTATCCGCTCCTTATTAAGGCCACTGCGGGAGGCGGAGGCCACGGAATACGCTTGGTGAATTCGGCAGCACACCTGCCACAGGCCTTTGCAAGCGCACAGGCCGAGGCATTCAAAGCCTTTGGGAACCCAACCGTTTTTTTGGAGCGACTCGCGAAACGCGCGCGTCACGTCGAGGTGCAGATTATTGCCGACCACTATGGAAAGACGTGGGCTGCAGGCGTACGTGACTGTACCATCCAGCGTCATCACCAAAAGATACTCGAAGAAGCACCTTCGCCGGTGCTTTCTCCGGGGCAAGAGCTGTCGCTACGCGAAGCCGCGGTGCGCTTGAGTCAAGCGACGGGTTATCACAATGCTGGCACTGTCGAATTCTTGTACGAACCCGAAATCGATCGCTTTTCGTTCATGGAGATGAACACCCGGTTGCAAGTCGAACATCCGGTTACAGAATGCACTACAGGCCTGGATCTCGTGAAACTGCAGATTCACGTCGCTCGCGGCGGCCACCTGGAAGGCGAACCACCGCGCACTAGCGGTCATGCCATCGAGGTGCGTCTGAATGCGGAAGATCCAGATAACGGCTTTGCTCCGGCTCCAGGCCTTATCGAACGGTTCAGACTTCTGCTAGGACCGGGCGTGCGTGTCGATACTGGAGTAGCCGAGGGCGATGCCATCCCTGCGGAGTTCGATTCGATGATCGCTAAGATCATCGCCTACGGTCGAAATCGCAAGGAGGCGCTGTCCCGCCTGCAGCGCGCGCTGCGCGAGAGCGTAGTCGTCATCAAGGGCGGCACCAGCAATAAAGCGTTCTTGCTGGACTTGTTGAACCGGCCCGAGGTTCAGCGTGGAGAATTTCACAACGGGTGGCTGGACCAGTTGGCAGCAACTGGTGAGCACATCTCCAGACGTTACGCCGACGTCGCTCTGGTTCAATCCGCGATCGAAGCCTACGATGCGCAGCTGGCCGTAGAGCAGGCGCAGTTTTATGCGTCGGCGGTGCGTGGGAGGCCTCACGTGCGCCGCGACGTGGGCTGGACCGCAGAGCTGCGCTATCGTGGCCACTGCTATGCGCCTAAAACTTATCGCCTCGGACCTCAGCGATACCGCGTGGAGTTGGATGGAACACGCATTGATGCCCACATCGAGCGTTGGGGTGAGTTTGAATGTTGGCTCACCATCTTCGGGCGACGTTTTCGTGTCGTCTCCGTGGTCCAGGGACTAAATTACCGGATCGAGGTCGACGGTGTATCGCACCAGATTGATCGAGATGATGGGGGCGTGGTGCACGCGCCAGCGCCGGCGGTAGTCGTTTCCATTCTCGTCAAGCCGGGCGACACGGTTGCGATTGGGGACCGTCTGGCTGTGCTCGAGGCCATGAAAATGGAGATGCAGGTGGTAGCTCCATTTTCCGGAAAAATCCGGCAGGTGATGGCCATACCCAACGTTCAGGTGGACACTGGAGCTCCGCTCCTGCAGATCGACCCCCTCGCCGCTGGCGACACCGTGGCGAACTCGAAGCGAGTGGTCTTTGGAACGTCGGTCGCCCCGAATGGAAACAAAGAAGCCGTCCAATCCATCGGCCGTCAGAGCCTAGATGATCTCCGCCAACTCATGTTGGGCTTCGACGTGGATCCGAAGCATACCGTGCGGCTGGTCGCCGAATGGAGCCAGAATTGCCCCCTGGACAACGACGAAATAAGACAGCGCGAAGATGAGATCCTTAACATTTTTGTAGATATATGTTCGCTGTTTCAGCGCGAGCCGCAGGTCAACCGCCAAGCCGGTGCCGAAGAACCCAGCGCCGAGGCTTATCTTTTTTCTTACTTGCGCATGCTGGAGACGCACGGCGAACGACTCCCTCGCACCTTCGTCAGTGCGCTCCAAAAAGCATTGGCCCACTACGATGTGAAATCGCTCGAACGCTCTCATGAACTGGAGGAGAGCTTACTCTGGATCTACAAGTCACATCAACGCGCGGAGCAACAAGTCGCATCCGTTGTGAGCATCCTCGAACGACGCCTACAGATTCAGTCGCCGCATGCTGATGAGTCCTTTCGAACGCTTCTCGACCGGATGGCCTCTATGACCAACGGGATCTTTCCCGCCATTACCGACCTGGCCAGGGAAGTGCGCTATCGCTACTTCGACCAGTCGCTGTTCGGGCGGGTACGTCAGAAGATCTACGAGCAAATGGAGGAAAATCTCGCCTATTTGGCTGCTAATCCCGATTCCGCGGATCGCTACGATAGAATCCGTGCGCTAATCGAATGTCCGCAGCCACTGTTCGCACTGATCTCCAGCCGGTTCGCAGCCGCTGACCAGTCCCTGCGCAAATTGATGTTGGAGGCGCTGACTTGGCGGTACTACCGGATTCGAAAACTCACGAACTTTCGGTCCTTTGTTGTGGATGGACAGTGCTGCGCGTCGGCTGAGTATGATCATGAGGGAAAACACCTTCACGTGTTCACCACGCACTCCGAGTACAACCAGCTCCAGACTGCAGCGCGAGCGCTGTTTCCAATGATTTCCGAAGTCCCATTCGATCACGACATCGTTATCGATTTTTACGCTTTTCAACCCGGCAGGTTGAGCGATCCGGAGACTACGCAGGAGCAAGTGTCCTCGATGCTCAACCAAGTCGGCTTCTCGCGCTCCATCCGGCGCATCGTCGCTTCAGTGGCCGGCACCGGGCACAGCCAGGGAACAGTCGGCATGCATTTCACCTATCGTCCCAACGCCGATTCGTATCAGGAGGAGAAGCTCTACCGCGGAATTCACCCCATGCTGGCAAAACGTTTGCATCTCTGGCGGCTGAGCAATTTCAACATTGAACGTCTACCGTCTGTCGAAGATGTTTATCTGATCCATGCAGTGGCCCGCGATAACTCCAAGGATGAGCGGTTATTCGCCTGCGCCGAAGTGCGTGACGTAACGCCGGTACGAGATGACGCGGGTCGCATCGTGCAACTGCCCCATCTCGAGCGCATGTTAATGGAAGCGATGGCTAGCATACGGTTGTTTCAGTCGCGACGGCCAACTTATCAACGGCTCCATTGGAATCGCATATTGCTGAACGTGTGGCCGACGCTCAATCTTGGGCGAGATGAATTGCGTGACCTGGTCAATAAACTCGCTCCCTCCACCGAGGGCCTGGGGTTGGAACAAGTGATTGTGCGCGTGCGCATTCCCAGTCCGGCGACAGGCGAATTGCGGGATATGGTCCTGCGTATCTCAAGCCCGGGCGGCAGGGGCATGCTCATAACGTTCCGGCCGGCCGACGACCAACTTCGACCAATCAAACCGCTCACCGAATACGGCCAGAAGGTCGTCCGAATGCGCCAGCGCGGACTTATCTATCCTTACGAACTCATCAAAATACTCGCGCCAGCTCCGGAACACACGCGAGCAGAATTTCCTCCGGGCGATTTTGTCGAATTGGACCTTGACCCGCAAGGCCTTCTTGTCCCCGTCGACCGTCCGTACGGTCAAAACAAGGCAAACATCATCGTCGGCATCATCCGTAACTTCACAACCAAATATCCCGAGGGCATGACACGTATTCTGTTGCTGGGCGATCCGAGCAAGGATCTGGGCGCTATAGCCGAACCGGAATGCCGGCGCATCCTCGCAGCTTTAGATCTGGCCCAGGCCAAGGGCGTTCCTCTGGAATGGTTTCCCATCTCGGCGGGTGCCAAGATCTCCATGGACAGCGGGGTGGAAAACATGGACTGGATCGCCCGCGTGCTACGGGGCTTGGTGAAATTCACGCAAGCCGGCGGCGAAGTGAATCTGGTGGTTAACGGGATCAACGTCGGTGCGCAACCGTACTGGAATGCCGAAGCTACCATGCTGATGCACACCCGAGGCATTCTGATCATGACGCCGAAAGCGGCAATGGTACTCACCGGTAAGCGTGCATTGGATTATTCCGGCGGCGTCTCGGCCGAGGACAATCAAGGGATCGGCGGATACGATCGCATCATGGGTCCCAACGGCCAAGCGCAGTACTGGGCACACGACATCGATGAAGCTTGCCACATTCTGTTACGCCACTATGAACACACCTATGTGGCACCCGGTGAGCGCTTCCCGCGACGGGCCGCGACTGTTGATCCCATTGATAGGGACGTGCGTGTCCATCCTCACGGCAGGAACGGCGATGTTGGCTTCGAACTGATTGGCGAAATCTTATCGGATGAGACCAATCCCGGTCGCAAGAAATCTTTTGACATTCGCAAAGTAATGACGGCGACTGCCGACCAGGACCATGCGCCGCTCGAGCGCTGGGCCGGCATGCGGGCGGCCGAGACCGCAGTAGTGTGGGATGCCCATCTGGGCGGTTATCCCGTTTGCCTTATCGGTATCGAATCCCGGCCAGTACCGCGGTTGGGATTCATCCCCGCCGACGGACCGGACCAGTGGTGCGCCGGCACGCTCTTCCCGCAATCCTCGAAGAAAGTGGCGCGCGCGATAAACTCCGCCAGCAACAATCGACCGGTAGTGGTCCTAGCCAACCTGTCGGGGTTTGATGGCTCGCCCGAGTCCATGCGCAGACTGCAGCTGGAGTACGGCGCTGAGATCGGACGGGCTGTAGTGAACTTCAAAGGACCGATCGTCTTTTGCGTAATTTCGCGTTATCACGGAGGCGCTTACGTCGTTTTCTCGAGGGCGCTGAACGAGAATGTCGAAGTGGCCGCGCTCGAGGGAACTTACGCCTCTGTCATCGGCGGCGCTCCGGCGGCAGCTGTGGTGTTCGCGGGTGAAGTCGAAGCCCGAGCGCGTAAAGATGCGCGCCTGCAATCGCTGAACCAAGCGATAGCTTTGGCTGATGGGGCCGAGAAAGGACGGTTGCGCTCCCAGTGGGATGAGCTTTTCAAAGTCGTGCACTCCGAGCAGCTGGGCGAGATGGCTTCCGAGTTCGACCGCGTACACAGCGTCCAGCGGGCTCTCGACGTGGGTGCTCTCAATTACATAATTCCGCCCGACAAACTACGGCCTTACCTCGTTGATGCAGTCGAACGCGGCATTGCGAGAGAGGTGGAGTTGCATTCTCGAAAGCAACCAGACGAAAAACCGAGAGTGGAAATACTAGCTGCATTCGCTGCTGCGGGGGCTTCTTGATGGAAGTGTATTGGTTGGAACAATCCGAAGCGGATCTGCCGATGGCAGACGATTGGCTGAGCTCGAGCGAGGCGGACCGGCTGAGCAAGCTGCGTTTTGCCAAACGGCGCAGCGACTGGAAGCTGGGACGCTGGACCGCCAAGAATGCCTTGGCCTTATACTTCTTATACTTGAAGCTCCCTGTGGATCCGCAGGTTCTCGCGAGTATAGAAATACGCCCGGCACCATCCGGTGCCCCGGAAGCTTTTTTTCAGAACAAACCAGCGGCAGCTACGATTTCACTCAGCCACCGGGCGGGCATCGCCGCGTGCGCCGTTGGTTGTTCGAGTGGGGTGCTGGGTTGTGATCTGGAAACAATCGAACCGCGCAGCGACGCTTTTCTCGCCGACTATTTCACCACCGCAGAGCAATCGTTCGTTGCGGAAGCGTCTGCGGCGGATCGTCCGCGCCTCTTGGCTCTGCTTTGGAGCGCGAAGGAAAGCGCGCTCAAGGTATTACGCGAGGGTTTGCGGCTAGACCCGCGGAATGTGATCGTGAGCCTCAGGGATGAGGCATTCGATTTCGATGGCTGGAACCCGATTGTAGTGCGTCACACCGATCGCGGAACCTTCTGCGGTTGGTGGCAACATGAAGACAGCATTGTGCGGACTCTGGTGGCCGCGCCGCCACCAAACCCGCCGATTCGCTTGCGGATGCCGAGTTACGTTCGCGACGCAGCTTCCTTGCGCGCATGAAGGATTGGGTGTTGGGCATGACTGCCCGGATACATTTCACAGGGCCTCTCTACTATCGGCTCCACTGTGCCGCCGAGTTAAGCCAATCCCTTCTGCGAGTGGGTGCTCGCCGCGCGCTCAAAGGTCCACGCCTGCCCGGATGGAATTGGTTCGTAGAGCTGGCCACACAAATATTGAACCGCCACACGCTTGCCGCTTTCCGGATGGGAGATGTGAAGGAAGCACGCCGCTATCTTGACTCGATCGAGATCAGTTCACCGGCGCTGTCAGAGGTGAGCATCACGCCAGTCGTGGAAGAAAAATTCACGGGAAGCTGGTATGCCGGCAAGGGCACCGAGCCGGGGGTGACCGTCCTGTATTTTCATGGGGGCGGCTATTCGTTTTACCCGCAAGCCTACGCCAGCTTTATCGCGTTGATCACTCTGGCTGCGAATTCCAGAACGTTTGCACTGAATTACCGGCTTTCGCCGGAACATCGATTCCCAGCGCAACTTGAAGACGCCCATAGCGCCTACCGTTGGATGCTGGAGAAGGGCGTCGATTCTGGCAATCTGATTTTTGCGGGCGACTCGGCGGGTGGCAATCTGGCGCTGGCTTTGCTTCTTGCGGTACGAGAGTCAACGCTTCCTCTTCCAGCACTCGCCGTGGTGCTCTCCCCTCCAACTGACTTCGAGATGAACCCCGTCGGCGCCGGGGACTTTGACTGGATTGAGAAGCGCATGCTTGTCCAGTGGGCAGACTGGTTCTGCGACCCTGCTGAACGCCGGAATCCGCTGGTGTCGCCCCTATGGGCTGACCTGCGTGGTCTTCCTCCTATCTATATCCAGGCTGGCCGTGCCGAGATTCTGTTCGACAGCATTCAAGCGTTTGTGGATTACGCCGAGAAGCAGGGAGCGGATGTCGTTCTCGAAACCTGGGAGGACATGAATCATGACTTCCAGATGTTCGGACCGGATTCGCCGCAGAGTGCCGACGCGCTGCGGAGGATTGGGCAGGTGATTGGGGAAGGGGTTCGTGCACGGAAGGGACTGCTAATGACGTAACTCGACCGGAATCAGCGATCGCAAGGTGTGCGTTGTGACCTATGAAACACTGTGACAACCAATTCGATTTCGATTTTATCGTCATCGGTTCGGGCTTCGGCGGCAGTGTTTCCGCTCATCGACTTGTG
>Ga0187817_10001869_pt1 | contig 10571 bp, 10 predicted proteins | sample NC_wetland_sal_i_17_FD_132431 | JGI IMG/M metagenome (GOLD analysis project Ga0187817, IMG submission 132431) | Wetland sediment microbial communities from Neuse River Estuary, North Carolina, USA - SO4_2 | ecosystem: Environmental > Aquatic > Freshwater > Wetlands > Sediment | place: USA... | reverse complement strand
GCGGCCACAACGCTGAGGCGGGCGGTCACGTTACTTCTGCCCCTCCAGGCTCAACACGCGGCCAATCACGCCTGCGATGCGCTCCCAGTTTTCGGTGGCGCGCGCCAACTGTTTCCTGCCGCTTTTGGTGATGGAATAAAACCTGGCTTTGCGGTTGTTCTCCGAAGTGCCCCAATCGGAGGAGATCCAACCTTGCAGTTGGAGCCGCAGCAACGAGGTATACACCGTGCCCTCGTTCAATTGCAGCACCTCCTGGCTCAATTGCTCGATGCGACGGGCGATGCCGAATCCATGCAGCGGCCCCAAAACTTCCAGCGTTTTCAGGATCATGAGATCGAGGGTGCCCTGCAGCACTTCCGCTCTGCGGGCTGCGTTGCTCCCTCCTTTGGCCATTGCATAGAAGGGTAGCATGACTCCTATGGAATGTCCATAGGTCGGCGCAACGCTAGGGCAGCGGCGTCTGTCGGCGCAGCAGATGGAGGATGTTGCCGTCGGGATCGGCAAAGAACACGAGGGAGTTGCCCCCTTTAGTCGATGGCTCGGTCAGGAATGAAACGCGGCGCTCCTGTAGTTGCTTGACCGCCATTTCGAAGTCGGCAACGGTGAGCGCCAGATGGCGGAGGCCGGGATCCTGCATGCCCGCCGCGGCGCTGGCCGGACCCTTGGCCTCGATGACTTCGATCATCGATCCGTCGAGAGCCTTGAGAAACACGGTGCGGCTGCTGGTGGAGCGGTAATTGATGGTAAAGCCCAGCGTATCGACATACCACTGAGCGAGACGTTCCGGATCGGGCGACGCGATCGCGGTGTGTTCAATCCCTGTGACCATAGAGCGCGATTGTAGCTTAATGAGTCATCGCGTATACAACGTAGTCCACACCGCCGCCCACTGAAAGCCCAAAAGCCCGCGCATCCGCATACAATTTCTATTTGGCCATTGTGGCATGAAACCGGAGAGACGGGAGGGGCAATGAGTCCAATCGCAGGCCAGTATCCTGCATACAACTACATCATCGGTTTCGCTGGGACGAACGGCATGGCGGCGGCGATGGGCGGATTTTCCGCGGTTTCCGGTTTGCTGACGTTCCCGATCCAGAAACACGGTGACAAGATTATCGGCCTTCGCAAAATACCCGACATAACGCTCAAGAGGGGCGTGGTCGATTCGTCGAGCTTGTGGAGTTGGATTTCACAAGTGCGAACTGCGGGCGGCACGAATCGGCGCGACGCGATCGTTATTCTTCGCGATGAGAGCAACAACCCTGTGCAGGGGTGGAAACTGCACAACGCAAGCCCGGTGAAATATACGGGTCCGACGCTTGCCGGAAAAGGCGGCGGCGAAGTGGCCATCGAGGAACTTGTGCTCTCCGCGGAGGGGATTGAAATCGCGCCTCCCCGCTGAGGCAGGGCGCGCCGCTACACAGGCACGGGTGTTCTTGTCTCTCGACGGAGGCATCAGGTACAATCAACCTCCAGAGTTACGTTACGAACCGTGCTGGTGATTCGGAAAGAGCAAATGGATGCATTGGCGGAGGGGGCGCTCGACCGTTTTGCGCGCCGGCTCGCCGGGTTCGCCGCCGAGCACTTCCCGGACGTGCGCGTCGCGCTGGGGGACGGTGGAGTGCAAGCGGCCGCCCAGCATGCAATCAGCCGGGCTCGCACGCACGGAATCACATCTGAACGGGATATCTGCAGGTATTTCAGCCTGTCCTTAGCGCTGGGGAGCAATTTCGAGAACCAGGAATGGGCCTCCAGGATTCTCGATTCGGCAATGGTGGGCCCAATGAAAATGGACATGCTTTTCGAGCATGGTTTAGAAGCCGCGCATCGCAGCGCCGGTTTGGCCCGCGAGGCGCCGTGAGCTCCGCAACCATGCTTCAAGCATCGGCCTCGGCCGCCGAGAGCACATTCAGCGCGGAAGACGCGGGCCGTCCCGTGGCGCCATGCAAGAAGAAAACCTGGATCGGAATTCAGTTGGTCGACCGCTGCTGCCAGCCGGTTGTGGGAGAGTCCTATCGAATCACGTTACCCGACGGACAGCTCCTGGACGGAAAGACCGATGCCAAGGGGACGGCGAGCACGGCTGGTTTCGACCCGGGAGCTTGCCAAATCACATTTCCGGAGCTCGACCGCGATGCCTGGCGGTCCGGATGCGACTGCCCTGAACAGGCGGGAGGGCCGGGGGCTAAGGCCACGTTCATCGAATTCCGGCTGCTGGATGCCGCCGGGCAGGGGGTCGCCGGTGAACGCTTCCGGGTCACACATCCGGACGGTACGGTTCATGAGGGCAAACTCGGGCCTGACGGGTCGGTTCGCTACGATGGCTGCCCGGCCGGGGTTTACAAGGTCGCCTTTCCGGATTTGGACCGGGAGGCCTGGGTGAGCGCCGATGCCTAAGCAACACACAGTGCAAGAAGGGGAGTGCGTCAACAGTATCGCCGAACAGTACGGTTTCTTCTGGCAGACCGTTTGGAACGATCCGGCTAATGCGAAGTTGAAGCAGTTGCGCCAGGATCACGGCATGCTCGTGCCGGGCGATGTAGTGGTGATTCCGGACAAGCGGGTCAAGGAGGAAACCCGCAGTTCGGGAGCCGTTTACAAGTTTCAAAAGCTGGGTGTGCCGGCGACCATCCGGCTGCAGTTGTTTGACGGCAACCAGCCGCGTCTTTACCAGGCATATGACCTAACCGTGGATGGCCAAAAGCGGTCCGGAACCACCGACAACCAAGGCGTGCTCCAGGCGGCCATTCCACCGAACGCGAAGCAAGCCGTGGTGGTGATTGGACCGGACCGCGCGGAATTCCGTTTTCAGCTCGGTTCTTTGCAGCCGGTGACGGAAGTGAAAGGCGCCCAGGCCCGGCTGAGCAATCTGGGCTATGACTGCGCGGTGGACGGCGCCCTCAACGACACGACGAAAAAGGCCCTGGTGCAATTCCAAAGCGACTACGGCCTGCCGGCGACCGGCAGCCTCGACACAGCGACGCAGAAGAAACTGGCCGATATCCACGACGGCATCGGCGACGTCGCTCCAACCGCATCGGCGCAGTCCGACGATCGGACCGCTGGGGGTGCGCACTGAGCGGCCAGGGTTTCCATTTCCCAGGCGGGGAGGAGCCGAAAACTTCCGTCAAAGATCGGGCTGCCTTTTTCATTGCGCGGCTTCCCGGCGAAGCTCTCCGGGACGGCTCGACGGTTGGAAAAAGGACCGGAAAGGTGAATTCTCCACGGCCGGCCACGGTGATCAATGCGTTATGGCTTGTGGACGGAGCCGACGAGACCCAGCGATCGGTCTCAGTTAACGACCGGCAGATGCCGCCAGGAGGGGGCGGAGCGCTCTTCTGCTTCGCACCGGGCGACGACACGATCAGTATCGCCTGGCAGGTAGACAGCCCTGCGGGAGCCTCCAGCGTAACGCTCGAACTGGCGCGCGATGCCGCTCCCGGCGCGGCCATCTGGTCGCAGACGTGGAACGGCGTGCCCGCCACGCAGATGCTGGTGAACAAGGGAGCGGTCTCATCGGGCGATGTGAGCGGGGCGATGGATTGGGGCAGCGTGGCCATTCCTGCCAACACCGCGGTCGGCGCCGACCCGGATGCCTTCCCGGACGGGCAGGTCGCCGTAGAGCATGCGCCATACATTCTAAAGATGACGGTCACACCCACCAGAGGCGCGGTTACTTATGCTACCACCAGGTTCGATATCGCCATCGCGGACATCCGCATGTTCTGGGGAGGGACGGCGCTCGTCCCGCCGGGCAACCGAGGGGACATCGACGCGCTGTACCATGCCGGCACGCTGGCCGCGGAGCAGACAATCGTGACGGACTTGGCCAACAACGGCAGTAATCCGGACCAGACGATCAATAACGGCGTGTCTCACGGGATCGAGCTCGTCTGCAACCAGTACTGCACCGCGGTGGCTGATATGTCCAACGATGCGCTCTTCGACAAGCACAGCAGACAATGGGGCGATGGCCCGCGCATCCCGCTGACCGCTCAGATCCGCATTCGCAAACGCGACGGCACGCCGTCTGCCGGAGCGCCGCTCGCCATCGGCAATACCAAATTCCTCTGGGACTGGGAAAGCATTCCCGAGAACTTCGCAGGGGTGTATCCGGACGCCACGGCGCGTGCGTTCGTGCAGGCCTCGGTGGACTACAAGGTAAACGATCCGGCTGGCCCGCCGGGTTCCACCAACTGCCATTTCGAACGCGGCGGGAAGCGCGGCACCGGCGCCAATCCGGTATTTCCTACGCAGTCGGCGGGAAGCCCGCCGCAGAATCCTGCCGGTCCCTTCCCATTCGTAGTCAATGCCTGTGCAAACCGCGGTTGGGCTGTGTTCAGCCACGCGCGCACTACCGGGCCGAACGCGGGTTACACGGGAGCAATATTTCAACCTTCCCGCATGGCAAAAGACACTTACCGGGTGACAGTGTATGCGGCCAACGAATTGGGCGGCGGAGTTCCGGTACTTGACTGCGCGTTGTCCGCCGCGCAATTGCAAGCCAACTATCCAGCCACACCACGCTACTCCACCGGGATCTTCGAGGTGTTTCGAAAGTACAATGGCAAATATATTAGTAAGTCGGCGGCCTGCGGGCTGATTGCGCACGCCACCATCGGCACGAAAATCGGTCCGGCCGGCATCCGCATCGCGTGGGAGCCGAATCCCGGCAACCCTTTTACCCAGGTTGCCTACCAACAGCTTTTCGACGACACATTGCATCAGACGCCGGTGGACCCGGATACGGGCGCCCCCACGCCGGGTATGCGCGCTCCGCGGCGGAATCTCCTCACACAACTCGCGCAGCACTACCTCGATCCACAAATCGATCAGTACACCGGTGAACTTCTGCCGGCCCACGGCGGCGCCGGCGGCCTCCCCGGCGTCGGCTGGCCCATTACCTTCAAGAGTTGGGACGATTTCAAGCGCCCGCACCTGATTAGCGCAGTGACCACATACATCAACAAGCCCCGCACTATTAACAACGTCAGGAGGCAGTATCAGAAGCTGGGAAGAAGAAATCCCGGTCTCGCGCAGAACGACCTAAAAATTCTGTTCTACAACCAGCTCTCCGCGAAGCGACAGGCCGAGGTGGAGACGATCATGACGAACAGCCTAACTGCGGCGAACCTGCCGAGCACGCAAGACGCTTATGAGACAAACGCCAGGAACTGGTTTATCCACCTGCTCAAGGAGATGTACCAACGCTACATCGCGCTGGACGCGTTCGTGGGGTTCACCTTCATTCACATGGATGGCACTTACCGGCTCAAGACCGGAAACGGCGCCGGCAATTTCGTCGATCTTGACAATGGCGGTACGGGCGGGATCGGTCCCTCGGACGCAAGCGCGGCGCAGGGAATGAAAGCCTGTTATATGGTGTTTCTCCCAGTGAATGTGCCACCGGCGTGGGCGGCGGCGCCGCGGGGCAGACACGTCGTGAGCCCCAGCGATATCATTTCCACGCACGAACTGGGGCACAACACCTCTCTCTGCCACGCTCCCGCGGCCCCGGGTGCGCCGCCCGCCGGGGGCGCTGACCCAAATTGCCACGACTCCGCCGATCTGCTCTGCCTCATGAACTACGACGACGCAAGCGACCATTTGTGCGGCCTGTGTCTGCTGCGCCTGCGAGGCTGGGCGCGCCAGGCCAACGGACCTCTCACCGGGCTGTCCAATGTCGGAGCCAACAACAGGGTATAGAGAAACGGCATGGATCTGCAATTCACTATCCGGCCTCGCGAGGCGGTTCTGACGCCGGGGGAAGCCCTGGTGCTGGACGCGGAAGCGATCAATCGTGGGCCCGGCCCGGTCTCCGTCCCGGCCTTCAACAGCCCCGGAAACCGTTTGCCGGAATATCGAATTACCGGCAGCAACGGCGAGGCAGCGCTGGATTTCGGACCCACCGGCGAAGCGGACGGCGCTCGGAATCTGGAGCGGGACACGCAGATAGTATGCGTGGAGCCCGGCCGGCGCTACGCGGAAGCCGTGGTTCTGCACACTCCGCTGGCGCGAGCGGGACGGTACGAGGTGGTGGCGAAAACAGCGGTGTACGCCAGCGGCACAAGCGGCACCGTTGAGGCGCGAGCAGACTTTGCAGTGGATGAGATCCACTTCGTGCAGGCCGCGATGAGCCGCCGCCGGGGGCAGACGGAGTTGATCCAGGCCGCGGCAGCCCGCCTGTTCCATGGCGCTCGCATTCATGCCGTGGAGCGCCGAAGCTTCACCGATTCCGGAAAAAGCGACGGGCTGATCGACGTTTCCGCGATCGTGCGTTCGGTGGGTGTGGCCTCCGAGGCGTCCGGCTTGGTTTCGTTCTACTCCGCCGAACCGGAGCCGCATCCCGAGTTGGACTGGGTTGCCTGGTTGGAACCAGGCAGCGTCTGCGCCAATGCCCGCTGTCTGGGAGGCCGCGTGCTTCGGTGGCCGCTGCCGCCGGGGCGGCACGCGATCGTGCCTCCGGGCCTGCTGTCCGCCGAGGGCGATTTCGAAGTGATTATCGCGGGCCTCGAAAAGCCAACTCTCCGGCTGGTGCGATTTGGGCAGCCTAAGGCCGTGGTTTTTCCCGAAGTGGACTCAGTTTCCGGGCCGGAACCCGATGCAGAGGCTGACGAACCGGAGCAAGAAGCTGAACCCGAAGAGGACGAACAAGAGGACGAGGAATTTGAACTCTACACCGCGGCCGAGCCCACTGAATGTTGGGCGGTGGAGATTTCCCTGGCGGCGCCGGCGGCAGGGCCAGAGGAAGGAAGCGGGAACGGGCAGCAACCGGCTGAGCCCGCGTTGGCCGCCGCCATCGCGCCTGCCAGAGCCGGCGGGGGCCGCAGAATGGTTTTCATGGTTCAACGGCCCGCTGGGGTCGAGGTGCTGCACCTGGCTTTTAATGAAACCGGGCCGCCCGAGAATATGGGCATTGCGTTGCTGCCCCACGCCCTGCTGCTGGCTAGCAGCCGCCCGGGAATCGTCGTGGACGACGCCAACAATACGCGGGTGGCGCTACCGGTGTGGATCGCTCCCGGCGGCCAAGGAGAAGCTTATCTGGCCGTGGCGGACTTGAGCTTTGACGCCAATGGCGGCGTTCGCATGGAGCCGGGCGTTGGTTTGCGCGGCCTCGGTGCTCCCGCGGGCGTGCCCCGGGCCGGCGCAGCCGATTTCTGGATCGCTCTGGACGGTGGTATTCGTCGAGACTGGACCGTTCTTTACGGCGACGGTACGGTGGCGATCGGCTTGGGCGACGGTCCGGTTCGCCGCCTGAACGCGAGATGGATGCCGGCCTTGCCACTCGAGATCGTGAGCCTTGAGTTCTCCTGCGCCATCGCAGTAACCGAAGAGAACGGCCAATTACGGATGATTTCGGCCTGACCGGCAGTAACATTAAGATCTATGTCTCAATGGCGGTTCCTATGCAAGTGTGCATACGGCATTGTTCTCGTGCCGCTGCTCGCCGGGATTGCGGCGGGGCAGAATGCACTGCTGGTGTTGAACGATGTGAACCTGATCGATGGCACCGGGGCTCCGGCCAGGCCTCACGCGCGCATTGTGATTTCGGGGGAGCGCATTCAGAGGGTCGAAGACGCCTCCGGTGAGATGCCGGGCGGAGCCACGGTCTGGAACCTGGGCGGCATGACCGTCATCCCCGGGTTGATCGACGCGCATGTCCACCTGACGTCGTCGCCGGCTGAGGACGCCCGAATCGAAACCATGCTGCGGTTCGGATTGTTGGGAGGAGTCACTTCGGTGCGCGATATGGGCGGCGACGATATCGTGCTGGCCGAATTGGCGCGCCGCTTTGCCGAAGCCAGACAGCCGGGGCCCCGCATCTACTATTCGGCCCTGGTGGCCGGACCGCAGTGGTTCGCCGATCCCCGGCCAAAGGCAGCGTCGCACGGCGGTGTAGCCGGCGAGGTCGCCTGGATGCGCGCGCTTACTCCCGAATCCGATATGGCCGCGATTATTGCCGCCGCCAAGGCGACCGGCGCCACCGGTTTGAAAATCTACGCCGATCTTCCCGCCAGCCTGGTGGAGCGCGTAACCCTGGAAGCGCACCGCCAGGGACTGAAGGTTTGGAGCCACTCGGCTGTCTTTCCAACCAAGCCCAGCGAAGTGGTGCGGGCGGGCGTGGACGTGGTCTCGCACAGCAACTACCTGGGCGCGGAAGGCATGAACCAGCCGCCAGCTTCCTATGAGCAGGCGCGCCGCGGTTTAGGCATCGACTACTCTCAAAGCCCGGTGGAAGGCGAGGCGATTGGCGCGCTTCTGCGCCTGATGATCGAGAAGGGAACCATACTGGACGAGACGCTGTTCGTCACCAACGCCGGCAAGCGCAGCGCCGACGATCCGGTGTGGAAGTGGACCGCTGCGGTGACACGCAAGGCGCATCAACTGGGCGTGCGGCTGGCAGCCGGGACCGACAGCTTCGGCAACCCCGCGCGGGATGCCATGCCGAACATCCATCGCGAAATGCAATTGTTGGTAGAGGAAGCAGGCCTGTCGCCATTGGAGGCAATCCGCGCGGCCACCGGCGAGGCGGCGCGTGCGATCGGCGTGGAGAAGTCGTACGGAACCGTGGAACCCGGAAAAATTGCGGACCTGGTGATTCTGCGCCAGGATCCTTCGCTCGATATTCGCAAAACCAGCGACATTGCAGCGGTGATCAAAGGCGGAGTAGCTTACCAGCGCTGAGGCCGTACGTTCTCACGCTGCCGGCGAACTCCAGATGGAGTGGAGCACTCTGCGCCAATTCTCTCCCAGGATCAGCCGGATGTGCTCATCGGTGTACTTGCGGCGGATCAAAGCCTCGGTCAGCACGTAGATCCGTTTTTCGCCGGCCAGGTCTGCTACGGCTTCGCGGTGGTGGACGCGATAGCGTTTGTCCGCACTGCGCAGCATGTTCGCCAGAACCTCCGGTGAACCGAGGTCGTTGCTCTCCAGGCCGAAATCGCTGCCGACACCAACGTGCTCGATGCCCACCAGGCGCGTCACGTAATCGATGTGATCGACCACATCGTCCACCGTGGTCGGTTCCTTTTCCTTAACCATGAAGCTGATAAAGTTGATCCCCATGGCGCCGCCCGATTGCGCCATGCGGCGGATAGCCTCGTCGGTCACGCAGCGTGGATGGCCGGAGTTGAGCGCGCGGCAATTGCCGTGAGAGATGATGACCGGGCGTTTTGAAATCGAAAAGGCGTCCAGCATGGTGCGGTCGCCCGCGTGGCCGCAGTCCACGGCCATTCCAACCTGGTTCATGCGCTCGACGATTTTCGCCCCGAATTCGCTGATGCCGTCATCGTGCGGCTCGAACGCTCCATTGCCCACCAGGTTGCGGAAGTTGTAGGTTAGTTGCGAAACGCGCTGGCCCAGTCCAAAGAACGTGTCCACGTCCTCGGGGCGCCGAAAATGGGCGGCGTTTTGCAGGCCGAACAGGATGCCGTAGTGCCGCGACGCCTTGGCCCGTTCGAAATCGGAGGCCGATCCGATGCGCAGCAGGCGATCCGGGTATTGCGCGATGAAGCTGTTCCAGTCCGCAAAGAGGCGGATGGTGTTTTCGTAGCTCTCGGCGCCTTCGCCGAAGTTGATGGCGTTAATACCGGAATCGAGAAAGCGCTGAAAATCCCCGGCGGTGAAGGCCCCCGGCTTGGCCAGCCAGTCGCGCAGTTTGGGACGCTGATCGGTTCGATAGAGAAACTGATTCAACATATCGATGACCAACGCCTCCCTCACCAGCCGGATAGCCCGCTCGGAGTATTCCTGCGGCGATTGCGCAAAAAGGGTGAAGCGCCCGCGATTGACGAACGGCGCGGCTACGGCGGCCGCGGCCAGGTTCCGGAGCAGGCGACGGCGCGTCGTCCCCTGAGATTTCGGTTTCTCCATTTTTGCCAGTCTAGCAGGGCGGCTACTACCGCAACCCTTCCACCTTTACGAATTCCGCGGGCGCCAACGCTCGGCGCGTCATGCGGCCCAGAAACATCGCGCCTTTGAAGTAGAAGAGCTTGTTGATGCGGACGCCGATGGAGGAATGGCCCGGGCCCTGCGGCGCGAATTCAACCGCGCTTGCCTCCTGCTCCACGCCATCCACGTAATTGCGGAACTCATGGCCGTCGTAGACTTCGGCGGCGTGGTGCCACGCGCCCAGCGAGTGCACTTTGGCGCGGTCGATCAGGGTGCGGGAACGAGCCGCGTCGGCGGAACCGACGAAGCTGTCCAGGCACCACTGGCCGCCGATTACGCGAATTTCAAATAGCATGCGCGCCGGTGTATCGCGGCCGGTGCCGGCGTCGCGTTCCTGTAGATGAAAGAAGCGCTGCTCGGGCTGCCCGCCGGCCTCCGGTCTGAAGATTGCCTCCCAGGTGAATGCCCGCGCGCCTGCCAGCGGGTGCGCGTCGATGAATAAGGCGTCATCTACGCCGTTGAACTCCACCGCCCGCCCGGCCGGGGTGTCGATCAACCGGGGGTGGCCCAGAACCGTGACGGCATAACCGCCAATCCGCTCGAGGTTATCGAAGCGCCATACCTCGTTGGCGGCGGAACCGTCGGCGCCCCATAACCACCAGCCGCCCGCGGCCGCTATC
>Ga0187817_10001867_pt1 | contig 10574 bp, 8 predicted proteins | sample NC_wetland_sal_i_17_FD_132431 | JGI IMG/M metagenome (GOLD analysis project Ga0187817, IMG submission 132431) | Wetland sediment microbial communities from Neuse River Estuary, North Carolina, USA - SO4_2 | ecosystem: Environmental > Aquatic > Freshwater > Wetlands > Sediment | place: USA: North... | reverse complement strand
TCCGCTATTTCATCAACGACGGCCGCTTGACCAACCAGTCGCCTCTCAACAACGGTTTCGATCTGCCCTCGGCATTCAAGAACAACAACATTCGCGACCAGTCGCTCGCCGGTGGCTTGACCACGGTGATTTCCTCTTCCTGGGTGAACGAACTGCGTATGCAGTATGCCCACCGCAACTTCGATTTCCCTGTTGTTTCCACCCAGCCCCACCTGGAAGTCGCCAACACTTTTGCAGTCGGAGTTAATCGCGGGAACCCGGACATTTACACCGAGTCGCGCTTCGAGCTGGTGGACAACATGACGCACAATGTGTCCAACCACACCATCGGTTTCGGCGCGAACTTCGATCGCGTCGGTACTTACGAATCGTTTCCGCTGTTTTATCCGTTCGAGGCGGACTTCTCGAACCTCGCGGCTTTTCTCGGCACGGATGGCGCGGCAGGATGTCCGACAGGAGTGTCATGCCCCGATCCTTTCGTGATCTTCTTCCAACGCTTCAGCACCACCACGACTCCCCTGTTCAACGACACATCTGTGGCGGGAGGAATTGCGGTGTATCAGGGCGGCCCGATCTCCCAGACCATCCGTCAACAATCCTCAGCGACGCTGGACCATGACTACACCGGCTTCTACCTGCAGGATAAGTGGCGCGCCTCCCAGAAACTCACAGTGAATTTTGGGGCGCGGTGGGAATTTGAAACCTGGCCCTCCGGAGTGCTCAATACGCAGTGGAAGAACGTTGACCCGCGCGTGGGCCTGGCTTACAGCTTCGGAACGTCACACGATGTCGTCTTCCGTGCCGGTTTCGGGCTATTCCACGGGATTATTCCATCGCCCCTGCTCATGTGCCAGGCGCCTTCCTGTGGCGGACTTTCGACTTACCCGGGGCGTCCCTCTGAGAATAGTCTGAATGCGAAGACCGGGCTTTTCAGCTTTGCGAGTTCACCATTCATCACGTATTCCGCGCTTTCTGCGCTGTTTGGAGGCGGCCCGTTTGGCACCCCCGGACAAGCCCTTTATCCGAACGGCGTGGCTGCCGGGTTCTGCCCGGTTGGGATCGTTCCCGGGTATGGTCCTGCTGGAACGCTGGCGGGTTGCGGCTTCCTCCAGCCGGCAACCATCGTGCGATTCGATCAGAACAGCCAGAACCCCTATGGCATCCAGGCCAGCGCGTCTCTAGACTTTCAACCCTTTAAGGACTCGCTGTTGAGCATCACAGGAGTCCATCTGCGCGGCGTCCATCTTGGCAGCTTTTACAATGTAAATCAGCCTGACCCCAGCGGCACGTTTCAAGTCTATAACTCGAAAGGGCAGGCGAGCTGCAAGAATATGTACTGGAACTTCCCTGCGATTGGAATTACAACGCCCCCCGATTGCACATCATATCCCATCCAAATGGTTATTCCGGGCGTGCCCCACGTCAACGGGATTCCGGGCTTCCGCGACCCGAACTACAGCGTCTTTTTCGAGGCGCGTTCGGGCTGGGATTCTGTTTACGACGGTCTGCTGATCAATATGAACAAGAGAATGACAAACAATTTTTCGTTCAACATCAGCTACACCTGGTCACATTCCATCGACGATGGCCCCAATCCCAGCTTCGTACTGATTCCGCAGGACAGTAACAACGGCAGCTTCCGCGCGGAGCGCGCCAGTTCGGCGGATGATGCCCGGCATCGCTTTGTCGGCAATGCCATCTTCTCCAGTCCCAAGAGCTGGAACGTGGTCGCACGTGATTTCAGTTTCAGCACGATCGTTACCCTGCAGTCTCCGCAGTACTTCACCAAGTACGCCGGCTTTGACGTCAATGGCGACGTCTTCGGAAACAATGACCGTGTCGGCAACGAGCCGCGCAACACGTTTAAGGGAGGATCCCTGCAAACCGTCGATGTCCGCCTGGAGCGCACCTTTCCACTTTACGAAAGGATGCATCTCCAAGCGATGGCGGAAGCCTTCAACTTGCTGAACACCGTCAACATTCGCTACTTCAACACCAGTTATGGAGCGGCGGACTTCTGCGGGCCGGACCCGGGCGCGCCCGGTTGTGCAGGAGCGCCTGCATTCTATCGCGAGGGTTCGCCGAATCCAACTTATGGCACGCCCAGCGCGGTGTTCAACCCGCGTCAGATTCAGCTTGCACTGCGTCTGACGTGGTAAGGTGGCGAGGTAGTTATCTGAACTTCGAATAGGAAAGAAGTGAGAGGTGCAATGCGGTTCGGAATCTATTGCGAAATGCAGAACCCTCCCGGAAAGCCGCATTACGATCTGACCTGGGAGATCATGCGCCAGATCGAGCACGCCGACGATTGCGGCTTCGACGTCTATTCCGTCATTGATCACCACTTCTTCCAGAAGTTCTCGATCTCGGCGAATCCGCTGGCTATGTTCGCGGCGGCTGCGCAGCGCACCAAACGGATTCGCTTCCGCACCGCGCTTCATACCCTCCCGCTGGAAAATCCGATGCGTCTGGCGGGCATGATCGCCGAAACCGACATCCTCACTAACGGCCGCTTGGAATGCGGCCTGGGACGGGGCCATGCCTGGCTCTTCGGACCTTCGAACCTGCCGCTCGAGGAGAGCCGCCCGCGCTACAACGAGGCGATTGACATTCTCGAGTTGGCGTTCACCAAAGAAGTCTTTTCCTACCACGGGCAGCATTACAACGTGGAGAATGTTTCCGTGGTCCCCCGCCCGATTCAGAAGCCATATCCCAAGTTCTACACCGGCGGCACCAGCGATATCACCTATCAGATGGCCGGCCAGAAAGGTTGGGGAATTTTTGTCCCGCCGCTTCTGCCCTGGAAAGTTTTGGAGGGACCGCTCAACCTCTACAAGAAGGCCTGCGCGGAACACGGACACGAAGCTGACATCGTCTATATCCGGCCCGTGTACATCGACGAAGACGAGAAACAGATTCGCAAGGAGGCCGAACAGGCTCTCCATAACTTTCTGGCCTTCAATGCGTCCCCACTAGAATCGATCTCCAGCGAGTCCAAAAAGAAAGAACTGCGTGAAAAAGGTTATGGGTTTTACGCCAGCGGCGCGATGGAATCGCTCCTGAAACTGACCTACGACGAAATTGTCGAGCAGGAGATTGCCTTCGTGGGCACGCCTGACAAGGTGATCCAGCAGGTTCGGAACCTGCAGGCGAAGGGTGGCATTGGGGAGCTGGCGATCGTCTCGAATTTCGGCGGGATCGACCACTGGAAGAGCATTAAGACACAACAGATGTTTTCCAAGCACGTCATGCCGACATTCCGCGCGAAGTCGGCGGAGGCGGTGGCCGCGGACTGATGCGAGAACGATATCGATGGCTACCGTCGCCAAATCATCGTTGCTGCTTTCGACGTTCGCGCCCATGAGCGCGCGCCGCCTCTATGTTCTCGGCGGCATCGCTCTGATCGCCGCGGGCATGGTGTTCGGCGATATTTTTGCCGTCTTCATCCTGCACCAGAATGCGGGACAACAGGGTGCGGCATTAATCGAGGCGAGCCGTGCGGTCGCAGACCGGGACCCGGCTGCCGCAACCGCGATCTTCGGCCGGCTTGGCGGTCTGCTCGAAGACCGAGGCACCAAGGTGGATGCGCACGTCCACCTTCTTGACGCGGGCTATCTCGCATTGTTTCTGGCGCTGGTTCAGCCCTTCATCGCGCTCTCACAACCCACGAAGAAGGCCATGGCAAGGCTGTTCCTCATGGGTGGGATTCTTCTGCCGCTCGGCATTTTCCTGATCCACTACATGGGTCTGGCCTACAGCCCGTTCGCGGTCATCGGATGGGCAAGTGTGCTGGCCGATTCCGCCGGAGCGCTTCTCATCGTTGTTCTCCTGGCCCAGGTTTGGGGCTTCTTGAAATACCTGCAAAAGCGCGAACGCACCGAACCGGAGTTGCCCGCAGATGACAGCATGCCCGGCCGCGCTCTTCTCAGCGGCGGCACAGTGCTCGTGCTGCTTGGATTTCTGCACGGGGCTTACTATGCCGGTGCGCTGCTGTATCAGCACGAGCGGATGGAAACCACAATTCTGGAACGCATGATTGGAGTTGCATCGGAAGGCAATCTGACGGCGGCAACTGCCGAGGTCGCGAGCTTTGGAAATCTAGCCGGAGCGCGCGCGGTGAATATCGCTGCGCACTCGCACATCATCGAGTTCGGATTGCTCGCCATGCTGCTCTCGTTCCTGCAGCCTTACGTGTTCTTGTCGGAAAAATGGAAGTGGCGCTGGGTGAAAGTGCTGCTTGGTGGTTCTGTGATCTTGCCCGTGTTCGTGCTGCTCGAGTTGCCGGTGGGGTTGCTGGCCGGCGGCATCGCCGACCTTGGCGGCCTGATGGTCATCATCGGGTTGATCGGAATGCTGGTTGGTATCCTGCGTTATACAGGCCATCTCGACGCCGCCGCGGAAGGTGCACGATGACCAGTTCGCGCAAGCTTCTTATTTTCGGTGGAATGGCGCTGGCCACGCTGGGAATGCTTTACGGACTGTACTATGCCGTCTTCGTGGAGCACCAGACACTCGATCAGATGGGCGGATCACTCGCCCAGTCTTTCACCGCAGCTGCCAGCCGTAATCTCGGGGAGTCCCGGGCCGCGCTTGAGCAATATGGCGAAACTAAGTACGACTATGTTCGTCAGGTAGACGCTCATTCCCACTCCATCGGGCTAGGCATGCTCATGATCGTGCTGGGTGTGATCTTCGAAAGGGTAAGCTTTGGCGAAGGAATTCGGCAGTTCATTGCATTCTCTCTGCTGGCGGGCAGTGTGCTATTCCCGTTGGCGATCATTCTTCAAACCTATAATCATCGCGCTCTGATATTCAAGGCGCTGGCCGTAGCGGGATCGGGGCTGGTTATCTCCGGTTTGGCGGCGACGGCCTGGGGATTTGCGCGTCAGCGCACATGATCCTAAGAAACGAGACGAACTGTAATGTATCCGCGATCATTTCACTATCATCGGGCGGGATCACTGAAAGAAGCGGTTTCCATGCTTGGCCAACTCGGCGAAAGCGCGAAGTTTCTCGCCGGTGGGCAGAGTCTGATTCCGTTGCTCAAGCTTCGCTTCGCCAATCCCGAGCACCTCGTGGACTTGAACTTCATCCCGGGCACCTCCTTTATCAAGGAGGACTCTGGAGCCCTTCATTTCGGAGCGATGACCCGCCACGCCGAGATCGAGCATTCCGCGCTCGCAAGAAAGATTCCGGTCTTGCACGACTGCGCGGCGGGAATTGCCGACGTGCAAACCCGAAACATGGGCACCATCGGCGGATCGCTCGCAGAAGCCGATCCCAGCGGCGATTGGGCCAATGCCTTGATGACACTCGACACCGTCGTTCACTGCCTTGGATCGAGCGGCGCGCGCACCATCCCCCTGAGCGACTTCATCCAAGACGCCTACACATCAGCGCTGGCACACGAGGAACTTGTAACCGAAGTTGAAGTGAAGATTCCACCCAAGGGCAGCGGCGGGGCCTATCTTGCATTCAAGCGGTGCGCTCCCGTGTATCCAACTGCCAGCGCCGCCGTACAACTGGCCATGGCGGGCGACGTCTGCCAGGATGCGGCCATTGCGCTGGGCTGCGTCGGACTGACGGCGATCCGCGCGACCGAGGCCGAGACGGCACTTCGTGGAAAGGTCCTTAACGACAAGACGATTGCCACCGCCGCCGAAGCCGCTCGTGCCGCCGCCGATCCCCAGCCTGACATGCGCGGATCCGCCGAATATAAGCGCGAACTGGTGGTAGCTCTGGTGAAGCGCGCTGTTCACATTGCCACGCGCCGAGCCCGCGGAGAACAAATCGAAGGAAGCCATCTCTATGCCTGAAGCAGCAACCGTGGAAACAGTCGCCGTCAACGTTACGATCAACGTAAACAGGAAGCCTTATTCGCGGCAGATCGAGCCACGAATGTTACTGGTTGAGTTCCTGCGCGAGGCATGCGACCTAACGGGCACGCATGTCGGTTGCGACACCACGTACTGCGGTGCCTGCACCGTGCTGATGAACGGCATGACCGTAAAGTCCTGCACGGTCTTCGCGGTGCAAGCTGACGGGTCGGAGATCACCACCGTCGAGGGCCTCGAAAAAGACGGAAAGCTTCATCCCATTCAGCAAGCCTTCAGCGATTCGTACGGCCTGCAGTGTGGCTTCTGCACGCCCGGTCTGATGCTTTCGACTCATCAGTTGCTCGCCCAGCACCCCGAGCCAACCGAAAAGGAAATTCGCAAAGCCATCGCCGGCAATACCTGCCGCTGCACAGGGTACATGAACATTTTCAAGGCGATTCGGCAAGCGGGCCGGAATCTGAAGGGAGCCTGAGATGGCGATCAAGTTCTCCGGTGAGTTCGAGGTCATGAGAAACCCAGAGGAGGTCTATGTCTTCCTCACAGATCCGAACCGGTTCGCGCCGCTGCTGCCGGATTTTCAGGGCGTCTCGGTGCAAGACCCAACGCACTTTACCGTGAAGGTGAAGGTGGGCATTTCCTATATTAAAGGCACCGCGGACGTGAAGTTGGAACTGACCGAGGCCGATCATCCCCGCCGCGCTCAATATAAAGGACAGGGATCGGTGGCGGGTGGAAACGTCACCATGGTCGCCGGGTTTGACCTGTCTCCGATGGCGGACGGAACCGCGCTCGGAGCCGTCCGCGGAACCAAAGTGAACTGGCAGGGCGAAGCCCAGCTTTTCGGCCGCTTGACTTCCGTGGCCGGGGGTTTGATCGAGCCGCTGGGCAAGAAGTCGATTCAGAAATTGATCGATGGATTACAGGCGGCTTTGGCGTAGCGGCGCGAGGCGGGCTTTCGTGCCCGCCAAAAATTTGTGGAGGCACTCATCGCGTGACTGAAGAAAAAAAGAACGGACGGCACTGGGTAGGCACTTCGCTCCCTCGAAAAGAGGAAGACCGGCTGCTGCGCGGCCGGGGTAAATTTGTGGACGATATCAAGTTGCGCGAGATGGCGTATCTACGCTTCGTGCGCTCTCCGTATGCGCATGCCCGGATCCTGAGCGTGGATACCTCGGCGGCGGACGCGTTGCCGGGTGTCGTGTGCACGATCACCGGCAAGGAAGTGGCTACCCAAACGCAGCCTTTCATCGAGATGGCGCCGGACCATGCGCAGAAGATTCGCGACTTCCCCATGGGTGTCGAAAAGGTCCGCTACCAGGGGGAACCCATTGCCGCGGTAGTCGCTGAGTCTGCCAGCCTCGCCGACGATGCCGCCGAACTTGTACAGGTGGAATACGAACCGCTCGAGCCGGCGATCGAATCGGAGGAGGCTCTTTTAGATAAAAGCATTATTCACGAAGAAGCGGGAACAAACCGGGTGTGGACTGGCGTCTGGGAGTTCGGCGAGGTGGAGAAAGCGTTCAAGGCAGCGGCCTATGTGGTGAACATCGACCGCATGCATTTCCATCGCTTCTCTTCGACCCCACTGGAGACCAACGTCGTGATCGGCCAGTGGGAGCCGAAAGAAGATCGAATTCACTACTGGTGCAATAATTCGTTTCCCTCATTTGCGATTCAATTTCTTGCTGCCCACCTCGGGGTCCATATTGACCGCATTCGCGTGCAGACCTCCGATATCGGGGGCAGCTTCGGCATTAAGATCACCAACTATCCGCAGATGTCGGTGTGCGCGTTGGCGTCAAAGAAGGCCGGCGGACGTCCGGTGAAATGGGTGGAAACCCGCTCCGAGCACATGACCTCGAGCGCGCACGGAAATGAGCGCACCTTCCGCGACACGCGGGTCGCGCTCGACAAAGACGGGGTGATCACCGCGATCGCTTCCCGGCACATTGACGATTGCGGTGCTTATCCACGCTACGAACCTTTGGGCTGCGTGGTCTATTCCCAAGTGTTCTGCGGCGCCTATCGCTTCAAGAACGCTCGTATCGAGTTCATACAGACGGTCAGCAACAAGTGCCCCGTCGGCCCCAATCGCGGATACTCGCGCATGCAGCACCTCTGGTTTCTGGAACGCATCGTCGACATCTGCGGGCACGAAATCGGCATTGCACCGGACGAAATGCGCCTGCGCAACTACATCCGTCCGGAAGAGTTCCCGTACACCACGCCCAACGGCTGCGTGTACGATTCCGGCGACTATCCGAAGATGCTGAAAGTCGCGAAGGACCTGATCGGTTGGGACGACTGGCAGAAGAAGCAGGTCGAGGCGCGCCGAGAAGGCCGCCTGCTCGGGATTGGCATCGGCACCACGCTCGATTCCGGAACCAACAATTTCGGACAGTCGCAGATTGTCAACCCCAACGCGCCCTTTTCCGGTAACTCACAGGGTGCGAACTGCAAACTGGATATTTATGGCGAAGTCGTTGTTGCCGTGGGCTCCTGCCCGCAGGGCCAGGGACATGAGACGGTTTCAGCGCAAGTCGTCGCCGACGTCCTCAATATTCATCCCGACCTGATCACGGTTCGAACTGGTTTCGACACCGAGCGCAACGTGCACACCGGCTTCTCCGGAACCTACGCTAGCCAGTTTGCGGTTTCGGGCTTGTCGGCGGTGCACGGCGCCGCACAGAAGCTTAAGGCCGAGATGAAGCGGCTAGCCGCGTTTGTGCTCGAAACGAAGGAAGACGATCTGGAATTCGGAGTCGGTCAGCAGGGGCCGGAAGTCAAGGCCAAGAGCAACGGCAAGTCCATCAACTACTGGGGTCTGGCGAACATTGTCAACGTGAATAGCTCAATGCTCTCTCCGGAACTTCAGGACATCACGCTCAATTGCCGCTACATCTGGCGCGCTCCGTTTAAGGTGCCGGACAAAACAAAGAAGTACGGCAACCTCACCCTGACCTATTCCGCGCAATTGCACATCGCCGTGATCGAGGTGGATCGTGACACCTTCGTTCCCAGGATCCTCGACTATGTTGCGGTCGAAGATTGCGGAGTTGCCATCAATCCTCGGATCGTGGAGGGTCAGGTGTATGGCGCGACCGCTCACAGCATTGGGGCCGCGCTGATGGAAACCTGCGCTTACGATGCGGTCGGCAACATGCTGACCAGCACGTTCAGCGACTACACGCCGATGACAGCCGTGAACATTCCGAACATTAAATATGGCCACATTTCGACTCCTTCGCCCTTCACCTACAGTGGTGCCAAGGGTATGGGCGAAGGCGGCGCAGCTCCGATCCACACGATTTCAGCGACCTTGCAGGACGCGTTGTTTACGCGAGGTATCTTCATCGACGAGTCCTTTAACAACGCCGACAGCATCTTCCGCTCGCTGAAGCATCACAAAAGTGGACAACTCGCTCATTTAGTGAAGTTGGAGAAGCGGGTTTAGGACGGGATGAAGAAAGTTTGCATTATCGGTTGCGGTGCGATCGGCAGCCTTTACGCCGCGCACCTGGCGCGCGTCGCCGAGGTCTGGGCATTCGTTCGCCGCGAAGATCACGCTGCTGAACTCAACCGCAGGGGCCTGCGCATTACCGGAACTCACAACTTCGCTGTCCCGTTAAAAGCCACGACCAACCCAGAAGACTTGCCGGACTGCGATCTCGGCATCGTCGCCACGAAAGCCACGCAGGTCAAAGAATCATTTTGCCTGGTGGGTCGCCGCTTCGATCACGGAGCCGTCCTCTCCGCTCAGAACGGAGTTGGGAGTGAGGAAATCATCGCTACCCTCACGCACGGTTACGTGCTCCGCGCCACCACTTTCATGAGCGGCACGCGCCACAGCGACACGCACGTGCAGTATGAACTCGACACGCCAACCTGGATCGGTCCCTTCGAGCCCACCGGCACGCCCTTCTCAGTCGTCAAAGAAGCTGCGGACCTCATCGTGGCTGGCGGCCTCAAAGCCGAGGCGCTCGAAGATGCCCGTCCGGCACAGTGGTCCAAACTGATTTTTAATGCCTCGGTGAACAGCGTTTCCGCCCTGACCGGCTTGCCGCACTCGCCGCACTTCTCCGACGAAGCGAAATTCTCCGACCTCGGCCATCTGCTTCATGCGTTAATCGATGAGGGCAAGAGAGTGGCCGAGGCCGCCGGCGTTCGCCTGCACGAAGATCCATGGGAGATGAACCGGGTCGGCGCCGCGACCAATCACCCGCCCTCCATGCTTTACGATGTTCGCCATAGGTTGACGACGGAAATCGATTTCCTCTCCGGAGCCATCGCTCGCGAAGCGGAGCGCGCCGGTATCGCCGCGCCTCTGCACACCGCGGTCTACCGGCTCATCAAAGGCAAAGAAGCAGCCTGGAATTTTCAGGACGAAAATAAAGCCGTAACCGTACATTGAGACTGCTATGACTTGGCCCGTAGACAAAACAAAACTCGATCGCGTCCGCGCCCGAATGAAAGATCAGGATCTCTCCGCCCTGATCTGCCGCGCGCCGGACAATGTTCTCTACCTCACCAACTACTGGTGCATGAAAGGCTACGACGCGGTTATCTTTCCGCGCGATGGCGAGCCCACATTGATTGCCCTCGAGCCGCAGCGGGCTGACGCCGAGCGGAATTCGTGGACAAAAGACATTCTCTACTTCAAGGGCTATGACGAGCGCGATCCGCGCCCACCGCAGTTTCGCGCCTGGGACCGTGCCTACGAAGTCCTGAAACAGCGCG
>Ga0187817_10001866_pt1 | contig 10574 bp, 7 predicted proteins | sample NC_wetland_sal_i_17_FD_132431 | JGI IMG/M metagenome (GOLD analysis project Ga0187817, IMG submission 132431) | Wetland sediment microbial communities from Neuse River Estuary, North Carolina, USA - SO4_2 | ecosystem: Environmental > Aquatic > Freshwater > Wetlands > Sediment | place: USA: North... | reverse complement strand
GTCAAACCCAGGTCTCCGACAGGATTCCAGTGCGCGCTTCCACCGAACTTGCTGTATCGGAAGAGCGACGATGTCCTTCAGGTGCACGGCGGCGCGGTGAGCCACATAGCCCACACGAGCTACCTGCAATCGAAGGAAGTTCTTTGCGCCGTTAGCCGCGACTAAGCCGAGCGACGTTTGTGCTCGGCCGGGGAACAAGCGACTGCGCCAATATTGCGCTCGAAGGCCGCGATCCGGAATAAATTCGGCGGTCAAAAAGAGATTATTTAGACTTCCTGGCCAATCGGAGATTGCCCAGTCTACGCCAAAATGATCGAGCCACGCGCACAGGGAGAGAGTCATGGCGTCCGCACACCAGCGGCGGATCACGTCAGGGATGGGCGCACCGAATAGCCGGATAGTCAGCCCAAGAACGAACGCGAAGATCGACTTTTCCAAGCCCGTGTCGCCCGCACGCGAGACTACTTTATGCCATAGCTCCTCATCGGCTCTATGGTTATTCATGCATTTGGCCATTTCAAAGAGCCACGACAGGCGAATCCATGATCGGAAGGAATGCCGAAAGGCATGGAGAACCTGCAAGAGAAACTTGTCCTCCAGAGACAAACTCAAATAACTAACTCCAGCAACAATTTTCGGCTTGGCGAATTTGAGGCAGTCTTGCGGAACTTGCACGGGCAGCCAGGCGCAAGGTTCCCAGAGAGATGTATGCAAATCGACCTGACGCTGGCGCTGTATGGCGTACAGGTCGTCGTTGAGCGAAGGAATGTGCCGCAAAGGAGTAAGAAAACAACTTTCTCCCGATTCGTTTAGGCTGATAGCCGAATAACCGCACGAGCGAAGAGCCTCGGCGGCCAGGTGTACTTCCCGGCGATCGACGAAAAAATCAAAATCGACTTGATGGCGCAGAGTGAGATCATCGCAAAAATCCGGAGCGAGGGTAATGCCCTTGAGGACAGCCGCGGTAACTCCAAAGGAACAAAATACAGCAGTAATGCGTTGAGCTTCCTCGAGCATGTCTCGTGTACGAGTCGCATTGGCGGCCAGCCGCCGGCAAAGAGCGCGATGCCACGCCTCCGAGAGTCGGCCGGTGGCGTTGTGGTTCTGGAGTCGACGCAAAAATGTGAGAGCTAAACCACTGCGGTCGAGCCACTGCAGGAGATCACGACCCGTCGGTTTGTTGAGCGTAGGCAGCGATTCCAGAGCGGAAAAGTCGGGTCCCTGCCGCAGAGCTGCCAGAATCACGAGCTTTAAACGCGAGCTAGTCATTTGTCTGCTCCGTTGCGTGAAACCCCGACCTCTCGGCTTCTTCAGCCGGCAGGAACGCTTCGTTTGTCATTTGACAAAGAAATGGAACAAGAAATTCCTGATGTGTACGCGCATCGACCTCGGCGCCAATGAACCCAAGCAATTCACCTCGCTCGTGGTCTAGGCCGAGGAAGCAAGCACTTCCCATTTCCACTATGGTCAAGGCTCCGCAGGTCAAAAATAGCGGCGGGTCCAGTAACCCAGGAGCATCTAGGTCGCGAATCAATTTCCACTCAAGGAGCCTTTCGCCAGGCAAAGGAATGTCAACCAAGGGAAACGCAGGGAACAGAGTAATATCGTTGGTCTGCACGGTGACCCGCAGAGAACCGATGCGATACACGGCCTTGAGTGGGGTCGGGACGAATCTCCGAAGCAGGTCGAGTGGATCGGTATGAATTGAGCAGTCAGGCTGTTGCACGGTCTGCCTCCAAAAGAAAATCATTCAGGTGCTCTGCAGTCACCTGCGGACTTTCTCCTGTTCGAAGAATCCATGAGGGCCGGTCAGAAAGAACTTTAATGATGCTTGCGCGACAAGCTTTTGCTGCCGGGAGCTCGTCGGGCAGGCGCTCAACGTTTTTTGTAAAGAACTCGCGCACGTATTCGGAGTGGCAGCGAAGCAAATAACAACCGGGAGCGGAGGTGCGCTCAAGAAAGAAGATGCAAGCCGGCCGAGATATACCTGTCGCGCTCAACCCGATTGATTGCACGGACTCAATCTCGTAAGCCAGTTCACCGTTAAGGCTCCTTCGCGGGCTGAAGTGTCGCAAAACTGGAAAGAAGCGGGCAGCATCCGGAAGAAGTTTGAGGGGCGAATAAAGCCCATGTGCAAGCAGCGCGGACCGATGCTTCGAAATATAGGTCCAATCGTCGGAGAGCAAGGCGAAGCCCAGTTGCGACATAGCGGTGGCTAACGTGGATTTGCCGGCGCCGGAAACTCCGGCGATCAGCGCGGCACTGCCGTTTCTGTCCAGACATGCGCAATGCAACGGGACCACGCCCAGAGTAGTGCCGAGAACTCCGATGGTGATCGGAAGGAGCCGTGTATTCCAAAACGAGAGATCGCGCGCGGCAGCGTTAGACAACACGGCGTGAACGCGTCGCCGCAGCAAATCGAATGCGATGAAGCTACGAGGCGGCAGTTTCGCAAATACGAGGTGGCGGTTTCCTCGAAAGTGCGCTGCATGTTCCGGGACGACGTCGAGCGCAGACTCGACCATGACTTCCATTTCGAATGATGGAGTGCAACTGCGCTGCGTGTCACGAGGCGATTGAGCCGCGGCCCGCAAAATATCGCAGGAATTTGTGGAAACAAGACAGCGCGTTCCGGCGACGAGAACATCCGTGCGGAACAGCAGAGTCTCCTGATTGAACGCCAGTTTTGTGGTCACAATGTTGTCAACTGTAACGCGAAATCAATCGCGAAAACCGCCGCTAAACAATAAATGACAGGCGCTTGACATCTCGGTGACAAATTGCGCCACGGGCTCACGTACCGTTTTGATGGTGAGTTTCGGGACGCCATCGATGTCTAAAAAAGTAGTGTTCTTCTTTCCTTCTTTTGCCAGCTCAGAAGCCACAGCTCCACTGGGAATATTGGCAGTGGCGACACCTCTGCTCCGGGCGGGGTATTCCGTGCGATTAATCGATTCGACGATTACGCCGAATTTCAAGAAGCGGGTGCTAGAAGAAGTGAAAGATGCGTTGTGCCTGGCAGTTTCGCTGGTCACCGGACCCATGATTCGGGAGACCGTGGAAATTGCTCGCGCAGTAAAGTCATGGGATCCGGACTTCCCGATCATCCTCGGTGGTTGGCATCCGTCTCTGCTACCCAACCAGACGTTGGAGTCTCCATACATCGATATCGTGGTGCGCGGACAGGGTGAAGAAACGTTATTAGAGATTGTGCAGCATTTGGAAGCACGCACGCCGCTGGATTTGGTTCCAGGGATCGGGTTCAAGCGCGATCGCAAGTTGCAACTGACCACCGAACGTCCGTTGAAGCCGATCGTGGACCTGCCGCCCAAGGCTTACCACCTTGCGGATTTTGATGCGTATGAGCGGAGTTGCGGACGCCGATGGGCGATGTATATCTCCAGTCTGGCTTGCCCGTTCAATTGTTCGTATTGCACGAATGCTGGTGTTTACGGCCGGAAGTGGAACGCGCTGCCGCCGGAGCAATTCGTGGAAGAGACGGTGGACGTTACGACCCGCTACGGCCTTGAGATGCTATGGGTGGTAGACGACAACTTTCTTGTGGATCTGGATCGCGCTCGCCATATCGCGGAAGGTTTGGTGCGTGCCGGGGCAGATTTCAAATGGAGTATTCAGGCAACCACGAATCTTACTGCGCGTTTGACTCATGAGGATTTGAAATTGTTGCGTCGCAGCGGGCTTCACCAGATTTGCCAGGGGGTGGACTCCGGTTCGGAAAAGATTTTGAAACTAATGAACAAGACGTTTCAGGATTTTGATTCAATCTACGAAAGTGCGTCCCGTTGCCTGCAAGCAGGAATCCGTCCTTCGTTCAACATCATTTTTGCTTATCCGGGAGAAGGCAAAAAAGAGCGTCGCGAGACCATCGATTTCATGATGGACGTGTGCCGCAGATTTACCGGGGCGGAATTCTGGACCAACATTTTCACACCGTATCCCGGGTCACCCATCATGGAGCAGGCCCAGGAACTAGGCATTCAGGTGCCAAACTCTCTGGAAGGGTGGGCGGACTTTTTCCCCCGTTATACCGTGCTCCCTTGGTTGAGTGGGCGCGAACATAAGAGACTCCAAGTGATGCGCGATTACCTGCGCATTGCGTTCGACCGTGTGCCCATTGCCGCGGATACTCGCAAGCGCTCGACGCGCATTGCGCAAAAGTTACTTTCTTTTCCCGCGCGTTGGAGGCTGGATCACGACTCGTACGCGATGCCTGTCGAACTGTGGCTGAACAACAAACTGAAACGCAGAATGCCCGCATTCAAGCCTGCGGTAGATGCGAAACGGCTGGAGCCAGCCGTTGGAGGGGCTTGCTGATGAAGCGCAAGGTCGTGTTGTTCTATCCGCCGTATGACGGCCCGCCGCTAGGCGCTCCTGCGTGTTTGCTAAGCCTAGCCGCACCGCTACTTCAGTCAGGATTCGAAGTGGCCATCGTCGACGCGGCAATTGAACCGAATTGGCTGACTACGGTTCTGCGCGAGTTGCGCGATGCGCTTTGCCTCGGCATTTCCGTTCTGACTGGCCCGATGATTCGAGGCGCAGTCCGCATGGCCAAAGCTGCAAAAAACGAGGCGCCTGGTGTGCCGGTCATATTCGGTGGCTGGCATCCGAGTTTGTTGCCCGGGCAGACGCTGCAAGAAGCGTTCGTTGATGCCATTGTGCGAGGGCAGGGTGAACTGACGCTGCTGGAAGCGGCAGAAAATCTCGCGAACGGGGAAGGTGTTCACGGGGTTCCTGGGGTCTCATCGAAGCGGTTCGGCTTGCCGCAACACGCACCAGAGCGGCGGTTGACGCTACTCGATGACTTGCCAACGCCGGCATTTGAGATGGCCAATTTCGACGCGTACGAGCGCGTTTCCGGTGAACGCAAGCTGGCCTATGCAACGAGCGTTGGTTGTCCGTACGCCTGCAATTACTGCACGGACATGGTGTTTTACAAACGGCGATTCAATGCTCTGGAGGCGGACCGGGTCGTTCGAGAGGTGACCGAACTGGTGGCCAAATACCGAATTGAGGACGTGGCCATGCTGGATTCCAATCTGCCGGTTGATTGGAGAAGAGCGCGGGATATCGCCAAGGGATTTCTGGATTCGAAACTCAAGTTCCGCTGGACCTTTCAGGCGTCCACCGATTTCCTCTGCCGAATGAGCGACGATGACGTGAGACTCCTGGGTGAGAGCGGGGTAACACACATGGGCTTCGGCACAGAGTCCACCTCCAGCGGTGTTTTGAAGCTGATGAACAAGCGTCATCAGCGCGTCGACGAAATGTTTGAGACCGCGCGGAAGGCGGCTATCGGTGGAATACACGTTACCTACAATCTGATTTTCGGCTATCCCGGCGAAACTGAAGCTGATCGCGTCGAAACGCTGCAAACCATGGGCGATATCGCGCGGCAGTTCTGGAATGTCAGTTTCTCACCGAACATCTTCACTCCGTATCCAGGCATTCCCATGTGGGACCAACTGCGCGAAATGGGAGTGCGAGAGCCACAGTCATTACAGGACTGGGCCGAATTACCGCTGGGCCGAAACACGCTTCCGTGGCTGCAAGGAAAAGAACTGAGAAAGCTGCAGCGCATGCTGGAGTTCTTCCTTCTTAATAATCAACTTCACAGAGCCACTAACAACCATCCAAAGCTCCGCACGGGAGTGCGCCGAGCGCTCGGGGCACCGCTCAGGTGGCGTATTCGGGCGAATCAATATTCGTTTCCGTGGGAACTGTGGGTTGGTCGTAAGCTCGAAAAAATTGTGACGCGGCGGTCGCTAGTGACCGGGCAGGCGCTAGGTCCGCAGGGAGCAGACGCATGTTAGCTGGCGAACACGGAAGCGAGAACGTTTTGCAGGGAGAATTCAATGGCTGATGTGCTGTTGACGCATTCCTACCACCTCGCTTACGACCGGAAGCAAGTACGCAAGATGGAGCCCTACCCGCCTCTCGGGACCCTTTACGCGGCGGGGCTTTTGCGCGCTCAGGAAATTTCCGTGGCCGTGTTCGATTGCATGCTACAGCAGCCGGAAAGCGGCCTGGAAGAAGCGTTGCGAGTTCATCGGCCGAAAATCGTCGCAATCTATGAGGACGATTTCAATTTTCTGACAAAAATGTGCCTGACCCGGATGCGCGAATTGGCCTGGGACATGATCGCGATCGCGAGCAAACATGGCGCCCGGGTGGTTGTGCATGGCTCGGATGCGACGGATCACGCGGCAGAATTTCTGACGCGCGGCGCTGAATGTGTGCTCGAGGGCGAGGCGGAGTATTCATTGCTTTACGTGGTTAAAGCCATGATCGCCGGATTGAGCCTGGCGAACATACCCGGGGCGCTGTGCTTCGGGGGCCGAGGGGGGAACCAGGTGGTGCAAGCTTGCGGGCCAAAGTCTTTGCGAAGGGCATCGAGCCTTCCTTTGCCAGCGCGCGATCTAATCGACCTGTCCATTTATCGTCAGGCGTGGAAGGGCACTCATGGCGTCTTCTCGTTGAATCTTATCGCGAGTCGGGGCTGCCCGTTCCGTTGTAACTGGTGCGCAAAGCCGATCTTTGGAGACAGCTACCAATTGCGTCCGGCCATAGATGTTGCGGAGGAGATGCGCTTATTGAAGAAACAGTACGGAGCCGGACACCTATGGTTTGCCGATGACATTTTCGGACTGAACCGCCACTGGCTTCAGGAGTTCGCTCTTGCAGTCGAATCTTTGGATGCCGCGGTTCCTTTCAAAATCCAGGCTCGCGCCGATTTGCTGACGAAAGAAAGCGTAGCAGCGCTCAAGCGGGCGGGGTGCTCGGAAGTGTGGATGGGAGTGGAGTCGGGCTCACAAAAAGTGCTCGACGCGATGGACAAAGGTCTTCGCGTCGAAGAAGTTATTAGCGCCCGGGACCACTTGAAACGAGAAGGCATTCGCACCTGCTACTTTTTGCAACTCGGTTATCCCGGCGAGCAATGGAAAGACATCCAAAACACGGTTTCTCTGGTACGCGAGACGCGTCCTGACGACGTCGGGATTTCATTTTCCTACCCGCTGCCCAACACACGGTTTTATGCGCGGGTCAAGGAACAGCTTGGTGCGAAAAAGAATTGGTCGGACAGCGAAGATCTCTGCGTCATGTTCAAGGGCGCATATACTGACCAGTTTTACCGTGCTATTCGAGATGCTCTGCATGCGGAGGTGGAAAGTTGGAGGCCGTCCGCACACCGGAACGAGTATGTGCAGCAGTGCAGGGAACTGTGGAACACGGTGGAGGCGCTCGAGCCTGTCAGCCGTAACGTAGACCCTACGGAGTTGTCCGAGAGAATCGGTGAGAGAAAAACAAAGATGTTTTCTCTTACGGCGCATTTTGTGCCCTTGCAAGCAGTAATTTCGCCATCGGGAGACGTAAATGAGTGATTTGCTTCTCACTCACGGCTACTTTCTCTATGAGGATCCAAAGGAGTTGCAGATTCTCAAGCCGTACGTGCCGCTTGGACTGCTTTACATCTGCGCGTACCTCCGCACTAAAGGATTTAAGGTTGACGTGTTCGATACGACGTTCTCCACGATGGACGAATTAAAAACGCATCTGCAAACTGAACAGCCATCGGTGCTGGGAATCTACGCCAATCTGATGACACGCAAGAAAATCGTGGAAATATTGCAAGTGGCGCGTGCCGCGGGTTGGACGACGGTTGTAGGTGGGCCGGAACCGGGCGCTTACATCCACGAGTATCTCGAGGCTGGTGCGGATGTGGTGGTGCTAGGAGAGGGCGAAGCTGCGATGGCGGAATTGCTTCCCGCGCTGCAGGCGGGATCTGACACAGCTTTGCAGAACGTCTCTGGAATCGCATTCCTAGATGAGTCCGGGCGCGTACATCTCACGAGCCCAAGGACGCAAATACCTGATATCGACGCGTTGCCATGGCCAGCGCGTGACGCCGTCGATATAAGACGTTACGTGGATACCTGGCGCGGTGCGCATGGCAAAGGATCATTGTCCTTCATTACAGCGCGTGGGTGTCCTTACCACTGCCGTTGGTGCAGTCACCAGGTATTTGGGAAGACGCACCGGAGACGCAAACCTGTTGCGGTCGTCGACGAGGTGGAGTGGTTACTCGGAACTTATCATCCGGACATGGTGTGGATTGCGGATGACGTTTTCACTATCCATCACGGATGGTTGCGGGCTTACGCCGCGGAAATGAAAAGGCGTGGGCTGCATATTCCTTTCGAATGCATCACGAGAGCGGATCGGCTCAATGCCGAATCCGCGGATCTACTCGCAGAATTGGGGTGTTTCCGCGTGTGGATCGGCAGCGAGAGCGGGTCGCAAAGAATCCTGGATGTGATGGAACGAGGGGTAACCGTCGGCCAAGTACAGTCCGCAGTGAGCTTGTGCAAATCCCGTGGAATCCAGACCGGTATGTTTTTGATGTGGGGATATCAGGGCGAAGAGTTGGAAGACATTGAGGCCACCATCGAACACGTCAAACGCACGGATCCCGACGTTTTTTTCACCACAGTGGCTTATCCAATTAAGGGCACTCCTTACTATGAGAGCAGCGCAAAGTCACTTGTGCAGCTAAATCCTTGGAACCAGTCCTCGGATCGCGAGCTGTTCCTGCGGGGTCGGCACAGCGCCGAATTTTATGGTTTTGCGGACCGCCTGCTGCAAAACGAAGTGCAACTCGAACGGCTACGGCGAGCGGGCACGGACCAAGCGGCCCAACAAGGATTGCGGCAGCAGGTGAGGACGCTGCGGGAATGCCTGTATTCCACTTCCTGCGAGGTGAAGGCATGAACGTGGCGCTTGGGGTGACTTACTCTGCTGCCGCAGCAGCTTTCGATGAAGTTGCGAGTTCGTATGACGAGCAATTTACGCATAGCGCGATTGGGCGGGTGCAGCGCGCGCAGGTGCAGAGCCGGCTGCTGGCTACGTTTTGGCCCGGCAGCCGAATTCTGGAGCTGAATTGCGGCACAGGAGAAGACGCACGGTTTCTGGCGAAGAGAGGGCGGTCGGTGGTTGCGTGCGACGCCTCAGCAGCAATGATAAGCCTTGCGAAGAGCCGTAGACCGGACGAGTCGATGCGTGGCAGTGTCGAATATTTACAAGTTGCGAACGAATATTTGGATTTGCTGGCTGTAAAAAAGCCGTTTGATGGAGCCTTTTCGAATTTTTCTGGTTTGAATTGCGTTGCAGATCTCGAACCTGTGGCTCGTAGCCTGGCAAATCTCATAAGACCGCGGGGGCGGGTGCTTTTGTGCGTGTGGAGTCGAATGTGCGTTGTGGAATTGCTGTGGTATCTATTGCGCGGACAACCTACAAAGGCAGTTCGACGATTGTTTCGGAAATCCAGCGCGCGATTGGGCCAACGAACGATTCCTGTCTTCTATCCCTCGGTTGGCGAAGTGCGCCGCTGTTTCGCCCCTTGGTTCCGCTTTAGCTCTCGCCGTGCGATTGGTCTTTTCGTGCCTCCGTCTTACTTGGATGGGGCGATTAGCAAGCACAACAAGATACTCAAACGACTGGAGTCGTTGGACCGCCAATTTGCGAAATGGCCGGTTCTGCGTGACGCCGGGGACCACGTGTTATTGGAGTTCGTCAGATGCAATCCGTAAGCGCCACATTGATTGCGACGAGACCACCAACTGCAACGCCGTCCGAGCAGGCAATGGCACCGCGGACACTATATGTGGAATTACGTTGCCCTGCTTGTAGCTCCGATCTGACGGAGATGACTTATCACGCTCTTGGACAAGACCACGAGCCGATCGGGTGCCCCAGATGTGGTGCGGTTCTAGCGCAAGCGCAAGGAATTTGGCTGGCTCTACCCGAAAAGCGGCGCGCATATTTCGAGCGGTTCATCCGGGATTACGAAACGATACGAAAAGCGGAAGGGCGCGGAAGCGAAAATACGCTGTTTTACCTCTCGTTGCCATTCCACGATCGAACCGGCTGTAATTCCTGGCAATGGGCGATTCGCGCGCGGACATACACCTATCTCGAACGACAGATTCTGCCGGCGATCAGCGCAAACCTGGGTGAGAGGTTGACGGTGCTTGATCTCGGCGCAGGTAACGGCTGGCTTTCGTATCGTTTGGCACGCCGGGGGCACCGGCCCCTTGCGGTTGATCTGCAAACGAATGCATTCGATGGGCTGAGCGCTGCGGTTCATTATCAGCAGGTATTGCCAATATTGTTTCCGCGCTTTCAAGCCGAGCTCGATCGTTTGCCATTTGCCGACGCGCAGTTTGACTGCGCCATTTTCAACGCGTCTTTTCATTATTCCGAGAACTACGACCATACTCTCTCGGAAGCTCTGCGCTGTGTGCACCCCGGAGGCACAATCGTCATCGCGGATTCTCCTTGCTACTCGCGTGAGGAGTGGGGACAGCAGATGGTGGAAGAACGCCGCAAAGTGTTCCAGGAACGATTTGGATTTGCGTCTGACAGCTTATCCAGTTGCGAATATTTGACGAACGAGAAGCTGCTGGCGCTGGAAGCGCGGCATGACCTGCAATGGACGACGCACGAGGTGTGGTATGGAATTCGCTGGGCGTGCCGGCCGCTGGTTGCCCGTCTGAAGC
>Ga0187817_10001864_pt1 | contig 10584 bp, 16 predicted proteins | sample NC_wetland_sal_i_17_FD_132431 | JGI IMG/M metagenome (GOLD analysis project Ga0187817, IMG submission 132431) | Wetland sediment microbial communities from Neuse River Estuary, North Carolina, USA - SO4_2 | ecosystem: Environmental > Aquatic > Freshwater > Wetlands > Sediment | place: USA... | reverse complement strand
ATTTTGGTCTTCAACGGTCGCGACGGCGAATGGCGCGCCACGCTTGAAGGCGGCACGCTTAAGGCGGCGCTGCGCCTTGCCGACCGCACCCGGCCGCAAACCGCGGCCGGCGATTTGCATTATCTGTTCGCGCCGCTCAAATCGGCCCGCCTCGACTATATGGTGCAGAAGGCGGTCGAGATGGGGGTGTCGCAGTTGCGGCCCGTTCTCACGCAGCACGCCCAGATCGCGCGCGTCAATCTCGAACGCATGCGCGCCAACGCCATCGAGGCGGCGGAGCAATGCGGTATTCTTTGCTTACCGGAGATTGCCGTGCCGGTGCCGCTGACCCGAGTGCTCGCGGCGTGGCAGCCGCAGCGGCATCTCGTGTTTTGCGATGAGGCAGCCGATGTCGCCGACCCGCTCGCGGCGCTTGCCGCGCTGCCGCGGCGCGCACCGCTTGCAGTCTTGATCGGGCCGGAAGGCGGCTTCGCCGCCGATGAGCGCACGGCACTTCTCAAATTGCCGCATGTGGTGCGGCTTGCGCTCGGCCCGCGGATCCTGCGCGCCGATACCGCCGCGGTGGCTGCGCTGGCGCTGGTCCAGGCCGTAATCGGCGACTGGAAGTGATTTTCTTCGCCGTCATCCTGAGGTGCAAGCCCCGATATGTCGGGGCGAGCCTCGAAGGATGCGGCCCTTCGAGGCTCGGCGCATTCGCGCCGAGCGCCTCAGGGTGACGTGCAATTTAATGAATCTTGCCGGCACGATCGTAACAGACGAAGCCGACATAGTCGCCATAGACGCGGTGAACGCTGGTGACCTTGGCGAAGCGGCCCCAGCGCGCGCAATAGTCTCCCGCGATCTGGTGATAGATCGGTTCGACGTCGGGCGAATAGGGGAAGATACCGCCGGTATCGTTGCCGGTCACCGCCGGACCGGGGCCGGCGAACTCTGCGCCTAAGGCCAACGCGGCGGCGCTGCCGCCCAAGGCGCCGGCAGCAATCACAGCGAGCGCGATCACGAATTTTCGAACCAATTTTCGAACCGATTTTAGAACCGATTTTAGAACCATGGCACAGCCTCGCAGCGAAGCGAAATAGCGAATAGCCAATAGATGATATGCTCGGCTCGCGCCATTCGCTACCCGCTCCTCACCATTCGCTTCTTTCAGAGCATCGCATAGGCGCTCGCCACCATGCCGATCGGTCGCCGGTCGGCGGCATTGAGCAGCATGACGCGGCCGAAGCTGGTATTGCGGCCGATCCGCACCGCCCGCGCATCGGCGACGACGTCGAAATTCACCGGGCGCAGGAAATGCGTGGTCTGGTCGATCGACGTCATCGGTCGGTAGCCGTTCCATGCGGCCGAACAGGCCAGCACCATTGCGGTGTCTGCCAATGCCATGAGCGCCCGCGTGCAGACCGCCGCCCCGTCACTGCAGACCTTCCTGGAATAGGGTAGCCGCACGGTCGCGCCCGGCTGCCAGTCGGGCAGGGCGCCGGGCGGGCGTACGGTTTCGACGCTTTCAACCAGCAGCGCCAAATCTTGCACCCACTGCGGGAAAGTTTCGGTCATCAGGCGCCCCGCCGTTTGCAGGCTGAACGACACCTGCGGCGCCGGAAGCCGGTGCACCTCGCCCATGGTGATCTCCCCCAAATGCCAGGGTCAAAACTGACCCTAGCCAACGGCTCGCCGGTCGGTCCGGCCGGCCGTTACAACTCTCGCGCGACAATCTATGAGTGAAGGACGCCGCGAAGCCTGGCTTGGAAGCCCGTTGGCTGTTTCGCGATGCACGCGGACGCGACGAATCGAATTCAACAAATTACGCGCGACCTGTTATGTGCAACCTATTAAGTGCGACCTGGCGCCGGTCGCGTACGCGATTTGCTCGTTCGTGCACCCACAACAAAACTGCGAAAAATCGATTCGCGCTATCTTTTTTATGCCGCGACGGGCCGGTAAAAGCGGCACCGCGAGGGTTCGGGACTTGACCAGATCGGTTCCTCGCGGCACGGTTAACTGCGCCAGAGGGGGAGGGCCTTCATGTCGCGAAGAATCTCCCACGCCAGCTCCCACGCCAGGTTGCAGGCGAGTATCGAGGTAAAGCGCGGCCGAACCTTCGCCGCTAAGTTTTGGGCGCGTGCGGGCGCCGGCATCATGCTGGCTCTCGCGCTGTGTGCGCTGGCATCGTCGCCGTCGCGCGCGGCGAACTGGTTTGAAAAGGATTTCTGGCTATCAGGTCCGCGCTACAACCGGGTGGTGCCGGCTTGCGATTATCCCGCGGCGCTCGACCGCATCATTGCCAATTTCCGCACCAAGGAATTCCGTTTCTGGAATTCGGAACTGCGTATCGTCGGATTTGAGAATATCCGCGAGCTCGATTTTCTGCCCTGGGCCGCACAAGCTATTCCGCGCCGCTTCTGCAGCGGGATCGCGGTCATCAATGACGGTGGCCGGCACACGATTTATTATTCGATCGCCGAGGATACCGGCATGATCGGCATGAATTGGGGGGTCAATTTCTGTGTCTCTGGGCTTGATCGTGACTGGGCCTATAATCCCAGTTGCCGGGGGGCGGGGCCGTAACGCTCAGCCGCGCAAGGCTTCGAGCACGCAATCGCGCAACAACATCGGATCACGGGCGCCACGCTGGGCGAACTCGATCACCTTTGCCGCCACGACATTCGTCTCGTGGTGATCGGCGTCGCTGAGCCCCAGCGTTTGGCACACGTCGGCATAGACGCGCGTCATGCTGACGATCGCCTCCGGTTCGAAGGGCTCGTTCTTGAATAGGCGATAAACGGCCATACGCCGTGTCTCCCGCGTGCAAGCTTCAAACTAGGCGCCGAATGCGACGCTTTCCAGCCCGCTTTCCGGTTCCGCCACGACAATCCCCAGTGTTCCCGAGCATCGCGACCCCGCTGTGAACAAAGTGAAAAATTTTGTTCTTGCTTTGTTCCATACGCTCGCCTAAGCTCTTTGCGTTTGTCGAACGCGTACAGGGGGGTGGTCATGACCAGGGTAGTGTTGCGTGTGGCGTTGCTTGCGTTGTTGCTCACCCCCCGAGCGGCGACTGCGCAGGATCCGCGGCAGAATGCACTGGGGCAGTTCGATTTTTACGTTCTGTCCCTGTCCTGGTCGCCATCCTTCTGCGCTGGCGCTGCCGAGCGCGGTGCCGGTGCCGCGGCCGGCAATGTGCAATGTGGCCCGCGACCCTATTCCTTCGTCGTTCATGGGCTGTGGCCGCAATATGACAACGGTTTTCCAGAATATTGCCAAATTCCGGCGCCGCGGCTTGATCGCGGCGTGGTCTCCTCCATGCTCGATCTGATGCCGGCGCCGCGGCTGATCTTCAACGAATGGGATCGCCACGGCACCTGTTCCGGCCAATCGGCGCACGCTTATTTCGAGACCGTGCGCAAGGCGCGGGCTGCGGTGAAAATCCCACCCGAATTTATCGATCTCAAGGAGCCGCTTAGCGTAACCCCGCATGCCGTCGAAGAGGCTTTCATCAAGGCCAATCCTGGACTATCGGCGGGCGCGATGGCGGTCGGCTGCGATGCCAAGCGTTTGACAGAGGTGAGGCTGTGCCTTTCCAAGGATCTCCAGTTCCGAGATTGCGCGGAGATCGCCAAGCGCAGCTGCAGCCGGGAGCAGCTGACCATGCCGCCGATGCGCGGCGGCTGAAAGAACGAAGGGCTGTTCGTTACGACGAACTCAGTCTAAGTCCGGCCAGGATGTGTCGGATCGCGGCGTGACATGAACTATCAGCACGCGTTTCACGCCGGTAACTTTGCCGACGTCCACAAGCATATCGTGCTAACGCGTGTTCTCGACTATTTGCGGCAAAAACCGGCGGCATTTCGCGTCGTCGACACCCATGCCGGCGCCGGCCGCTACGATCTTCTCGGGCCGCAAGCCGCGCGGTCGGGTGAATGGCGGGACGGAATCGGGCGCCTGTTCGCGATGCCGCGGTCCGGCGCCGCCGGAACCGATTCGACGCAAGCGCTAATTGCGCCTTATCTCGACATCGTCGCGGCGCTCAATCCAGGCAAGACGCTGCGGCGCTATCCCGGATCACCGCTGATCGTCAAAGCGCTATTGCGCCGACAAGACCGGCTCATTGCTTGCGAGCTAGAACCGAGCGCGGCCGCTTCGCTCAAAGCCGTTCTGCACGGCGATGCCCGCGCCAAGGCGCTCGCCATCGACGGCTGGGTAGCGCTTTTTGCCAATATTCCGCCCAAGGAACGCCGCGGCTTGATAATGATCGACCCGCCCTACGAGGAGAGTGTCGAGTTCGCCCGCCTCTTCGATACGCTCTCGCAGGCGCATCGCAAGTGGCCGAGCGGGCTTTACTTGTTGTGGTATCCAATCAAGGCGCGCGAGGCGCCTGATGCGCTGGCGCGGCGGCTGCGTCGGCTTTCAGTGCCCAAAATCTTGCGCTGCGAAATCACAATCGGGCCACCACGCGCCGACGGCGCGCTCGCCGGCTCCGGACTGATTATCGTCAACCCGCCCTTTCCACTGGAGCGCGAATTGCGGGTGATTCTTCCCGCGCTCACGCGACTGCTCGCGCCTATGGGCGACTACCGCCTCGATTGGCTCTCTGGAGAATGACCTGGTCCGGGCTGCTTTCGGCCGCCGGGTCAATCACAGACAGGGTTTGGTCCTCCTTTCAGCGGTTGGAATTGCAAGAAACCCTGCTACTGCCCACTTTTCGACACCTTCGAATTGGTTTAGCCTTCCTCAACTGGCTTAGACGTTCCGCCTCCTGTGGGGGGCCGGCGGAGTGGCTGAGGCCGTCGGGGCTTAAGCTCTTTGCTCGTGTGGATGTCCGGCCTAGCCGTAACGCCTTTGACGGCGGCGGCGAGGTGAGCGCGGGAAGGAGTTATGCAATGGCAATGACCGGCACGGTCAAATTTTTCAACGGCGAGCGTGGCTATGGCTTCATCAAGCCCGACGATGGCGGCCGCGACGTGTTCGTCCATATCACTGCCGTTGAACGCGCGGGGCTGAAGTCGCTGATGGAAGGCCAGCGCATCAGCTTCGAGGTCGAGCCCGACAAAAAGGGCAAAGGGCCAAAGGCCGTCAATCTCGTCGTCACCGGCTAGAACGACCTTAAACGTTCCGCTTGAGCCTTTGCGGCGTAGACCGTATTTGCGGGCGCGCTGCTGTACGCCCGCGGACGGCTGTGCAGGCTTCCCAACTGTTCCGTCTTAATCATGGTGCCGCAATGATGGTTCTCCGTTCATCGCCGGCGTCTCCGTTCGGGCGGAAGGTGCGGATTGCAATCGCGCTTTTGGGTTTTGGAGGCGAGACGCGGGTCGACACCGCCGATCCCACCGACCTTGCCGACACGCTCCGCCGGCAAAATCCGCTCGGCAAAATTCCGGTGCTGATTGCCGAAGACGGCACCGCCTATTACGATTCCCGCGTCATCCTCGAGTTCCTTGACGAACGTGCCGGTGGCGGCAGGATCGTTCCGCGCGAGACACGGGCACGCCTCGCTGCGTTGCGGCTGCAAGCGCTGTGCGACGGCATTCTCGATGCTTCGATTCTCACGGTGTACGAGGCGCGATGGCGCGCGCACGAGCGTCACGAGCAAAAATGGCTCGATCATCAGGCCGGCAAGGTGACGCGCGCGCTCGCTGTGCTCGAGTCGAGTCCGCCGGCGCTCGATACCGCGTCCGCCAGCTTGCCCAATGTCGGCCAAATTGCGCTCGCCTGCGCGCTCGGCTATCGCGATTTTCGCTTCGGCGAAAGCTGGCGCGCCGATCACCCGCGCTTGGTCGGCTGGGTTGATGATTTTGCCGCGCGCGTGCCGGCCTTCGCCGCGACGACACCGACTGGCTAGCGCAAGCCGTCGTAGATTCGTTAGTGGAACTGGTCCGCCAGCCCGACCGAAGCTGAGGACCTCTAGCCTACTCACAACAAAAAACCCCGGAGCGCGGCCTCGGGGCTTTTGTGCGTCCGTCACGCGAAGCGTTTAGAATTTATAGTTTACGCCAGCGCGCAGCAGGTTGGTGTGGAACGACACGTTGTCGGTACCCAGTCCGGCGCCGCAATTTAATCCGCAATTGAAGCTGCCGAGATCGACATAGAGATACTCGACCTTAGCGGTCCAGTTCGGCGCCAGCGCGGCTTCCAGTCCGGCGCCCAGTGTCCAGCCGCTGTTGTCGCTGCTGGTCTGCGGCAGGCCCGGCGTCGACGCCTGGATATTGCCGAATGCGGCGCCGCCGGTGATGTACGGCATGAAACGATCCGCGGCATAGCCGAGCCGCCCGCGCACCGTGGCAAGCCAGGTATTGCCCGTCTTGCAACCCAGCGGACACGAATTGTTGGTGGTGCCGTTATGAAAAGAGAGATGTTAGATACTGTAGACGCTGCGCTTAGCCGGTTTGATGATGAGCCGGAGCTAATCGAGCTTGCTCCTGGCGAGACATCGTTGAGCTTCTTGCAAAAGGTTTATCGCAGCGTGAAGCAGCCAATGAGCCGAAGGCTGCGCGCGGCGATCGAAGCATTGCCCCATGAGCATCCCCGACTTGGAGCGATTGCCACAGCTAGTATGAATGGCTAGGACTTCGCCTCGCTCCTCGAACGCGCCATCCGCGCCAGCGGCAAAGGACCGGAGGTCAAGCAGATCGAAGCCCACGCCCTCACATCGGAGAAGCCAGGTTGATGGCCAACCAATATCCGCTCGCTTAACTTTGTGGACTACTTGTGGACTATTTGAGCGAACTAACAGAAAAAACTTGTAAAAATCCACTCTTGAATACATCATAATGTACGGGGGATGGGCCGTACGAGGGGACGGCCCCATGGATGACTTCATCCCTAGTGAAAGTGGTGTCGAGCAACTAAAGCGCTCCGCCATAGACCATCTTATCGCCACGCAAAACGTGGCACGTCTCCGCCGCGAGCTAGAAAACGAGCCTGACGAATTCACGCGCTCCAGGCTGCTCAAACTGCTGTTGTATGAGGCGGAAAAGTCTCGTCTGACACGCAGGCAGTTGGACAGAATAGACGGCCACATGGCTGAACTTAGGGAGCTAGCCTACAGGCAAGTCGAATTGGTCGAGAAAGGTAACTTGAAAGGCCAGATCGTCGAGCGGGCTGTAAAATTGCTCGCGTTGTTGAACGACCTTATGTCGAATTATCAAACGCTTCGACGAAGTAATGAGCCCGCTCGCTGAGTAAGTCATTGATTGTCAGGCGTGCAGCCTTGAAATCGTGGAGTGGCTGGTTCGAAGGTGACGCTGGTGCCCATCAAACAAGCGGTAGCTGCACAGAACTAAGCCGTAGAGCCCACGCGGAACTCTGCTGTGAGGTTAGATGGGAGCCCCCATCCTGAGAGCTCCCACACTTGCACCACACCCCACAACGCAACCACTCGAAGCAACAACCATCCGAAGCAACAACCATGCCACTCGGCTGTGGTACGGTTGCTGCCGATATTGTGACTTAGATCAAATCATTGAAGTCGGATTTCTATAAAAATTGGGCCGGTTCTCGTCCAAAGAGAGCCCGGCCCCGATCCTCCGTCCCCCATCCCCCGAAGATGCTCGACGAGGTCGGGGTCGTCATTTCCCAGGTGAAGGCTGATCACAACCGTATCAACAAGATTTCATGTGCGCGAAGTCATGCACGCTGTTAAATCGGGGCCGCTCTCACCCACGAGAGTGCGGCCCCGATCTCAGTTACCCCATCCCCCGAACCCCCAACTGAAGTTGGGGCCGCTATTATCCAAAGCGAATTGTGGCTGTCAGTGGGCGCAAATCGGTTTTGCGGTCAAAAAATCTATCAAAGCAGGTGTTCAAAATTGAACATCACAGCGCTAGCCTCGAAATCGTTGAGTGACTGACATTGTAGCTTCGCCCAATCTCCGCCAGGGCCTCACCCGCTTCGCGTCTCGCCAGGGCTTCCTGTCGCTGATGCGCTGTCAGTTTGAGCTTGCGTCCGAAGCGAACGCCTCTCGCTTGCGCACGCTTGCGGCCTTCATCGGTCCTTGCGCGGATTAGCTCGCGTTCGAACTCAGCCAATCCGCCAAGCACAGTCAGCATCAGCCGCCCATGTGCAGTGGTGGTGTCGGCCCAAGCATCAGCTAACGACTTAAAGCCAGCGCCAGCTTTGGCGACAGCGTCAAGCACATTGAGCAAGTCACGGGTTGAACGGGCGAGGCGATCCAGGCGCGTCACTAGCAACACATCGCCAGCGCTAAGCTCCGCTATTGCCCGCGCCAGCGCCTTCCGCTCTGTCACAGCGCCGCTAATCTTCTCGGAAAAGATTTGCTCAGCGCCAGCCTCGCGCAATGCCGCTTGCTGTGCATCTAGCGTCTGACCATCCGTTGAAACTCGTGCGTAGCCTACGATCATTTTAAAGCTCCAATTCGCGCATGACATTTGCACAACCAAACCGTCGATGGATCAGGCCTTCTGCGTTTGTGCATCACTTTCAAGTTTTGCACATTGCGACTGCGCTAGGGCTCGCTGTGCGCGTTTGCCCAATGCGCCACTGGCGATCATTGCACGTGCCTGCTCAATCGCTTGAGGGATTAGCTCAGGATGGTCGTCGAGGAAGACGCAGGCCCAGCTTGTGATGTCCCGCGCTGAGTAGGCGTTGACCTTCAGTCCATGCTTTTGTAGCTCGCGCTTTACTGCTTGGCGTGCGCGCAACTGTGCGAGGACGTGAGCCGCTGTGGTGATGCGAATGGTGGGGATTTGCTGTATGCTTTGATGAGCCTCAGCCATTGCAGGTTCAACTCCGTGGTTGTGGTTAGAGCCCTGCGACGATTAGGGCTACAGCTCGTCGTGGGGCTCGCTTTTCAGCACGAACATTTTATCAGAAACCTCGCGCAACTAATAATTAAATCAGCTTGCGCAGCGCATCTTTATTTGCTCGTTATTTGGTCGCGTGTCGTTGTTGTTTGCTCGATTGCGCATGCTGCGTGCAATTATTTTTTCGCCGCCTGGGGGAGGGGTACCCCCAAAATCGCTTGGCTCGAACGCCGCAATGGGGGTGCGCAAATTTTGTGATAATTTGATCGAGCCATATCGGATGCTTGCGGAGACCTTCGCAAATTTTGTGAGAAAATCCTCGACCTAGGACGTGCCTTGTAGCGCAAAGTCGCTTCGATTAACGTCGCGTTTTGCTTGTGTGGGAGGAATGTCATGCATGCAGTTATCAGAAACTATTCCGGCAAAGGTGCGAAAGCGCTCTTTGACATTATCGAGAAAAACAAGGCGGAAGTGGAAAAGGTCATTCGACCGGTTAAGGGGTTCGTCAGCTATTCGGTTGCCCGCACCGCTCGCGGCGGGTTCTCGGTCACCGTCTGCCAGGACAAGGCCGGGACTGAAGAAAGCACTCGTGCGGCACGCGATTGGATTAAGAAGAATGCGGGCAATACTGGTGCCGCCGCACCGACCGTCTCGGAAGGCACCGTCATGCTGCATTTGAAGTGAGCGCTGTCGCCTCTGTCGGTAGGCTACTTTTGACAGTCAAGCTCAAGCGCTGGGTTTGATCTCACCCTTGCGCCGAGCTAACCTTGTGTTTGAGCGAAGCTCAGCCGCTTGGTGCTGCTAAGCAGTATGGCAGACGCGAGCCGCAGGGCTAGGGATGAGCTTCGCTCGCCCCGCAAATTGCCGAGCCTACTTCCGTTTCTGTTTAGGCCACTGAGCCAGCGTTTGCTACGTGGTTTTGAGGCATTGAGTTTGGATCGTTGCGTTGCACAAAACACGTAAGAGCACGAGGCGTAAGCTCACTCCTGGGAACCACATTCGCCCGTCTGCGTTTAAAACTTTGGGTCCGTCGCCTCGAACCACATTTTCATCAACCCTCCGTGCCGGGGTCGCGTGAGCCAGCATTTTTTATGGAAGGTCGCCGATGAAGACCGAGAACAGATTGGCCATAAAGACCGAGAGGTTTGAAGGTCACCACGAGGCGCGGGAAGCCTTAGTGCTTTCTGTGGCGAGCGTGACGGCCATTATGCTGACCGCCTATTTGATTTTGCTAATTCTGTATTGACCGCTCGCGCAGATAGCAAAGCCGCCAGCGCCCGAAACGCAGGTCCCGTTTGAGATTGACGGCGTGGGGTCTTGGGCAGACAATGTTCGGGCTTCGTTGACGCGAAGCCTCATCATGCTCTCCTTCAAGGCTCGTCGAAGTGGACGGGCCTTTTCTTGCGCCGCAAGCGTTATGAGCGTCACGGAACTCGCTTATGCGCCCACGCACCGAACCCGACAATGCACAGAACCAGCGCCGCGAATACAGCGACATTCAACACTGCATCAATCATGCTTCCCCTCCACTGAAAAGCAGATTGCCGTTTGAGGTATTGATTGTCGTAGGCCGGGAATATTCCCGGTTGGCGATCACCGCGCTGTCTTTTTGATGGGGAACCTTGCGCCGACCCGTTGCGCAGACCAGCCAAGACCGTCAAGCGCGCTGTTGCGCAGACTCATGCCTTGGAGCGACAGCGACACAAGGCGGCGGCACCAAAGGCAAGCCCAGCGCAATGCCTGCTGTTAATGAGAGACCCACCCAGGTGAAGGAGCTAAACATGACTGCGTTACAAGGCTGGATCGTGATCGGGCTGCTGGTGTTAATCAT
>Ga0187817_10001863_pt1 | contig 10584 bp, 10 predicted proteins | sample NC_wetland_sal_i_17_FD_132431 | JGI IMG/M metagenome (GOLD analysis project Ga0187817, IMG submission 132431) | Wetland sediment microbial communities from Neuse River Estuary, North Carolina, USA - SO4_2 | ecosystem: Environmental > Aquatic > Freshwater > Wetlands > Sediment | place: USA... | reverse complement strand
GTCATGCCTGTGCGAACGAACAACCCTGATGTCGTCGTGGTCGGCGGGGGTATCGCCGGCGCGTCAATCGCCACTGTCCTGGCCCGCGGTGGCGTCGAGGTGCTGCTACTGGAACGCCAGCACAGGTATCGCGACCGGGTGCGCGGTGAGTACCTGGCGCCGTGGGGAGTGCTGGAAGCACGAGCTCTCGGCCTGGAAGACATGATCCGCGGCAAGCACGCTGCTGATGCGCGCTACCGCATGCCATATGACGAGCTTTCTGACCCAGCCACCGCGGAAGAGGCCAAGGCCGATAACTCAATCTTCTTTCCCGGCGTCCAGGGTCCGCTGTGCGCTTCCCATCCCGAGACGTGTCAGGCGTTTGCCGAAGGTGCTGCGCGTTCGGGGGCGGAACTGGTGTACGGCGTCGCCGGGATAGAAGTGCAAACAGGCCGACGGCCGTCGATTACCCTTCACAATGGCAGCCCGATCCAAGTGCGTCCCCGTCTCATTATCGGCGCCGACGGACGAGCGTCGACCGTGCGCAGGCAATCCGGCATTCGTATCAATAAGGCGCCAGCCACCCACGTGATTGCCGGCTTGCTGGTCGAGGGCGCGTCGCGGTGGCCCGGCGACCAGTGCGCCATCGGCGTGGAGAAAGACCTCCTGTTCTACGTGTTCCCGCAAGGCGACGGTCGCCTCCGCCTCTACACGTGCCATGCGAACGAGCAAGCGAATCGTTGGGCCGGACGTGCCGGAGCGCAACGCTTCGTCGAGGCCTTCGCGGGCCTGCGGTCGATCCCGGAGCCGCGACGTCTCAACGATGTCAGGCCGGCCGGGCCGTGCGGGACGTTCAGCGGCGAGCACACGTGGTGCGACGAACCCTACGCTGATGGCGTCGTGCTTATCGGCGACGCAGGCGGCTACGATGATCCCGTAGACGGGCAGGGCCTGTCGCTCGCGATGTGCGACGTAGGCCGGCTTTCCGAACAGCTGCTGGCGTCCGGCGATTGGACCGCGGCGACACTGCGCCAGTACGGCGAGCAGCGCGCTGAGCGGCTTCGTCGCATGCGCCGAGTCTCCACGACCTTTGCCGCGCTCATGACCACCTTTACCGACGCCGGCCGCGCTCGACGCAATCGGTACTACGCGGCCTCCGGGGCCGCCCAGGACCACTTTCGCATGGCCCTGGGCGCGATGTTCCGCGGCCCCGACCGCATGCCCAGCGAGGCATTCACCGACCAGCTCCACCAATCGCTGTTGGCTTGAGGTTGGCCACACTGGCGCACGGCCGCCAAGGCCCGCTCCGAGGCTGCGTAGGCTACAGCCGTGCCCACGGTTCCGGCGTTCGACCACATCTTCGTCATCATCATGGAGAACCATTCGGCGAGCCAGATCATCGGCAGCGCCGACGCTCCGTTCATCAGCGAACTCGCCGCCGGCTACGGCCTGGCCGCGAACTACACGGCGATCTCGCACCCGAGCCTGCCCAACTACCTGGCGCTGACCGGCGGTTCCACGTTCGGCCTCAGCACGGACTGCACCGACTGCTTCCAGAATGCGCCGAACATCGCCGTCGACCGCGTGGCCGCGTCGGGCCGCGCCTGGCGGGCGTATATGGAGTCGATGCCGTCGCCCGCCTTCGTCGGCGACGCCTACCCCTACCTGCAAAAGCACGACCCGTTCGTCTACTACGACAACATCAGGACCGACCCCGGGCAGTTCGCCAACGTTGTGCCCTACACCCAGCTCGCCACGGACCTGTCCGCTCTGGACAGCACGCCGTCCTACGGCTGGATCACCCCGAACATGACCGACGACATGCACGACGGCACCGTCGCCCAGGGCGACACCTGGCTGTCGGTCGCGGTGCCCGCGCTGCTGTCTTCCGACGCGTTCACCCAGCGGCGGTCGCTGCTGTTCATCACCTGGGATGAGAACGACGACTCGCCGGGCAACGAGGTCGCCACCCTGGTCATCGCCCGCGACGTCCCCGCCGGCTTCACGTCGCAGGTCCCGTACAACCACTACAGCCTGCTGCGCACGATCGAGACGGCCTGGGGACTTGCCCCGCTCACCGCCAACGACGCCGCCGCGACCGCGATGAGCGACTTCTTCCCCGGGCAGTAGCAGCGCCGACTATTTCAACTCAGGGACACCTGGACTTCTCCTGACCAGTCCCTACATGTTTGCCCGGGATGTCCACGATGGGCCATGGCCTCTTTGTCCCGCCGCCGGTTCATGGGAACCACGCTGGGAGTGGTGGGCGCCGCGAGCGCCCTCAGCACCCTCCCCCAGAACATGCAGAAGGCCCTCGCGAATGTCAGTGACAGGCCCGGGTCTCTGTCTCAGATCGAGCACGTCATCGTGTTCATGCAGGAAAACCGATCGTTTGACACTTACTTCGGCACGATGAGCGGCGTGCGTGGGTTCAACGACCCGACCGCCATCACGCTGCCCTCGGGCAAGCCGGTCTGGTACCAGCCCGACCCGAGCAACCCCGACGGGTACGAGCTGCCGTTCCACCTGGACACCATCAACACCACCGCCGCGGCCATCGTCGACCTGTCGCACCACTGGGACGTGCAGCACAGCGCCTGGGACGGCGGCAAGATGGACAACTGGATCCCCGCGCACCGGGCGGCCGACGGAGACGCCGCCGGACCGTTCACGATGGGCTACTACACGCGCGCGGACCTGCCGTACCACTACGCGCTGGCGGACGCCTTCACGATCTGCGACAACTACCACTGCTCGGTGTTCGGGCCGACCAACCCCAACCGGCTGTACGGATGGACCGGGATGATCGACCCCGAGGGCACGAACGGCGGCCCGGTCGTCGACAACTCCGAGGCGGTCCCGTACACCTGGACCACCTACGCCGAGCGGCTGCAGGCCGCGGGCATCAGCTGGCGCAACTACCAGGAACCCGACACCGGCGACGACAACCCGCTGGCCTGGTTCAAGCAGTTCCAGCAGGCTCCCACCAACTCACCGCTGTACCAGCGGGGCATCGCGCCCGTCGCTCCCGGCACCTTGGCCCAGGCCTTCGCCGAGGACGTCCGCAACGACAACCTGCCGCAGGTCTCGTGGATCATCGGGACGAACGCCTCGTGCGAGCACCCGCCCTACCTGCCCGCCGCCGGGGCGACGGTCATCCACGAGTTGCTGGACGCGCTGGCCAGCAACCCGAAGGTCTTCAACAAGAGCGTGTTCTTCCTGAACTACGACGAGAACGACGGCTACTTCGACCACGTGCCGCCGCCGACGGCGCCGATGGGCACGGCCGGCGAGTGGCTGAGCGTCCTGCCCGCGGCGGCCGCGGGCATCGCCGGCCCGATCGGGCTCGGCTTCCGGGTGCCGATGACCGTCATCTCGCCGCTGTCGGCCGGCGGGTTCGTCTCCAGCGAGGTGTACGACCACACCTCGACGATCCGGTTCATGGAGCGGATCTTCGGCGTCGAGGAACCCAATATCAGCGCCTGGCGCCGCACGACGTGCGGTGACCTGACCGGCGCGCTCAACCTCGCGGACGGCCCGCACGTCTCGTTCCCGTCCGTGCCCTTCAACTACCTCCTGAACCAGTACGTCAACAGCCAGGACCAGAACCCGCCGGTGATACCGACGGTGCAGACGCTGCCGACGCAGGCGCTAGGGAGCCGTCCGCAGGTTCCGTAGCGGAATCCCCCGAGCGCCCCGGATCAGGTACCCGGGGCGTTCAGGGGGATGCGGGCGTCGGTGAAGGACTGCATGGTCTGGGCTGATTCCTGCGTGCCGACGTTCAGGACGGCGATCGTGACCTGGTCCCCGACCCGAGCGAGGACGACTCCATCCGGGTCAGGGTAGCGCGCCTCCATCCGGGTCAGGGTAGCGCGCCCGCCTCGGCGTAGATGCGCTGGTGTTCTTCAGCCGACCGCGACCAGGTGTACCTCCGGCTGGTGGCCAGGCCCGCGGCGCTCAGGTTAGCGGCGAGGCCGCGATCGTCCAGGACGGCGGCCAGCGCGCGGCTGAGCGCCCCGCCGTCGTCGACCGGGACGACCAGGGCGTCCTGGCCCGGGGTCAGGTACTCGAGGAACACCGGCAGGTCGGAGGTCACGACGGGGAGCCCGGCGCTCATGGCCTCCAGGACCGCGAGCCCCCAGCCTTCCTTGGTCGAGGGGAACGCGAGGACGTCCGCCGCGGCGTACCAGGCCGGCAGTTCCGCGTCCGGGACGGTGCCGAGCCGCACGACGTCGCGGCCGAGCCGCAGTCCGAGCCCGGGGAGCATGGCCAGCACGCGGTCGACGTAGGCGCGGTAGTCCTGGAACGAGTGGTCGCCCACGATGGCCAGGACGGGATCGCGCCCCGACTCCCGCAGCATCGCGAGCGCGCGCACCAGCGTGTCGCTGCCCTTGCGCGGCTCGATGCCCCCGACGGACAGGATCAGCTGACTGCCCTCCGGGCACACGGCCTGGCGCAGCCGCGCGGCCAGGCCCGCGTCCGCGGACCGGAACAGGTCCGCGTCGACGCCGTTGTGCACCACCTCCGCCTTGACCCCGTACTGGTCCCGCATCAGGTCCCGCCAGTGCTCGCTGACCACCAGGATCCGGTCGGGCTCGATGATGGCCCGTTCCTGGCACTCGATGAGGGACGCGCTGGTGAAGTCGTCGACGTGGTGGACGGTCCTGATGACGAGGGGTCCGCGCCGCACCTGGTCCCTCTCGTGGCTCGTGCCCTCGCGGATGCTGCAGGCGGCCCGGGCGGAGATGCAGTCCTGCGCGTGCATGATCGGATAGGCGCCGACCTGCCCGGCCAGCCCGTCGGCCAGCGCCGTGACGCTGGCGAAGACCCGCTCTTCCAGCGTCGGCAGGGCCGGCGGGGCGGGGAAGAGGGTGAACGGGGCGCGGACCGGCCGGTAGAACTCGGCGGCGGGATCGCCGAGGGCGAAGACGCGGACCGGGTAACCGGCGTCGTGCAGCGCCTCGGCCAGCGCGAGGGTGTGGACCACGCCACCGCGCGGCTTGACCGTATAGGTCAGCAGGGCGACCGGGACCGGCCCGGTCACGCGGTCATCACCTCGGCGAGGGCTGGCCGGCGCGCCGCGATCGCCGCGGCCGTACGCGCCGCGCGCGCGGCGGTGTCCGTCACGATGGCCCCGGCCTGGCGGAGCTTCGCCCGCTGGGCGTCGAGCCCCTGCGGGTCGGACGCGGTGCCGAGCACGTACGCCACGACGGCGGCGCCGCTGGCGATGATCTCAGCGCAGACCCCGGCGACCTGCCCGGCAGGGTCGGGGTGCGAGCCGTATCCGAGCACGACGTCGAGCAGGACGACGGCCACCTCCGGCCCGAAGGCCTGCTCTTGCATGATCTCGATCCGCGCGGCCGGATCGATCATCGGGTGCGGCCGGCCCTTGGTGTACTCCTCTTCGCCTAGGTCGAGGCAGACGTGGGCGCCGGCCGGGGCAGGCAGCGCCCGGTCCGCCGCGAGCGGGATGTTGGAATAGACGGGGCCGAGCAGCTCGCTAAGCAGCACCTGCGCCTCATAGCACAGCGTGCCGCCGGTGAAGAAGCCCCGGACCGCGGTCCTGGAGTCCGCGAGCCCGCGGATGGCCTGCCCGGCCAGCCCGGCCAGCCCGGCCGCCAGGTCGGGGACCGGCCGGCCGAGCCGTCTGGTGACCGCGATGGCCCCCTCCTCCAGGGTGCCGGCCAGCACGGCGTCGCCCAGCCGGCCATCAGGCGCCGTCATCCCGATGCAGGCCGCGACGACCGGCGTCTGGCGGCTGCGGCCCACCACCTCGGCGGCGACGCGGGTGTCGGGCGGCTTCGAGACGAGCAGGATCGCGTCCGTGCCCGGATCGGCGTCGAGGGCCTGCACGGCACACGCCGCCATGCGCCCCCCGACGCGGGCCGACAGGTCACGCCCGCCGACGCCGATCACGTGCGAGACGCCGACGTCCCAGCGGTCAAGCAGCGTCATCACTTCCTGAGCCCCGGTCCCCGCGGCGGCCACGACGCCCACGCGGCCCCGGCGGACGGCGTTCGCGAACCCCAGGCCCACACCCCCGAGGACGGCGGTTCCGGCCCCGGGACCCATCAGCAGCCGTCCCAGCGCGGCAGCCCGGTCCTTCAGCGCGATCTCCTCCTCCACCGGCACGTTATCGCTGAACAGCAGGACGTGCAGCCCCCGCGTGAGCGCCTGGTGCGCCGCCAGGCCCGCGTAGGGTCCCGGCACGGACACCACCGCCACGTTCGCGTCGCGCAGCTGGGTCGTGGCGCCCTCGATGGTCCGAGGAGCCGGCCGCGCCGACGCGGACTCCTCCCGGCCGGCCTGGGCGAACAGGATGGTGCGGCCAAGCTCCAGGGCCGCGTCGGCGGCCGCGGCGTCTGCCGCGCGGACGGCGAGCACGAGATCGTTGGCGTCGGCGCCGGCCAGGTCAGCCACGGCGAACCCGGCTTCGGCCAGGTCCTGCACGCTGCCCGGCGTCGCCATCACCGCGGTGGCCCACTGCACGCCGTCGCCGTCTCGCATCGCGCGGGTGGCGCTGAGCAGCAGCAGCGAGTCCCGGTATACCCCGGGCCAGACCACCAGGCGCGCCGCGCTCACCGGCCGGGCCCTGCCCGCGAAACGCTCGGCTCGATCCGGGTGCCGCCGTCCGCGTCCGCGCCCGCCAGGGTCCTGGCCAGCGACGCGGCGCTGCCCGCGCCGCGGAGCAGGTCGACGGACAGCGCGATGAGGCTGCCCAGCTGGCCCTGCGTCATGGCGTTGAGCGCGGCCAGGGGTTGCCCGGCCACCAGCGTGGTGGCCTCGTGCTGCAGGGCCGGGTTCCCGACCTGCGGGCCGTTGCCGTGCACCGCCACCACCCGCCAGCCGGCGTCCATGACCTCGTTGATCGCGGTAGCCATCTCCGCGGCATTGGCCAGCATTTCCTCGCACCTACCCGCCTGGCCCGGCAGGGTGAGAGCATTACCGCCGAGGGCGACCACCGCGGTCTTCGTCATTGAGGATCCCGCTGCTCGTTCACGGTTTACGAATCGTATAGGTGATGTACCGTTTAGAATAGTAAACAGGACCAGGCGAGAGGCGCAATGGCTGGCGATCGTTCCGGCGCCGCGAACGCGGTGATCCCGGCCGAGACCCTGCGGTCGTGGGACGAGGCCGAGGCCCGGCTGTTCCCGCTGGTCATGAGCCGACCGGAGGCATATCAGCGGGCCCTGCTGCTCATCCAGGAGGTGCTCGGCCTGCTCCGGACCAGCGCGCAGGACATCCCGGCGCTGCTCGCCGAGTCCGCGCGCGGCGCGGCACTGGCCGCCGAGGCGACCGGCGACGGCCCGGACGACAGGGACTTCCTCACGGGCATCCGCCTGGACCTGATCGCCGCCGCCGCGTGCGCCACGCGCTACCGCGAGCTACGGGCCGCCCTGGCCGATCGCGAGCGGGCGGCGGCCCTGGCGGACGCCCGCGCCCGCGGCGAGTCCTGGGCGGTGGTCGAGGAATCCGGCGACCAGGCCCGCGCCCCGTACCTGCCCTACCACCGGATCGAGGCGCACGTCGAGAGCGGGCGGGCCGTCATCGTCTCGATCGAGCCCGACGAGACGCTCAGCCGGGCCGTCTGGCGGCTCGATGAGGCGGCGCTTGACCCGGCCACCGGCCGGGTGGCCGTAGGCGCGGAGATCGGCAGTTATCTCGAGGCCGGACAGTTCGATGACGCGCTGGCGAGCGCTCGCCGGCGGCTGGGTGACTAGCAAATCGCAGCCAGGGGTTGCCCCGCCCGGGCCTGAAGGTCTATCAAGGATGGTGAACGTTCGTATCGCATGACGAAGGCCGTGCCGGGTAGACCGACACGACCACCCGGTGCCGGCGAGGAGAGGCGCTATGGATTCCCCCGTGACCTCCGGATCACGCTCCCCCGCCGTCTCCGACGGCCTCGCGCACCTGATCGCCGACCTGCAGGGCTATGGCCTGCGTACCGAGGTCCCGATGGAGCGGCGGCAGGGCGGGGCCGGCCCGGCCGACGCGGGCATGCTGTGGATCGACGGTGTCGCCGCGACGGTCCCCACGAGCGCCGAGTACGCGCGGCTGTCGCCCTACGTGATGCGGGCCGAGGACGATGGGTGGGGAATCTACCGCGACGGCCTGCGGCTGGCGTCGGCCCAGCCGCTACGGCGGCCGCGCTTTTACGACCTGGAGACGGCCGACGGCATCCCCTACTGGAAGATCGCACTGCTGCACCTGGACTCGTTGGCCAGTACGGTCATCCAGACCTGCGCCTACTGGGGAAACGCGGATCAGTGCACCTTCTGCGGGATCGGGGTCACCCTGGCTAACGGCCGCACGATCGCCAAGAAGACGCCGCAGATGCTCGCCGAGGTCGCCGTCGCGGCCAGGGACCTCGACGGCGCCGTGGACGCGACGCTCACCACGGGGACGACGGCCACCCCGGACAAGGGCGCCCTCTACGTGGCGCGCTGCGGCCAGGCCGTGCGCGAGGCGGCCGGCCTGCCGGTGGAGGTCCAGTTCGAGCCGCCGAACGACCTGGCCGTGATCGACCAGGTCGCCGGGATGGGCATCGCATCGGTCGGCATCCACGTCGAGTCGTTCGATCCGGCCGTGCTGGCGCGGGTCGCGCCCGCCAAGGCTCGGACGGGGATCGCAGGGTACTTCCGGGCCTGGGAGCGGGCCGTGGCCGCCTTCGGCGAGGGGCAGGTCTCCACCTACGTGATCCTGGGCATGGGCGAGGACCCGCAACTCACGGTCGACGGATGCCGCCGGGCGATCGATATGGGGGTCTACCCGTTCGTCGTACCGCTCCGCCCGACCGTCGGCAGCCTGATGGAGGACCTCGACCCGCCGTCGCCCGCCTACGCCGAGGGGATCTACCGCAAGGTGGCGCCGTACCTCGCCGCCCGCGGCCTGGGCGCCCGCGGGGTGGCAGCGGGTTGTGCGCGGTGCCAGGCGTGCTCTGCGATGAGCCTGCTGGAAGGGAACGGTGACGGGCGTGACCGTACGTACCTCCCGCTGGTCGGCACCAGCTAGCCCGCCGCCTGCCGGTCCGCCCCAGGCTGCGCCGCGCCTGGCCTGCCGCCGCGCCGCCCCCGGCGATGAGCTGGCCTCCCACTTCCGGATCAGGCACCAGGTCTTCGTGGTCGAGCAGGGGCTGTTCCTGGCCGGGCCTGGCGGTCCGGCCGAGGGGTGCGCTGGTGACGACCACGACGCCCGCGACGACGACCCCGCGACCATCCACGTGGTCGGCCTAGCGGACGGGGTCATCTGCGGGACCGTGCGGCTTTACCCGCTAGGCGAGGTGGGCATTTGGAAAGGCGACCGGCTCGCCGTCCTGGCCGGGTATCGCAGGCACGGCCTCGGTGCCCCGCTCGTGCGCTTCGCGGTCGCCACCGCGGGTGCGCGCGGCGGGCGCGAGATGGAGGCCTACATCCAGCCCGCCAACGTCGAGTTCTTCGAGTGGCTCGGCTGGCGGCGGACCGGCGGGATCGTCGACTACGCCGGGCGCGGCCACCAGCGAATGGTTATCCCCCTGGCACCGGGGGCCATCCCGCCGGGCCGTCCTAATGCGCCGTGCTGATCGCGCCGAGTGCCTCGATGACCGAGCCGGGCGAGCAGTCCCTTACTCTTACCCCTACGTTGAGGTGCGGCCCTGACCGGAGCTGCGAGACCGCCGCCACCGCTTGGGCCGCGAGCGTTCCGTCCGGTCCGGCCTGGCCGACGGCGAAGATGGTGATGCCGACCGGTAGCTGGCCCGGGCTGGCGTGGGGCACCACGACGATCGTCTCGCTTGAGGTGGTCACCGGGACCCGGGTTCCGGTGGAGGTCACGAGGGTGAAGCCGACGGTGGTCGCATCCGATACCGTCCCCTGCACGGGAACGAAGCCCGACGGGTTCACCGCGCCGAACGGCTGTCCGACGGTGACGATGGCGGCCGCGATCGCCCCGTCGGTACGGTAGCCGCGCACCATGACTGACGCACCGTCGGTGATGTCGTCCAGCAGCGCTCCGGACATGGACACGAACGTGGTCGCCGTCGTGGTCACGGTCACCGGCTGGCCGCTGGCCGTCCTGACGACCAGGCTGCTTCCGTTCACCTGCTCGAGCGTCCCGTCGGCCTGCTGAATCTGGGTGCACCCGACCACGGCCATGAGGGTCGTGTGGGTACCGGGGCCGGATAGGTGAACGTGCACGTACCCGGTCGCCTCACCGATCCCCACGATCAGGACGAGCGCGGCGGCCGCGCTTCCTGCCACCAGCAGGGCACGCCGCCAGGGGCCCACCGGGCCCCGCCGGCCGGCGCGGCGCGGCCGGCCAGGCTGGGCTGTCCCGGGCACGCCGGCCGCCAGGCCGCGGACCCCATCGGCCACGAGGTTCCACCGGGTCGCCTCGCGCCGGCAGCTCTCGCAGCCGGCCAGGTGCTCCCGGGCCCTGTCGCCGGCCGGCTGGCCGGCGGCCCCGGCGATGAGGTCCTCCAGGTCCAGATGGGGGTGTCGGGTGTCCGCAGGGTCTGCATTCATCGGTTCTGGCCCTTCTCGTCAAGAATCCGGTTCAGTGCGGTGCGCGCCGCGGCCAGGCGGCTCTTCACTGTTCCCACGGGGATCTCCAGCACGCCAGCGACCTCGG
>Ga0187817_10001862_pt1 | contig 10585 bp, 7 predicted proteins | sample NC_wetland_sal_i_17_FD_132431 | JGI IMG/M metagenome (GOLD analysis project Ga0187817, IMG submission 132431) | Wetland sediment microbial communities from Neuse River Estuary, North Carolina, USA - SO4_2 | ecosystem: Environmental > Aquatic > Freshwater > Wetlands > Sediment | place: USA: North... | reverse complement strand
CTGAGTAATAGCGCATCACCAGCGCCATCCGCGCGCGTGCCCCCAGCTTATCCAGCGCCTTGCGCACTTCTTCGCTGGTGCGCTCTTCGATCAGCCGCTCCAGTTGATTCGGCTCCGGCGTTTCCAGTGGAAGCTCGTCCACATCTTCCATATCTTTGTCGTGGCGCGCCTTGCGCCGCCGCAAAACATCCCAGCAATGATTGGCGGAAACTTTATACAGCCATGCAGTGAAGGAGCGCGTGGGGTCGTACTGAACCAGTTTGTCGCGCAGCTTCATAAAAATCTCCATCGTGGCGTCTTCCGCATCTTCCTTGCTCGGCAACGCCCGTCGGCAAAAACGGAATATCGCCGGCGCAAATTCCCGGTATAGATCGCCCCACGCCTGGGTATCCCCAGCCCGAGCCTGGGCGATTAAATCCAAAGGCTCCGTTTTTCCCGGCACTATTGCCTGGCCTGGTCTCAGCGGTTCCATAACTTAGTACGTAGTGGGGGACCTAAAACTATCATGTTTATCACAAGTTGCAATTTGACAGGGCTGATTTGCCGTAGCGCTAGGCAGTTGTATCGCAGGCCTTTTGTAGCGCAAGGCGGTTGTAGCGCAGGGCGAGTCCGCGAGCCCTGCGGCTGTGTGGAGCCTGTGACTCGCGGATGGCTTGCCCAGCTGAGTGCGTTAAGTTAACAATAATCGGAGCGACCTTCTCCCGCCTTGTCCGAATTCCGTTGATATAAAACGAGTTACGCCACAATCTGTAGCGCAGGGCGAGTCCGCGAGCCCTGCGGCCTGTCCCCAACCACCCCCAAGCAATCCCGACTGCAGCTTCGCCTTGTTGTAAGCGCAGGGCGAATCCTCAACTGGAATCCGACAAACCCTGCCCGGCAAAGACCTACGCCGTCGACCGCGCCATCACCCAGGCCATATATATCCTCGATCAGATCGATGCCCGCTGGCCTACCATGCGCTAGCGCGTGCGACGCCCGAAAATCCCAGGTTCGAATTTTCCCTTTTTGCGTTTCGGATTTCCGGCCACGTCCGGTTTCGAATGCCCCGCGCTCCACTCACCACCGGCGTATTCGAATAGAGTACTAATCAAATATTAGTAGACAAATAATAAATAATCTGCTATCATTCACCGGTCATGCTCGGGGAAAGGTCTTTCTGCATCTGCTCGCCTGGCCCTCGAACCGGGGTCCCTCCTGCTAATCCGGCAAGCCCGCAAGTTCCGCCAACTCCTTTTCGCCCCCGCCACATTGGTACATGCACCGCCTCCCCCGATCCGAAGCGACGGAACAACGTCCCTCGCAATTCGGCCTCAGCCCAACGCGCAGCCGAGTCCGTCCAAGATTTCCAGTTCCCTTCGACTCCACTTTCGCCTTACCGTACCGTCGTACTGTACGCGTACTGTACTCACTTTCATCGCATCCCCCCTCCGCTCAACAATTTGCGTGCTGTACTGCAGAAACAGGGGGGAGGGGGGAGGTTTTTCTATATGCGGATCCTCAAGCGTTACATGAACTGTGGCCCGCTGGCAGCTCCCAGCGGTGCGCCGATTCTCCCTCAGCGCACCGCTGGGATAGCCAGAGATGCTCGTGCAACTCCCTAGAAGCTGAATTGGCAGCAAGCTGAATACTGCGCGGCCCGCCCCCACCAAGGAACGGGTAGCCGGGGCCCACATCGGCTGTAGTCGTGAGGGGCAGGTAGCCAGACAGGCGCCCGTTAGCAGAATAGTAGTTCGGGTTGCCACTGATAGGAGTGACGCCGTAAGAAGGATCGGAAAGGAAGTTGGGCCAAAGTGGATTGGAAAAGTTGGGATGGTTGAGAAGATTGTAGAACTCGAAGCGCAGTTCCAGCTTCAGGCGTTCGGTGAGATTGGTGTTCTTGAACACCGAGAAATCCAACTGGCGGAACGGAGGCCCGACGAGGGAGTTCCTGCCTTCATTGCCGAAATGGCGCGTGCCCGGAGTGCAGGATGACGCCGTGCCATCGAAGCCAGAGGGGATGGGAGTGCAAGGCACGGCGAAGGAGGTGAGCAACAGGAATTGAGTCGGGTCGCTGTAATTGTATCTGATCGGACCGACAACATCCGGTTTGGAGAAGTAAGTTCCCGAGCCATCGAAATCGTCGGCCGACAGAATCATGTGGAAGGGTTGACCCGACTGAACGGTCAGGATGCCGTTCAAGCCCCAGCCGTTGGTCAGGCGTTGGAAACGGCCCTGCTGGTTCGGAAATTGATAGATGAAGTTCCAGGTGAGCCGGTTGCGCACATCAAAGTTGGAATTGCCTCGATTGAGATAGGCACGAGTGCTATCCGAGGGCTGCGCAGCGTTCGGAACGTAGTCTTCGCCATCGCTGGCCGTGTCGATGGAATGAGACCAGACATAGTTGAGAGCGCTGGTGACGCCATGCCAATTGTCGATGCGATAGCTAGTCTGGAGCGAGTTGTAATCGGACTTGGCGGCGCTTTCTTCCCAGTAGATGTAACTGAAATTACTGCCGGTGAGTCGCCGAGGAGTACTGCCGTCGTTGATGCAACCGCAAGCCAAGTCAGCCGCGGTGATTTGCGCCTGCGAAGGCTGATTGATATCGCGGAAATCCCACAGCTTGCTGCCATGCGAGCCCACGTAACCAACCTGGAGAACCATTTTCCGGGTCAGTTGCTGCTGAATATTCAGGTTGTAGTTTTGCAGATAAGGAGTGCGAATGTGCGGATCGATGCCGAATGCGTCGGCCATGGGGGAGTAGTTCGAGGCGGGCCCGAAGACCGGCACGCACGCGGATGCGTTACTGGGATCGCAGGGCACGAAGGGAGTCTGCAAAGGCTTGGCAAAGGAAATCTGGCCAACGCCGGGCAGACCGGAATAGCCGACGCCGGGATCAAAGCTGCTGCTGAAAGGAAGGTGGCCAACGAACATGTCCTGCGAGGTGGCGTCGTAGAAGATGCCGTAACCCGCACGCACCACGGTGCGCTGATGTCCAGTGACGTCCCACGCGACGCTGGCACGGGGAGCCCAATTGTTCCAGTCGGGCTGATAGAGTCTGCCCGGACCAACGGCGAAAACGGTGCCGGTGGCGGGATCGACGTTGTTAAACATATCGTGCTTTTCTTGGACGATGCCGAAGTAGTCGTAGCGAAGGCCGAGATTCACAGTGAAGTTACGGGTCATGCGGTAGCTGTCCTGAACGTAGCCGGCATGAGAATCCTCGAAGGTGTTGCGATTGGTATCGCCAATGCCCTGCGTCCCGCCGTTATCTGGAATGCCAGCAAGGAAACTCGAAAGACCGGTGAACTCTAATCTGCCGCGAAAAGTGCGATTGAAAATTTGCGAGACGGTGGTGCGGCGGAACTCGTAGCCGAACTTAATGTCGTGTTTCCCAGCCTTCCAGGAGACGTTGTCAATGAAGTGCCAGTTGCTGTCCACGCGCTGACGAGGATCGGCCTTATCCGAGCCGATTTGCGGAAGGCCGCTGACGTTGATAACCGGCATGCCGAAGTTGTAGGGATTGTTATTATTGGGCGTGCCTGGGCCAACGGTATCGAGGCCAATCGAGAGTGGATTGAAGCTGCGGTCCTCGGGGAAAAAACCTTCGGCGAAACGGTTCCACCCGAGACGAGCTTCATTGACGGTGGTAGGAGAAATGACGGAGACGTAAGAGATGGAGATGAGCTGGACTCTTGTGGGAACCATGGTGTTGTAGTTGGGGAGGAGGCCGCCGCCGGTTAGTGCCAGAGGAAAGAGTTGCGTGCTGTCGCCGATGTAATAGCGGCCAGTCAGGAGATTGTCTTTATTGAAATTGTGGTCGACTTTGACGATGGCGTTATCCACACGATTGGAGAACGGCGTAGCCAGTGTGATGTTCGACCCACCATTGGCATAGCAATCGTTGGAACTGGTAGCGGCAGGCCAGGGATTGAGAGCGAGAAGTTTTTGGATGACAGGATTGATGCTGGAGAGATCGCCGGGAGTAGGTGCATTCGCTGAAATATCCGCCGGGATAGGAACACAGCCAGGACTGCTTTCTTTGCCGGTCTCGCGCACACCTTCGTAATCGACGAAGAAGAAAGTTTTGTCGTGGACGATGGGGCCACCAATGGTGCCGCCGAATTGGTTCAAGTGGAAAGGCTGCTGCGGTCCGCCGTTGGGCTCGCTGGCAGCAGGATTGAAATAGTTGCGAGCGTTCAGAGCGGTGTTGCGGAAAAAGTCAAAAGCGTTGCCGTGAAAATCGTTGGTGCCGCTCTTGGTAACAATGTTGATGGCCGACCCGGCGCTGCGGCCGTATTCCGCTTCAAAGTTGGAAGCGATGTGCAGTTCCGCGATGGCTTCGACGGGGAGAATCGTCGCGGGGGTGCTAAAGACTCCGCCCTCGTTGATGGCGGGATCGTTGCGATACCCATCGTTCATGTCTGGCCATCAAGGAGGTAGTTGTTGGAACGGCCGCGAGCCCCGTTGACGGAAACGGTGCCGTAAGAGCCGGCGGAATCGGTGATGGCGTCGGGACCAGAGGCTGCTCCGGGCACCAACAAGATAAGCTTCTGATAATCGCGGCCATTGACGGGCAAATTGGTAACGACCTTGGATTCAACGACGCCGCCGAGAGTATTGGAAGTGGATTCAACCATGGGGAGGTCTTCGCCAACAACTTCAACCTTCTGCGCGAGTTGCCCAGGTTGCAGCGAGACATCCGCGCGGCGCTCCGTGGAGACATCGACTTTTACTCCGGTGACCACGCCTTCCTTGAAGCCGGGCGCTTCCACGGTCACGCTGTAATTACCAATGGGCAGCTCCGGAACGGCATAGCTTCCGTCAGCGGAAGTGGTGACCGTTCGAGTGAGGCCGGTATCCAAATTCTTGATGGTGACGGTGGCCCCGGCGATCGCAGCACCGGAAGAGTCGGTAATCGTGCCGAGAATAGTGCCGCGGAAGGTTTGCGCGGCCGTATTGCCGGGATGTAGAAGCAGCAACGCGAGGCCAAGAAATACCAACACGCTCAGGTATCGAAGAGACCTGGTCATCTTACTCTCCTTGAGTACGGCAATATTGCATCTCGAAGCCCCGAGATGGACCAGACGCATTCCCCGAAACGCGTCCAAGGGCACCGACGGAATGATGGAAAGCAAGATACTCAGAAGGGAGATTGGAATCAAGGCAATATGACATGAAATGTTTGGATTGCGGCAATAAGCGAGGGAGCCGAAAACGAGGTGAGGCCGCGGGCCAAGGCGGTTCGCTAGTTGCGAGGCGATGGGGTAGATTGAGGATTGGAGAATTGGTCGGCGCGCTGTGGGGTGGGCGAAAAAATATGGGAGAGAAACTGCCGTCGTTGGTGGTTGTCGGGCGGCCGAATGTCGGCAAGTCCACGTTGTTTAACCGGCTGACGGGAACGCGGCGCGCGATCGTAACCGATGAGCCGGGGATTACGCGAGACCGGATTTACGGGGAATGCGAGTGGCGCGGGCGAGTGCTGGAGATTGTGGACACCGGCGGAATTGTTCCTGATGACAAGGCATTGATCCCAGCAGAAATCATGCGGCAGGCACGCGTAGCGATCGACGATGCGGCGCTGCTGGTGCTGGTGGTGGACAGCACCGCGGGACTGACGCCGTTGGATGAGGAATTGGCGCGACTGTTGCGCACGACGGGAAAACCGTTTGTGGTGGCGGTGAATAAAGTGGATTCGACACTCCAGGAGGTGAATGCCGGTCCGTTTCATGCGCTGGGCGTGCCCGTGTTTGCGATTGCGGCAGAACATGGGACCGGAGTGGACGATTTGCTCGATGCGGCGTTGGGCGAGATTAAGGGCCACAGTGTGGAGGAACGGCCGGAGGCTGCGAAGGCCGTGGAGATTGCGATTATTGGGCGGCCGAATGTGGGGAAATCCACGTTGCTGAATCGCATGGCGGGGGAGGAGCGGGCGATTGTGTCGCCGATTCCGGGCACGACGATGGACAGCGTGGACACGGATGTGGTCAGGAATGGGAAAGTGTACCGGTTTGTAGATACGGCGGGAATTCGGCGCAAAGGAAAAACTACATTGGTTGCCGAGAAGTTGAGTGTAGTGATGGCCAAGCGGGGGCTGGAACGCGCGGACCTGGCCATTCTGGTGATTGATGGAGAGCAGGGAGTGACGCAGGGCGACGCGACCATTGCAAGCTATGCGGAGCAATCGGGGCGCTCGGTGATTATTGTGGTGAACAAGTGGGATTTGGCGGTGGAAGCGGCGCAACGGGCAGCGGATGAGGCGGGCAAATCAACGAAGGGAAAAACGAAGCGGGAGAACGAGGGCGCAGGTCCGAAGCCGCGAGAGATTGATAAGGGAAAGCTGCTGTTTGAGTACGAAGCGATGGTGAAGGAGAAGTTTAAATTTTTGAGTTATGCGCCGATTGTTTTCCTTTCGGCGAAGACCGGCGAACGGGCGCAGAAGTTATATTCGCTGATCGACCGTGTGGCCGAGGAGCGAGCGCGCAAGATTGCTACACCGGAATTGAATCGATGGCTGAAAGAAGAAGTGGATTTGGGAAGAGCGACGAACCCGAAGGCCCGACCAGTGCGGATTTATTACATCACGCAGGCGAAGGTGGCGCCCCCGGTGTTTTTGTTGTTCACGAATCAGAAGAATCCGCTGCATTTTAGTTTCGAGCGATTTTTGGACAATCAGTTGCGGGCGAAGTGGCCGTTTACGGGGACGCCGGTGCGATTTATTCAGAGGTTGAAGAAACGCGGAGAGCGTGAAAGCTCGAAGACCGAAAATAAAAATTAGAAGACGGAAAACCGAGGGTGGGCAAAGCAGGTGAAGTGGCTGTGCCACATGAGGAGTTGACTTGACGGCATTTTGGCCTAGGATGGAAGCAGCCCCGCCGAATATTTTTGAGAGACGGAACGATGATTGGCGCCGCAACAGCATCTGTTAACGATTCCGAGGAAACGCGATATTACCGGATTGGGGAAGTGGCCCGGCTGACGGAGTTGAAGCCGTTTGTGCTGCGGTATTGGGAGACGGAATTCCCGATGCTGGAGCCAGTAAAAAGTTCGAGTGGACACCGCCTATATCGTCAAGAAGATGTGGATTTGGTGCTAAAAATCAAGAGGCTGCTGTACGACGAAGGATTTACGATTGCAGGAGCGCGGCGATACTTAAAAGAAGCAGCGACCGGGGGAGAAACGGGCGAAGGCGGCAGTTTGTTAGGAGATGCGCACACGACGCAATTGAACCGGAGAATGCTGCTGGATTTGCGGGATGGACTGCGCAGTTTCTTGACGCTGCTCGAAAGCAAGTGATAGCCTTTGAATTGATGCGGTCGGGACGTAGCGCAGCCTGGTAGCGCGCACGCTTGGGGTGCGTGAGGTCGCGAGTTCAAATCTCGCCGTCCCGACCAGTTTCTTTGGCCTTAGGACGTCACTGTTCTCAGTTTTCAGTTCTTGGTTTTAAGTATGAAGCGCCAATTACGCTATCCAACTCGATAATCAGTCGGGCATTTTGCATTCCTGGGCTTGATTTGAGGCGAAGCCCCTAAAGATGAAACTGTTGGGCTATTCCTGGTCTTGGACCAAGGGAAGCTGGGAGCCGAGTTGGAGATCGATCATGGATTGGATGCGGCGGTCGAGTTGGAAGAATGTAGCAGTGGTTTTGCCAGGGACCACCTTATTGAAAATGGGCACGTATCTTTGGCGAAGTTGATTGACCTGGGCGTCGACATCCAGAGAGCGCTTGAGCATGCTGAGCGCCTGGTCGTCAGTCATGGTGCCCCAGTTTTGGGCGTATTCCTTGATAAGGTCATATTTGGCGTTGTTAATTTTGACGAGGTCGGCAGTGTACTGGTCGTAAACGGGCCAGAACTTGGTAGCTTGATCCGCAGTGAGTTGAAGATTGGCGGCGATAAGCTTTTTCTTTTTGGCGCGAATGTCCTGTCGCAGGAGATGGACATCCTTATCGAGTTCCTGCTGCTGACTGGGAGTGGGCGCTTGCGCCGAGGTAGGCTCGGCCGTAGCCTGCGCGTTGGAACCCGGCACGGACAGAAGGAACACGCCAGCGAACAAAAGGGCGAGGACGAATTTCAGTTTCACGGGAGGTCTCCTTTGGAGATTTGCGAGTGGACTCCAGCGGGCGGAGCGGGACGCCGAGACCAGCACTTTCGCAAATGAGTCATCGATTCCGATAAGCCGTCTAACGAAGTGCCAAGGCAAGGAGCGCTGCCGAATTTCCGAAAGATTTTGCCGAATGCGTCTCCGACAAGTGCGCGAAAGGAGACTCTCCATCCAGACTGATCTTGGCACGGACCAGACGACCTAAGTGGGGGAAGCTTACGGCGTTTGAAGAAAAGATACAAGACGCGAGAGTGACAGGGTCGGATGGTGAAAGAGGCGGATTCAAAGGTACAATCACGTGTTCCAGAGGATATAGGTGGCGGAAAGGAGTGCGCTATGAGGATTCGCTTGTGGGTGATTCTCTGCTTTGGATGCGTTCTGGCAGTTTTGGGCGCTGGTTTTGCTACGGCGCAACAGAGTGGCAACGCGACTCCGGCGAAAGAGGGTGTTCTGAAAGCGGCAGATGTCGGAGACAAACTTTTTCCGGATAAAGTGTTTTTCCGTGGGCAGCCGGCAACGGTGCAGGGCCGAAACAGCGGAGGAGTGAGATATGCTGACGGCTTTTTGGTGATGGCAGCGCTGGTGGATAGTTCCGGGTATTCAAGTGGGTTGAAGGAGAAGTATCAAGGCTTCTTAATTAACGAGGTGCCCGTTGAAATTGGCGGACACACCCTAAAGCCAGGGCAGTATGGCTTCGGATTCCTGGAAGGAAATAAGTTTGTGGTGATGGATGTGGCGGCGAACGATGTGTTGCAAGCGAGTTCGACGAAGGACGCGGAACTGAAGCGTCCGGTGCCGCTGCAGGTGATAGAGGAGGGAGGGAAGTATCGGTTGTATAAGGGGCGGGATTACGTAGAGTTTTCGCGCGGGAAGTGAGGCGGCCAGCGTAATCAGTAATCAGTGGCCAGTGATCAGAAAAAGAAAACACAATATAAGTGCAACAAGCCTGTAGAAATGGAATTTACCGCAGGGCTGCTTAGGCTGAATGGGCAGCTTCCCGTTCCAGTAACTTTTCTTTGCGAGACAGTCCCCAGCGGTAACCCGCCAAAGCCCCGTCGGTGCGAATGACGCGATGGCAAGGCACGACGATGGATACGGGATTGGTGGCACAGGCCCGGGCGACCGCACGCACCGAGCGTGGTTTACCCAAGGATTTCGCTACTTGCGTATAGGTGCGAGTGGTACCGCGCGGAATCTTCTGCAGTTCCTGCCAGACTCGGCGCTGAAATGCTGTGGCTTGTATATCTAGCGGCAATTCGAGGCTCGGCGCATGGCCTTCGACACGGCTGATAATCTCTTGCAACCAGCCATCGTTGCCTTCGGCGGCACGCAGAATTTCCGCCTTGGGATATTCCTTGCGTAATTCTTCGGCAAGCGCCTTTTCGCCCAAATAGACGGCGGAGACGCCACGCTGTGTGGCAGCTACCAATACTTTGCCCAAGGAAGTACTCGCTACCGTGTATCCGATTTGCATGCCTTCTCCTCCTTTTCGGTATGACGCCGGGGTCATACCCAATTGCTTATTTGTTTTTTCGTAAAGCCGGCTGGACGAACCATAGCCGCAAGCGTAAAGCGCCTGTGTGACACTGCTGCCATCGCGTAACATTTTCTTGAAGCGAGCCAGGCGGAAGGCCTGCTCGAAGTCTTTGGGAGAAATTCCGGTGACGCGGTGAAAGGCGCGGCGGATTTGAGCCGAAGAGGAGTGTACTTGCGCGGCGAGTGAACCAAGACGAAGCGGCTCGTCCTGGGCACTGGCTAGCGCTGCGGCTACTCGTTGAACCAGTGCGGTGGCGGAGTCCTGCTGCGTGGGCCGGCAGCGACGGCAGGGGCGGAAACCTTGGCTCTCGGCGTCCTGCGCGGTGCGGAAGAATACCGCGTTGCGGCGGAGAGGGCGGCGAGCGGGGCAGGTGGGGCGGCAATAGATTTGTGTGGAGCGTGCGGCAAAAAAGAAGGAGCCGTCGGCGCGCGGATCACGGTTGAGCGCGGCTTGCCAATAGCGATCAGCCGCTTGTCGCGTAATGGCGGAGGATCGTGGTTGTTGGTGTTGTTTGCTCATGAGCCTTAGACTAGCGCGGCCCACGGAATCAATCTATCCGATTTCGGACAGCAAACTTTCGCTGCGTAAAGGGTTGCGATCAGGCTTCACTCGAAGTTGGAATAGCTTCCTCGGCCTCAACAGCGGTCTTGTGCGGCGCGGTAATGACGAGAAGAACTGCGGTGAGAATGATTCCGCTAGCAAGGGCTGTGCGCAAAGTTAGAGGTTCTGCGGCGAGGAACCAGCCGAGAAACAGTGCGACCACCGGATTCACGAAGGCGTAAGTGGCCACCCGCGTGGCGGTGCTGTGTTTGAGAATGTAGGCGTAGGCGCTGAAGCCAAGACCTGAGCCGAACACGGTGATGTACAGAAGCGCCAACCACGAGCGCGTGGTGACCTCTGCAAAATGAAATTGTCGCGTTTCTCCGATCCCAAAGCAAGACAAACACAATACGACACCACCACAGAGGG
>Ga0187817_10001861_pt1 | contig 10589 bp, 10 predicted proteins | sample NC_wetland_sal_i_17_FD_132431 | JGI IMG/M metagenome (GOLD analysis project Ga0187817, IMG submission 132431) | Wetland sediment microbial communities from Neuse River Estuary, North Carolina, USA - SO4_2 | ecosystem: Environmental > Aquatic > Freshwater > Wetlands > Sediment | place: USA... | reverse complement strand
TAACACGCTCGGCCAGTTCGCGTCCGTTCATTCTTGGCATGATCACGTCGGTCAGAAGCAGATGGATCGGTCCTTCATAAGTATTCGAAATGTGCAGCGCGACCGCAGGATCTGCCGCTTCCAGCACGGCGTAGCCTTGGGCTTGCAGGCATTGCCGCGTGAGTTCACGCACCGTGTTTTCATCTTCCACCAGCAAGATGGTCTCGTGACCCAATGGAACTTCGGCGGCCGGGATGCTGGCTTGCAGAACAGCGGCTTCCCTGGGCGCGCTCGCACGCGGCAGATAAATCCTGAACGCCGTTCCCTTTCCGGGTTCGCTGGCAACCCAGATGTAGCCCCCGCTCTGCTTCACGATTCCATAGACCGTGGAAAGCCCAAGTCCGGTGCCTTTGGTTCCTTTGGTCGTGTAGAAAGGTTCGAAGATGTGGCTCTGGGTTTCCCTGTCCATGCCCATGCCGGTGTCGCTGACCGAGAGCATCAGGTAGTTTCCCGGTTCTACAGGTGGATGACTCCGGGCGTAACTGGGGTCAAGCGTGGCGTTGGCCGTCTCGATCGTCAGTTTGCCTCCGCGAGGCATGGCATCTCGGGCGTTCACCGCCAGATTCATGATCACTTGATCAATCTGGCCCGGGTCGGCCTTCACCATTCCCAGATCGCTGCCTGGAATCATGACGAGGTCGATATCTTCCCCAATCAGACGAGTCAGCATTCTCAGATTCTCAGTGACCACCTCGTTGAGATCGAGCACCTTCGGAGCCAGCATCTGCTTGCGGCTGAAGGCGAGGAGCTGGGCGGTCAGAGAAGTCGCACGCTTGGCGGCATTGGCAATCTCTTCCGCCGGTCCTCGGATCTCCGGGTCGGAACCGATGCGTTCCAACAGAAACTCACAATATCCCGAGATCACCATCAGCAGATTATTGAAGTCGTGCGCGATACCGCCCGCCAGTCTTCCTACGGCTTCCATCTTCTGTGCCTGACGGAATTGTTGCTCCAGCGCCCGGTGTTCGGTGACGTCTTCGGCAAAGAGTTCGAAAAATGTGGCATGGCTCTCGTCGCGGATCGTGCGTCCGGAAAGGCGCACCGTGATCGGGGCTCCGTCCTTGCGAACCCAGTCTGCTGTCAGGCCGGTGACGCGCTGCGAAGAGTGAAAATATTCGACGGTCGTGAACCACTGCTGGGGGTCTGCGTGAAGCTCTTTCAGGTTGTGTCCCACCAGCTCAGGAGCGGACGCATAGCCCAACATGCTGATCAGTGCCGGGTTGGCGCTGAGCAAAGCTCCGCTGGCGTCACACCGGCAAATTCCGTACGGGGCATTGGTCACCAGAGATCGGAAGTTGACCTCCGACCGCCGCAGCCCTTCCTGGGCAGAGCGCAGGGCAGCGTTAAATGAGCAGATCAGCACCGCCACAAAAACAAAAAGGATGAGATGTATGATGGCTTTGCGGTATTCGGCCGGCGAGTGTCCCTCGGCGAGCGAAAAATATGCGCTCACCGTCAAGGCAAACGAGGTCGCCACCAGTCCCGGCTTCCAGCCGCCATACCAGGCGCTGACCATGATGGCGACGGCGAAAACTACCAGCCGGCTTTCTACGACGTCGGAAAGGAACAAGGCTGGAAACAGGGCGAGAACGACGCTAAGAACCGCGACACCGTATCGGAGAATGGGAGCCCGAGCCGGAGAAATGGTGCGTCTGCGGAGAAGGGGGAGCTTCGCTCGCATACAAGTTCAATCTAGTCGCGCCGATGGAAGGCCGCGAGTTACGGGAGTTCAAGGGTTACTTCTGGATGGGCGCTGGCTGTAAGGACAAGCCCATTACGACGAGGGGCGTTGGTTTCAATGTATAACACGCATGAGCTGGAAATGGCAGCATTATCAGTGAATCTGTTCCAGAACCACGCTGGTAATCAGTGTTACTCGGTTACCGGGCGGAGCGCGTAGTCACCAAAATTCACATGAACATCGGACTTTTCGGCGGCTCGTTCGATCCGATTCACCATGGGCACACCACCCTGGCACGCGCTGCCCAGGAACGTTTTGACCTCGGGCGTGTCTATTTCATTCCGGCAAACGTTCCACCTCATAAGCAAAGTCAGACACTGGCTTCTTATTTCGATCGCTACGCAATGGTTGTGCTGGCGACACAAAACGAAAAGGCATTCGTGCCGTCACAGCTGGAGGCTCCATCGGAGTTCCAGTCGTTGCAGCCTGGGGGCAAGAAGGCCGCAGCTGCGCACGTTGCCGGCTCGAACTACAGCATCGACACCGTACGCCGGATCAAACAAACCCTCAAGAAAGCGGACCGGCTGTTTTTCCTCATCGGGATTGATGCGTTCAACGACATCGCAAAATGGCGTGAACCGGAAGCGCTGTTTCGGGACTGTGAATTTATCGTGGCCAGCCGTCCGGGGTATTACCTGGCCGATGTTGCGAATGCACTGCCGCAAGCCCTGCGTCCGAAAGCCGTGGTCACCAAGCCGTTCGCGAAACAGCCGGCACAGGGAGATCTGGTTCTTCCCGGCGTAGCCGTGCACCTGTTGGAGAACGTGCGTCAGAATATCTCTGCTACCGCGATCCGGGAAGCCGTTGCCGCAAATCGTTCCTTGACTAGGTTCGTCGATCCAGCGGTGGCGGAGTATATCAAGAAGATGGGGCTATACAAGGGTCGCTAGTCGTTGGCCAGCCCACGCTCAGTTAGAATGAAGAAGCCAACGACGAAAGACGATCCAACGACTGCATGAGAAAGAACGACCTGAAGCGACAACTGCTGGACGCAATCGGTGCCTGCCAGGACAAGAAGGCCGAAGAAATCACGGTTCTGGAACTGGAAAAAGGATCCGGTGCCTTCACTGATTATTTTGTGGTATGCAGCGGGACCAATCCGCGCCAGATTCAGGCGATTTCCGACGAAGTGGAAGATCGCTTGAAGAAATCCGGGATGCGTCCGGCGCACACCGAGGGATATCGACAAGCGGAATGGGTTCTGCTGGATTACGTCGATTTCGTAGTACATGTTTTCTCGGAGAAATCACGGAAGTTTTATGACCTGGAGCGGCTGTGGAAGTCGGCCAAGCGGCTCGAGCCAGCGGAGTTGACTGCGCGTGCGCCGCGGGCCAAGCGGGCAAAGCCCCGAACTGCCACCCGGAAACGAGCCTGAACACAGAAGCCATGAGTTCTGCTCAAAACCCGAAGCCCGAGTGGGGTTCCACGTACCGGCTGATGGCGGTAGAAAAGTGGAAAGCGAAATCGGCCGCCATGGGCAAGGACGCCACCGATGCGCTGGTGGCCTATGCCCGGCCGCACCCAGGGATGAAGGTGCTGGATTTGGCCAGCGGCACCGGGGAGCCAGCGATCTCCCTCGCAGAACGGGTTGGACCCGGAGGCCATGTCACGGCTCTCGATCTCAGCGCCGAGCTTCTGGAAACTGCTGCGGAGCGTGCCCGGCAGCGCGCCCTGACGAATTTTTCCACCCAACAGGCCGACGCGCATCAACTTCCTTTCCCAGATAACAGTTTCGATCTGGTAACCTGCCGCTTCGGAGTCATGTTTCTTGACAACAGGGCCTTGCAGGAGGCGCATCGCGTTCTGAAGCTGGGGGCACGTGCTTGTTTTCTGGCATGGGGTCCGCGCGACCAGCCCTTCTGGTCGAGCACGTGGGGCGTGGTGCACAAGTACGCCGGCGGACCACTGACCGCCCCAGGCCAGGATCCCTTTAAATATGCCCAACCCGGCAGTCTCTCGGGAGCGCTCCGCGATGCCGGATTTCACCAGGTTGAAGAGGAGACCCGCACTGTTCCCTGGCGTTGGCCCGGTACGGCTGACGAGGCCTGGGAGCTGTCCCAGTCGGTTGCGACCCCTTTCTTGCCCATGCTCAAGCGTATTCCCGCCGAAAAATGGGAACAGGTGAATGGTGAGGTGATTCGGGCCATTCAGCAGTACTCCGAAGCTGGCAGCATCAATTTTGGCGCAGTGGTGGTCTTCGCATCGGGGGTCAAGGGTGGGTCAGTTTGAGTCCTTGAGTTGGGCAGGCCTGCTAGAAGCAATTACAGCTTCGCGCGCTTTGCGCTTTCCTTTGCGGTCTTTGCGGTCAAAAGCTCTCTGTGGTTAAATCCCTTTCGTGAAAATTAAGATTGCCTGGATCGGCAAACGCAAAGAGCCTTCGATCGAGGATTTGACCGACGAATACCTCAAACGGTTGCGCCACTACGCCGAGGTCGAAGGCAGCGCGCTGAACGATGAGGCTGCCGTGCTGAAGCTGTGCAGTCGTGATGCACGTCCCGTCAGGCATAGCCTCGTGCTCCTCGACAGCCGCGGAAAACAACTTTCCTCCGAAGAGTTCGCAAAATGGCTCGGCGGCTACCAGGAGCGCAATCCGTTGCCGCTGCTGTTTGCCATTGGCCCCCCCAATGGATTTACCGACGACACACGACGCGCAGCCACGCTCGTTCTCTCACTCAGCAAAATGACGCTGGCGCATGAATTGGCGCGAGTGGTATTTCTCGAGCAGCTCTACCGCGCATTCACCATCCTGAAGGGTCACCCTTACCACCTCGGCCACTGATTGGCCCAGCCTGCCGGCGCCTGCAACAGGTACAATCGAAGATCGCCCCTTATGCCAGACGTTCGCCGAGGCCTCATCATCGTGAATACCGGTCCGGGAAAGGGCAAGACTACGGCTGCCATGGGCACGGCGTTGCGAGCTGTGGGCCAGGGGATGCGCGTGCTCATGTTGCAATTCCTGAAGGGCTCCTGGCATTACGGCGAGCTGGATGCCGTGCAGGCCTTTGGTGACCGGTTCGTGATGAAGCAAATGGGCCGCGGCTTCGTGAAAGTCGGCACTGAGAAGCCCGATCCCGAAGATGTCCGCATGGTCGAAGAAGCCTGGACCGAGGCTGCGCGGGCCATTCACTCCGGCGCCTGGGACTTGGTTATCCTGGACGAGATCAACTATGCCATCAGCTACGGCATGCTGGATCCCTCAAAGGTCGCCGAAAGCCTCAAGAAAAAGCCCGAGATGGTTCATGTGATCTTGACGGGAAGGAACGCACATCCGACAATTGTCGAGCTGGCCGACACGGTCACAGAAATGCGCCAGGTCAAGCATGCCTATGAAAAAGGCGTGATGGCGCAGAGAGGAATCGAATATTAAGTAGTTAGTAGCTGGTAGCTAGGCAATGCGGTGTTTTTTCCTAGCTACCCGCTACTAACTACCAGCTACGGGTTCTTATGGCTTGGTTCAAACGACAATCCGGCGAGTTGGATGCTTCGGGCGAGAAGAAGGTCCGCACCGAGGGCCTGTGGGTGAAGTGTGATGGTTGCCGGCAGGTTATCTGGAAAAAGGATCTCGAAGAAAACTTCAACGTTTGCCCCAAGTGCGACAAACACTTTCGCGTCGATGCCCGAACCCGGCTGGCGCAGCTTCTGGACGACAACCAGTACGAGATTTTCGACTCCAACTTGGCCTCGACCGATCCCCTGAAATTTGTAGATCTCAAAGCCTACAGTGCGCGCCTTACCCAGGCGAAGGCTGAGACCGGACTGAAGGACGCGGTCATTAATACCCGCGGCAAGCTTAACGGACGTTCCGTCATCGTGAGCGCCATGGAGTACTCCTTCATCGGCGGAAGCATGGGCGCAGTTGTTGGTGAGGCGATCACGCGGGCGATTGAACAAGCGATCGCCACCAAGGCTCCTCTCATCATTGTCTCGGCTTCTGGAGGCGCGCGCATGATGGAAGGAGTGATCAGCCTGATGCAACTGGCCAAGATTTCCGCCGCGCTGGCCCGCCTGGACGAATCCCGGGTGCCCTACATTTCGGTGCTGACGGATCCGACAACCGGAGGCGTCACGGCTTCCTTTGCCATGCTCGGGGATCTCAATATTGGCGAGCCGGGGGCCCTGATCGGGTTCGCCGGGCCGCGTGTGATCGAGCAGACCATCCGGCAAAAATTGCCCCCAGGGTTCCAGCGCAGCGAATTTCTGCTGGAGCATGGGATGCTCGACGCTGTAGTCCCCCGCAAACAGCTGAAGTCTTATATCGATCGGGCGCTTCAGTTTATGACGCCGGCAGCCTGACTCTTTCAGCCGTCGCCGCTCAGCCGAACCCTCTTTTCCCCGTTTAGTGCTTTTCGTCCACCGGTAGGCTGCCACCTCTGGAGAAATCGAAGTCCGAAACCTTAAACTGATAAGCTGAAAGATGATGGCGGAAAGCTCCTATCAAACCGCGGTTGCGCGTATGTACGCCTTGGGCCACGAACTGGCTCAGGCGCCGTCGCACAAGTTCGATTTGAAGCACATGCGCGTTTTGCTTGCCGCTCTGAACCATCCCGAGCAGCGGTTTCCGGCGGTCCTGATTGCCGGGACGAATGGCAAGGGGTCAACCGCTGCAACGCTGTCTTCTATTCTCTTGGCGGCTGGGTTGCGCACTGGACTCTACACCTCGCCACACCTGGTTCGCATCAACGAGCGGATTCGGATCGACGGGCAGGAAATCACCGATGACGATTTCGTTTTGCTGCATGATCTGGTTGACCGGACGGCTGAACGCCTGGTCGAGGAGAACGAGTTGCCCTGGCATCCAAGTTTTTTTGAGATGCTGACGGCAATTGACTTCGAGTACTTTGCGCAAAACAAAGTGGAAATTGCGGTGTTGGAAGTGGGCATGGGCGGCAGACTGGACGCGACCAATGTGGTTGAGCCGCGACTGAGCATTATTACCGACATCTCGCTCGATCATCAGAAATTTCTGGGAAACACGGTCGCGGAGATTGCCCGGGAAAAGGCTGGCATTATTCGGCGCGGTGGCATCGTGGTCACGCTGCCACAACAGCCCCAGGCCAATGATGTGGTTGGAAATACGATCCTCGACCTGGACGTGCGCGGGGTGAGCGCGGTGCCCTACGTGCCTCCGGTCTCGCCTGCCAGCACTTCGTGCCTGGTACCGAGTAGCGCGCCCGCGGCCGTCCCGGTGTCTCGCTATCCCCTGCACGTCCTGGGCAAGCAGATTCTGGTGGAAACGCCGTTGGCTGGACGCCACCAGTTAAGGAATGTGGCCCTCGCGATTGCTGCAGCCGAGGAATTGAGCAAGCAGGGTCTGCCGATCACGCCGGAGGCAATTGAAACTGGCATCCGCAAGACGCGCTGGCCAGGACGTTTCCACGTCGTGCCGGCGCAGGCGGGCGCGCCCGAATATGTCTTCGACGTCGCCCACAATCCCGCCGGAGCATGGGCGCTGCGATCTACGCTGTCGGGTTGCTACGACGGCCGCGCCCTCACGTTCGTCTTCGGCGCCATGCGCGACAAGGCAATCGGCGAGATGGCCGAGATTCTGTTTCCATTGGCGCATTGCGTTGTGGTCACCCGGGCCGACAATCCAAGATCGGCCACGCCCGACGCGATCCGCCAAGCGGCGGCCCGCACTTCGGCCGACATCGAAGAGGAGGCTGATGTCAGCTCCGCCCTCGATCGGGCACGGCATCGAGCTGGCCCGGGTGGCGTGATCGTCGTGACCGGTTCCATATACCTTGTGGGAGAAGCGATGCAGCTGTTGGGGGTGAAGGTCTAAGTGCGGGAAGTCGATACGTCCGTTACGGAGAAAGCTCAGGACCTCGCGGGGCAGGCACCTTCGGTCCGCCAAGTGAAAGTCGGCTGGCCTGGCGAAGCAGCCTCCATCGATCACAGCAAAAAATGCTATGGCTGGCTCAGCCTCCTGCGCTCGTATTTCATCTTCGATCCGTTGATCTGGCTCTACACGGTCGTCCTCGGGCCGGTTGCTATGGTCGCCTCGCTGTTCGGGGACGCAGCGCGCACCCTCCATGCTTTTGCGCGTTTCTGGTCACAATTGATCATGAAGACGATTTTTTCACCGGTCAAAGTGACCGGACTGGAAAGGATCGACACCTCGAAACCCCACGTCTATGCCGTGAACCACGGTTCCGCCCTCGATATCCCGGTGCTCTACGTGTACCTGCCATTTCAGTTCCGAATCTTGTTCAAGAAGGAACTGCTCAGCTACCCGGTGATTGGATGGCATTTGAGACGTTCCGGCCAGGTTTGCATCGACCAACAGAAGCCTGCGCGGTCGATTGGCAGTATTCGGTCGGCAATGAAAAGTCTGAAGGCCGGAATGCCTCTGGTGATCTTTCCCGAGGGTGGCCGCACGCCGGATGGTGAACTCAAGCCTTTCCTTCCCGGTGCATTCTTTCTCGCCATCAAGGCGCAGGCAGACATTGTGCCGGTGGCGTTGGTGGGGACCTTCGAACTCCTGCCCATGAACACTTATCACATCAAGTCACGACCGCTCGAGATGCGGGTGGGGGCGCCGATTTCAACCGTCGGATGTGATTTGCGCCACATGGAAGAATTATCGGCGAAGGTTTGGAAGGCAATGGAAGATCTGTACTACCAACCAAAACTTCCACAAACCACGTAGGCCCGGACGCCCTCGTCCGAGCGGGCGAGCGTAGCTTGCCAGAGTTCAGGTGGCTGCGAGTTCGAGGCCTTCCCGCTGCCGCCGGCGCGTACTCCACGTGCAAAACACGCCTGGGGCCACTCCCCCGTGACTGGGATGACGAGTGAACGAAGAGAGGGCGCATTGGATCCCTCCTTCGCTGACATTTCTCGTCCCATCGTTCATAATCTTTGCCGGGAGAAACTTCATGAAACTCCGTCTTCTTGTCTTTCTAGGTTTATTTCCGTTACTGATTCAAGCCCAAACCTCCTCCAAGCCTAGCGTAGCCGAAGCCGAGCAGTTTATGAAACAGGCAGAGGTCCAGCTGAACCAAATCGGCGTAAAGACAGCTCGCGCTAGCTGGATACAGGAAAATTTCATCACCGACGATACCGAAGCATTGGCGGCGGATGCCTCCGATCAGGCTACCGCCCTGGTCACTGAGCTCGTAGAAAAGTCCAGGCGTTTCGACGGGCTTCTGATGCCGCCGGACCTTTCGCGGAAGTTCATGCTCCTGAAGCTGTCCCTTACCGCGCCCGCACCGCACGATCCCGCGCTGCGCAAGGAGATGACCCAAATCGCCAGCTCGCTCGACGGCGATTACGGGAAGGGTAAGTATTGCCGGAAACCGGAGGATTGCCTCGACATCACCGCGATCGAAAAGATCCTGGGCGAGAGCCGCGATCCCAAGGAACTGCAAGATCTCTGGGCGGGCTGGCACAAGGTGGGAGCACCGATGCGGCCGCGCTATGCCCGCTTTGTGGAACTCTCGAACCAGGGCGCGCGGGAACTGGGCTTCAAAGATGTTGGAGCTATGTGGCGCGCCGGTTACGACATGACGCCGGAACAGTTCAGTGCTGAACTGGACCGACTATGGGGCCAGGTCCGGCCTTTGTATCTCTCTTTGCACACCTTTGTGCGGGCGCGGCTGTCGCAGCATTACGGACCGAATGTGGTGCCGCCCAACGGTCCCATTCCCGCCGATCTTCTCGGCAATCCCTGGGCGCAGGAATGGGGCAACGTCTTCCCGCTGCTGGGCTTGCCCGAGAACAGCCGCGGCTACGATCTCACAGAACTGCTGAAAGCCAAGAACCTCGATGCCAAAGGCATGGTGCGGTACGGCGAGAATTTCTACAAATCGCTGGGCTTTGCTCCGTTGCCCGACACTTTCTGGGAGCGTTCGCTGTTTGCCAAACCTCGCGATCGCGATGTCGTCTGCCACGCGAGTGCCTGGGACGTCGATAACAAAGACGATTTGCGGGTGAAGATGTGCATTCAGATTCGTGATGTTGATTTCGTCACCATCCATCACGAACTCGGGCACAACATGTATCAGCGGGCATATAAAGACCAGCCACTCATGTTCCAGGGCGGCGCCAACGACGGTTTCCACGAGGCCATTGGCGATACTATCGCGCTGGCCGTGACTCCGGAATACCTGCAGAAAATCGGACTTCTCGACAAGGTGCCGTCAGCCGATGCCGATATTCCCCTACTCTTGAAACAGGCCCTCGATAAGGTTGCATTTCTTCCCTTCGGACTGCTGATTGATCAGTGGCGCTGGAAGGTGTTTTCCGGCGAAATTACTCCCGCTGATTACAACCAAGCCTGGTGGGATCTGAGGCTGAAATATCAGGGAGTGGCGCCTCCGGTCGCCCGCACCGAGGCCGACTTCGATCCCGGCGCCAAGTATCATGTCGCCGGCAACGTGCCGTACATGCGGTATTTCCTGGCGGACATCCTCGAATTCCAGTTCTATCGCGCCATGTGCAAAGAAGCTGGCGATACCGGACCGTTTAATCGTTGCACGTTTTATCAATCCAAGGAAGCGGGCGCCAAGCTGAACAGGATGCTGGCGATGGGCCAAAGCAGGCCCTGGCCCGATGCACTCGAGGCGCTCACCGGCCAGCGCCAGATGGACGCCAGCGCGATTCTGGACTACTTCGCCCCGCTGAAGAAATGGCTCGACGAGCAGAACAAGGGACTGAAAGCCGGCTGGTAGCAGCACAACCCACGTAGGCCCGGACGCCCCCGTCCGGGCGGGCGAGCAAAGCTCGCCAGGGTGTTAGTTGCACTGCCGGCGGACCTGCCCTAAGCGCAGTCGAAGGGGTGTCTGCCCCTACGTGCTTTATACTGATTATC
>Ga0187817_10001860_pt1 | contig 10594 bp, 9 predicted proteins | sample NC_wetland_sal_i_17_FD_132431 | JGI IMG/M metagenome (GOLD analysis project Ga0187817, IMG submission 132431) | Wetland sediment microbial communities from Neuse River Estuary, North Carolina, USA - SO4_2 | ecosystem: Environmental > Aquatic > Freshwater > Wetlands > Sediment | place: USA: North... | reverse complement strand
TCGCGGCCGGCGCCAAGCCCGGTGCGGCCGAGGCAGGATCAGGAGCGACGAGGTCAGCCGCGAAGTCCGGATCGAGCCGGGCCAGGACTGCCAGCGACGAAGCGGCCAAGTCCGCTCCGCGACGTTCGCGGAAGGCAAGCTGACCGACACAAGCTCCGCTTGCGGCCGATTTGCCGTGTATATGCATGCCCGAGTCGCGTTAATGATCAGCTCAGCCGACGCCCGGAAGATCAGCGGCGAAATACCCCTACTAATCTTCCGGGCGTGGCTCAGCCGATGCCACGGAGCGGCCGTCGCGGGGCCGGTGAACAGTTCGGCAGTTACTTGCGCACAGCACTCGGTGGTTAAGGGCTACTGCCGAGTAGGCTAACTCTTCATGACGAAACCGACGGTGCCCGCCGAGGTTCTTGCCGTCGCGGCAAACGCGATACCCAGCCTGCCGACGGGCGCAGCGCCTATCGAGCCGTGGCCAGGCAGGCCCGTCCAACTGGAGTCTGGCGAAGTCTTCGTGCGCACCTCCCCGGCGCAGCCCGGTGCCGAGCCCGCGCTGTTCGTGCACGGGCTGGGCGGTTCGGCACTGAACTGGACCGACCTGATGGGCCTGCTGAGCGAGCCGGTCCCGGGCCACCCGAACGCTGTGCCGCTGGCATGCGAGGCACTCGACCTGCCAGGCTTCGGGTTCTCGCCGGTCCCGCCTGCCGGTGACTACTCGCTGGCGGCTCGGGCAGCCACTGTCATCTCGCTGATCGAGAAGCGCGGTAACTGGCCTGTCCACCTTGTCGGTAACTCCCTCGGCGGAGCGATCAGCACCAGGGTGGCGGCCCGCCGCCCCGACCTGGTCAGAAGCCTGACGCTGGTCTCTCCGGCCCTGCCCGACCTGCGGCCGAGGCTGCTGCCATTGCGGCTCGCCCTGGTCAGCACGCCGGGAGTCGGCCGCTGGCTGCTGAACAGGATGATGGCGATGCCGCCCGAGCTACGCACCGACAGGTCGATCGCCGAGCTGTACGCCGACCCGAGCCGGATGCGGCCCGAGCGCCGGGACGCGGCAATCAGCGAGGTCATCCGCCGGGACAGCCTGGGCTACACGGCCGACGTGCTGCTCGGCTCAACCAGGGCGCTCGTTGCCGAGTACGCGCGCCCGGGTCCCGGCTCGCTGTGGCGAGACGCCGCCCGGGTGACCGCGCCCACGCTGGTGGTCCACGGTAGCCACGACCGCCTGGTCAACCCGTCGACGGCTGGCCGGGCGGCGCGTTCCTTCCGCACCGGCCGGGTTGTCGTGCTGCCGCGGACTGGCCACGTGGCGATGATGGAGCGCCCGGACCTGGTCGCCGCCGAGATGCGCGAGTTCATGTCGTCAACCGCGAGGTCAGCCACAGCCGGCGGCTGGGGTGCGTTCAGCCCGGCAGCCCGCTGACAGCTCGTACGGTGCTGATAACCGCCGAGCAGATAATCACGGCCGAGAGTCGGGCGAGCCGCGTTCCCGGCAACGGGTTTGTTGAAGTAACCGAAGGTGTGATCAGCCGGGTCGGCGCGGGCCTGCCGCCTGGCCGGAGCGCGGGCGAGGCCGATGTCGCGCTGGCCGAAGGATACCTGCTGCCCGGCCTGGTGGATCTGCAGGTCAACGGCTACTTCGGAGTGGAGCTGCAGACAGCAGGCGCCGAGGGCTGGGCGCACGTGGCGCGGCAGCTGCCGTCCACCGGCACCACCGCGTTCCTGCCGACGCTGATTACGGCGCCCGTCGACAGCCTGGCCGCGGCGCTGCGGACCGCCGTCGGCTTCGTCCCGGGCCTGCCTGCCGACGGCGCCCGGGTGCTTGGCGTGCACCTGGAGGGCCCGTTCATCTCGCCGCTGCGACGCGGTGCGCACAATCCGGCCTGGATCACCGACCCGAGCCCGGACTCGATCGGTGAGCTGACCGAGGCAAGTCGCGGACTGCTCCGGCTGGTTACGCTCGCGCCGGAGCGACCCGGCGCCCTGGACGCGATCGGCCAGCTCATCGCGGCCGGCGTGGTCGTCAGCGTTGGCCACAGCGACGCCACGGCCGCGCAGGTGGCCGAGGCGGCGCGGCGCGGCGCGACGATGGTGACCCACTTGTTCAATGCGCAGCGACCGCTGCACCATCGCGAACCTGGTGTCGTCGGCCAGGCGCTCACCGATGACCGGCTGACCAGCGGCCTGATCGCTGACCTGCGGCACGTGGCCGGCCCGGTCTGCGCGCTGGCATTCCGCGCGGCGCCCGGGCGAATCGCCCTGGTCACCGACGCCGCGACGCCCGCCGGCCTGCCGCCTGGACAGTACTCGCTTGGCGGGGAGCCGATCACGCTGCCGCCCGGCGACCTCGAGCCGCCAGTGCGGGCCGACGGAACGATGGCTGGATCGGCGCTGCGGATGGACGCCGCGATCGCGAATGCGGTGGCTTGCGGAGTCGATCTGGCGGATGCTGTTGCCGCGGCGACTAGGATTCCGGCGGACCTGATCGGCCGGCCCGACCTCGGCCGCCTCAGCCAAGGCGCCGCCGCCGACATGGTCTGGCTCGGCCCTGAGCTGCGAACGCGCGCGACCTGGGTAGCCGGGCAGCTCGTATATACAGATGGCACCGCCGCCACGCTGGCCGCCGTGCATGCCTGACCGAAGGGAGCCACGATTTGAGTCAGGAAGGGAACGGGGCCGGTCCGTCGCTGATGCGGCAGGAAATCGGACAGCAGCCCGAGGCGCTGAGGGCCACGATCGGCGCACTGCTGCCGCGCCGGGAGGAGGTCGGCAGGCTTGCAGCCGACACCAAGGCCGTGCTTTTCATCGCTAGGGGAACCTCGGACAACGCCGCCGTCTACGGGAGTTACCTGATCCAGGCGCATGCGGGCAGGCTGGCCTCGCTGGCGTCGCCATCGATCGCGACCACTTACAAGGCCAGGATCGACCTGACCGGCGTCCTGGCGGTCGGGTTGTCGCAGTCGGGCCGGACCGAGGAGATCGTCGAGACGCTCACCTGGGCCGGCTCTTGCGGCGCAAGGACCCTCGCGATCACCAACGGCGGGTCCGCGTCGCCGCTGGCGGAGGCGGCCGAGATGGCGTTGGTGACCGAGGCCGGGACCGAGCAGGCGGTGCCCGCGACCAAGACTTTCACCACCGCACTGGCCGCGCTCGCGGTGCTGGCGCTCGGCCTGGGCGCACCGCTCGATCCGGGCGAGTTGCTGGCCGCTCCCGACGCCATCGAGGAGTTGCTAGCGAGCCCGGCGGACCTGGACCCGATCGTCGACGGGCTGGCGAAGGTGGCTGGCGTGGTGGTATCCGGCCGTGGCATGGCCTACGCGGCCGCACTCGAGCTGGCGATCAAGCTGAAGGAGGCGTGCTACCTGCACGCCATGGGCCTGTCGTACGCCGACCTTCTGCACGGGCCGATCGCCGTGGTCGACGCGCAGACCCCGGCGATCGTGCTGGCCGCCGACTCCGGGCCCACACTGGCGGGCACGGTGGACCTGGCCAGGCGGGTGACCGGGGCAGGTGCGAGCGCGTTCGGCATCGGCGGCGGCCAGGCGCTGGCTACCGCCTGCTCCGCGTGGCTGCCCGGGCCGCCGCTGCCGGAATGGCTGGCGCCGATCGGGCTGATCGTGCCAGGGCAGCTGCTGACCGAGGCGCTGGCCAGGAAGCTCGGGATCAATCCGGACCACCCGCGCGGTCTGAGCAAGGTGACCCAGACCGACTAAGCCGTGCGGCGGCGGCGATGGTCCGGGCGGCGATCACCTCTTGCACTATCGCTCGATGGTCGAGCAGCACCGCGTGCGTAGGATCCGTGGGCTGCATCTGACCGAGTTCGGCGTCGGTGGCGGCGAGCGTGGCCTCGTCGGCGAGCGTGACCGGGAACAGCGCCCCGGCTAGCGGCTGCGCCGCCTGCGACTCAAGCCTGCGAATGGCCGGCAGCGCCTCGCCGGGCAGCTGGAGGCGGCCGTGTGCCTGGCCTGGGCCGGGCTCGACCACTTCACCGTTGAGCAGCGCCGCGTGCACGAAAGCCGCGTCAAGGTCGGCAAAGGTCGTTGCCCCGGGTCTGCGGCAGTTGAACACGATCTCGGTCCGGGATCTGACCGAACCAGGGTCAGCCATCAAGTCGAGATGCACCCGGTAAGAGCTAACCTCGAGCAACTCCGAACGCGCTGCGGCTTCTGCTTGGGTGATCGGAGTCGGCACGTGCGGCATCCTATGCAGATCTGGCTCGGCTCAGCACGCTGTGCACTCAGAGCACTCTGTGTACCTTGTGCTGGGCAGCCTGGGCGAGTGGCCTGAGCACCATGAGGTCGACGTTCACGTGCGCGGGCCTGGTGACAGCCCAGACCACGGCGTCAGCGACGTCGGCATCGGTAAGCGGCTCCTTGACGCCGGCGTAGACGGCCGCGGCCCTGTCCGCGTCTCCGCGGAACCTGTTCAGCGCGAACTCGGCGGTCTTGACCATGCCAGGCGCGATCTCGATCACCCGGACCGGCTGGCCGCAGAGCTCCAGCCGCAGCGTTTCGGCGACCGCGTGCGTGCCGTGCTTGGCGGCGACGTACCCGCCGCCGCCTTCGTAGCTGATGAGTCCGGCCGTCGAGCCCATCAGCACGATCGTGCCCGCGCCGGTGGCGATCAGCTTGGGCAGCAGCGCCTGGGTCGCATTCAGCGTGCCGAGCACGTTTACCTGGTACATGGCGAGCCAGTCATCGGCCGAGCTGCCGGCAACCGTGTCGGCGCCGATGGCACCGCCAGCATTGGCGACAAGGACATCGCACCGCTGCACCGATGCGGCGAGCGCATCGACCGCCGATCGGTCGGTCACGTCAAGCTGATGTGCGATAGCGGTGCCGCCGCGGCTGGAGATCTCGTCGGCGACCTGGGCTAGCCGGTCGGCCCGCCGCGCCGTCAGCACGACCCGGTATCCGACGTCGGCCAGCTGGATGGCCGTGGCCGCACCGATTCCGCTGCTTGCCCCGGTGACTATGGCTGTGCGTTCCATGGCGAGATTCTGTCAGCAGCCGCGAGTCGCGATCGCGCTGGCACGGCTCGCACTTGCTGGACGACGCCGTATGAACGGCAGGCTTCGAAATCGGCGACGAAGTCCGGCATATGATCCGCGCTCGCTTACGATCGACTTGTGTGGCAGCTGCGTGGGGTGATTACCGACTGGGGCGGGGTCATGACTAACCCCATCGCTGAGACCGTCGACGCTTGGCTGGCGGCCGACGGCATCGACCGGGCAAGCTATGTCGCGGTCATGCGGCAATGGGTTCAGCAGGCCTACACCGATGGCCAGGACACCAATCCGATCCATGCGCTGGAGCGCGGCGAGTGCACGCTGGCCGAGTTCGAACTTGCGCTGGCCAGCAAGCTAGTGCTGGAAAGCGGTGGCCCAGTGCCCGGCCCTGGACTGCTGACTCGCATGTTCGCCGGCTCGGTGCTCGATGAAGGCATGCTGGAGCTGTTCCGCAAACTGCACGCGGATGGCGTGCCGACCGGAATGCTGTCCAACTCCTGGGGCGGTGAGTACCCGCGCGAGATCTTCCCCGATCTTTTCGACGCCGTGGTGATTTCTGCCGAGGTTGGCATGCGCAAACCGGAGCCGCGGATCTTCTTGCACGCTGCCGAGCTGCTCGGGTTGCGACCGCTGGAGTGCATCTTCATCGACGACATCCAGGCCAACGTCACCGCGGCCGAGGAGGCCGGCTTCACCGGCGTTCTGCATCGGGAGCCAGCCGCGACCGCGCTGCGGATAGCCGAGCTGCTCGGCCCGGACGGCACAGCTTAAGGCCGACCCGCCTGCTCCGGCGTATAGCGGTAGCCCGTGCAATCACGCCTTGATGTACGGCTGACCGTCGGCTCTGGGCGCCCGGACCTTGCCGACCAAGCCAGCCACGGCGATGATCGTGGCCACGTACGGCGCCATGTTCATGATCGGAGGCGGAAGCGCCGGGTTGACCGTGGGCAGCACGAGCGCGAGTTCCAGGCAGAACCCGAACAGCAGCGCGGCGGCGAGCGAGCCGAGCGGTGTCCAGCGGCCGAAGATCAACGCTGCGAGCGCGATGTAGCCGAACCCGGAGCTGATGTCTGGGTTGAAGCTGCCGACCGACCCGATGGTCAGGAAGGCCCCGCCAATGCCGGCGACCAGGCCGCCAAGAATCACGTTTCGATATCGGGTCCACAGCACCCTGATGCCAACCGTGTCCGCCGCGGTCGGATGCTCGCCCACCGCCCTGACCCGCAGTCCCCACCTGCTGTGGAACATGGCTACCTGGATCCCGATGATCGCAATGTAGGTGATGTACAGGAAGATCGTCGAGTCGAAGAGGATCGGACCGATGACCGGGATGTCGCCAAGCAACGGGATCTTGATGTTGCTGAACGTGCTGCCGGTGTTGTAGTTCGGGTTCTGTGCCATCAGGCGGTCGTAGAGATAGTCGGTCATGCCCAGGGCGAGCACGTTGAGCACGACTCCGAGGATGATCTGGTCCATAAGGAACGTGATCGCGAAGACGGCGAGCATCACGCCGACCAGGCCGCCGGCCAGCGATCCAGCCACGAGTCCGACCCATAGGCCGCCGAACGCGCTGGCCACGATCGCGGCGGCAAACGCGCCGAACAGCAGCTGCCCCTCGATGGCGATGTTGATCACGCCGGAGCGCTCGCACAGGCAGCCAGCGAGCGCGCCGAGAATCAGCGGAATGGATGCCGACAACGTGCCCTGCGCTATGTTGATGACATTCAGCGGGATCGCGCCAGCGTCGGCCCAGCAGAGCAGCGATACCACGAAAGACAGCAGCACCGCTGCGATGGTGAACCGTTTGTCACGCCGACTCAGCTCAGCGCTCGCACGGAGCACCCCGAGGCCGATCGAGAGAGCGCCGAGCGCGAAGCAGACAGGCGCGGCAGGCACCCGGATGGTGGGTATCTGGATGCCAGAGCCGGGCTGGGACAGCGTGAAAGCGGCGTCGCCGGCGTGCGCCAGCAGCCCGAGCAGAATGTTGATCAGCCCGAGGACGCCGAAGGTGGCCGCGGCGACATACCTGCGATTGCCTGTGAGCGGTACCCGCACCGCCGTGGCGATGGCCGTCACCCGTTCCATCCCTTCGCAACAGCCTCCATGCCGGTCCCGCTGGTAGCGCGTAGCCGGAAGACGGCACGGATCAGCGCGGGTGCGGCGACGAAGAGCACGATGAGGCCCTCGAGTACCTGGACGATGTCGGCAGGAACCTGGCCGAGCGTGGCAGCCTCGACGTAGGTGCCGCCCACATGCAGCGCGCCGAAGAGCAGCCCGGCCAGCACGACTCCGATCGGCTTGGCCCGGCCGAGCAGCGCGACGGTAATGCCGTCGGGTCCGTATGTCCCGTAGCTGTTGAATGTCAGCTGGGTGTTCGTCCCCAGAATCACCGTGCTTGCAGACAGGCCCGCAAGCCCGCCGGCCAGCAGCATCACCAGGATCCAGGACCGCTCGACGTTGATGCCGGCCGTGCGGGCCGCGCTCGGGCTGGCGCCGACAGTGCGGAACTGGAATCCGGTCGTGGTGCGGGACAGCAGCCAGGCAGCTGCCAGGGCGGCAGCCACGGCGATCAGGAAGCCGACGCCAGCCTGCGGAGGTGGCCCGCTGACGTGCCCCAGGTTGGCATCGTTCGCGATGAACGGGGCGATCTGGTTGGTCTGGCCCGGCTCCTGGAGCATGGCAGGATGGGACAGCAGATACGAGAGCAGGTCGTACATCACGTAGTTGAGCATGATGGTGACGATGACCTCGTGCGCCCCGGTCTTGGCTTTGAGCAGGCCGACGAACCAGCCGATCACGGCACCGCCGACGAACGCGCCGACTACGCACACGATGATGTGGATCACCGGCGGCAGGCTCACGCCGAAGCCCAGCCAGGTCGCCACGACCGCGCCGCCTACCCATTGGCCGGCTGCGCCGATGTTGAACAGCCCGGCCCGGAATGCGATCGCGACCGACAAGCCGGTCAGGATCAGCGGCGTCGCCTGGGCGCATGTCGACGACAGCGGGTAGAAGATCGCCGCGATCGATCCGCCGTGGAAGGCCGCGCTGACCGTCGACGGATTCAGGATCGCGCCCTCGAACATCTGGGAGTAGGCGAAGGACACCGAGTCCCAGGTCTGTCCGAGCGCATACCCAGGTTCGGCGAAGAACGAGCTCCAGGCCCGCGTCACGACCGGGTCGCTGAACACGATGAGAATGCCGCCGACCACGAGTGCCAGGAAGATCGCCAGGATGGTGATAACGGCCGAGCTGCCCTGCGTGACCGCCTGAATGATGACCGCACCGGTAAGCCGGGCGCGCGGCCTGCGAGGCTCGGGCACGGCGGCCGGCATGTCAGTCACGGCTCGAGCTCCTCGGCTCGCGGTTCGGCAAGGCCGGTCGGCAGTTCAAGAATCTCGTCGGCGGTCAGCTGGTGCGGCCCGGAGCCGTCACCCGGCTGTTCGGCACCCCCGGCACCGGCCATTAGCAGGCCGAGTTCGTGCTCGGCGATGTCCGGCGAGCAGAAGCCGACAATCTTGCCCTCATACATGACCGCGATCCGGTCCGACAGAGCGTAGATCTCGTCGAGTTCGGACGAGACGATGACGACAGCCACGCCCTGGTCGCGCTGCTTGACGATCTCGGAGTGAACGAACTCGATCGAGCCGACGTCCAGGCCGCGCGTTGGCTGGCTTGCCAGCAGGAGCTTGTTTCCCCGGCTCAGTTCCCTGGCCACCACGACCTTCTGCTGGTTGCCGCCGGACAGAGTTCCGGCCGGGGTCAGCACCGACGATGTCCTGACGTCGTACTCGTCGACCAGGCGGACCGCCGCCTTCCTGACGGCGTCGAGCTTCATGGCGAGGCCGGAGGCATAGGGCGGGCGATCGTAGACATCGAGTACCAGGTTGTCGGCGACGGTGAAGGCGCCGACCAGGCCATCTTCCTGCCGGTCCTCGGGGATATAGCCGACGCCGGCCCGCAGCCGGTCGCGGGTGCTGGCGGCGCTGATGTCCGTGCCGTCGAGCATGACCGAGCCTGTCGACTGCCGCAGGCCCATCAGCGCCTCGCACAGCTCGGTCTGTCCGTTGCCCTGGACGCCCGCTATTCCCAGGATCTCGCCGGCCCGCACGTTGAAGGAGATCGACCGGACGGCCGGGGCGCCATGCTCGCTCAGCACGCTGAGGTCGCTGACATCGAGCACCACGCCGGCCGGGCTGGCCGCCTCCTTGCTTACCCGCAGCTGCACGGCGCGGCCGACCATCAGCGCGGCTAGATCAGCATCGCTGGTGGTCGGCGGGCGCTCGCCCACTACCTTGCCGCGGCGGATGATGGTGATGCTGTCGGCGATCGCCTGGACCTCCTTCAGCTTGTGCGAGATGAAGATGATGGACCTGCCGCTATCCCGCAGCTGGCGCATGATCTGGAACAGATCATCGGTCTCCCCCGGCGTGAGTACCGCCGTGGGCTCGTCTAGTACCAGGATGCTGGCATCACGCAGCAGCGCCTTGATGATCTCGACCCGCTGCTGCACGCCGACCGGCAGATCCTCGACGTAGGCGTCGGGATCGACGTGCAGCCCGAAGCGCTGCGACAGCTCTCGTACCGAGGCGCGGGCACGGCGCCGGTCCAGCAGGCCGAGGGAAGGCAGGCTCAGCCGGGGGCCGTGCGCTCGGCCACGACTCAGCTCGGGTAGCGCGAGCCGGCGGACCGGCTCAGCGCCTAGCGTGACGTTCTCGGCGACGGTGAAGACCGGCACTAGCATGAAGTGCTGGTGCACCATGCCGACCCCGGCGCTGATCGCGTCCTTGGGCGACCGGATGTGCACCTGCTGGTCGTTGATGAGGATCTCGCCCTCATCGGGCTGAACCAGCCCGTACAGGACGTTCATCAGGGTGGTCTTGCCCGCGCCGTTTTCGCCGAGCAGCGCCCGGATCTCGCCGGGCTTAACGACCAGGTCGATGTGGTCGTTGGCGACGAGACCGCCGAAGCGCTTGGTGATGCCGCGCAATTCAAGCTTCACCGGCTGTCTCCATTTGAACCAGGCTGTTCGGCTGCCCTGGCGTCGCCAGGGCAGCCGAACAGCTCACGCGAACTCCTGCTTACCGAACGTCCAAACTCAGACCGGGTTCTTGGTAGCCGGGACGATCTTTCCGCTGATGATCTCCTGCTCCAGTGTCTTGATCTCGGCCTGCAGCGCAGCAGGAACCTGGGAAGCGAGGTCGTGGTAGGGAGTCAGGACCGCGCCGCCGTTGGCCAAGGTGCCAATGTAGGTACCGCCGCTGAAGGTGCCGTTAGCCGCGTTGAGGACCGCTGTCTTGACTGCCTCGGTGATGCCCTTGGTCACGCTGGTGAGCATGTACTTGCAGTACTGCGCGGCGCTGACGCAGCCGTCGGTGTCGACCCACTCCATGTAAATGTGCTTGCCTGAGTTGTCGGCTGTCTGCACGGCCTTCGCGGTGCCGAGGCCAACCCCGCCGGCCACCGGGAAGATGATGTCGGCACGATCACCGATGTAGGTGTTGGTGAGAGCCTGCCCGGCGCCAAGGTTGGTGAAGTTGCCGATGAAGGTGCCCTTCTGGGTCTTCTCGTTCCAGCCGAGCACCTTGACATTCG
>Ga0187817_10001859_pt1 | contig 10603 bp, 6 predicted proteins | sample NC_wetland_sal_i_17_FD_132431 | JGI IMG/M metagenome (GOLD analysis project Ga0187817, IMG submission 132431) | Wetland sediment microbial communities from Neuse River Estuary, North Carolina, USA - SO4_2 | ecosystem: Environmental > Aquatic > Freshwater > Wetlands > Sediment | place: USA: North... | reverse complement strand
CGGCAGCGTCAGGTCCGAAACGGGTTCGAGTTCGGCCTCCTGCTCAAGGAAGCGAAAAAAATCTTCCTTCGATTGGAAGGTTTGCTCGGCGCCGGCGCGCTGTTTCTGTGCGGCATACATCTCGGTGCGTTGCTGGTCTTCGGCGGAAAGTGTGAGCCGCTCGAAAGCTGCACACTTCCTCAGGGCAGAGGCATACTCCAGCGGATTCTTCGGCAAATCAATTACGGTAACTTCCGGAAGCGCGGCGCGAACCTGTTCGCGCTCAAACCGATTGTCGTCGAGGAAGGCGAGCGAATCGATGCCCACGTTCAATTCCTCAGCGATCTCACGCAGATTCTGCGCTTTGTCGGTCCAGTTGATACGCATTGCCGAGAAGTGTTTCGCGCGCACCAGCATGCCGGGATGCTTCTCCAGCGCTTCCATGGCGTCGTCGAGATTGTTCTTGCTGCACACCGCCAGCAAAATTCCTTTGCGCGACAAATCGAGCAGGGCGCGGTGTAAGGCTTGATAGGCCGCGCCCGGATATTCGGGGCCAACCTTAACTCCGGCCATTCCGTCTTCGCCAATGACGCCGCCCCACAGTGTGTTGTCAAGATCGACGACCAGAACTTTGACAGTGCGGCCGCTGAGCGGCACGATGAAACGCATCCATTCGCGCGCCATCTGAAGAAGATAACCTGCGGCGATGGGAAGCCGCGCCGTCAGCCACTTGCGCTCGTCATGCCAATGCTCGCTACCATGGCGCGCCACCAGCGCGTCGTAGTCGAGGCTGTAGACGCCATGGAATCCTTCCGCGATGCGCCGCACTTCACGATTGATCTGCCGGATGAGTCCGGACTGTCCCGTCTCAGATTGGCTGTCGAGAACGCCCATGCTCGGAGTGGAGGGGCGTTCGAGGGAATGAATGATCAGCGCCGCTTGGCTGTGTTTTCGGAACGCGCCGATCCACCGTTCATAACCCCGGACCGTGCGCTCAGCGGCTTGTTGCGCCGCTTCTGGCGCCAGATCAGCGAAGTCACGCCAGAGCTCGGGCGCGGCCACATCGGTGCGCACCGCCAGCACGACGGCATTCGGAGCGAAGCGATAGAGCGAACTCTGGTCGTCGAGCACGTCCTGCATGTAAGTGTTGAAGTCGCCGACGTGGACTTCGAGATCGATACCATATGCAAACGCTTCCGCTCGCAGCAGCGGCACGATCGGTTCGACCGTGAACGAGCGCAGAATCGCCACCTTGAATTTTGTCAGCGCGAGCTTATCGCGCAACTCTTGCAGTCGCGACGTTACGAAGCTCGCAGCGGCCGGCGCAGGATCGCGCCGCCAAAGTTCCATCAGCAGCCGCGAGGCCCGGTCGAAAGTGCCATCCGCGATCAGCCTTTCGACTTCGGCACGCAAGTTCGCCGGATGGTGCTCACCAAGCATCGGATTGGAGATCGACTCGGACATCTAGTTAGAAATCAAATTACCGCTCCAGATACTCGATCAGCAGACGGTTTCGGGTGTAGATCCATGCAATGCGTCGTCCGCCGAAGGCGACTGCCGGCATAGGTTGCCGAGTGACGATCGCTCGCAGCGCCCGCGCGTGGGCGAGTGCCTGCTCCAGATTATCGACGACATAGCAGACATGGTGCAGGCCGCCTCCCTTAGCGGCAAACGAGTGCACGGGCGATTGTTCGTCGGCCGGTTCCACCAGTTCCCAGAGCGGATCGCCCGCGCGCGGGCTCTTCAGAAACGTGACGCACACGCCCTGATTGGGATCATGAAAAACCTGCTCGTCCCAATCCGCCTGCAACACGCTGGCGAAATCCTGCGCGGAATTCGGAATCGAAGCCACGACAAAACCCAGGTGGTGAAGCGCGCCCTCGGGCTGCCAGGTTAGGGAAATTGCATTCATCGCCAGCGTTCGTTCCGATGGGGGACGCAACTCTAATTCGCCTCGGACTCAGCCTTGGTCTCGGCTATGCCCAAGCGCCCCTTGTTGGCGATCCGAGCCAGCGGAGTATCCGATTTCAGCCAGAGCTTGAGGTCGAAATACCATGGGTACAGGAAAGTCATGAAACGCACGGCCCGCGAGGGACATAAGTCCGCAGCCGGAGTTTCCAGCGGATAACCAGTATCGACAAGCAGCTTGCCGATGCTCGATTCCAGGTCGCGAACCTGCGCTGGAGTAAACATGCGTTTCCAGCGGCCGATGGTGGAAGCGTCGGTTTCTTTGCCGTCGCCGCGAAACGAAGAGTTCGGATTGCGCACTGACCCGAGCGCGACCTGCTGAATGCGGTCATAATCCAAATCCTGCTCAATGAACTGGCCAATGCGCGCCAGGGTTTCGCGCGGATTCTGCACCAGATCCTCATAATGAACTTCCATGTAATCGGAGCCCAGCGTCTGGCCGTGGCTGCGGCCCTTGCTCACCTCCCATTGCCAGAACAGGGCGGGGGGTAGGATCGAACGGCTGTTGTCCCACGGCAGCGGGCGAATCCACCCGATGCGGTGCAGGGATGCAGTGACGTCGCGACCGTCGCGAATAATGTGGACGATGAGTGCGTCCGGAATCGTTTTCTTGATCGACGGAAGAAAGAGCAAGTGAGCCGGCGTGCAATCGGCCCAGCGCGGGACGCCCTGTTTGCGGGCGACCGTTCCCATCACGATGCGCAGAAAATCGCCGGCATTCCGGCATTCCTCCATAATGCGTTCTTCGATTTCTTCGGGCGCAAGTCCGGTGCGCGCAAACAGCCTGCTGCGGAAGAGGTGGTCGAGCAAATTGCGCCGGTTGGAGCGGCAGGCGAGGTCGCCGAAGACCAAGCCGAGCAGGTTGAAAGCGTTACTCTCGGCATGATAGACAGCGAATCCGCCAGCAGAAAGCAACGTGTGGTACAGGAACGTAGTTCCCGAGCGTTCGCAGCCTAGCACAAATACGGGAGCCTTGGCGCGTGTGCTCAGGGCCGCTGAAACTGCTGTTCCTTGCTCGACGAGACTGTTTCCCATGACTCTGATATCCGGATTCATTAACGTGGCGAACCCGCCGGGAGAAAGCGCCGTGTCGCAGGGCAGCCCACCAGGAAGACAGGAGAACGCTTGCGATCACTTGCACTGGGCGTCGGTACCATGAAAATGTTATCACGCAAGTGCGGCCCAAGTCGTTGAAACCCTGGCCAAAATGGCGGTACCGAAGTCATGCCCGCCCGAACTGCCAACTGGCCGCGAGAATGGAGTACTGGGATGTACAAACACCTCGACCCCCATTTGCGTCAGTTTGGGGCGTGATTCAGTTTCCCGCGAGCAGTTCCTGAAAGAAGCGCAGGCGCACGACCAAACTTCCAAATTGCTGAGACCTATTCTACGCCGGCAAGGGCGGCTTCGACGGCGTCGATATCGGCGCCCAGGTCACGGCTATCCGAAGAGGCGCTTGCCCCGGGGGAGACTTTGGGGCAGGTCGGCCCCTTTTCGTGGCAGAGGCGCGGGTCTTTACTGATTCCGTCCTTGAAGTCGTGTATACCGGCCTCCTTTGGCGAGGAGGTGGTGATATTACCGGCGGGCCAACCGCCGCGGCTGTCGCCGATGATAAGGTTTTTCTCGAATTTATAGGAGCTAAAGCACTCCTTCAAAACGGCTTCCGGACCATACCCCTGAGTCCGGGATGCGCAGGCAGTTGGGCCTCCGCCAGCGGTAGCAAAGGCCGTTCGCAGGCCGCCGGTGTAGAACACGTTGTTGCTCATGACGAAGTCGGGCAACTTGCTCTGGGTGTTTAGGATCGCGGCTACCGGCCCCGGGAAGAATGCGGTGACGTGATCAATCTGGAGATCGTGAACGGGAGGCCGCTGGACGACTAAGAGCAGGAACGCCCCGCCGCCGCGGTACTCCTTGCCATGAATGTCGTCGGCGACAAGGTCGTGAATGCTGTAGCGGCCACCATCGGTGGAAGCGCCGCCAGCATCGGAGAGTGCATTGGCAATCTGAAACACGCCAGCGACGTCGCGAATTCGGCAATACCGAATGGTGACATCATTTACGAGGCAGGCTGCGCACTTATTTCCCTGGTTCTTCGGCGTTAGGAGAATCGAAAATCCCGTCTGGGAGAATCCGCCCCAGCTGCCCTCCAGCAGGTTGGCCTCGAACAGGACGCGCTGAGCGTTTTTCAGTTCGAAATTGTTCTTCACGATGAACGGATGCCCGGACACAGTCGGGGTATATCCCGGTGCGCCTTCCCTCCAGACAATGGGTTTGAAAAGATGGTTACGCCGGATTTCGATGTCCGTCGGATTCACGGTCGCGGGGCCGCCGCCGAACAGGATGTTTTCTCCGGAGGCTTCCAGAAAGTTGTTGTAGATCTTGTAGGTCCCGGTAGGGTCGTTGCCATTGCCGCCACCGACACCAGTTGCATCAGTGCATTTCCCGGCTATCGCGATGCAATTCAAGCCACTAATGTAGGAGTTGATGACAGCAACCAAATTCGAGCCAATGATTCCAACGCCGTGACCTACTTCACTGCCATCGGCAGGGTGGATCCAGTTGCGGTCGAAGATGACGTGGTCTCCGTGTTCCACAGTCACAATGCGGCCGATATTGGCTTCGGGAGGCGTGGTCCATTCAATTCCGATGAAACGGACGTGATCTCCGACGGACACTCCCGCGGGACGCCGCGCCACCAAGGTTGCGAGCAATTTGGCGGGTCCTCCGTCGGGTTGGGCAAAGGGCGGACGCCCGGGAAGGCTGGCGACTCCGGCCCATGCGGGAGAGATGCGCATACCTTCGGGGGGTAGCTTGGAGTCGGGCGTGTCGGTTCGCACGGTGATGTAGTGTTGGTCGTCGCAATGTTTTGACGGCAGCGCGTGCACATCAAAAGAAACTCCGGCGGGCAGAAGCAGCGTGTCTCCGCACTTGGCACTTTCGATGACGGCGGCCAGATCGGACTTGGCCCCAACGCGAATCTGTTTTCCCGGCGACGGCGTTCCATCGAGCGCGGTGTAGTAACAGGCTTTGGGAAGTTCGGCGGGGCCGTCCTTGGCGCCAAATTGTGCGACATTGCCCTTCCCACAATAGGCATTTTCACCAGTGGGAGGTGCAGCCGCCAGCGCGGGCGGCACGGCGCAGACAGCCAAAGCGGAGGCCAGGCAGAGAAAATGTAATCCTTTTAGCGGCGAACTCTTAACCGCCTGAGCTGGGCGCGAGGACCGCGAAGGAAACAGAGCCATGTTGCGGTTTCTCCTTATCTTTGCCGAACGTATCTATAGCACGCAGGCACCAGGAATCACAGCGATGAGACCTTCTGTCCACAATTTGGGAATGAGTGGATGATAGCACGTGCCGAATTGGTCAAACGTCCGCGCCAGTCGCTATGGCCAGAGGAAAAAAGAAGGTCCGCGGTGAACCGAGGACCCATTGAGGAACGTGAAATTCCTACAACTGAAAAGTTATTCGACGTTGGCCAACGCGGCGGTGAGTCCAGCAATGTCAGCCCCGAGATTCTTCCCGTCGGTCCCTTTGTTCGTGTAAGGGCTGGTTTGCTGAAGCTCGTAGTTTCCGCCGTCGCCATTGTTGTAACTGACGAACGCGACGTCATTGAAGGTTGTCGGGAACAGATTGTTCGACGGCCATGTCGACGCGGGAAATGCTGTTGGAGTCGCAACCAGGGCGTTGCTGCTGAACGTGTAGGTGGTGAAACACTTGGTTATGGTGGTCACCGGCACGTCGTAATAGCCGCAGCTGGCGGTTCCTCCTCCTGTGTTCCACACCGGGTATTGACCGGTGGCTACCAGGTTATTGGTGAAAACAAATCCATACATGGGCGCCGTTGTGTAGTACACGTTCCCTACGACCATCAGGTGCGATTTTGGATACGGAAAAGCGGTAACGTGATTGATGGTGACGGTGTTGAGCGGGTTGGTGGGCCAGCCGTTCAAGATTTCGAACGCCCCGCCGCCGCCCGCGTACTTTGTGCTGAGGTCGTCGAGGACTACGTCATGAATGCTCCAGCGAGTACCGGCGAGCGCTTGAGCGCCGGCGCCAGTGCTCGTTGTATCGGAGAGGACGGTTGCCATCTGGATTCCGCCCCCGGCGTGCGATACGTGCACATAGCGGATCGTGACGTCAGTCACCTGACACAGCGGACAAACGTTAGTGCCGCTCAAGGTGTGTTGGTTCTTGGGGGTGAGCAGAATGCCAAAGCCGGATTGGCTGAATCCTCCCCAGTTGTTTTCCATCAGATTCGCCTCGACCAGCACACGAGCCGCATTCTTCAGTTCGAGGTGATTCTTGACGATGAAGGGATGGCCGTCTGCCCCGCCGATGAAGTTCGGGTTGCCCGGCATCCACTGCCACGGTTTCCAGAAGTGATTGTTAAGGATTTCGATGTCGGTGGGGGTCGTGGTGGCCGGTCCACCGCCGAACAGAATGGCCTCACCCGAAGCTTCCAGGAAATTGTTCTGGATCTTGAAGGGACCGTCCTGAGTGTCGCTGTTGCCGCCGGCGACTGCATGAGCATCGGTACAAGTCCCGGTCACCGCGATGCAATGGAAATCGCTGAAATACGAGTCGACGACCGCAACGTTGGTCAGACCATTTAGGCCCACGCCGAGGTAAGTTTCATCCTGAAGACCTCCATGTACCCAGGAGCGATCGAATACGAGGTGATCCCCGGTGCCTTTGCCCGTGATCAGCCGAGCGGGCCCCGAAGTTCCGGTGGCACGAGTAATTTCCAGACCGATAAAACGGTAATAGTTGGCGCCGGTGGCAAACTGGAACGGACCGTCGCCCAGGGTCTGCATCTGTACTTTTGCCATCACGTCGGCTGGATTGGCGCAGCTATACTGCGGGCGGCCGGGAAGAGAAGCGACCCCGGCGTAGCAGGGGGTGGCGCGCTGCCCTTCCGCGGGCAGAGCGCTGTCCGAAGCACTGGTTCGAACAATGATCCAATGATTGCTGTCGCAGTTCTTGGCCGGTACGATGAAATGGCCGGTAAAGGTTGCGCCCGCCTGAAGTTCGACGACATCGCCGCACTGCGCGTTGTTCAATGCTGTTTGCAGATTGGCGCCAGCGCCGACGGTGATCACGGATCCCGGTGCCGGTGTGTCGCTCATCGAACTGGGAACGGTCACGCGCGGCAGTTCCGCCGGACCATCGAAATTCCCGCCAGCAAGGACGGTTGCACTGAAGTTGCCGCTTGCCGTCTTGTTGGCGCCATCGGTGACCGTGACCGTAAAGTTGTAAGTCCCGGCGGCGGTCGGCATGCCGGCCAAATCCCCGCTGGCGTTCATCGTGGTTCCTGCCGGAGCAGTGCCTGCGGAAATGCTCCAACTGTATGGTGTCGTTCCACCGGTCGCGGCGAAGACTTCGCTATAGGTATTCCCCTGCTGGCCTTGGGGAAGATTCGTGGTTGTGATGGTCAGCGGCTGGATACTCACCGGGTTGACCGTGATGGTGGCGTTGGCGGATTTCGAGGAGTCCGCATTACTAGTGGCGGTGACGATCACATTGGTTGGAGTGTTGACTCCTGGGGCGGTATAGAGACCATTGGCATCAACCGAGCCCGCTGCGGCCAACCATGTCACCGCAGTATTGGAAGTTCCGCTGACGGTGGCAGTGAACTGCTGCTTCGAATTCGAGGACAGCGTTGCGCTTGAAGGCGACACACCGACGCTGACGGTCACGCCGCTTCCAATGACAAGGTTGAATGTTTGGCTCCCCTGATCGCGGTGCGGGGAGTCGGTCACCAGCACCTCGAACGAGTACGTTCCTGCCGTTATAGGGGTTCCCGAGAATGTGCCCGTTGCCGGGTTCAAAGTGATGCCTGGCGGAAGCGCCCCGGCATTCAGCGAGAACTGGTAAGGGAAGTGTCCGCCACCGACCGAGAGTACGGCGTTGTAGGACTGATTGACGGTGCCGGCGGGAATACTTCCGGGCAGGTTCAGGTTGTGCGAGGCCTGCGCGGCCGTGGATTGTGCCATCATGCCGCACGAAGTGGTCAGCAGCATAATCGCCAGCAGAAGGAGTAGAAGGCTCGAGCGCTGTGCCCGCGTTCGGGGCAATCTGGAATAACTTTTTAGAAAAGCGACCTCTTTTTCAAACATTGAGCCCTCGACCTTGACGAAATGGGGGACTAGTCGATTGTCCTCACATTGAATCTATCGAGATGAAGCGCGGGCTCCCAGATATCACTAGTGCATCGGCAACGCTTTAGTACATGGACTCGCGGAATGTACGGATTCTTAGGGGCCAGTGTCCATCGGTGCTGTTTGGTGTGAAGTCGCTGAAAACAGGAAATAGACCGGAGATGTGGAGGGAGATGACGCCACCCTGATTGTGCCCTGGCGGGCGGGTTAGAAGGTCCACTGCAGAGCTACGGGCGGGGTTCTCCCAGCAAAATCGCACGCAGGTGATCGTAAGCTCGGTTTCCGAGTACGCGCTGAACGGCGCGGCGGGTCTGATGTTGAAGGCCTTTCTTCCACAACCCGCGGCCGCGGCAGGTGGCGCTGAATTGCTCCAGAGTGACGTCACGCAGCATGGCTACGCGGCCGAGATTATATGGGTTGGTGGTCGGCGAGTTTGCACAAAACCGGCTGTTGGCAACGGTTGCGAATCCGGCGTGGCGCGCCATCTGCAGCGTGCGCTGGTCGTAGCGCCCTCCAGGACAGGAGAAGTGTTCGATTGGATGTCCGAGAATTTTCTCGATGTTGTGCTTTGCATCCACGACTTCGCGTTTCAACTCTGCTTCTGAAAGATCGGAGAGATAGGAGTGGGTCATCGAATGGCAGCCGATCTGGAAACCCTGGGCGTCGAGATCGCGCACCTGGCTGGCATTGAGGTAACCGGGCGTGCTCAGGAATCCAGCCGTGAGGTAGAAGGTGGCGTTGAAGCCGAACTCGCGGAGCACGGGCGTGGCGGCGATCAGGTCGGTCTCGCAGCCATCGTCAAAGGTAATGCACACGGTCGGATCGGACGGATAGCGAAGCGCTTCTCCGACGCTTAGACCGCGCCAGCCCGTTTGTTTCATCCACGCCATCTGGCTGCGGAACATTTCGAGCGGCAGAATGTAACGCACGTAACCGGGCTCGGACTGGCAGAGCTCACGGCCAGCGAGTTCCAGTTCGTGATACATCAGAAAGACAATGCGCGAGGCAGCCATGATGTTTCTCGAAAAACCTTGTCACCCCGAGCGGAGCGACGGATCTACCGTCCCGCACGGCGAGAAGAAGCAGGTCCTTCGCTTCGTTCAGGATGACGATTCATCTAATCTCCTATGGTTGCTTGTGGGCACTGCTCGTCTGCGAATGTCGGTCGAGCATAGCGAGCAGCGGCTTGCGCAGAAACGGGCTACCGGCCAACAACCCGGAGATCAGCGGATTTCTCTGGTTGCAGCGCAGCGGGGAGTTGTCGAGCTTCAGCACCCAGCCTCCGGCGCTTTCGACCAGAGCCGCCCCGGCGGCAACGTCCCACTCGTTCTTCGGAACCAGGGTAAAGGTGAGATCGGCGCGACCAGCGGCGACCAGTCCGAGCTTGTAGGCGACCGACCCCATGGGGCGAATGTCGAATTCGGCAGACTCGAACTGCTTCCATTCCCCACGTTTCACTTCGCTACGGCTGGCGAGCACGAGCGCGCCATACAGATCTTTACGTGGGCTCGGCTGCGCGGGCTTGCCGTTATAGGTCACGCCGGTGTCGCGCGATCCAAGAATGAGTTCGTCGGTTGCGGGATTGCAGATCCCGCCGGCAATTGGAATTCCATTTTCCACCATGGCGATCGAAACACAGAACTCGGGGATGCCCTGCACGAATTCGCGAGTGCCGTCGAGCGGATCGACCACCCAGACGCGATGTTTGTCGAGGCGAGTGAAGTCGTCCACGCTTTCTTCTGAGAGCCAGCCCTCGCCGGGACGAAGCAGCGTGCTACGCAAGACGTCGTCCACTGCGCGATCGGCCTCGGTGACGGGATCGTGCCCAACCTTGTATTCGGCCTCAATAGCGCCGGGAGTGAAGCGGTTGAGCACCACGCGCGCCGCCTCCAGCGCAGCGTGAATGCGTTCGAGCGTTTCTTTGGACGAGTTTGCGGTCATTAATGCTCCCTAAAGAGGGGCAGGTCTCAGGTTCTGGTTCGCAGTGTCGTGCCCGAGACCTGACACCTGCTACTTCACGCCCACAGCATTCTTGCCCCCGTCATCAGCAAGACCGTGCACAGGATTCGTCGCAGCCAGAGGACAGGAACGCGCGTACTCAGGTGCGAGCCCAGCATTCCGCCAGGGATCGAGCCGATTAGCAGGGAAGCGACAAGGTGCGGATCGACGTTGCCTGCGCGCCAGTGCAGGAGGCTGGTGACTCCCGTCAGAATCACGGCATGGGCGATGTCGGTGCCAACCATAATCTTAGGCAAGAACGAATAAAACAAGAGCAGCGACATCATGATGATGCTGCCCGACCCTACCGAAGTGATACCGACCAAGAAGCCGCCGGCCAGGCCGATGACACTCATGCCGGCGAACGATTTCAGGGTGGGTTGGCGCTTGGCGAGATGCTCTTCAATCCGTCCCTGGAACAAAAGCAGAGTGGGGATCAATACCAGCAGCAGTCCCACCGCGGACTTGATGAAGTCGTTGACGCCGGCGCCATAAACGTG
>Ga0187817_10001857_pt1 | contig 10604 bp, 8 predicted proteins | sample NC_wetland_sal_i_17_FD_132431 | JGI IMG/M metagenome (GOLD analysis project Ga0187817, IMG submission 132431) | Wetland sediment microbial communities from Neuse River Estuary, North Carolina, USA - SO4_2 | ecosystem: Environmental > Aquatic > Freshwater > Wetlands > Sediment | place: USA: North... | reverse complement strand
GCTGAACTCGCGCGCCTGCTTGCCGATCAGCAGAATCCCGCGTCGCCGCAATACCGTCAATGGCTGACTCCGGATGAGTTCACCAGTCGCTTTGGACCCACGGACGCCGACCTTGCGCGCGTTGCGCAATGGCTTAAGAAAGAAGGTTTCACCGTCACGTCCGCCGACGCCTCCGCCCGGGAGATCTCTTTCACCGGCACGGTGGCGCGGGCGGAAAACGTCTTTGCCGTGAAGATTGCCGCGACGGCCGACGGCCGCCTCTATTCCAACATCGCCGATCCCGCCGTACCCGCCGGGCTGGCACCGCTAATCGAATCGATCCGCGGCCTCGACAATCTGCTTCACAGCAAGCCCTTGGTCCATCGCGTGCCCGCGCGTGACCCCAGCGCCAGTTCGCCCGACGCAATCGTCAATGATATAGGGCCGGTCTTCGGTCCCGCCGATATATATACCTTCTACGACGAAACGCCGCTGCTGAACGCGGGCATCGACGGCAGCGGCAACGGATGCATCGCGGTGGTCGAGGACTCGAACATCGACGAAGATGCCGCGAACGCATTCAACAGCCAGTTCGGTCTGCCCGCGCTGACGACGGGCGTCAACTTCAACATAGTGCTCGTTGACAAGACCGACCCGGGCCAGAACGGGGATGAAAATGAGACGATGGTCGATGTGAATTATTCGCACACCGTCGCGCCCGGTTCGAGCATCCGCATCTATCTCGGCGATGAGAAGCACACGAAGTCTTCGGCCATTCTCGACGCAATCCATGCGGCGGTGCGGGAAAAGAACAGCCCGTGCAGCGCGATCAGCATCAGCTTCGGCTTCTGCGGCGGCTCGAATGGCTTCTACAAAACCCAGGACGGTTTCTTTAAGCAGGCGGCTGCGCAGGGTCAGTCCGTGTTCGTCGCGAGCGGCGACGCAGGCGCAGCGGGGCTGGTATTTGATGCGAAGCAGGGCGCTTGCGTACCCGCCACGAAGCGCCACGTCAATGAGCTCGCGGCGTCGCCACACGTGACCGCGATTGGCGGCACCGAGTTCACGCCCAATTACGACGGCGGTCACGATGTAGGCTTCGCTCCCGAAACCGTGTGGAACGATGGCATCGGCGTCGGCGCCAGCGGCGGTGGCGAGAGCAAGGTCTTCAAGAAGCCCGCGTTTCAAAAGGGGCTCGTTCCCAAGGATAAGAAGCGCGACATACCCGACATCTCGTTTGGCGCCAGTCCTTTTTCGCCCGGCTTCTTCTATGGCGGCCGCAACGGTGACACGCCTGCCGTCCTTTGCTGCATCGGCGGTACCAGTATCGGCGCCCCGTCATGGGCAGGCATCAGCCAGCTGATCGCGCAGAAAAATGGCGCCAAGGTTGGCAATCTCAATACGCGAATCTACCAGCTCGGCGCGCAGAACGACGGCGCAACGGCCGGGATTCGCGACGTGACGTCGGGCAACAACTCCTTCAACGGAGTCACCGGATTTACCGCGGGCCCCGGCTATAACAAAGCCAGCGGATGGGGCACCGTCGATATGGATCTCTTCGTCCGGGCGTACCTGGGCCCGTAGCGGGCGCGAGCGCTCGACGCTTCCGCGCGCGGCCCGTGAAAGGTGAAAAGTTACAACCAAAAAAAGCGGCCCGTGAGGAGAGCCGCTTTTTTCTGGCGGTGATTTTCCCGCCTTGTGCTTACTTGCTCGGATCGGGCGTGATGCGCAGATACGGCTTCAGTTCCTTGTAGCCCTTGGGGAACTTCTCCTTGAGTACTTTCGGATCCTGCAATGCCGGCACGATGATGCAATCCTCGCCCTTCTTCCAGTCGGCCGGCGTCGCGACCTGGTACTTGTCGGTGAGTTGCAGCGAATCGATCGCGCGCAGAATTTCCTGGAAATTGCGCCCGGTGCTGGCAGGATAGGTCAGCGTAAGGCGGATTTTCTTGTTGTTATCGATTACGAAGACTGAGCGAACCGTCAGCGTGTCGTTCCACTCGGGATGAATCATGTCGTAGAGCTTCGCGACCTTCTTGTCCGCATCGCCCAGGATTGGGAAGTTCAGCCGCGTGTGCTGCGTCTCCTCGATGTCGCCGGTCCATTTCTTGTGCGACGCTACGTCGTCAACGCTTATCCCGATCGGCTTGATGTTGCGCTTGTCGAATTCGCTCTTGAGCTTGGCCACCGTGCCGAGCTCGGTCGTGCAGACGGGCGTGAAGTCCTTGGGATGGGAAAATAAAATTGCCCACTTGTCGCCAATCCATTCATGAAAATGGATCGGTCCTTCGGTGGATTCCTGCGTAAAATCCGGCGCGATACTTCCGATGTGAAGTGCCATATTCGTCACCTGCCTATTGACGTTTTTTCTCGCTCAGATCCGCTTCGAACAGCACGGCAAGGGCCTGTTTCGATTAAGATGATAAAGGATACTCACTAAGTTATCTAATTGAAAAAGCTAGCGTCTAGTATCTCTTCGGTCAAGACGTGATTCACTGATTTGAGGCCGCCGATCTGCGGTCAACGGCCGTCTTTCCGCATCCGGGCTAAGCTTTGGCCTTCTTGAAATTCGGCTTGCGCTTCTCCATAAAGGCCGCGACATATTCCTTGTGCTCGGGACTCACGTAGCACTTCTCCAGCGCAAATCCCTCGAAGGCCATCGCCGTCTCCAACGTGCCGTCGAGCCCCTGGTAGAGCGCTTGGCGCGTGAACGCGAGCGAAGTCGGCGAGCATTGCAGCATGTCGCCGGCTATTTCCCGTGCCGTCGCCGGCAGGTCGGCGAGCTTCACCACGCGGCTCACCAGACCCATCGCCAGGCATTCGGCGGCGGAGTATTGCCTGCCCGTCAGCATCATCTCTGCCGTGCGCGCCATTCCAATCAGCCGCGGCATCAGGTAGCTGGATCCGAGCTCGCTCATCAGGCCGACGCGCGGAAAGATCACGCCCATCTTCGCGTTGTCGGAGGCGATTCGCACGTCGAACAGCAGCGGGATCGTGCATCCGACTCCGAGCGCATAACCGTTGATCGCCGCGATCGTCGGCTTGGACAGATTGCGCATCACATTGGGCAGCGACACGCCTGGCCGGCGCCGCTGTTGCGAATCCGGTTTTGCTTCACGCGTCTTGATATCGGCGGCGAACATCGCCATGTCGGCGCCGGCGCAGAACGCGCGATCGCCCGCGCCGGTCATGATGATGACGCGGACGCTGTCGTCGCCCTCGGCGCGAAGCACCGCGTCGAGGATTTCCGCGCCCATCGTCGTCGTGTACGCGTTCATCTTGGCGGGACGATTGAGCGTGATCGTCGCAATTTCGTCCGCCACGTCGTAAAGGATCGTTTCGTATGCCATCGCTGACTCCGATTCGGGAAAATTTTCCATAGTCACGCCGCGCGTTGACGCCGATCGAAGGCGCCGCGCGTCGCGCGCGCTTAGCATCCGGCGCAGGCCGGATGGGCCCGTTCAAGACCGTTTTTTCCGGCCCTTCTTGCGCAACTCCCTGGCCTTCTCCTGCATTCTCGACTTTTTTCGTTTGCGCCGCCGCTTGATTTCCTTTTGCCGTTCGCTTGCCATCTGACCTCTCTGCTTTTTTCTTAGTCCAGCGGTACCGTCCGCTCCACCTTTGCGCCGGAGTCGAGATGGATTCCCGCCGAAGTTACGTAGGGCTTGCCTTTGCCGGACTGATTTTCCACGTAAATGTCGTAGTCGCCCGGGTCAAGTTTGAAGCGATGCTCGCTGCCCGGGTCGCTCTCGGCGACTTTCGTCTGCGTTCCCGCGCGCAAAATTACCACACGCGTTGAGTTATCGAACGGAATTTTGGACATCACGGTCTGCACCTTCAGGTCCGCCTGCACAACTTCGCTGAGCGTCAGCAACGCGAGATGGCCGGGCGCGAGCGCCAGCGCGTGCCAGTCATAGCCTTGCGGGGGCGCATCCACGTGGACGTCCACCTGTTGGGGCGCGAATAGATATTTGTCACCGGTAATAAAGCTGGCGACTTTCGTGTGCGGCGAATCGGTGGTGGTCACGCTCACGCCGAAACCGGGATCGCTACCGCTCTTGTCCTTCGCGCTGACCTCCAGCACCGCCACATTCTCTATGAGCACGGTGTGAGTGCGGCCGGCCTCGATCTGGACGCCGTCCTTGGCGATGTGCCCGCCGATGATCGGCATCACCAGTTTGTATTCGCCCGGCGGCAGCGCGACCGACGACCCCGGCATGACCTGGCCGGCCTCCTTCCCGTTTGCCGCGATTACATGCGCGGGATTTTTCGCCCCTGCGCCGTCTGCGCCAAGCACATCGAGCTTCAGGTTCCCGGTTTGCACCGCGCAAACAATCGTCACGAAAATCGAGACGGCCGCGAGCCAGGCGATTGCAGTGGCGGCCAGCAGGCGAATCGGTCTCATAGGCGAATCGATATCTTATGGCGGCGATGCGCCGCGCGCCACCAAGCTCAGGGGCGGGTAGTGGGCCAGTTTGAATCCACTTCTGCGTTCGAAAAAAACCCTTATCTGTCATTCTCGCGCGTGGCTGGCGCGCGAAGAATCCCGGTCTTTTTGGCTGAGGTGCTTCCCTGCGCTCCCGTCGCCACGGCTTCGGGGATGAACTAGTTCAGCCTGACGCCCGGCCGATTTGATCTGCTATGTGTGCGCTATGGACAATCGCCAAGGTAGCGCGACAACGTCGCGCGAGGATGCGCACAACCAAAAAACACCGAGTGCAGGGCTCAGCCCTGCTTTTTGACGGAACGAAGCTACCCCTAGTACCCAGCCGTCCAAAAACCACTACTAATGGTATGAATTTGAGTTTTCGGTTCTTTTCGATCATCCAAAATTGCGCCGGATCGCTCCCGATAATGCTGTCGCGCGCTGCGTTTCCACTTGCTTTCCCCTCGCGTTACGCTGGCTGAAAGCCGATGAAACTCTCGACGCGATTGCTCGACGCTACCTACCGATTCCGCTCGGTCAAGGAAGTGCTCGCGCGCGCCAACGAAGCGCGCTCGGGCGACGAACTGGCGGGAATCGCCGCGCGCTCCGAGCAGGAACGAATCGCCGCCAAGGCCGTGCTCGCCAATCTCACCTTGAACGACTTGCGCGAGAACCCGGTCGTCGCCTACGAGCGCGACGAAGTGACGCGCGTCATCGACGACGCGCTCGACCGCGAGGCGTTCGCCACCGTGCGCAACGATACGGTCGGCGAGTTTCGCCAATGGCTGCTGGACGACGCGACGACCGGCGATGCGATCCTCGCTGCCGGCCGCGGAATCACCGCCGAGATTGCCGCCGCAGTCGCCAAGCTATGCACCAGCCTCGATCTGATCGCGATCGCCTCGAAAATTCGCGTCGTCACCCGGGCGCGCACCACGCTTGGACTTCCGGGCCGCCTCTCGACGCGTCTCCAGCCCAACCATCCGCGCGACGATCTCGCCGGAATCGCAGCCGCCATTTACGAGGGCCTTGCCTATGCGACCGGCGACGCGCTCATCGGAATCAACCCGTGCATCGACGAGACCGACAACGTCCGCCGATTGCTCGAACTAACCGCCGATATCATCGAGCGCACAGGTGTGCCGGCGCAAAACTGCGTGCTCGGCCATATCACCACTCAGATGCGCGCGCTCGAGGCCGGCGCCCCGATGGACATCATGTTCCAGAGCCTCGCGGGGACCGAGAAGGGCAACGCCGGTTTCGGCATCACGGTCAAGATGCTCGACGACGGCTACGCGATGATGCGCGAGACCGGCCGGCTGCGCGCGCCGAACCTGATGTACTTCGAAACGGGGCAGGGCTCCGAGCTGTCCGCCGATGCGCACGAGGGTGCCGACCAGGTCACGCTCGAGGCGCGATGCTACGGCGTGGCGCGCCGCTACTCTCCCCTGCTGGTCAACACCGTGGTCGGCTTCATCGGCCCCGAATATCTCTACGATGCGAAACAAATCACGCGCGCCGGCCTGGAAGATCACCTGATGGGCAAGTTGCTCGGAGTCCCGCTCGGCGCCGACGCATGCTACACCAATCACGCTCGCGCCGATCAGAACGACTGCGAGAATCTCGCGATGCTGCTGGCGGCCGCGGGATGCAACTACTTCATGGCGGTGCCGATGGGCGACGACGTGATGCTCTCCTATCAATCGACCAGCTATCAGGACGCCGCTGCGTTGCGCGCCGTGCTCAAGCTGCGTCCCGCGCCTGAGTTCGAGGAATGGTGCGAGCGCCGGGGAATTCTCCGCGACGGCCGTCTTGCGGCGCGCGCCGGCGACGCGCGGCTGCTGATGGATTCGTCGAGCAAGACAGGCGGTGAGGCAGGTTTCGACGCGATGCGCCGCGCGACGCCCGCGCGGCTCGGCGTTGGACGTGCGGGTCCGCGCTACACGACGGCCGCGATGCTCTCGCTGCGCGCCGATCACGCGCGCGCCGTCGATGCGGTCACGACGCTGGTCGCGCGAGATTGGCCGCGGCGCAATGGCCTGCTCGAAGTTCACTCGCAGGCCCTCACGCGCGAGGACTATCTCCGCTATCCGGAGCGCGGCCGGCGCCTTGACGCCGCCGATGCCGCCCGCCTCGGGCGCCTTGCGCCGCATCGCGCTCGCAGCAAATCGGCGAAGCCCAGCGTGCTGCTATGCGTCGGCGACGGACTTTCATCGGCCGCGGTGGAGAAGAACGCCGCGCCGCTGCTGCGCGCGCTCACCCGCCGGCTTGCGCCGCGCTACCGGCTCCTGAAGCCGATCTTCATTCGCAATGCGCGGGTCAGAATCGAGGACCATCTCGGCGAAATATTGCGCCCCGACGTGGTCTGCCTGATCGTTGGCGAGCGTCCCGGCTTGGCCACCGCCGAAAGCCTGAGCGCGTACGTGATCTATCGCCCCACGCTCAAATCGATCGAGCCCGACCGCACCGTCATTTCGAACATTCATCGCGGCGGGATCTCGCTTGCGGACGCGTCGCGCAAAATCGCCGCGCTGATCGACGACACCATTAAATTCCAGGGGTCCGGCGCTGCGCTCGCGCAAAAAACCTCGGCGGTCCCGTGAGAGCAGCAGTGTTTTCTGAACAGTGGGTGCATGGGCCACCCATCCGGATCGCCGGAGCACGCAGTCGCAAGCAGGCTCACGGAGATCAGGATGGCAGCGCGACAACGTCGCGCGAGCAGGCGCGCAACCCAAAAACACTGGGTGCAGGGGTCACCCCTGCTGGCGTGTGCTCGGCCGAAAAACTACGCTGGAAGAGATAAAGCCATGTCCGATCGTGAAGCAGTGCTTGCCGCCAACCGCAAATTTTACTCGGCCTTCGACAGCCTCGACGCCGAAAAGATGGAAGCGGTATGGCTGCGCGACCCGCGCATCATTTGTATCCATCCCGGATGGCGCAAGCTTTCAGGATGGGGTCCCATCATGGCGAGCTGGGAGCGTATCTTCGACAACGTGTTCGAGATGAAGTTCGAGCTCGGCGAGATTGAAGTGATGACCAGCGGCGACCTGGCGATCGTTGTCGTCGAGGAAACCGTCAGCCAGCGCGGCTACGACGGCGCCCAGCGCTCCAGCGTGCTCACCACGAACGTTTTCGAGCGCGTGGGCAATGAATGGTTCATGGTGATGCATCATGGGTCGCCGGTGATCGCCCCGCCCGACGACGAGCCTCCGCTCCAGTAACTCACAACCTGCCGGCACCGCGCGAGGAGAAAATTCGAATGATGCTCAAACGCGTTGACCGAATTCAGATTGCGGTCGCCGATAGCAAAGCGGCCGAGCGGGTGGCCGCAGAAGTCTTTGGCGCAGAGCTGGTCCGCCGCGATAATGCGGCGCCGCTTGGCGCCAGGCGAACCACGATGCGAGCGGGGACGAGCATGGTCGAAATTCTCGAACCCGACGGGGCCGGAGCGGTCCAGGATTTCGTCTCCAAGTGGCGCAGCGGACTGTTCGGCGCGGGATTTTCGGTGGACGACCTTGCCGCCGCCGCGCGTCATTTCGCCAACTGCCGCGTCGGTTTCGAGCAATCCGCGGGACAACTCTATCTCGACCCCGCCGCCACGTTTGGGATGTGCACCGTAATCTCGCAGCATCACGAACGCGCACCCGTCGGCGCGATAAAATGGGTTTACGAAGTCACCAATGTCGTTGCCGACTGGAAGGCGGCGTCGGCTCGCTATGCGCGCATCTTTGGCCTCGACGCGGCGAAGTTCAGCCCCATCGAGAGCAAGCAGTTCGGCTATACCGGCACGCTGACGCTGTTCGATCCTCCCGCGCGTCTCGACCGCATCGAGATCGCCCAGATCACCGACCCCAACCTTGCGATGGGCCGTTTTCACCAGCGGCGCGGCGACTCGCTGTACATGTTTTTCGTCGAGACCGACGACGTGGGCGCGCTCGAACAGCGCCTGCAGGCGCGCGGCGCGCGTTTCGCGCTGGCTCGCCGCGACGAGGCGGGGCTGGCGGAACTGTTTATCCATCCTTCGGCATTTCTCGGCGTGCTGGTAGGGGTGAGCCGCACCGAGCAGGCGTGGCTGTGGTCGGGCGATCCCGAGCGTGCACGGCGCGCCGCGACCGGGCGCGCGCCGAAGCTGTAGCAACTATTTCGCGCGTGCCGACCGAACTTGGCGATTGCGGGCTACTTCGATTCGCGCATCGCGCGGACCAAAATCGCCGCCAGCTCCGGCCGCGTGAATTCGGGCGGCGGCGCATCGCCCGCCCGCAGCATCTCGCGCACCTTCGTTCCCGACAGTATCAAGCGGTCCTGGTCGGTATGCGGGCAGGTCTTGAACGACGCCATCGAGTTGCAGCGCTTGCAGTAGAACGTGTTCTCGAACATCAGCGGCGTGATTCCCAATTCGGACGGCTCGAAGCGCTCGAAGATTTTCTGCGCGTCGTAGCTGCCGTAGTAATTGCCCACCCCGGCGTGGTCGCGCCCCACGATGAAATGCGTGCATCCGTAGTTGCGCCGCGCGATCGCGTGCAGGATCGCCTCGCGCGGTCCGCCATAGCGCATGTGCGCCGGGAACACGCCGATCATCGCGCGATTCTTCGGATAGTACAGGTCGAGCAGAACCTTGTAAGTCTCCATCCGCACCGCGGCGGGTACGTCGTCGCCCTTGGTTTCTCCCACCAGTGGATGGATCATGAGTCCGTCGCAGATTTCGAGCGCCACCTTCTGGATGTACTCGTGCGCGCGATGGGTCGGGTTGCGGGTCTGGAAGGCGACGATTTTCTTCCATCCCCGCTCGCGAAACGCCGCCCGCGTCTGTCGCGGCTCGCGCGGAAATTCCAGGAACGTACGCCCCGGTATTTCCTCGATCAGCGTCAGATTTCCCGCCAGGCAGTACGGCGGCATCGAGGTGACGTTGTTCGCCCCCGGATGCGCGTCGTCGGCCGTGCCGAACACGTTTTGCGCTTCGCTCTTGCGATCGACTCGGTAAATTTCCGCAAGCCGCAAAACAGCCAGCCGCTGTCCCGCTTCAGTCGCCAGTGCGATTTCCTGTCCGGTTTTGAGCGATTTCGCCCTGGTCTCATCGACGCCGAGCGTGATTGGAATCGACCACGGCACTCCCGACGCAAGCCGCATCTCGTCGCGCGAGCGAATGTAATCCGCCTCGCCCATGAAACCCGTCAGCGGGGAGAACGCACCCGACGCGAGCATCTCTAGATCGGCCAGGTCGCGCGCGTTGAGCGTAACCGCCGCCAGTTTCGCGCCATGCGCCGCCAGCGCCGGGCGCTCGGAGATCGGCGCTTTCAGATCGACCAACTCGCTGCCGCCATGAGCCGCGATTGCGTCCTCGCGCACGCTCATCGCCGTGCTCCCTTGCTGATGTAGTTCAGTTCCTCGAGCCGCCAGAGCAGCTTTCCCAGGCTCTGGGCGACGGTTTCCGTGCCGCTATCGACGACCAGCTCGGGCTTCAGCGGCTCTTCGTACGGGTCCGACACGCCCGTGAAAGATTTGATCTCGCCGGCCAGCGCCTTCTTGTAGAGTCCTTTCACGTCGCGCTCGACGAGTTTGTCGATCGTGCAGCGGACATACACTTCGAAGAAGCGGTCGTGACTGCGCCGGACCTCGTCGCGAATCTCGCGGTAGGGCGAAATCGCCGCTGAAATCGCGATCACGCCGTTGCGCGCCAGCAGATGGCACACGTACCCAATGCGCCGGATGTTGATGTCGCGATCTTCCTTGGAAAAGCCGAGTCCCTTGGAAAGATTGGTGCGGACTTCGTCGCCGTCGAGCACTTCGACGCGATGCGCCCGTCTTCGCAGTTCTTCGGCAACCAGCTTCGCAAGCGTCGACTTGCCCGCCCCCGAAAGGCCCGTAAACCACAAGGTAAAACCTTGATCCATCGGCAAAAACTGATGCTCCCTTTAGAATAGATTAGTTGGTGAACCCCAAAAGTTACTTAATCCCGTCGAGCGAAACAAGACAGCTGCTTCCCGCCGGCGGCCGGTCGCGCGGATTGGCGCTCAGATGCCCGCAGCCGGCAAGTTCAGGTGAATTGCCAGCGCCGCCGGAGAGCCGAAGACTTCTCTTGCGCCGGCCGCGAGCAACCGATCGCGCGCGACATTGCTGCTCGCGATTGCGTAGAATCGCACCCCACAACTTTGCGCGGCCATCAGGTCGGCTTCGCTGTCGCCAACAAACGCGGCCTCCGATC